>Ga0224510_10002042_pt1 | contig 12558 bp, 8 predicted proteins | sample SF_May12_sed_USG_FD_170161 | JGI IMG/M metagenome (GOLD analysis project Ga0224510, IMG submission 170161) | Sediment microbial communities from San Francisco Bay, California, United States - SF_May12_sed_USGS_4_1 | ecosystem: Environmental > Aquatic > Marine > Sediment | place: USA: California... | reverse complement strand
TGATCCGGTGCTGCTGGTCGGCGATGAGCCGACCGGCAACCTCGACACGGAAACGGCGTCGAAGATGTTCGACTTGCTGGCAAAGCTCAACGACGGCGGGATGACCGTCCTCTACGTCACCCACGACCGTGCCCTCGCCGGCCGGGCGCCCCGCACCGTCGCCATTCGCGATGGTCGTGTCGAGAGCGACGGTTGAGAATGAATGTCTTGCGTCGCAAGTCCTGGCACGACATCGGGCGTCGCCGCGCTCGTTCGGTGTTCACGGTGATCACTGTCGCCGCCGCCGTCGCCGGCCTGTCGCTGTTCGCCATGCCTCCCCTCATGAGCCGGGCGATGACCGATCGCATCGCAGAGGACAAGTTGCACGACATCCGTTTCCTCACCGGCGACGTCGTGCTGAGCAGCAGCGACCGCTCGTCGATCGAGCAGATTGCGAACGTGAGTGCACTCGAGGTTCGCACCATCTTCCCCACCCGGGTCTTCTTCGGTGATCGCCGCGAAGACGCATGGCTGATCGGTGTGGAATCGTTCGACGACCAGCGGGTGAACGCCGTCATCGTCGATGAGGGATCGCCGCCGGCCACGGCCGAAGTGGTCACCGACGGGCAGAACCAGCGCAGCGGTCGGTTCTCCGAGGGCGTGGGCGCCGAAGTACAGCTCGAGGACGTCAACGGATCGCTTCTGCCGGTCACGGTTTCCGGTCGTGGTGACTCGCTCGGCTTCAGCCAGATCGCAGCTGAGCGGGTGGTGTTGTACGAGTCGCAAGACGGGGTCAACGAGTTGGCAGGCACCCGGGGTGTCAACTCCATCGAGCTCACGGTCGACGACCCCGCCCGGGCGAGCGAGGTCGCCGAGGCGGTCCGAAACGAGCTACTGGAGCTGCACCCCGACATCGTGTTCTCCGAGCTGCCGGACGTACGACCTGTGGGAACCTGGCCCGGTCAGGACATATTCAACAACTTCGCCACCCTGTTCTACGTGGGTGCTGTGCTGGCGTTGATCTCGGCGCTCGTCCTCATCTCGAACACGATGACGACAATGATCGCCGAGCAGCGGCGGGAGATCGCGATGATGAAGGCGATCGGTGCCCGTCGACGGCAGATCACTGGGTCGTACCTGCGGACATCGATGCTCCTGGGCGGCATCGGCTCCATCGTCGGCACCGTCATCGGTGTGATCTTCGCCAATGCGTTACTCGACGTCATCGGCTCGCAGTTCTACGGGATTGATCCCACGTGGGGCGTCTCGATCCCCGTGATCGTCATCGGAATCGTCATCGGCCTGCTCGGTACAACCCTGGCCGCGCTCCCCGCGCTCCGGCGCGCGGGGCGGATCAGTGTGCGACAGGGGCTCGAGGCCGGTTCGGTACAGACGGGGACATCGGGCATCGACCGTCTGCTCCACCGGCTACCCCTGCCCCGCGACGCCCGCATCGGGACACGGAACGTGACCAGACGCAAGGGTCGTGTATTCGGCACCACCGTCCAGGTCGGCCTGGCGGGCGGCATAGCCCTGGGGTTTCTCGCCCTTGGCGTCACCGTCACCAAAGAGGTCGTCGACGTCTGGGACTCGATGAGCTGGGATGTGCTGGCGATCCAGCGGACCAACACCGAGCTGGACGACCGCGCCGGCGCCATCCTGGCCTCGATCGACGGTGTCGACACACTCCACCCGACGCTCTACAACGCGCTCGAGGTCGACGGCGAGCAGTACGAGTCATGGGGCATCCCAACCGACACCCCCCTGTTCGAACCGGACATCCTGGCCGGCCGGTGGCTCGAACCGGGCGACGAAGGCAAACCGGTGGCCGTCTTCGGACGGGCCCTGGCCGCAACCGCCGGCCTCGACGTCGGCAGCGTTGTGACTGTGGGAACAGCAAGGGGCACCGCCGACCTGGAGGTCGTCGGCATCGACGGCCGGCTCATGAACAACGGCACCACCGTCTACCTTCCGCTGTTCACATTCCAGCAGCTACTGGCCCGCGACGACACGAACACGTTCTGGGTGAGATCGCAGAGCCAGAACGAGGCGGACATCGACCGGTTGGCGACCGCGGTGGAAGACGAGCTGAACGCTGCCGGCTATCCGGTCCGGACCGAGATCCACTACGTGGAACGCCAGGCCAGCCTGGCCGAGAACCGAGTTCTGGTCGGGGCGTTGGCCGCCATGGGCATCCCGATCGTTGCCATCGGCATGATCGGCCTGGTCAACACCATGACGATGAACGTCGTCGAACGAACCCGCGAGATCGGCGTGCTCCGTTCGATCGGTGCCCGGGCGCGGGACGTCAGGAGGATCTTCCGATTCGAAGCGCTCGTGATCGCACTGTTGGGGTGGGTGATGGCCGTTCCCTTCGGCTGGCTCATCGGTGCCGTTCTGACCTGGCTCGTCACCGAGTTGTTCGACTACGGAGCGGTGCCGTACCTGTTCCCGCTCTGGTACGCGGTCCTCGCACTGATCGTGACGATCGTCCTGGCCTGGATCGTGGTCATCGGTCCGGTTCGCCGAGCAGCGCACCTGCGCCCGGGCGACGCCCTGCGATACGAGTAGGTGGCGGCTCAACCCGTTGCCGTCGAGTTCATGGGCAAGTCGATGGCTAGATATCTGACTCAGCGGGGCAAGACCAGCTGGTCGTGGTACTTGCCTCGCAACAACACGGCGTAGGCGGCCTGCCCATCGGCCAACACGAGGCCGTCCCCGGCAACAGTGCCTTCTGCTTCAGCATCGCGGAACGCCTCGACGAGATGGGCCTGTCCGATGAACCAGGGAGGCTCGGAACCCCGGTCGTTGAACGCGTCACGGGTGATCGGTCCAACCCCGGTCCAGACGATATGGGCCTGGACAGTCGGCTCGCCGATCTCCACGCATTCAACCGCCTTGGCGATGCCCACCGGCCCACCGTCCTCGGGATAGAGGCATCGGTACCCGTAGAGCCGCAACGGGAACGTGGCCTCAGCCCTCCTGAGTGAGCGATCGAACTCGAAGATCGCTCCGGAGCCCGAGAAACCTTCATAATTCGTCTCCGTCATCACTCCGGTCACGGGGTCCCATTCCCGGTGCCGGAAGAAGAGCACGATCCCGGGGTCCTTCGAGTTCACGGGACCGGAATCCGTCGAACGGTAGTCCAGGTCGAACACTCGAATCTCCAGATTCGTGGTGCTGTAGTCCGTCTCGGCGAGCCAGCCAGCCCCGGCGAAGTCGACCCTCTCACCGTAGGAGAACCTCTCGGCCGATCTCGCCAGCGCGGCCGGCATCGGCAGCAACAGCATGACAACGACCAGCGCGGTCAGTAACGTGGCGATCTTCCTCATCTTTCGTCCTTTCCCACGTGCGTGACATGCTGCGGGCACGTCGAGGTGCGGCGTGCAGACTGCAGGTGGCGCCGGTGGATCTGTGTTTCTGCCCGAGATCAGCGTGGCACCGGATGGCTGTGGTGTCATCAGGGCAGAACCCTGATCCGTCACTCGATCAGCGACGAGCTCGTGCGAGCCGGCGGCGACGACACCGGTGTCAGCATCGGTTAAGGGGCACCGACAGAATGAACGTTGACGGCTCGCTCCGATCGTTCAACCGCCCGAGCCAGTTCGACGCGCGACGACACGTTGATCTTGTGGAAGATGTTGCGCAGGTGGGTCTCGACGGTTTTTCGGCTGAGGCTCAGTGCTGTCGCGATCTCAAGGTTCGTCCTGCGGTCGACCACCAGGCGCGCCACCTGGAACTCTCGTTCGGTGAGCGACTCGAGGCCCGGAGCACCAGCTTTCACCCGCCCGCTGCGACGGTGAATCCGACAGCCGAGTTGCCTCAGCTCGCGTTCGGCTTGATTGCGATAGCGCAGCGCCCCGACAGCATCGAGGTCGGTGGCGGCGTGTTGCAGCTCCTCGATGGCCCGGTCGGTCTCGCCGGCCTGGGCCAGGGCCCGGCCGGCAAGCGTCCGGGCGAGGGCGCTCTCTATCGACGCCTGCGCACGCTCGGCGGCTTCGGCCGATGCCAGCGCACGTTCGGCCGCCGGACGGTGGTTGCCGCCGTGGAGCTCGACGGCGGCAACAGCCCGGGCGGCCCAGGCGGCGGCGAGCGGGAGCTGCACGGTCGAAGCCCATGCTTCGGCACAAGCGGCTGCGTGCTCCGCCTCGGCCCGACGATCGAGGGCCAGCCAGCAGCGGGTCAGCAGCTCGAGTGAGAACGCCCTCCAACTTCCCGGGATCAGCGTCTGCTGTTCACCCCCGGCGGATTCGAGCAGCAGCTCGACTGCCCTGGTGTAGTGGCCCGTCTCCAGCAGCGCGCCGGCCAACCTGACCGCCGCCCATGCCGAGTGGAATCCTTGGCCGAGGTCCCGGGTTGTAAGGACAGCCTCCTCGGCGGTGGCCAGCGCCGGTCCGAGATCCCCCATGGCCAGGGTGACGGAGGAGTGGTCGAAGAGGTTCCAGCCCACCGACTGCGTGTTGCCGCTCAGACGGGCCGACTCGACCCCGCCGTCGAGCAATTCGGCGGTCTCGGCCAGCTTGCCCCGTACGTACCAGACCCTGCCCAGCGTCTGAACGAGGACGAGGACCAGCTCCCCTTGCCCGCTGGCACGTCCCAAGGCAAGGGCCCGGCTGGCATGCGCGTCGGCCTCAACGTAGCGATCGAGATGGACCTCGGCCCAGGCGAGCCTGGTTGCGGCGTCGAGATGGCGCGTCAACTCGCTGTCGGACAGCGATTCGACGAGGTTTGCCGCTTCAGCGCGATTCGATTCGGCGCGATCGGCTGCTCCTGTCATCGAGTCGGCCAGCGCCACCAGGGAAAGAGCGGCAGCGGTCAGGGGCGCGTCCCGGAGCCGTCTTGCCGCGTCGAGGGCCCGTTCGGCGGGTTCCTGCATTGCGTCGTACCTCGCCCGCCAGAACGCGTTCATGGCCAGGTCGATCAGTACGGCCACCTCCTCGGGCGACCCCGGTTCCTGAAGGCTCTCGAGGACCTCGACGAGGCGGATGTGGGCCTGGTCATATCGTCCGAGCGCGCTCTCCACGCCGGCACAGACTCGGGCGAGTCTGGCCTCTATCACCGGCGAGTCGTCCGGCACGATGGCGATCGCGTCCACGAGGAGCGAATGGCCCTCGTCGAGGCGGCCTGCCGCAGTGAGCGCTGCGGCGCCGGCCTGTAGCAAGTCGATGCGTTCGCACGCCGGTGCGTCGTCTGGGAGGATGCGCAGGGCTGCAGCGAACCACCTTGCGGCACTGGCCGGTGCTAGTCGGAGGGCCTGCTGGCCGGCCGACTGAAGAACGGCCACCGCGCCTCGATCACCCTCGCGAGCTGAGCGCTCGAGGTGGTGGGCGCGCACCGCGGCGGACGCACCTCGCGCCCCCAGCGCAATGGCGCATCGTTCGTGGGCACCGAGCCTCCAACCGGCAGCGGTCGCCTCGTAGACGGCTCGGCGGAGAAGGGGGTGTCGGAATCGAAATCTTCGCGGCACCTCGGTAGGGCGTATCAGGCCGAGGTCCAGGAGCTCGTCGACTGCGTCCATGGCCGTGTCTTCGGCCAGGTTCGCTGCAGCCGCCGCCAGCTCCGGTGCGAAGGGATCGCCGGCCACCGCCGCTCCTTTCAACAGGCGGCAAGCGCTGTCCGACAACAGGGCGAGCTCCTCGCCCAGCGAGATGGCGACCGCGGGGGGCACTCCAATGGCGGACACCCGCCAGTCGGTGGCGGCCGTGTTCATGCGTCCATGGTGGAGGAACCGGGCCAGCTGTTCGAGGTAGAAGGGATTGCCGCCGCTTTCCTCGTACAGGTCGGCCGCCGCCTCCCTGCCGAATTCTTCACCCAGCAGCTCGCTTGCCTCGTCGCGACTCAAGGCCCCGAGTTCGACCCGGATCAGCCTTGATTCCCGGTGCGCCCGCTCGAGGGCTGCGGAAAGGCGCTCCGGAACCCGGTGGGGGCGCACTGCGGCCACGATGAGCACCGGCGCCACGGGCGGGCGGTGGAGGAGCGCTCCGAGCAGCTCGACCGACGCCGCATCGGTCCAGTGCAAGTCGTCAAGAACGAGCACGAGTGGCCGAGACCTCGCCAGGTGGTCGAGCAGTGCCCGCACGGCCCGATGGGTTCGGTAGCGCTCGAGGTGGTGGACCGGGGTGCCGCCGAGAGCAAGTCCTGTCAGCGAGGGGAAGAGGTGAGCGAGCTCGATCCGCACGTCCTCGCCCAATCCGGCGAAGGTGCCAGGATCGAGACCGCCCAGGTACTCGTCGAGGGCATCGAGGAAGACCGAGACCGGCAGGTCCCGCTCGAGCTCGGACGCCGAGCCGAACAGGACCAGCCATCCCCGCTGCTCCGCCAGCCGCCCGAGCTCCTCGAGCAGTCGGGTCTTGCCGATACCCGGCTCACCCCGAATCTCGATCGCGACCGGGTGCCCGTCGTCCAGCCTGGCCAGCACCCGGTCGAGTACCTGAAGCTCCTCGGTGCGACCCACAAGGTGTTCGGCGGTCGCCATCATCTCGCTCCTCGGCTTCAGCCTAGAGAAACCGCCGGTGGGGGGTACGGGCGAAAGTCCCGACCTGTGTGATGGCCGGCGATACGATCGGCCGGAATCCCAGCCACCACGAAAACGAGGACGAATCAGGGTGCTACCCCGATGACGGGCGTCGGAAGTCGCCGCAGTCTGTAGTCATGGCCCGCTATCTGCTCCACCATTGCCACCGGGCAACGGAGTGCGGTGTCGTGTTCGCCTCGTTCAAGGGATTCGACAGCCCACTTCGTCACAAGCCGACCCTGGCATCGTGCCCTTCGGGCGGTCACGAGATCTGGTGGACGGTGAACGCGGAAAGCGAGGACAGCGCGCTCAGCCTGCTGCCCCCCTATGTCGCTCAGCGCACCACCGCCACCGGCGTCAGCGAGGTCGAGATCTCATGATCCTACGACGTATCCCACCGGAGGAAAGGACAACCAATGAAACCATCGACTGATCGACTGTTCAGGCCCGGCCGGATCATCGCCTTGGCAGTCATTGGGCTCGTCGTGGTCGGTCTGGCGTATCTCGGATTCGCCGCGGGCGACGAGCCAATGGCCGTGCCGGAAGGCGCCGAGGCTGGAGATCTGACGCTCGAGCCTTGCATGTTCGAAGCCGAGAACGGTGCCGTTCCCGCAGATTGCGGCACCCTGGTGGTGCCGGAGAATCGCACCGATCCGCGGTCGCGGCTGATCGCGCTCCCGGTGGTCCGGGTCCGCTCTCAGACCGAGCAACCGGACGAGCCCGTCTTCTACCTCGAAGGAGGCCCCGGCGTCACCAATGTCGACTACCTTCGGGCCAGCCGCTTCACCGCCAACCGTGATCTCGTTATGGTCGGGTATCGAGGAGTCGACGGCTCCGTCCATCTCGATTGCCCCGAGGTCGATGACGCCCTCGGGCACTCGACGGATCTCCTCGGTGAGGAGACCTACGGTGCCGTTGCCGACGCCTTCCGGGCCTGCGCCGACCGGCTGACCGGCGACGGCATCGATCTCGCCGGCTACGGACTCGTCGACCAGGTCGACGACCTGGAGACAGCCCGAGCCGCACTCGGCTATGACCGCATCAACCTTCTGAGCGAGAGCGCCGGCACCCGAACCGCCATGATCTACTCCTGGCGTCATCCCGAGCGGATCCACCGGTCGGTGATGATCGGGGTGAACCCGCCCGGGCACTACTTCTGGTACGACGGGGACACCGACCGTCTGATCGGCCGCTACGCCGAGCTGTGCGCCGAGGACGGCGACTGCCGCCGGCGCACCGACGACCTGGCCGCCACCATGCTTGCCGTGTCCGCCGACATGCCTGACCGGTGGCTATTCCTCCCGATCGATGAGGACACCGTGCGGGCCTTCTCGCTGTTCGGGATCATGGAGTCGACGACCAAAGCGGGAGTCCTCAACGGTGGAGGTGCGCCCTACACCATCGACGCCTGGCTGTCAGCGGGCGAAGGCGACCCCAGCGGGCTGTGGTTCTTCTCCGCGTTCCCCGATTTCATGGGTGAGGTCCCCTGGATCTGGGGCCAGCGCGCCGCCGCCGCAAGGCTCGACGTCGAAGCCGCCAACGACTACTTCTCCTCCGACTGGCAGGTCGGCGAACTCAACGTGGCCTCCTCTGCATCGGCCTACACCTGGATCGGTGGATCGCTGGGCGACGCCTGGCCGGCCGTGAACGGTGAGGACGAGTACCGGCAGGTGCAGACCTCGGACGTGGACACACTGCTGATCAGCGGGGAGCTCGACGGGACGACGCCGCCCGAGCCGGCCGCTGAGGAGCTGCTCCCGCACCTACCGAACGGCCACCAGGTCGTGTTGCCCGGGATCGGGCACACGGTGAGCTTCTACCGCGAACAGCCGGAGGCGGGTACCCACCTGATCAACACCTACTTCGACACCGGGGAGGTCGACGACTCGCAGTACACAACTCAGCTGGTCGACTTCACCCCAGACACCACCATCGGAACCTTCGCCAAACGACTCGTCGCCATGATGATCGGTCTCGCGCTGCTTGCCATCGTCATCCTCGTGGCCATGGCCGGCTGGGTGTACCGGGCTGGTGCCTTCGGGCCGGTGGCGAGTGCCGCCCTGCGATCGCTGTCTCCGCTCGTGCTCGGGGTGGGCGGCTGGTTCCTCGGCGCGCTGATCGTCCTCGCCTTCACCGACGGTGTCCCGATCACTGGCCCGCTGGTGGTCGTCCTGTCGGTGGCTGTGCCGATCTGGCTCGGCCTCTACCTGGCCTGGGTGAAGCGCCGCTGGGCGACCGAAACGAAAATCACCGGCTTGGCGGTGGCGGCGGGAGGGACCCTGCTCGGTGCCTGGCTGGGATTCGGAGCGGGCGGATGGCTCTTCTCGATCATCACATCGATGCTCGGAGCGGCCGCGTTCGGCAACCTCGCGCTGATCGTTCTCGACCTCGCATGGGATCGACAGCGTCGCCGCCGGATCCTTGGGGCCGATAGCGGCGCGATTCCCGTGCCGTCCCCGGCGGATCCAAGAACGAGGGTGGACGTTTCGCTGCGCGGCCACTCGGGCTAGCTGGCCTCGTGCAGGCAACGTTTGCGCGCTTGACGATGTCGACAAGTCGTTGGTTGGCTGCGTGGCGGTTTGCGCCAGGCGATGTAGCGCCGGATCATTCGTTCTTGGGTGGTGTGGTCGGGGTGGTCGGTGCCGTCGACCGTGAAGTAGCGCAGTGCCTGAAACTGGGCTTCGATCCGGTTGAGCCATGATCCGTAGAACGGGGTGTGAACTCACCACCCCAACCCGGCAGCCGACGGCAATACGCGACAGCAAGCGGCAAAGAGCGGCAAAGAGCGGCAACTGGCGACCGGCCGGGACGCTACTTGCCGCTCGCTGCCGCCAGTTGCCGCTTGCTGCCATTAGCTCTCATGTCCGCTGGCGGGGACGCCCTCGTTCGGATGAGAATCAGAGTGTCGGTCCGGTCAGAGGTCGGTTGTTTACTATGGCGCACCTGGAGCCCGTCATTAGCTTGAACCGGTGGGGCTTGGGCGCTCCGTTCTGTTGCTCCGAGCACGTATCTCAGTCTCTTCGTGACAAGCCCCCTTCCGGACCGGCAACCGTACTCAGGACCCCGAGGAGGTTGTCATGGAAGTCGTCGTCGAGCGGTGCGCGTTCTTGGACGTGCACCGCGACACCGTTGTGGCGTGCGCCCGAACACCGGACAGAGCCGGCGGGCGCCGGGAGGAGGTGGCCAGCTTTGGCACCACCACCTCTCAGCTACTGAAGCTCGCTGACTGGTTGAGCGAACGCAAGGTGAGCTTGGTCGGGTGCGCCCGTCGTTCATTCCGCCTGAGCCGTTCCGGGCGTTGCGGGACCTGACCCGCTACCGCAAAGCCTTGGCCGAGGAACGCTCCCGGGAGGTCCAGCGGCTCCACAAGGTCCTCGAAGACGCCGGCGTGAAACTCTCGTCGGTAGCGTCACACGTGTTGACCAAATCGGGTCGGGCCATGATCGACGCGCTGATCGCCGGTGAACGCGACACCACCGTGCTGGCCGAGATGGCCAAGGGCCGGCTCCGCTCGAAGATCCCCCAGCTCCAAGACGCCTTGGCCGGGCGGTTCAACGAACACCACGCCCTCATCGCATCATCGATGCTGGCCCCCATCGACCAGATCGACACCACGATCCAGACCCTCGGCGACCGTATCGATGAGTTGCTGGACCCTTACGAAGCGGCGGTGACATTGTTGGTGACAATCCCCGGGGTGTCCCGCAGGACAGCCCAGGTGATCCTCGCTGAGATCGGCGCCGACATGTCCCGCTTCCCCACCGCCGGACACCTCGCATCCTGGGCAGGCATGTGCCCCGGCAACAACGAGTCCGCCGGCAAACGCAAGTCTGGCCGGACAACCAAAGGCTCCAAGTGGCTCCGCAAAGCGTTGATCGAAGCCGGCCAGGCCGCCGGACGATCGAAGAACACCTACCTCGCCGCCCAATACGCCCAAATCCGAGGCCGGCGCGGACCCCAGCGCGCTGCGGTCGCGGTTGGCCACTCCATCTTGGTCATCGCCTGGCACCTGCTCACCAACGGCGAGGCGACGGGTTTGGAGCTCTTCGACGTCGTACTCGGTCGTTTCGACTTCGTCAGCCAAGGCATCCAGGTCCGCATCGGTCAGAATGCGTCCGGTCTTGGTCTTGTGAGCGGTCATGTTGTCGGGTCCTCCCCGGTCGGGAGCAGGTCATTGAAGACGGGCCGTAGCGGCATGGCGTGGATCACGAGTTCGACCTCGGCGAGTTCGAGCCAGATGACCTCCGAGAGGCTGCCGGCAGGGTCGGGACCGATGGCGAGACCTTCGGTGGGTCGGCATCGGGTTCATGACGCGTGCCGCCCGCCTTCCAGGAGCTCGCGAACACGGTCGACGGGAAGCGCGTGTGCTGTTCGACCGCGGTGGCCCTGCATGGTCTCCGCGGCACACAAGGCATTAAGGATGGCCTCCTCGGTTGCCTCGGCGACAGCGTCAAAGAAGGGGTTCAACTCGTCATGGGGGACCATGTCGAGCCGGTGAAGACCGTGTGTTGCGGCCGGGAGCCGGTTACCGGTTGCGAACGCGAAGAAGATGTCGCCCGATCCGTTTCGTCCTGTGCCGCCCACCCTCGCCAGCCCGACGGTGGCACGCTGGGCGAGGCGCCGGCACTGCACGGGAATCAACGGCGCGTCGGTGCCGACGATCACGATGATCGAACCCTCCCGTGCGTCGGACGGCTCTTTCCACGCCAGCGGGACGTCGACGTCGCCGATAAGGCGACCCACCGGGACGCCGTCGATGCGCAGGTCGTGGCGGACCCCGTAGTTGGCCTGGACGAGAACGCCGACGGTCCACCTGTCGTCGACCACTCGCGACGATGTGCCGATGCCCCCCTTGAACTCGTGACAGATCATGCCGGTGCCACCACCCACGTTTCCCTCGGGCACCGACCCGTCGGACAATTCGCCAATCGCCTGCCGGACGTGGCTCTCGTCGAGATGGAAGGCGTCTATGTCGGACAACCATCCGTCGTAGGTCTCGGCAACCACCGGCAGGATGAAGCCGTCGGTGAAGCCGGACTCGACCGAGTACTTCACGAACGTGTCCCGTACGAGCCCGACCTGATGGGTGTTTGTCAACCCGATCGCCGACCCGAGCATGCCCGACTCCTCGATCCACGGGATACCGGTCATCTCACCGTTGCCGTTGAAGCTGTGCCAACCGCAGAACGCGTAATCCTCCCAAATCCGGTCATTGCGCGGCGAGATCACGGTCACACCGGTCCGGGCGATGCGGGGCTCGTCGTGAATCACGGTGCAGTGACCAACGAGAACGCCCGGAATGTCGGTGATGGCGTTCTTGGGGCCCGTCGGAAGCGTACCGATCTTCACTCCGAGATCACGAAAGCGCACCATCTGGCGAGGATACGCTACCCCGCCCACCCCGGCGACTCGTACCCGAACCGTGGTTCGATCTTTCCGATGTCGCGAGACATCACATGCGAGCGGACGATGCGAATCGAACCCACATCTAAGCTTGGAAGGCGTGTCGTGACTTGAGGTGGAGAGCCCGGTGGCTCAACATTTGGGTCTGCCGCGAGCGCGGTGACAACAGAGATGGCTTGCTCATGGAGCGCATCTGCCCGGGAATATCGATCGACCGGCCTCAAAGCCCCAAAACGGAACGGACATTTGCAGATCCATTTGCAGAGCGACACCCTACGGATCCGTGGGCCGCTGACCAGGCGTTTCGTCGTCCCACTCGCAGGGGCGTGGGACTTCGACCCCCACGCCCGACACGGAGACAAAACCCCAGGTCACAGCGTTGCGACCTCCCACGACGAAGCCCCGGCCGACGAGCGCTAAACGCTCTGACCAATACAAGGGCTTTCGCGAGAAGTGTCGGAGGGGGGACTTTAACCCAAAGTACACGCGCTCCTTGGAGCGCCCACCTCGTCGCTTCGTGACCCGAAGCACCCTGATCCGGATCCCTTTCCTGGCCATTCGGACCCAGGGACCGCCTTGTGCGACGTCGACAATCTGCTTTCCCTCCCGTATCACACGTGATACGATCTTGCCATGTCCGAAGTCTCAATCCGAGAACTCCG
>Ga0224510_10002041_pt1 | contig 12563 bp, 8 predicted proteins | sample SF_May12_sed_USG_FD_170161 | JGI IMG/M metagenome (GOLD analysis project Ga0224510, IMG submission 170161) | Sediment microbial communities from San Francisco Bay, California, United States - SF_May12_sed_USGS_4_1 | ecosystem: Environmental > Aquatic > Marine > Sediment | place: USA: California... | reverse complement strand
TTTCGCATCTCACTCCTCTCTCGCCCGGACCGTTTGTCCGGGCGGGGAAATCACCCCATGTCTCGACCGTAGTGGCGTGGGCGGGCGTGCACCCGCCGGCATCGAGGATTTCCGGTGGTTTTTTACGTAGGTCAGAAAACCGCACGGCTCGCGCGATCGTGTGAAGTCCTCGTCGACGGGTTTGCTGGGAGATTCGGTGAGAAATGCGCCACTTGTCTCGGCATCCCGGTATGCGCGGCGATATCTTTCCGCGCGGGAGCCGCAGTCCGAGGCGGCCGGGATGTAGTGGGTGCCAAGGGTCATACGTTCGAGGTGACCCCTGTTCCGAAAAGGAGCGGTATGTCCGCGCAGCGTCGTGTCGTTCGGGTTCTCGTTGCCCTGTCCTTGTTCGTCGCCACTGTCCCGCTCGCCGGGCCGGCCCACGCCCTGTCCGGCGACGTGGTGATCAGCCAGGTGTACGGCGGAGGCGGCAATTCCGGAGCGCCCTACACAAACGACTTCATCGAGTTGTTCAACCGGGGGACGACGACGGTTTCGCTTGCCGGCTGGTCGGTCCAGTACGCAAGCGCCACCGGTACCGGCCTCTTTGGAGCCGCCGACAATCAGATCACGCTGCTGTCGGGGTCGCTCGCTCCCGGACAGTACATGCTCGTCCAAGAGGCTTCGGGTGGTGCGAACGGCTGGGCCCTGCCTGCGCCCGATGTCACCGACCCCGGTCCCATCAACATGAGTGGAACCGCAGGGAAAGTCGCCCTCGTCACCTCGACCAGCGGCCTCGGATGCAACGGCGGGTCGACACCTTGCACCGCCGCTCAGCTCGCCATGATCAAGGATCTGGTGGGATATGGGTCTGCCAACTTTTTCGAGGCGGCCACGGCTCCCGGAACCACCAATACGACCGCGGCGATCCGCGGCGGCAACGGCTGCACCGAAACCGACAACAACGCCCTCGACTTCGCGGTCGCGGCGCCGAACCCGCGCAACACGGCATCGCCCCTGAGCCCATGTGCCGCACCCGCCGCCGATCCGGTCATCAACGAATTCTCGGCCAGCACAGCCGGCACCGACGTGGAGTTCGTCGAGATCATCGGCGATCCCAACACCGATTACAGCACCTACACCATCCTGGAGATCGAAGGCGACAGCGGGCCTGCGACAGGAACAGTGGACGAGGTCATCGCCATGGGCAGCACCGACGCCGGCGGTCTCCATCTGGTGAGTCTCCCGGCGAACGCACTGGAGAACGGCACGGTCACACTGCTGTTGGTGAAGAACTTCACCGGGGCAGCGAATACGGATCTCGACACCGACGATGACGGCACCTTCGACAACACGCCGTGGGATACGGTCGTCGATGCGGTGGCCGTCAATGACGGAGGCGCGGCCGACCTGACCTACGGAACACCGGTCCTGGGCGTCGCCTACGACGGCCTGGTATTCGCCCCCGGAGGCGCATCGAGGATCCCCGACGGCGCCGACACCGACTCGACGGCCGACTGGGTGCGCAACGACTTCGACCTCGCCGGCATCACAGGATTCACCGGCACCCCGATCGTCGGCGAGGCGTACAACACCCCTGGTGAACCCAACCAAGTGGTGACGCCCGCCCTGGTGATCAACGAGATCGACTACGACCAGCCGGGCACGGACGTCGCCGAATTCGTCGAGCTTCGCAACAACGGGGGGACCGCTCTCGACCTCGATGCCTTCACGCTCGAGCTCGTCAACGGCAACGGCACCGTCGTCTACGACCCGATCGACCTGCCCGCGGTGAGCCTTGCCGCAGGCGACTACTACGTGGTGTGTGCGAACACGGCCACGGTGGCCAACTGCGATCTCGACGATGCCCCGGACACGAACTTCATCCAGAACGGGGCCCCCGACGCCGTGGCTCTTCGCTACGACGGCGACATCATCGACACTGTGAGCTACGAGGGAGACACCGGGGCCCCATACACCGAAGGGTCCGGCTCCGGTCTCGAGGACAACGGCGCAGCCGCCTCTGAGAGCATCTCCCGCTGCCCTGATGGCGCCGACACCGACCAGAACAACACCGACCTCTCCGTGCGGGCCTCGACCCCGGGCATGGCCAATGACTGTGTTGTCGACGGGCCTCCCACGGTGGTGTCCACCACCCCCTCGAACGGGCAACCAGACGCATCGGTGGGCGGCAATGTCGTGATCGACTTCAACGAGCCGGTGACCGTTGTCGGCACTTGGTTCGAGATCACGTGCGATACCAGCGGCACCCACACTGCAACGGTCAGCGGTGGGCCGGCGAGCTATACCCTCGACCCCGACACCGACTTCACATCGGGTGACAGCTGTACGGTGACCGTGTTCGCCACCCAGGTGACCGATCAGGACGGCACACCCGATCCGATGACCGCCGACTATGTGTTCGGATTCACGGCCCTCGACGTGTGCGCAGACACATTCACGCCTGCATACGCCATCCAGGGGAGCGGGGCAGCTGCGGCGATCACCGGCCTCGTCACGACGCAGGGTGTGGTCGTGGGCGACCACGAGGGCCCCTCCCCGGCGCTGCGCGGCTTCTACATTCAGGACCTCAGCGGAGACGGCGACCCCGCCACCTCCGACGGCCTGTTCGTGTTCAACGGCAACAACGACAACGTCGCCCTTGGCGACGTGGTTCGTGTGACCGGAACCGCCGGCGAGTTCCAGGATCAGACGCAGGTGACGGCGACGGGAGTCGTCGCCTGTGGGACCGGTACCGTGACTCCGACCGATGTGACGTTGCCGTTCCCCGATGCCGCCTATCCGGAGCGGTACGAGGGAATGCTGGTGCGCATGCCCCAGGCGCTGTACGTGACGGAACACTTCCAGCTCGGCCGGTTCGGTCAGGTGGTGATGTCTTCAGGCGGGCGACTGGCCCAGCCCACGAACGTCGTCGCACCGGGCGCACCGGCTCTTGCGCTGCAGAGCGCCAACAACCTCAACAAGATCATCTTCGACGACGCCCTTCAGAACCAGAACCCGGATCCGATCGCGTTCGGGCGCGGCGGCAACCCGCTGTCGGCGTCCAACACGCTGCGCGGTGGTGACACGGCCACCGGCACCGTCGGAGTGATGACCTACACATGGTCGGGGAACGCGGCCAGCGGGAACGCCTTCCGACTTCGACCGATCGGTGCGCTGGGTGGCAATGTGAACTTCCAGGCCGCCAACCAGCGGCCGCCCACACCTCCAGATGTGGGCGGTCGGCTGAAGGTGGTGGGGATGAACCAGCTCAACTTCTTCAACACGTTCCAGGGTTGCACGAATGGTGTGGGCGGGGCGCCCACCGACTGCAGGGGTGCCAACAGCCAGGCCGAGTTCGATCGGCAATGGCCGAAGACCGTGGCGGCCATCGTCGCCATGGACCCCGACGTTCTCGGCGTGAATGAAGTCGAGAACGACGGCTACGGCCCGTCGAGCGCCATGCAGTTCCTCGTCGACAAGCTGAACGACGCCACCGCTCCAGGAACATACGCACTGCTCGACGTCGACAGTGCCACCGGAGAGGCGAACGCACTCGGTCTCGACGCCATCAAGGTCGGTGTCATCTACCAGCCGGCGTCCGTGACACCGGCGGGCCAGACCGCAGCGCTCAACACGACGGCGTTCGTCAATGGCGGGGACGGCGCCCCCCGGAACCGCGCCTCGCTGCTGCAGGCGTTCGAGGAGACCGACACCGGAGCCCGATTCCTGGTGAACGTGAACCACCTCAAATCGAAGGGCTCCGCGTGTGACGCGCCGGACGCAGGCGATGGACAGGGCAACTGCAACCAAGTGCGCGTGAACGCCGTCAACGAACTGCTGTCGTGGTTCGCAACAGATCCCACGGGTACCGGCGAGTCCGACATCTTGATGATCGGCGACTACAACTCGTACGCCAAAGAGGATCCGATCACCGCCCTCCTGTCGGGCGGGTTCACGAACCTCGTGCTCGACCGTCTCGGTGCCGACGCCTACTCGTACGTGTTCGACGGACAGTGGGGCTACCTCGACCAGGCGCTGGCTTCCACGTCGATGGACGCCCAGGTGACGGGTGTGGCTGACTATCACATCAACGCCGACGAACCGTCTGTGTTGGACTACAACACCGAGTTCAAGACCCCAGGCCAGATCGCGTCCTTGTACGCCGTAGACCAGTATCGAACCTCCGACCACGACCCTGTGATCGTCGGACTCGAACTGAACGCAGCGCCCGCGGTCGAAGTGTCACCGGCCAACCAGTCGGTCCAGTACAGCGACCCCATCTCCGACGTGGAGATCACTGCCACCGACGTGGCCGGCGACCTTCCATTGGTCATCGACACCGAATGGAGTGTCGACGGTGGGGCATTCACCACCGGACTGCCCTCCGGCATCGAATTGGCGGACGATGGGTGTGGGGCGGTCTCGTGCGGATGGACCCTGTCCGGCTATGCGCTCGTGGCGCCGGGCACGTACGTGATCCGGATCACCGTCGAGGATGGCAACGGCGACTCCACATCCGCGGACATCACCATCACGGTGACGCAGGAGGACGCCAGGGCCACCTACACCGGCGCCCTCTACGTGTCGACTGCGTCGACGTCCTCGGGCAGCGCCCAGGTGACCCTGGCTGCGACGGTGCAGGACATCTCCACCACATCGGACGCTGGAGCCGACACGGCGCCAGGCGACATCCGGAACGCCACGGTCACGTTCATCGACCGTGACACGGGAACGCCGATCGCCGGGTGCACCGACCTTCCGATCGGCCTGGCGAACCCCGGAGACGTGTCCACCGGAACCGCCACCTGCCAGTGGAACGTGACCATCAATGGTGACGGTCAGGCCTTCACGGTCGGGATCGTGGTCGACGATCACTACACACGGAACGCCTCTACAGACGACGTCGTGGTGATGGTGGCCAAACCCCTCGCGTCCAACTTCATCTCCGGGGGAGGGTTCATCCTCCTGAACGGGTCGGCCGGGGCGGTCGCGGGAGACGACGGCACGAAGGCGAACTTCGGGTTCAGCGTCAAGTTCAACAAGAGCGGAAAGAACCTGCAGGGGAGCGTGAACATCATCGTCAGACGCACCGAGGCCGACGGTGTCGTTCACACCTACCAGATGAAGGCAACGGCGCTCACGTCGCTGGCCATCCAGACCGGCGACGGAACGGCCACGTTCAACAGCAAGGCGAACATCCAAGACATCACCGACCCCCTGAATCCGGTGTCGGTGGGAGGAAACGCCACGCTGCAGTTGACACTCGACGACAACGGAGACCCGGGTTCGGCCGACACCATCGGCATCACCGTGTGGGACAAAGACGGAGGCATGTGGTTCTCGTCGCGATTCGACGGTGTGAAGACGGTCTCCCAGACCCTCGACGGAGGCAACGTCCGGGTTCGGTGATCGCGAAAACGTTGATGCGCCCGGCGGCGGCGCTCAGGGACGTACCACGGCCCGTGAGCGTCCTGCGTCGCCGCCGGGCCTCGGCCGGTCGGAAAGCTGGCGAACGGCACTGACAGTCCGGCTGTACGCAATCCGATGATGATCGCGACAGGCGAAGTGGGACTGGAGGTCATCATGTTCGAAGGGCCTCACGGCCGCCTCGCGCTGTTCGGTGTGGCACTGAGCATGCTCGGGTGTGGCGGCGACCCTTCCGCGCCCTTCACGCTCCAGGTGTCGCCCGAGTTCGTCCAAGGGGTCATACCCGGTTCGGAGAGCGGAGTCCTCGTGTCCATCGTCGACACCTCCGACACGCAACGACCGGTGACGGTTTCCGCCACCGCGGCCGGCGCCGAAGTGAGTGTCGAGCCGTCAGAGATCCGCGAAGGCGAAGTCGCAGAGATCGTGGTGGTTGCAGAGTCGACGGCGATCGAGAGGCCGCTCGACATCGTGGTCACAGCCCGCCGGGGGACCTACGAAGTGAGGGAGGTGAAACCGACGGTGGTGCTCCCGTGGGAGGATGATCGGGGTGAATACGCCGCCGAGTTGTTGGGGATCTTCGCCGACTGGCTGATCGAGCACGAGCCTGGGATCGCTGTTGGCTCACCGTCTTCGGGAAGCATGGTGGCGCCCAGCCTGCTCGTGGTCTCCCACTACATGTTCAGGTCGGAGGCTTGGGAAATCGGATTGTCGTGGCACGTCATGATCCCACCCGATGACTGGGCCGAGATCTACCTGCGCCCGCACGATGAGCTTGCACCCACTCTGGCGTTCCGCCTGGCGTCTCAGGCCTGGGCGCTGGAGCGAGGAGAGGTGATCATCGAAGAGGTGCCTGCGCCTCCAGAGGTCACTCGATGACTGGCTACCCTCGAACGCGTTCGTTGTCCGGGTCGTAGAACGGGCGCAGCGACGCCCGGGCCGGAAACAGCTCACCAGCCACCCGAATCTGACACGTCGCCGATCGGATCAATTCGGCCGTGACTGGTTCGCCGGCCTCCACATACCCCATGCCCATCGCCCCACCCAGGGAGTGTCCGTAATTGCCCGACCTCAGGTAGCCGACGGTCGCCCCGTCGATCAGTATGGGTTCTTCACCGTGGAGCAGCGGCTCGGGGTCCTCCAACAGGAACTGAACCAGACGGCGTCGAGGCGGTCCGGCCTCCCGCTCGGCCAGGAGGGCATCCTTGCCGACGAACCCGCCCGGCTTGTCGAAATCGAGCGCAAACGAGAGGCCGGCTTCGATGGGGGAATCGGTGTTCTCCATGTCGAGCCCGTAATCCCGACGACCTGCCTCCGTGCGAGTGGATTCGAGGGTCACCATCCCGGCGTGTGCCAGGGACAGCTCCTCGCCCTCCCGCACGATCGCCTCGTACACACCGACGGCAAACTCGGTGGGTATGAAGAGCTCCCAGCCCAACTCGCCGACGAAGCTCATCCGGAAAGCCCAACCGATGGCGCACTCCAAATCGATCCGCTGGGCGGTCAAGTAGGGGAAAGCCTCGTTGGACAGATCGGCGTCGCTGATCCGGCTCAGGAGTTCCCGGGAACGAGGCCCCTGGAGGCTCAACAGCGTGAGACCCGAGGTGTGGTCGGCCACAGATGCTCTTTCGTCGGGCGAGATCGCCCGTCGGAGCATCGTCTCCACCCTGCGGTGGAACGCCTCGGCCACCACCACGAGGAACCGTTCCGCGGCGAGACGGGTCACGGTGAGGTCCGCAAGGCACTTTCCAGCAGAACTCATCCATTGCGTGTACACGCAGCGTCCGACGTCGACTGCCACGTTGTTGCCGCTCATGCGGTTCAGTACGGCTTCGGCGTCGGGGCCTTCCACGACAAACTTGGACATCGAAGACATGTCGTACAGGGCGACGCTGTGGCGGGTGGCCTGATGCTCGGCCTCGTGGAACGCCCACCACGATGGCCGTCGGTAGGTGCGTACAGGGTCGGGCGCGTAGTCGATCGGTCCGAACCAGGCTGCGTTCTCCCAGCCCGACGACTCGCCGAATCGGGCACCCGCACGGGCGAGGCGATCGTGGAGTGCCGAGCGGCGGACGTTTCGAGCTCGCTGGGGTTGCGAGTGTGGCCACGACCCAGTGGAGTGGAGCCGCCCCAGCAGTTCCACCGTGCGGTCACGCCGAAACCGGCTCGTCGTTTCGTACGGTTGGACCCGGGCGATATCGATGCCGGTGACGTCGACCGGTGGCTCACCATCCACCAGCCAGTCTGCGATGATGCTCCCGGCGCCGCCGCCCAACAAGATGCCGAGCGAATTGAAGCCGGCAGCCACCCAGAAGTTCTCCACTTCGGGCGCGGGACCCATCAACGGTCCATTGTCTGCAGTGAAGCTCTCCGGCCCGGTGAAGAGTTTTCGGACGCCGACCTCCTTCAGGATCGGTAGTGGCTCCATGGCCAACTCCAGGAATGGCGACAGTCGGTCCCAGTCGTTTGGGATCTCACCGAAGCTGAACCCGGCAGGAATCCCGTCGACGTTCCAAGGCGCTGCAACCGGTTCGAACAGGCCGACCATGAGCCCACCGGTCTCCTCCCGGTAGTAGGCGTATCGATCTGGATCCTCCAGGATCGGCATGTCGGGGTTGGTGGATTCCAGTTGGTCGGTGATCAGGTACGCGTGTTCGGCTGCCTGCAGGGGCACGGCTACGCCGGCCAGGGCGCCGATCTGGCGGGCCCACATCCCCCCGCAATTGATCACAAACTCGCACTCGATGTCGCCGGCGGTCGTATGGACCCGACTCAGCTCCCCTTTGTGGACTTCCAAGGCGGTGACGCTCACGCCTTCGAAGATGCGGGCACCGCCCATACGGGCGCCCTTGGCCATCGACATCGCGCAGTTGGCTGGGTCGGCGCGACCCTCGTCTGCCGTGTAGAAGCCCGCCAGCAAGCCGGCGGTGTCGAGCATCGGCCACATCCCGGCCACCTCGGCCGGAGATATCTCCTGGCGTTCGATCCCCATGAGGCGGAGGAAATCGGCTTCGCGCCGAAGCTTGTCGAGGCGGTCGGCGGTGGATCCGGTCTGGACGTAGCCCACAGGTCGGAAGCCGGTCGAGAGCCCCGTCTCGTCTTCCAGCCCCGCATAGAGGTCACGCGTATACCGGGACATCCAGGCCAATGTCTCGTTGGTCATACCGCCAGACACGATGAGGCCGGCTGCGTGCCATGTGGTTCCGGAGGTGAGCCGGTCGCGTTCGACAAGGACCACGTCGGCCCAGCCGCGTTTGGTCAAGTGGTAGGCGACACTCGACCCGATCACGCCGCCTCCGACGACGACCACCTGTGCTCGGGCAGGGAGTGTGTTCGACATCTCACGTCCAATCTCGACTTGTATTGACGCTACCTCGTCGATGCCGGTGCCGGACCAATGAGGCCATACAAACTCTGATGCCTGCCGGTGCCGTGTGCTCCAAGGAGTGGAGCACACTCGAGTCGGCACTTGACACGTCGGTGTGGGTCTGGAATCGGTCGCCGGACGCGTGGCTACCCACTCGCGCTCGGACGGCTTCGGCTTCTCCAAATCGGGCCACGAAAAAGGGCATCGGGGTGATGGTCCACTGGCATGGATCACGGGCCGAGGCGGTGAGGGCAGCCCTCGGCTGATCACACAGGTGGGCGTGCTGTCGGAATCGGGACCGGTGACTACTCCTGTGCCGCTACCGTCGTCGATGATGCATTCTGTACAACCAGACGACGTTCCCATGATCGAAGCGCACGGAGCCCGAATGCCGGCAGTCGGATACGGAACGATGCTGTATCCGGAACCGGATCGGGCGGTCGAGCTGATCGGTCACGCGCTCGCAGTCGGCTACCGCCACATCGATACCGCCCGGAAATACGGCTCCGAGCACTGGGTAGGAGAAGCGATCAGAGGCGCCGGGGTGGCGCGAGAGCACCTGTGGGTCACCACCAAGGTCACCGAAGAGGACGCCCGTGCAAATGACTTCGCCCAATCGGTAGAAGTGAGCCTCGAAACGCTCGGACTCGATTACGTGGACCTGCTGCTCATCCATTGGCCCCAACCGAAGGTCCCGCTGGAGGAGACGATTGGTGCTCTCGCCCGTGCGAAACAACAGGGTCTGACTCGAAACATCGGCGTATCCAACTTCACCGTCGCCCTCCTCGACGAGGCAATCGCCAAGAGCCCGGAGCCCCTGTTCACCAACCAGGTCGAGTATCACGCATACCTCCGTCAGGACAAGCTCCTGGCGGCGTGTGCTCGTCACGGGATGACCATGACGTGTTATGCGCCGCTCGCCAGGGGGAGCATCCTGTCGGACCCGGTCTTGTGCGAGATCGCCCGAACGCATGGGAAGACCGCCGCGCAGGTAGCCCTCCGGTGGCTCGTGCAACAGCCGATGGTGGCCGTCGTCCCGCGTGCGCTTCAGGTGACGGAGATCGAAGAGAACATCGATTTGTTCGACTTCGAATTGACCGGGGAGGAGATGATTCGGATCGGCGAACTCAGAGACCGGAACATGCGAGTCGTCGACCCGGAGATCCGACGTCCCGCTTGGGACGAAGGGTGAGCACTCGGGCTCGACCCCACACCACCAGAGACGCCCGGCACCCGGCACCGGTCGACCCCGAGGTTGTGGCGAGCTGATAGTCCCGTCCGTCGCTGAACACCCCAGCGTGATGTTGCTGCGCACGATTCCCTCGTCGTCGAGCACGTTGGGTCGGCTCGACCCGTCCGCCGGCAATGGGCCTGCGGTTGCGTCCCGAATCTCCGGCCCCGGAGCCGGGCCCGCTCCGGTGGTACCGGGTGGTGTTGGAGGCTTTGCTGACGTAGCGGAGCCGGGGCCGTCGGTGCACGCCGCGAGGACACCGGCCAAGCTGAACCTGCCGATGAGACCCAAGACCTGCCGTCGGCCGACGAGGACAGGTCCGTCGCACCGAGGCCACCGTGGTCGGGACCCGCGCCGGAAGACCCCGCGGAGTCCGGGTGCATCACACGGGGATGGATTCGTCGTCTGCCAGAACGTTCTTCTGGCGCATACCCTCTACGACCTTGTTGGCGATCTCCTCGACCTTGTCGTTCCCGAGCTTGGAGTCGAGTTTGGTATGGAGTTTGCCTCGAACTTCGGGTTCGGTGAGCCCTGACCACTCCTTCTTCTGTGTTGCGATGACCTTGGCAACACCGGTGACCACCGCAGCCACGACGGCCAGCTTCAAGAGTTTGCGCATGCGTTCTCCCTTTGGTTTCCATCCAACCTACACCCGTCGCATGCCTACGTCCCAGGCGTTGAGGCAGTGCAGCCGGCTCGGAAGGCGGGGAGCAACGCTCCCCAGCCCTGAGTATTGAGGGTCCGGCGGGCATCGGCCGCTGCACCGAGAGCCGCCCAACCGCGATGTTCGATTCGAACAAACGTCGTGCCGTCCGGGCCCGGATCGAAGCGGATCTCGACTTCCGTCTCGGACGAGGCGTCGGCACCGATGTGCCAGGTGTAGACGAGCCGTCCGGGAGGATCCCAGACCGAGATCCGTCCCCAATCGTGTTCCGTGCCGTCGGGCGCACGCTCGAACACCCGGCCACCCTGGCGCGGCTCGAACACGACGGCCGTGTTCCCGTCCCCGGTCACGGTGTGTCCTTTCGGCCACCAGTGCGAGGCGCGGGTCGTCCAGGTCTCGAAGGCGTGGGTGGGGGAGCAGCTGAGCTCGAGGTCGAAGAGGAGGGGTGTCGTCATGTGTCTCGAGTGTTCTCGGCGAACATCGTGAAGCGGACGGCGGCTTCTCGCCATATCTCCTCGAGGAATCCACGTATCGAGTGCAGCCCCGCCTGGTCGAGGCTGTACAGATTGCGGGTTCCTTCCGCCCGATGCTTCACCAGGCCGGCTTCCTCGAGGAGTCTCAGGTGTCGCGAAACCGCGGGCCGACTGATCGGAAGCGACTCGGCCAGCCCGCCGACGGAACTCTCGCCTTCGGCGAGAAGCCGGAGGATCGACCGGCGATGCCCATCGCTCAGCGCGCCAAAAGGATCGCCTGCAGTTTCCATGCAAATATCGTAGCCGACCTGTTACGGTAACGAAACAGTTACCAAAGGAGGCCAGGATGTCCATCACGATTGTTCGATATCGACCGAAGCCAGATCGTGCCGCGGAGAATCAACGGCTCATTGAGGAGGTGTTCTCCGAATTGAACCAAACTCGACCCGATGGCTTGCGTTATGCAGCTTTCCGGCTGGATGACGGGACGTTCCTCCACGTCGCTGAGATCGGCACCGACAGCAATCCCCTCGCCTCGTCGCCGGCTTTCGCACGTTTCACGGAGGGCATCGCAGGCCGGTGTGAAGCCGGCGAAGGTCCAAACCCACGGGGAGCGCTCCTCGTCGGGTCCTATGAACTGATGAACGAAACGAACTGAGCCGGCGGAGAAGTCCGGAAAATCGAGGTCGTTCCCTGCAACTCGACGTTCACCAATCCGGGAGCCTGGCGAGCCCGGCGTCGTAGCGATCGACTCACTTCCAATGCGAGAATGTGGCACTCGGACGGTGAGCGGTCACCAGCAATGCGCCGAAGCACTCCAGTGGGTCCAGCCTCCGCCTTCATAGACGAGCCAGGCGGCGACGGCGGTGTTGGCAACCGGATCGAAGACGTCGGCTCCGGAGAAGCCGGCGGCCTCGGCTCGGGCCGGCCACTGGGAAGCAAGATGTTGGAACAAGCCCGACGCCGTCGACCGCGGGTTCTTGGCGAGCGGATCTCCGCCAGACTCGCAGTCGATGATGTCGACAGCACGGTCCACATCGCCGTCGGCGAAGAAGTGGGCCACCAATGCCCTCCAGCCCTCTGCTCCTGCCCCGGCCGGAGTCGACAGGTCGACGAGGATCGTCGGGTGGGGCTCCACAAGCGGCAAATCGAGGGCACGACGTAGGAATGCCGCCATCTGACCTCTCGTCACGGGGGACTCTGGACAGAACTCGGAGGAAGTGCATCCACGGGTGACGCCCGTCGCGGCAAGCCATGACACGTCGCCTTCGAACACGCTTCCGGCCATGTCGGTGAACGACGCGGCCCCTCCCGGTTCGAGTCGATCAGCGAACGTCCGGCGTAGGAATGCGGCCATCTGACCTCGGGTTACGGGGTCCTGCGGGCAGAACAGACCCTCAGCGCAGCCGCGGGTGATGCCCC
>Ga0224510_10002040_pt1 | contig 12563 bp, 15 predicted proteins | sample SF_May12_sed_USG_FD_170161 | JGI IMG/M metagenome (GOLD analysis project Ga0224510, IMG submission 170161) | Sediment microbial communities from San Francisco Bay, California, United States - SF_May12_sed_USGS_4_1 | ecosystem: Environmental > Aquatic > Marine > Sediment | place: USA: California... | reverse complement strand
TTTTAATGAGTGCTTTATGTTCCTACAGAAAACGAAAACTCCGAGAACCGTTTTCCTGCTGACCACACTCGTCATGGGCTTTCTGGCTTTTCCAACCCTGGCCAACGCAGAGGATGACAGCGAGTTGGCCAAAGAGTCCCAAAATCCGGTGGCCGATCTTATCAGCATCCCCTTTCAGAACAACATGAATTTCGGGCTGGAGCCTAACCACCGCATGCAAAATGTGCTGAACGTTCAACCCGTCATTCCCTTCCATTTGACGGACAATTGGAACCTGATCACCCGGACCATCATGCCCATCATTAAACAGCCGGATCTCCGCACCACCAGCGATGACACGTGGGGAATCGGGGATATCAACATGTCCCTGTTCTTTGCACCCGCGAAAAATGAGGGGTTGATCTGGGGTCTAGGACCGGTTCTGCATTTTCCCACGGGCACGGACGAAGTCCTCAGCACAAGGAAATGGGCTGCCGGACCAAGCGGAGTGGGACTCTACATCCATGGCCCTTGGGTAGTAGGGCTGCTGGCGAACAACCTCTGGTCCTATGCCGGGAATAGCGACCGAAAAGATATGAGCCAGTTTTTGGCGCAATATTTTGTCAATTATAATTTGCCGAACGCCTGGTACCTGACCTCGGCTCCCATTATCACAGCCAATTGGGAAGCTGAGGGCAAGGGGAATAAATGGACCGTGCCCGTGGGCGGAGGATTCGGGAAAGTGTTTCGTATCGGAAAGCTTCCCTTCAATGGAAGCGTCGCAGCCTTTTCCAATGTGGTGCGACCGGATGGCGCAGCCGACTGGACCCTTCGCATGCAACTGGCCGTGCTCCTCCCCAAGTCGATGTTCTCCAATTAACCACCTGGGATAATCAGCACTTTCCTCTCTTTGGCCGGGGCGCTATCGCTTGGGCTCAATCTTGCCGGTGATTGGATAAGGACAGCTGTGTTCAGATCCTTGCCATCCTTGGTTATGCCCATCCATTTCTGAAATATCAGAAGCGCGCGCGACCGGCGTCAGGATGTGTGGACCTACACAGCCTTTCAAAGAAATTCTCACAGCATCCTGTTGCGACTTCTCCCCTCGTCTCTTTCTCTGAAATCACCGCGCAAATATAGGCATGAATCAAGATATGATTGACGTCATCATGCAAGTTGACTTCGAGGAGCACCAAGAGTCAACCTTACAGAATAATGCATCAGCGGCTTTAAAATTTTATCTGCACATTGTTAGAGTATTTCAGAAAGGAGGCAGAGTTTATGAAAACAACATGGTGGGTTCTTCTTGTCATGGCGCTGAGCATCGCTGTTCTTGGGGAAAGAGGGATTGCGGTAGCCGAGCAAAAAGAAGTCAAAGCCATGGCACCGTGGGAAGGAGAAGGGTTTGCGTTTCCCATCGGCAATGATCGGGTGTATATGGTGGCGGTGTTTACCGGCATTATGTTTGTTGAAGACGGGGAAGGCGCGCTCCATGCCGGTTCTCTCGTGTGCCCTGCGACCGTCGAAGCCGACTTGAAGACCGCGACAAAATCCGGAAGGGGCCATTGCATTATCTCCAACACGGATGGGGAAAGAGTCTATGCCGAATTTTCCTGCACCGGTGACCTGGAAGGGTGCCGTGGTCCGTTTACGATTACCGGAGGCACGGGGAAATTCAGCGGAATCACGGGGGACGGAGAAATGATTTCAAAAATCCAAGCACGGCAGCTCCTTGTAGTCGAAGGATTTGAGTCGGCGCGTCAACACGGGGAAGGTATCGCCGTTTGGCCACGCATTACGTATTCCATTCCTGAAACTCCGTAATCTTCATTTGAATTTTCTTTCATGCAACCGTGATGTCGAGGAGGACTATCATGCGTGTTCTATCAATGATCAGTATCAGTGTGGCATTGACCGTTGTGGCAGGACTGGCTTCTTCCCAAGCCCAAATGTTTATCTATCCCCTTGAAGGCCAGAGTCCCGAACAACAAGAAATGGATGAATTTTCTTGTTACAAGTGGGCAAAAGAACAAACGGGATTCGATCCGAATCAGCCGGTGGCCGCTGCATCCGCCCCCAAAAAACGAAGCGGTGGCATGCTGGGCGGAGCCATGGGTGGAGCCGCATTGGGAGCGATCGGAGGAGCCATTGCCGGGAATGCCGGAAAGGGGGCGGCTATCGGTGCCGGAGTAGGCGCTGGGGCCGGTCTTCTTGGGCAGAGCCGCGATAACGCGAAAGCAGAACGGAAACAGCAGCAAGCTGCCTCCCAAAATCAACAAAACCGCCAGACCTTTAATCGAGCCTATGGGGTCTGCCTAGAGGGCCGAGGGTATAAAGTCGGTTAGCCTGACAACCGTGGAAGCCCTTTCATCACATTGAGTATTGATCTGAATTCTTGTCGGACGGAGACTGCCCCAACAGCTCGCGAATACTCAGCTCGAATAGTGAGAAAGGACACTCCTGCCCCTCGTACCTATTCGTCAAAACCCAACATCAAGCAGAGGGTGGGCCGACTCTTATAGTCCGACCGTTGAGGCATCCGAAGACGGAGAGCGAAAGGAAAAGAAACGTGCCCAGATTTCGCCATTTGGAGCTGCCCCCCATGAAACAGATGAACTTTGAGTATCTCTTAGGAGGTCTCCTGGTCCTCATTCTCTTTCTGGCCATTGCACAAGAAGCAGGTGTCAAGGATGAGGTCCGCCGCCTGTTCATCGAGCCGTCTCTGATCATCATACTTCTGATGGGAGTATGGAGCCTGGAAAAGGAGAAAAAATGGTTGGTAAGGATGGGGATCATCTTTGCGGCAACCGGAACGACGATTGCCGCGATAAACTTTTTTTTGCATAGCCCGGAACTTCGGCTTGTCAACATATGGATTATTCTGATGTTTTCTCTGACCAGCACCTGGATTGCTTCACGAAATTTGTTGCTTTCGGGCGCAATTGACATCAACAAAATCATTGGCGCCATCTGCATTTACCTCCTACTCGGACTCAACTGGTCGTTATTCTATTTAATAACCAACATGGCCATCCCGGACTCCTTCCACGGCCTGACATCCCCCGACATAGGAAGCCAGCTATCAGATTTGCTGTATTACAGCTTTGTCACCATTACCACATTAGGATACGGCGACATCATCCCCCTTAAGCCGATCGCCCGCACTCTCGCCTATCTCGAAGCCATTGTGGGCCAATTTTATGTGGCCGTATTGGTGGCATTCCTTGTCGGCATGTATCTTTCCGATAAGGGCCGCCCCGGCCAAAACCCCTAGTATTCCCACGAACGAAGTCTGGGGCACTTCCCCTTCCTGCTCAGTTGATTGAAAGGCTCCGGCCAGCTCTTCTGGGAGTGTTGAATAATTATTTTTTAAAGAGCAAGTACGCCCACAGACACGTTGGGTAACTAAGGCATCTGGGCTGTTCAAAAAAGCTCGTCCAGCAAGGCCGCAGCCAGTTTTGCGCGCGGAGCGTACTTCCAGTACGTGAGCACGGAAAACTGGTGAGAACGCCGCTGGCGGCTTTTTTCAACAGCCCCCTTCTAGACCCGAAGATTGGAGAAAAATCTAAGCATCCCTTCCATAATGAAGACAGTACGTATCAGGGTAGGGCTTCATCAAAAATCTCACTTGTTAAAAATGTTGTCCTTTGGGCCTATCAATGCCTGTTTGCGAAGGGCACCATCCCCGATTGTTCCGCCGATTAGAAAGTCTGCCTTAGAGATAACAGGAAAGACCAAACTCCCATCGGAATTCAAGAAATTTTTTTCTGCCCAACTGACAGCATGAAACTTTTCCAATTCGGTAGAGACTTCCTGATGAATCTCAGAAAGGGAACCAGCCAAGGTGGACTGCGGAATACCATCCAGCAGTTCAAGTATCTACTGGAGAGTGTGTGTGTTTGGAAGAAAGAGGGGGAAGGAGGAAGTTCCCCCCTTTCCCCCCTTAGCAGGGACCATGCGGTGAAATTATTCCGCTTTCTTACGAATGCCTTCAAAGATTTCTTCGAAATAGGGGCCCATTAGCCCGCGGGCGACTGGATGCTTCGCCGAGGATCCGAAACCTGCCACTCCATCGGTGGAAATACGATAGAGGGACACCAACAGCGAGCCCTCTTTCGCGGGAAGTGCGCCCCCCATTGCCTGCAGGCCGTTATATTCGTGGCTGGCATAGAAATGACGGTCAACTACTACATACGCATCGCCTTCATGAAATAACATGCGATGGCTCAGGATCAATGTGGGACGGCTAAACACCTCAACATTGGCCCAGAAAAACCTGGTCTCGAGTTGCTTGGCCTGGTTGGCTGGATATTTGAGTAAGGTTTGATGGAAAGAAGGAAAGTATTTGGGGACAAATTTTGCCTCGTTGGTGGCGAGGAGAAGGTCCTGACTCAACTCAAACTTCTCCTCCCCACCCCGCACGTAGGGAGAAATGCCTGACAGCCCCTTTGCACGATAGGCTTGGTAGCGGGCCAGTAATAGCTCCCGCACCAATGTCTCAACTTCAGCTTGTGACCCGCCTTTGGATTTGAGGGCCTGAAACGCGGCAATTTCCTTCCCGTCGAGATTCAACGTATCGCCCGGTTCAGCTTCAAGGTAGCGTTTGGCTTCGTCCTCCCCTTTCGGTTCCAATTTCACCCCTGCAAAATCCCCCACTGTTGCCTTATCAGAAATCTCGCCAAACGCCGTCACCGCGCCGACGAGCTTTAATACGGCGGACTCCCGAAAGAGCGGAACCAAATTTTCAGGCGCCTTCTGTACCAGCAAAACCGCACCCAGCGCCAGTTCCCGATCGGAGCCTTCCTCAGTTGTAAAGCGCACAATCTCCCCCTTGAGAACATCCTCCCGTTCACTGTCAGAAAGAGGCAAAGCCTTGAGCAACTCCTCGGCCGTTGGAACGGCCATGACCATACTGAAGAGATCACCCAGGATGAGACCAGCACACATCATCACCCCAACCATAAATGTGTACACCGATTGCAATGAACGTTTCTTGCACGGAGGAAATAATGAAGAAAGGCTCCGACCTCGAGGCGTTAACATAGTCATCGCACCTCTCCCTTTCAATTACTTATGAATGAATTGATGCCTTGGTATTGGCTCATCAAACGGTTCAAGATTATTGGAAACGCTGCCAGGGGGTCAAATATACATTCCAGGAACATTCCAGGACAAAGAGCAAAGAGAATAGAAAAGGAAAGGCTTTTTTCTTATGATACCCTCCCGCGATGCGTCACCACCCCGGAACAATCTTGGCGCCACGGCTCGATAAGAATGCCCGGAGTAGCAATCAGCGTGAGACTGTTTTTTACAGATTTCGATCGCTGCATTTCATGAAGAATGTTGGCCGCCTCTTATCGTACCAACAGTTGGTGTACCCAAAGACGGGAGAGAGAAAATAAAAAGGAAATCTCCCTTTTACGCTATTTGGAGAATATACCAATGCCTCTCAAAAGGATGAACTTTGGGTATCTGTTAGGAAGGCTCTTAATCCTCATTCTTTCAGTCGCCATTTCGCAAGAAATAGGGGTCAGAGGAAAGACCTGGCGCCTGGTCGTCGAACCAGCTCTTATTTTCATGCTCCTCATGGGAGTATGGGGCCTGGGAAAAGAAAAGAAATGGTTCATGATGATCGGATGTGGCATCGCGGCAACCGGACTCGCCATCGCCCTCCTGAACTATTTTTTGAACATCGCCGGACTTCGGCTTGTCAACATGGCAATATCACCGGCATTTTTCGTGGCCAGCATCTGGATAGCTTCACGCCATTTGCTCCCTTCAGGGGAAATCAACATCAAAATCATTGGCGCCACCTGCATTTCTCTCCTACCCGGATTAAACGGGGGGATGTGCTATCTGTTTATCAACATGGCCATCCGGGACTCCCTTCATGGCCTAACATCCACCACCATAGGAGCCCAGTTCTCAGAATTGATGTATTTCAGCTTTGTCACGATTACCACCTTAGGCTACGCGACCGCATCGCCGTGAAGCCGCGTGTCCGAACCGTCGCCTTTCCGGAGGCGATGGTAGGACAGTTTTATGTTGCCGTATTTTTGGCATGGCTTGTCGGCAGGTATCTTTTCCAGAAAATCCGACATCGCCAAAATCTACAGGGGAAAATTCAGCAATCTATTTCCCCAAGGCAGCTTCGGTTCCTTATTGTCTCAGGCAACAATATCGGGTCGTCTCCAACAGCACCAAGTCCTCTCACAACATGCCCTCTCCCTCCCCCCCCCATGACTTTGTCCGATTACCATCGCAAAGGCATCCCATCGAAGCCAAGCCACACTGGGCTACGGCGGATTCACCGTGCAGGTGAATGCGGCCTTCAATCCCCTACCACATTCACACCATCATGCAAAGATCGCCTTCGTTCCAAAGAAGAGTGAACAACACAATTTCAAAAGTAGACGATTCTCGCCCCTCATGGTTGCCAAAAAAATCCAATCCGTTTATGTTCGTTGCACAATCCGATCTTTCGGCCAGAATGGGGCTTAAAAATCTCTACGCATTCAACTTCAATACGGCTTTTTCAGAGCCACACAGAACAATTAATCTGAACATTCAATCTGGACATATTCAAGAAAGGAACAATCATGCCAACACTCTCTGGATTTAAAGGCCTTTTGCATATCCGAACTCTCCTCCTGGTGGGAATGCTGCTCCTGCCTCAAGCGGCACAGGCCGGAGGGCTCTTTCTTTCCGAGATCGGCACTCCGGACGTGGGACTCGCTGGAGCAGGATGGGCAGCTCGCGCCCAGGACGCGTCCACCCTGTTTAAAAACCCGGCAGGCATGTCTCTATTGGAGGGCCCTCAATTCCAAGGTGGCGCCCAACTCTTATATGGCAATATCGGGTTCACCTCGAACAGCAATTCAACGCCATCCGGGGGGGGCGGAGGCAACCCCGTTGATGTCTTCCCGGGAGCCAGCGGCTTTTACGTCCACCCCTTGGGAGACGACTGGAGAGTGGGCCTGGGCATATTTTCGAACTTCGGTTCGGCCTTGAAATACAGGGGAGAATGGGTTGGGCGTTATTACCTGAAAGACGTTCTCCTGGCCGGAGTCAGTTTCATGCCAACGGCAAGCTATCGTGTCAATGAATACCTGTCCATCGGTGGAGGGGTAAACGTCATGTTTGCCGCATTCAAACAAACTGCGGCTGTGAATAATCTCTTTAGTAGCAATGACGGGGAACTGCAAATCAAGGATCAAGACGTAGGCGTTGGAGGCAATATCGGCGTCATGTTCATGCCGACCCGCGGCACCCGCTTCGGGCTCACGTATCAATCGCCCATTGAGTTAAATTTTTCTGATAAACCAAAATTTTCGAATCTCGGACCTATCAGCACCGCCCTGCAGAATAACGGGCTGCTGAACAAAAAACTCGCTCTCGGCATGACCGTCCCCCAATCGATCATGTTCAGCGCCTACCATGAACTGACCGGGGCATGGGCCATCATGGGTGACGTTGGATGGCAAGACTGGTCAAGGTTCGGCAAGGTGGATGTGACAGTGAGCACGGCGAATCCCACCACCCTCACCTTCAATCGAAATTATCAGGATACCTGGCATGTCGGAGTCGGGACTCAATATCGACTGAACCCCGAATGGGTGGTCTCCACAGGCTTTGGCTACGACAGTTCCATGGTGAAAGATAAGCATCGCACGTTAGATCTCCCGGTAGGCGAAACCTACAAGTTCGGACTTGGAGCCCTCTGGCAAACGACACCCACCCTCAATCTTGGTTTTTCCTATGAACTCGCCTGGGCAGGAGATATGCCGGTTGATCAAAATCGAGGACCGCTGGCTGGCCGCGTCGCCGGTGACTTTAAGAACACCACGATCCACTTTTTTGCGTTCACCATGACCTGGGGCGAAGGAATACAGATGGGACCACGTGGAAGGTAACCAGACCACCGTTCAGCCCCAACATTGTTTCTCCGACTTCCATATATCTATGACAGACCTTTCGTTGGGCCTCCTTCCACCGGTGTCATTCCCGACATTGTTTATCGGGGATCCATCTGCTCTTCATTGCGGATGGATGCCCCCCGACAACTGCGGACCTGACAACTGATGTACTGGAAACTTACCGGCACACGAGAAACTGCTCACATGCCGCTTTTGTTATCTCTTCTCATGTGCATCCTACTCCTTCCCTCTCTGTCCTTTGCCGAGTGGAAGGTCAGCGGTGAGAGCAACGTCTATTATACCGACGATGCCGCTCTGTTCTCTGCCACACGCCGTTTGGCCCGTCTCCAGGATCCCACCCAACCGGTTATTGATAGCAAGCTCGCCAACCAAGGGAACGATGTGGTGTTTGAACCCGTTGCCCAAATTGGCAAGTCCTTCTCGTTGATGGGTCGTCAGACCCGAGTTGTTGTCCGTGGACAAGGATTCGTGTTTACGAACAATACCCGCTTCAGTCACGGATCACTGGGCGTGCAGGCTTCCCACAATCTGACTCCTTCTACAAGCCTCATCTTTCGTTACTTTTTCGGGCCTGATCTCTTTTTAGGAAAAAATGAGGTGCGGCCCATTGAGGAGTCCGGCGGAGATCCACCACGTTTGAAAAACGAAGAAGTCACCACTCATTATTGGGCCGGAGGGATTGCTCAACAAATCCCCGGCGTGGATGATGCCCGGGTTATCCTCTATGGCCGCTATGGATTGCGGGAGTACGATAAACCGTTTACCGAACGGGACACACGCTTTTGGACCATTGGGACGCACGTGGAATGGCCACTTACGGAGAAGATCGGGATGGCCCTGGGCTACCATTATGAGAGAGGACTGGCTGACGGACGGAAGCAGCCAGAGCTAAAGGATGATATTTCCTACTACAATCATTTCGTGACCGGGGAACTCGAGTTTGAATTTACCGAATCTATTGGGGTGGAAATGGCGCTCCATTATGAATTCAACGGGTGGACGACCGGCATTTCTGAAGATGAACGAAAGGGGCAACATGAAAATGTGATCCAAGGCGACATTGCGGCTCGGTACCGGGTGAACGAGGTTCTTCAGGTGACCGCCGGCTTTCAGGGATCACATCGAAAAGAGAGTTTTGAGGCGGGGTTGAAAAATCTCAACACATGGCTGGGCGCCAAATTGGCTTTTTAATCAACCTCCTTTTCATTGAAGTGAACAGCCCTGGCTTCGCAGAATTTTTGAATATGTCGCCAAAGGCAAGGGCAAGATTTACGATAAGCGATAGTTGACGAGAGACTACAAACCCAACAAGGTCATTTTTCTCGGACTCAATCCCAATTGCACATTCTGATCGATCAGTATGATGGCCGTCTCCATTCACAACGATGGTCGGCATAGAGCGATCCACGGCAGATTCATGTCTCCGCATCATGTCGGATGCGACAACACCGCTCACCAGGCCCAGAAAGACGCGTGGGTCTCCATCCTATACAGATTCTCCTGAACTTTTTCCCCTGGGGGTTGTATCAAATCGGGCTTCCGAAATGACAATCCACAATGTTCTCGCCAGGACTGCATTCCCTTGAAGTCAGCGGGAGAAGGGCAAATCAATAGGATCGGTCAAAAATAAGGTTTGGCCCTCTGGCCATAGGCGGCCACATCCAAGGTTGTCCAGTTTTAAAAACAACTGAGGCGAGAAGGAATCATTTGACAAGTAAAATATGGCAAGTCACAATTTTGTTGAAAATTTCAACAAAGGGGAACTATTATGGCCACCGTGAATTTCGGTGTTCCGGAAGATGTCAAACACCAATTTGACAAAGTCTTTGCCGGGAAAAACAAAAGTGAGGTGTTAACGCAACTGATGCAACAGGCTATCAAAGAGCAGAAGCGCCTAGGAAGGCGCCGGCGGGTGATTAATTGTTTACTGGCGTTGCGCGAACAGGCTCCTCGGGTAACAGACAAGGGCACCCGGCTTGCCAGGACTCAGGGCCGCCCATGAGGATCTGGGTTGTTGACGCCAGTGTGGCGGGAAAATGGGCTCTACCGGGGAAAGACGGAGAAACCCATCAAGGGGGGCAAGCCCTAATACCCTTTTGCATGACATTCAGGAAGGTCATTGCCAAGTACTTCAACCCCCGCATTAGCTAACGGAAATAGCGACCGTCTTGACTCGTGTAGCCCCAACTCAATCGATCGCCTTGCTTTAAACTTTTTTGGCCATGGAGTTACCCATGAGCACGGAATGGGAAGTATATGAGCAGGCCTGTCGTCTTGCCGTGGATCTCAATCATCACCTCTTGGACACCCTGTATCATGCAGTGGCTTTGCAGTCTTCTGAGACCGTCTTCGTCACCGCGGATACCCAACATTTTCGAAAAGCGGTCCGGTGTGGCCACATCATTGAGTTAAAGGACGTTCCTTTCACAGAATGTCCCCAAAAGACCGGAAGTCGGGATGAAGGACATGATTTCTGATCCGGAAATAGGACCAGAACCATTTATCCTTCAAGCAACAAGCATGTTGCTTATATTGGAAAGAGGAGGCTTGCCTGGTTTATAGAATGATTGCTAACCCTTTAAAAGGTCTTTTCCGTCGGCAAACTCGAGTTCTGATTCACAAAGCACGGTACCGAGAATTTTGGAACCATAGAGGAATATTCTTTCATGACTTTTTGGAAAAGAAAACATGGCCACCGTTCGAAGTATGTTTTCACCATTGTGCAAGCTCAGACTGAGTCGGAGGAAACCCGCGCACACGAGGATAACTATTGTTTTTCCGGGTGCGCGCGAGGTACCGCCCAACTTCGACTCGGGGAGTGTATCGGTCTCTTCTAATCTTCGGGTTCTACGCAATTCGACTCGCCGCGAAGCATGCACAACCGATACCGCATAGCGGCTGCCCAGTAGATGTAGGCTTTCTCCACATCATTCCATTCATTCGTCATTCCTCTCAGGTTTTTGGTGCCGCCACGCCGGTCGATGCCTATACCCAGAAGCTTTCCGGTTTGTGCGTCGGTGATCTTGGCTTCTCCGCCGGCCGTTCCCACAAAGCCAGGCTTGCCTCCCACCGCATACCCTTTAATGCCAGTCAAGATTCTGGTCTGCGGAATAATGGAAGTCACCACATCCGCAGCCGGGTTTGAGGCCTCCGCTTCGGTAATGGCGAAGGCTACACGCATAACTCCGGGTCCAGGTTGGCTCACGATGGTATAGTCCCGGCTCAGGGCCTCATGCATTTGGTTATAGGCGAAATCGGTCAGCATCTGAAGATCCTCGGGAGACACGTCTTTCGTTTCCTTATCTTTCCAGACCGTCACGGAATCAAGCATCACCTTATTGTAAGAGCGCCAGTCGACATCGGGATTGACGTAGCGAAGCAGTGCCTCGTGGGCACCTTTACCTTCTGTGAGCAGAGATTGTTCACTAGCACTCAGAAAGCCGGTTTTGACCACATCTCGTCGTTGTTGCGTGGACGCACATCCTTGTAATAGAAAAAGTCCAACGACCAGAATCAGCGTTGTTCGATGAAAATTCGCCTTCATGAATTTATTCCTCCTCTGAAAAATTAGCAATACGCTCTGACTTCATGTTCGCTCTTCTAGTCCCTTGAAATTAACAATATGGTTTTCCCCAAAAGAACTTCAAAAGAACAAACCAATAATGAATATTAGCAATTCGGTGGCAAATTACCAATTAAAGAAATTCAGAAGAAGCCTGATGCAGCAGGTGAAATGTACGTTACATGTCAAAACCTTCGACGTTATCTTTCGGACCACATCTGATAAATGGCGAACAGATTGCGGGCTGAGTATGGAGGCCCCCCATCATTTCGTGAAACTTGTCCTCGCGTTTACGAGCAGTAGCACTTCTACGCGCAAGCGTGAAAGCGGGAAACAGGAATTGCTCTTACACGTCATGCCCGACAGCTGCAATCTGGAATCTCTCCGCCCTGGTCATTCCCGACAATTGTTATCGGGAATCCATCTTGGGCTTTTTCAGAGGGATACCTGCCACAACCACACAGGTATGACCAAAGGGGGAGAGATGCCCGCTAATGATTTTGGGGTATGTATGCGTAAGGAAGTCCAGACGTCCTCTTATAAAAAAAAGACTTCCCAACCATGCATGATGATAATTTATGACGTTGGAGCTATCGAATAAATTGTTTTTCCTAGCACTCGGTTGACATGAGTTCCCTCATACACATAACCATGCGAGGAAGGGCTACGCAGATCAGTTGGCCGGCGTTTGAACCTTGAACCAGTCTGGATTGGCCCGGACTTGCTGCTCTACGGCACGAAGGTGACCCAGAAGTACCCCGGCTTGTTGATAGACATGCGAAGGAAATTTCCTACCAGGAAAGGGGACCGAAGGAATGGGGGGAGCGTTTTGGAGTCGCCCATATAGATAGGTAAGATCAGAGACCAGAAGGGTGGCTAAATCATAGACGTCACTGGGTTGAATATCAAAATCATCCACCGCGCGCTTGGCCGCCTTCGCATCGAGATGCAGGACGGCGGTTCCGGACAGGCGCGCAATTTCTTCCACATGCTCGAAACACTCAACCAGCCGGAGAAAGACCTCACCGGGTTGCTTACCCCTTTCAAAGATGGGGGAGGCACCAGAAGGCGTACCAGCCGGAAAC
>Ga0224510_10002039_pt1 | contig 12564 bp, 10 predicted proteins | sample SF_May12_sed_USG_FD_170161 | JGI IMG/M metagenome (GOLD analysis project Ga0224510, IMG submission 170161) | Sediment microbial communities from San Francisco Bay, California, United States - SF_May12_sed_USGS_4_1 | ecosystem: Environmental > Aquatic > Marine > Sediment | place: USA: California... | reverse complement strand
GGAAATCACCATGATGGTGCGTGAGCTTCTCCATTTGGTGGGTGTGGGTATTAACTGGATTTTGGAACCAGCTTCCAACTCCAACCGTACCGGTAACCATATGGGTCTTCAACCCCATACTTTTAAGGATAACGTCGACTTTCTGACCGACGACATCGAAAACCTTACCGGTATCCGGGTGGAGCCCACCTTTAACCGCAAAGGTGCGGAGATTCTCTTCATAACTCCTTCAGCCGATGTTTTCGCAGAGCCCGGTCTTTATACCGCCATGGGGTATTTACTGCTTTTCCATGAGCTCGGACTCGACTACACCTGGTCTACCTATGCTTCCGAGGGTGGTAACTTCGGTCTTTTCACCAACAACCAAGTGATGAAGAAACTCAACGCCAAGATGTACGCCGAAGCCAAAAGGCTGGGCGTGAAGTGGATCATCGGCGGCGAGTGCGGGCACATGTGGCGTGTTGTTCATCAATACATGGACACCATGAACGGACCCGCCGATTTCATGGAAGTACCCAAATCACCGATCACCGGTACCACCTTCCATAATGCGGCAGCCACCAAGATGGTACATATCAGCGAGTTCACCGCCGATCTCATCAAGCATAACAAAATCAAGCTTGATAAGAGCCGCAACGCACACGTGCTCCCCACCTTCCATGACTCCTGCAATACTTCAAGGGCTATGGGCTTAATGGATGAACCGAGATACATTCTCGATCATGTTGTGCCAAAATGGCATGAAATGCCCGAAAACACCATTAGAGAAAAAACCTTCTGCTGCGGTTCCGGTACCGGTCTCAACACCGATGAAATCATGGAACTGAGAATGAGGGCTGGTTTCCCCCGGGCCAATGCGGTTAAACACGTTCGCGACAAACACGGAGTCAACATGCTCTCCTGTGTCTGCGCCATTGACCGGGCCACCCTTTCAGGACTCATGAACTACTGGTCTCCCGATGTTCAGGTATGCGGTCTCAGCGAGCTTGTTGGTAACGCCTTGGTCATGACCGGCGAAAACAGGCAGGAACTCGAGGAAGGCCTTAGAACTTTGATTTAACTACCCGTGAGGAGTGGAGGATTCAATAATGATCTACAATAGTGGTAAAATATATACGGGACTGGCCATTTTCGTCCTGTTTATCACATTTCCCATATGGTACAACCACTTCGACGCGAGTGGTGCCGACCAGCTGAAAAAAGAGCTGCAAAAGCCCACCGTTTCCAAAGAGTGCGTTGCACCTGCCGCGGAGATGAAAGCAAGTCATATGAAACTTTTGAACCAATGGCGTGACGAGGTTCTCAGGGATGGGGATAGGGAATTCAACGTCCCAGTTGAGGGCAAAATGTATCAAAAGAGTTTGCAAAAGACCTGTATGAAGTGTCACACCAGCAAAAAGAAATTCTGTGACGTCTGCCATGAATACGCTTCGGTGACTCCATATTGCTGGGATTGCCATTTGGCCCCGGTAGAGTGAGCAGCTAAGGAGGATATACACTAATGGATAAAAATAGAAGAAATTTCCTCAAGGTTGCCGGTATCTCCACCCTCGCGGGCTTGGGAGCGCCGGCCATTGTCGACCGGGTGATTTCCGGGAAAGCCGGAGCCGATGTTTTCGCCTCTGGCGGTAATGGAGGACACCATGAAGCCGAAGCTCCCACCCATAATGAGCCGGCTCATAAAGAAGAAAAATCAGGGACCCGCTACGGTCTGGTCATTGACACCCGTAAGTTTCACGCCAACCCCGAGTTAGGGGAAAAATGCGTACATGCATGCAATCAGATGCACAATATTCCACAATTTCCCGAGGGATCCAAAAACGAAATTAAGTGGATTTGGCTTACCAACTACGAAAATGCTTTTCCCGAACACAGTCAACAGTTTCGCGACAAGTATACCGAAGACAATAAAGTACTGGTAACCTGTAACCATTGCGAAAACCCGCCCTGTGTACGTGCCTGTCCTACCAAGGCTACCTACAAAAGCAAAGACGGCATAACCATGATGGATTTCCATCGTTGTATTGGCTGTCGCTTCTGCATGGCTGCTTGTCCCTACGGGGCCAGGAGTTTTAACTGGCTGGAACCCAAAACCGTATTGCCCAATCCCACCAACCCCGACTACCCCCGCCGGATGCGCGGTGTTGTCGAGAAATGCAACTTCTGCTCCGACCGTCTCGTTTTGGGCGAACAACCCGCTTGCGTTGCAGCCACCGGCAATAGTGGTGCCATGATTTTCGGTAATTTAAATGACCCCAATTCCGAAATCAGAAAGGTTCTAAAGGAAAACTTTACGATTCAACGTAAGCCTTCTTTAGGGACTAACCCTTCAGTCTTTTATATCGTATGAGGTAGCCATGTTTGAAAAAGCGCTTAAAGGAAATACGAACTATTGGATATGGCTCGCCATACTTGGCGTGTTCATGGCCATTGGCGGTATGTGTTACGTATACCAATACAATACCGGTCTGGGAACCACCGGCATGGGAAGAGACATCTCGTGGGGTGTATACATCTCCCAATTCACCTTCCTGGTCGGTGTTGCCGCTGGAGGTGTAATGCTGGTACTTCCTTACTACATTCATAACTTCAAGGCATTCGGCAGGATAACCATTCTGGGAGAGTTTCTGGCCATTGCTGCCCTGATTATGTGCTTGATGTTTATCATCGCGGACTTGGGGCAACCGATCCGTGCACTCAACGTACTGCTGTATCCCACCCCCCATTCCATGCTGTTTTGGGACATGATCGTGCTCAACGGCTACCTCTTCCTCAACATCATTTGTGGATGGGTTATTCTGACCGCTGAACGTAAAGGAGTTAAACCTCCGAAATGGGTTTATATTTTTGTATATATATCCATTCCGTTTGCGATCTCCATCCACACCGTAACCGCCATGCTCTACTGCGGTCTGCCCGGAAGGCATTTCTGGCTCTCCGCCATCATTGCGCCACGCTTCCTCGCGTCCGCCTTTGCAGCCGGCCCTGCGTTGATCGTTTTCGTTGCCCTGATTCTTAAAAGAGTTGCGAATTTTGATGCTGGTAAAGAGGCACTTAACAAGATGGTCACCATTATACTATATGCCGCTATCATCAACGTCTTTTTTGTAGGTCTTGAGTTCTTCGTTGGTTACTACTCAAACATTCCCGGCCATATGCACACCCTGGAATACCTATTCTTCGGACTCGAGCATCACGGGCATGTATACAATAAACTGGTTCCCTTTATGTGGGCCTTCGTTATTCTCTGCATCGCAGGTATCACCCTACTGGCTATTCCGTACACCAGAAAGGAAAATGAATTCACCTTGGGCCTGGGCTGCTTGATGCTTTTCATTTCGCTGTGGCTCGATAAAGGTATCGGGTTCGTTCTCGGTGGTTTCGTTCCCAACCCTCTGCATGAGATCGTCGAGTACTCTCCGAGCCTCAATGAAATCATGATTACCATCGGCGTATGGTGCACCGGATTTTTCATCCTCACCATCCTCTATAAAATCGCCGTTGGCGTGGAACATGAAATAGAGCACTAATCTCTCTTTCATCCATCGCAGACGATTCATAAAGAGAAGAAAAGCCCGGGACCACATGGTCCGGGGCTTTTCTTTGATTTTCCATCTTAGCTACCTTCTCATAACTCCTCAAATATTTTTCCGTAAGGTTCCGTGGGCATGGAGGAAAAAAAGACGCATCATAAACGTATTCTGCTCATTTATTTTTCACTCAGTAGTCAAACCAAAAACTTGGCCACTGCGTTGATGAATGGCCTGCAAGCCCAGCAGATAGAGGTTATTGAAGAACGAATTGAGCCTGACGAGACTCTGCGCTTCCCCATTGGTTCCATCTCCAATACCATTTTAATCATGCTGCAGACTTTTTTCAGGCAACGGGTCAAAATAAAACCCATATCTCAACATTGCTTCGACCACTACGACCTCATCATACTTGCAGGCCCCACCTGGTCCTATAATCCCAGCGGAGCAGTACTCTCTCTTCTCGATCGTGACGGGGGGCAATTATTCAAAGGCCAAACGGTACTGCCTCTTATTTCTTGCCGAGGCTACTGGCGTATGCACTGGTTCGGACTCAAACGGCTACTCACGCGTTTAGGGGCCACACTTTTCAACCCTATTATTTTCTCCCACCCCACCACCGAGCCATGGCGAACCATCGGAGTTTTCTTAAAACTTGCCGGAAAAACCCCGGAAAAAAACCGTTTTATCAGAAAATTTTATCGTAAATATGGGCATAATCGAAAACAGATCAAGGAAGCCGAGCGGTTCGGCAATATGATCGGAGAAGCCCTCAATGAAAATGTGGATCTCGACACGTTAAACTTTCGCAACAAAATCGCCATACCCTGAAAGTATTATATCGGACCGGCCATTACTTTTCCTCCGCTCTCCATCTTACATAAGGATTTCTATTCAATTCCACATTGTAATAGCGGTGATCCCCGGTGACTTCCCTGCCCAGCCAAGACGGAAGAATAATTACTTCCTCTTCACTGCTCAATTCGATCTCGGCTAATAGCAATCCCTTGTTTTCACCAAGAAACTCATCAATCGTCCAAGTTACTCCCCTTTCTTCGACCCGGTAACGGAATTTCTCTATCAAGGGTTTGTCACAAAGGGTGTGAAGCATCTCCTCGGCCTCCCGCCAAGGGATTTCATATTCATATTCCGGTCTGGAATAATGCACGGTTTTCCCTTTAATGGTAAGAAACCCCTTTTTTCCCATTATTCTGATACGTATCGTCACTCCGTTCCCGGAACCAAGATAGCCCTGAAGACAATGTTCACGAGGCCACTTTTCCAGATTTTTGTCTGATTTTACGAGGAATTTTCTTTCTATTTCTATTTTCATGGTTATCTTTTTCTTATTTCGCCGCAACTTCATGCCATCTACAATTCCGGTGCATGAACCACTATTGTCGGTCAACCGGCGTTTTGAATCACACTGAGGGCGATATTTGACTCCCACTCCTCTCGCACTAAATAGGCCTTTACGCTAACATGCATGCAATATTATAAAATAACCACAACGCTATCAAGCCCCAATAACTCGCTATCATAGCCTCTGCTATGATCTAAATATTATACTTTTTTTGCTTGGTTGGAATAATGCGAGCCCATCGTTCAACCTTGTAACGATCAGAAAATACATTTATCAACAAGAGATTAACTAACTCTGTAGGTTAAAACGCCGAATCACAATTAATTGATCTTATAACATTTCGAGGTTATTTATAACAATCCACACTAAAAGTTTTTTACCGACTCTTTGTTTTTACGGAATAGCAGGAAGAAACGCTTGGCAATAAAAAAGCCAGACCGTTTAGCCTGGCTTTTTTCGTTATGGTCTCTATGGGGATGCTTTTTATTAGATAACTAGTAAGACATTCGAAAATAATTATTGTTGATCTTTTTTATTATCTTCTACATCATCAGAAATAGTTATATCATCCTTAATTTTTTCCATAATTTTTGGGCCAATTCCTTTGACCTTGGTTAATTCTTCTCCAAACTTAAACGGCCCGTTTTGTTCACGATACTCAATTATTGCCTTGGCTTTAGCGGCGCCAATACCCGTAAGGCTCTCCAGCTCGGTGGCATCAGCAGTATTAATATTTACCTTTGCAAAGGCTGTTGAAACCAACATGAGAATCAAAATTAAAGAGAAATAAATCTTATTCATCTTAACCTCCATTTAACATATTGTTGTTATAACTATTTGCCAATGGTATTTTTCTAACGCCTCAAATGATGGAAGTCAACCGGATATTATCTTCATCTTTACGTTAAATAGGCATAGGCTCACCCTTCAGGTGGTCATGCTTATTTCAATTGGTGCATTTTTTCTTCAACTGGCATATAGTGAACCCTGCATATGGAAAGTATAAAATATAATTTTATTCGCTTTATTAATCCGGTTTTACTATGTGCTGAGAAATAAAAACCGTGATCACTAAAATTTTCTAACTTGTTTACCTGATCCATGTCGAATATTCCTTCTCGCCCCGAACTTGTCGGCGACTATTCAGAAAGCCTGGTTGTTCATTTCAGACGCGGAGAGCAACTTCGCAAGGAAGCCATTAATTGCGTAGCCATTGATCTCAACACCCGACAACTTTGCGATCTCGAACTGCTTCTCAACCGCGCATACTACCCCCTGACCGGCTTTCTCACCAAAAAAGAATACCAAGGCGTGCTCGACGAGATGCGCCTACCCGATAATACCATCTGGCCCATCCCCATTACATTGGATCTACCGGAAAAAATCGCCTCAACCCTAAAACCTGGACAACGAATCGCTCTAAATGATCAGGAAGGTTTCTTACTCGCCCTGCTCACTGTCGAGGACGCTTGGCAACCCGATAAAAAGTTTGAAGCTAAACAAGTTTACGGAACCGATGATCCGGAAACTCATCCAAGCGTAAAATACTTATACGAAGAGGTCGAAGACTGGTACGTCGGGGGAAGCGTTCAGGGCCTCACTCTTCCCATTCATTATGATTTCAGGGAGTACCGTTTGACACCGGCCGAGGCTCACCGCCGCTTCACACAATATGGATGGAGGCGAGTTTTAGGATTTCATACCAGGGAATATTTGCATTGCGCCCACCGCTGCATGGTGCTGGCCGCCGCCCGGGATGTGGGTGCCGCCATTTTTCTTCATCCGGTTGTTGGCCTGGAACATCCCGGCAATATGGATCATTACACCCATGTTTATTGTTATCAGGAAATTACCAAATATTTTCCCAAAAACATGATCACCCTCGGCATCACTCCCCTTGCCGAGCGCAATGCCGGACCCAAGGAAGCCTTGCTCCACGCCATTATCCGTAAAAATTTCGGTTGCAGCCACTTCATGGTGGCGGAAGACCATGGTGATCCTTTCGCCGGTACGGGACAAGGCCTTTTTTATCCCCGAAAATCTGCTCAAAAGCTGGTTAAGGACCTTGGAGAGCAGATCGGCATTGAGATGGTCCCGGAACAACCCATGGGCTACCTGGAAGAAAAATCACAATATGTTTTTCTCAAGGATGCTGAAAACGAGGTGGTGAAAAACATTTCCTCCGATGAACTTAAGAAATGTCTTGAAATGAACAAGGAAATCCCCAGCTGGTTTTCCTACCCCGAGGTCGTAGAGGAACTACGCCGCGCCTTTCCACCCCGCTGCAAGCAAGGTTTCACCATTTTCCTCTCAGGCCTCTCCGGCTCCGGAAAATCAACCATTGCCAAGGTCCTTATGGTCAAGTTCATGGAAATGCGAGACCGCCCGGTTACCTTGCTCGATGGGGATATCGTCCGTAAAAACCTTTCCTCCGAGCTCAACTTTTCAAAAGAACATCGAAATTTAAACGTTACCCGTATCGGTTATGTCGCCAGCGAAATCACCAAAAACGGTGGAATCGCTCTCTGTGCCCCCATCGCTCCTTACGAGGAATCACGGAGGGAAAACAGAAAGCTCATCAGTCGCTATGGCGGCTATATTGAAGTCTATGTCTCAACACCTCTGGAAATTTGTGAGCAACGGGACCGCAAAGGATTATACGCCAAGGCCAAAGCCGGTCTCATCAAGGGTGTGACCGGGGTCTCCGACCCTTATATCCCACCATCCAATCCGGAAATCACCATCGACACCTCCAAAATGACTCCTGCCGAAGCCGTACAGGAGATTCTTCTGTACCTTGAGGAACAGGGTTATATTCGCTGAGATCGGAACGCCATGGGCAGGCTGGGAACCAATATCGCTCTTATCACCATCCTGGCTTGCTCTCCATTTTTTTTCGTTGGAGGGCCAGGATACCACTCTTCTCGTTCTTTTCAGGCCATCTGGGATCTCGGCCATATTTTCATATTCACCCTTCTCACCCTGGTTATCTTGTTTCACTGGAACCGACCGAAATCGGATTTCGTCAGACGGTATTTTTTCTATTTACTTTTTCTTTTGATTTTTCTCATCGGAATAGGGGTGGAACTGTGCCAAACCATGGTAACTGGACGTAATCCCGACATTTTCGATCTCCTTCGTAATCAACTGGGTTACATATTCGGCTATTACCTCTTTTTCATTAAACGATTGTCAGTTTCCAGGAGGAAAATCTATCTTCTTCATCTGCTGATGGGATCCCTCCTCTCTCTCTCCTGCGTGCCACTTTTCACCGGCCTGGGAGATGAATTGCTCGCCCGATCTCAATTCCCGATGCTGGCGGATTTTGAATCAATGTTCGAGAAAAATCGTTGGATGGACAGACGCCAGTTACGGATCAGCAGCGATAAGGCCCGTTCCGGTAACCATTCTCTCTTGGTACGCCTTTCAACAGCCACCTATTCCGGCACGTCTCTTTTTTATTTCCCTAAAAATTGGAAAGGCTACAAGTTGTTACACTTCAGCGTATTCAACCCCAACGCCGAAACCTTGACCCTGCATTGCCGTATCCACGACAAACAACACAATAAAAAATTTCAGGACCGCTACCATCGCCAGTTCGTGCTGCAACCGGGCTGGAACGATTTAAACGTCTCCCTTTCCGACGTTGAAAATGCGCCTAAAACAAGAAAGATGGATATGACCTCGATTGAACAGGTCGGCTTTTTTTTCATCAATCTCCCCAGGCCCCAATATATCTATCTCGATCATATTTTTCTTACGGATTAGCATTCCAATAGAAATCAATTACTCATTAAAACAGTTAGCATCTACTTCTTTCTTCTCCTTTCAATAGGAGGCTCCATCCTAATTCTTTTACTCAGCCTATTCAACGCTTGAACTTAACAAGCTAAAATTAGTTTATTATATTTTCAGCCAAAGATAGGCGATGTATTGACAAGAGATAAGGAAAGAGCTATATAAAATGGAGTTGAATGAGTATTCATTAATACTGTTAGCTAAATCAACAACAAGGAGAAAGGCATGAAAAAATCATTCATCTATGGAGTAGCGTTGGCTTTTTTGAGCGTGGCAGCTATGGCGGGAATCTCTATGGCCGATAACGGCCCAGCTGAGATTCATTTTGAAACCAAAAAACCGGTTCATTTCCCGCATGCAGCCCATCAAGCCAAGCACGAGTGTGGTGTTTGCCATCACAGCAAAGACGATGCGGGCAAACAAGTTGCCTACAGCGAAGGCATGGAAATTAAAAAATGTGAAACTTGCCACAATAAAGATGCCGGTATGCCCAGCAACATCGACAGTCTCAAAGGCGTAGGTCATGAAAAATGTAAAGGATGCCACAAAGAAAGCGGCAACAAAGAATTGACCAAATGTGAGACCTGCCATCCCAAAAAGTAGTATTCTAAGGTTTCCGCTCCCTCCCGGAGCCGAACTGACTGATCAGACTCTTTGAAGCGCTCGATGACTTTTACCACCGAGCGCTTTTTTTATTCCCAAAAGATCCTCACAACTTCTGTCTCGATCCAACCGTTCTCAACATCGTCGTAAAGTTATATCTTTTAAGCTGGTTGTAAAATACGACCTTTAGCAGGTGCGTAAAACATTTTTAAACATTCGTTCTTCCCGGTTTCCACATTCCTTAATTATGGCGGCCATCACTTTGTAGCAATGTGAGCCCTCCCGGTGAGGGTTATTTCGGTAGATGCGAACCGCATCCTTCGCAAAATCCTGCCATCGCTTCCCCGCCCCGATCAACTCTTGAGAAGCTTTATACAAGCCTTCATCCCCGAGCATAATGGCACACTCCTGCATAAACGAACTGTAGAGAAAACGAAAACCGCCACCCCCGGTACCGATTCTTTCCTGCATGGTGATAATTTGATGCAGGGACGATGCCGTTTGCTCAGGTGAACGCTTATCTCCCCACTCGGCCAATCTTTTGGAAAGTAATCGAATTCCCCTGATCCCATGGAAAGGAAAGGGATTCATGAGCAACCATCTGGCAGTTACTCGAATCGCCTTCCGGGCCTCAGTCAGCACGGAGTTATCGTGATCATAAAAATTTAGGCAGAATAAGCATGATGATCTCTTTCCCACATCATTGCCGTAAATCGCTCGAATCAAATCTTCCCGGCTACAGGAGCTGGGCCCATCCATTGCGGGATCGCTGATCATATACTCATTGCCACGACGGCCATAGACCACGACATTATGCTCGGGATATGGAAAACGGTTTTCCTTAGGGATATAGGGCAACCAGTAAAGATCGGTCAATAAGCCAACCGGTTTTTCAGCGGCGAGCATCAAATCAAGGGTTTTAAGGGATGCTTCCGGATTTTTATATTTTTTTACAGTAATTGAGGCTCCGACACTTTTGGCCACATTTTTTATTATTGAACCCGAAGTGACTCGATAGGTTACCACCGGTCGATCTTTCCAGAAATATTTTTTCAACCGCATGCTTTGTGGATAGTAACCGAAAGACAGGCCCCTCCCCAGCCCAAATGCCATGGGCTCTGATAGTGGAATGCCGTGATGACTCAAAAGATTTGCAGCTACTCCACTTTCGGAGTGAATAGCTTTTCGATGGGTAAATTTCTTTATTCCGATGCTATCCATAGGTTGGCCTCATGAAAGACAATCGATTCATCTTCTTTCGCCGAAACTTTATTCTGATTTCCGCAAGGGATGTCCAATCAGGTAAACTGCGGTATCCGAGCGTTGCGATGACCGATCAAAAAATAACGCTGCTGAATTTTGTGAAATATCATTCAGCTATGGCTCTTCATTTAGGATAGCTTGTTTTTCGGAAAAATAAAATAAAAACTATGATATTAATTAGTTGAATGTAATAATCATTATTACTGAAGCCAAAAGCCTCAGCACGTAAATATTGCTTACATTATGAACTGCATACGTTATTCCGCTTCAAGGGCACGAGCCATCTCGGCCTCTATTTCCTCAATATGCCCTTGGGCTTCTTCCCACTGGCTATAAATCCGTTCCAGACGCCGTGTAAGCTTATCGTATTCCTTGCTGGTTTCACTCCAAGCATTTCGATCGTCATAGAGGGCTGGGTCGGCCATGGCCGCCTCCAGCTCTACCTTACGTTTTTCCAGAAGCTCGATTTCCGCCTCTGCTGCACTGACTTGCTTTTTCCATGGGTTGAGTTTACCGCTCAGCTCTTGACGTACTTTAGCCCGTTGCCGACGCAGTTCTTTTTTATCGGCGACCGTGTTGATATTATCCGTCTTTGTCCCACCGGTATCCGCTCCGGCGGATAGAGATCTGGTTTTGAAGGCCGCTTTGGACTTTTCCAGGTAATCTTCTATGTTTCCCTCGTACAAAGTGACCTTGCTGTCACGAATTTCCAGCACTTTATTCACAAATCCGTTGGCAAAATACCTATTATGGGAAACCAGGATTATCGCCCCTTCATATTGGGCCATGGCCTCCTGGAGCACCTCTTGCGATGAGATATCCAAATGGTTGGTGGGCTCATCGAGCAGCATGAAATTCGCCGGACGCACCAACATTTTGGCCAGTGCCACCCGGCTTTTTTCTCCCCCGGAGAGTACCTTGACTTTTTTCTCCACCTCATCACCGCTGAATAAAAAGGCCCCGAGCAAAGATCGCACCCTGGTGATACTCATGTCGTCGGCCGAGTGGTAAATGGTCTCAAGAATCGTCGAGTCCCCGTGAAGCTCCCGAGCCTGATGCTGTCCGAAATAGGACATGACCACGTTATGACCCAGTCGAATATTCCCTTCGGCCTTTTCAAGACCAGCCAAAATTTTTAAAAAAGTTGTTTTCCCCGCTCCGTTTACTCCCACCACCGCAAGCTTGTCACCCCGCTGGAGATTGAGCGACATATTTTCAAAAATAGTCCTGTGCCCAAATCGCTTGGTGAGGTTATCAACCATGAGAACATCTCGACCGCAAGAAGCAGCCGGAGGGAAGGTGAACCGCACCTCACGCTCGGTCTCGTCGAGTTCGATGAGATCCATCTTTTCAAGTTGCTTTATTCTGCTCTGTACCTGGCTCGCCTTAGTTGATTTGGAGCGGAAACGCTCGATAAACCTCTGGGTTTGTCGTATTTTGGCCTGTTGATTGTCGTAAGCCGCTCGTTCAAGCTCCATGCGGGAACTTTTTTCCAGCAGATAATGACTGTAATTACCCCGAAATACCGTTAGGCGGCCCAAGCTCAACTCCCAGGTGATGGAGGTGACCCGGTCGAGAAAGGAGCGATCATGGGAAATAATTATCATGGCCCCTTGATACCCCAAGAGAAATTCCTCCAGCCAGGTAAGGGAATCCAAATCGAGGTGGTTGGTGGGCTCGTCCATGAGAAGAAGAGAGGGTTTTTTCAAAAGAAGCTTCGCGAGCAACAACCGCATGAGCCATCCTCCGGAAAAAACCGAGACATCCTTTTCAAGATCGGAAACAGAGAATCCCAACCCGAAGAGAATCTGCTCTATCATGGGGCGAATGCGGAAAATATCACGACCCTCCAGCAAATGCTGCAGCTCACCTTGACGCTGGAGCAAGATCTCCATCTCCGGATCATCGGCATCGATATCGCTTAAGCGATGGCCGATTCGCTCCACCTCTACTTGGTGGGCGAGCAGGTCGGCGAACACCGATTCCGCCTCCTGATAAAGGGAACGG
>Ga0224510_10002038_pt1 | contig 12570 bp, 11 predicted proteins | sample SF_May12_sed_USG_FD_170161 | JGI IMG/M metagenome (GOLD analysis project Ga0224510, IMG submission 170161) | Sediment microbial communities from San Francisco Bay, California, United States - SF_May12_sed_USGS_4_1 | ecosystem: Environmental > Aquatic > Marine > Sediment | place: USA: California... | reverse complement strand
GATCAAAGGAGTTGGACATATCGGGGTGATAGGCGAAGCTGTGCATTTCGAGAACCCACAGGCGCCCGTCGCCGTCGAATTCAGCCAGGATAGGATCCATGATCAATGGTTCCGCCGCAGCCAATTCGACGCGATAACCGGGTGGCATGGTAAAGGTCTTGAGCGCATCGACAGGACTTAGTGGCAGCTCCGGTGCCGGCACCTCTGCGGCGACCGGCGCGGGCCAGGTGCGGTCCAGCGCGGACTGCGGCAACTGGTCCTGGGCGCAGCCTGAAAACAATGCAGTTACTGCCAGGAATGAACTCAGTCCCGCAACTCCAACTTGCTGATCAGTCATGCTATTTCTCATAAATTTGGACCGGAAAAATGTATACAATGTATAGAGTTCTTTGTAAAGCCGGTCGCCCGTGCCCGCGGCCTGGATTACGCATGGGAATGGCGATGAACTGGCGGACTTACTGTTTGGTAATTGCTGGCTTTGCGGCTGTCAGCGCAGCGAAAGCACAGGCGCAGGACGAAATAACCGAAGTCATCTACGTTGTGACGTCGCGGCTGCAGTCTACACCCAGGAATCAGGTTTACGACATCCTTACCATCCCTGAATCCGATCTGGGCCTGTATTCGGGATTGGCCGCGGCGCTGTCGGAGGTGCCCGACCTGTACGTTCAGTCGCCCGGCGGGCGCAGCGGATTCGCATCTGTCTTTCTTAGTGGCGCGGATCCCAACTTTACCGCCGTACTGCTCGACGGCGTACCACTGAATGACCCAACCAACAGCCGCGGCGGTGCAGTGAACGTAGCAGAAATAGAGAGCGAAACATTTTCGCGCGTGGATATCGCCGACGGAGCGCTTTCCAGCCTTTACGGATCAGGCGCGCTGGCGGGCGCAATCAATCTGATTGTTCCAGCCGGATCACCATCTCCGGCTGCTCGAGGCGTACTTGGTATTGGCGATCAGCAGGATTACCTCGCATTCGCGCGCCTGAGTGGGCCGCTGTCCGCGAACTATGGCAGCTCGCTTGCGCTGAGTCTGGCTGACGACGGTGAGGGTGAAGGTGGCGCGTCGTTTAAGGCCCAGTCGGCGACTGTGAAACTGGCACCGCTGCAGAGTACCGACTCCGGGTCGGTGCTGTTGCGGGTCTCGCATACCGAGGCAAATGCATTTCCCGATGCCAGTGGTGGCGACCAGTTTGCCGTGTATCGCGAGCTCGAACACCGCGATAGTAAACAGTCCTTGATTGGCGCCTCTTACCCGCTGATTTTTGCCAGTGGTTTGCGACTTGACCTGCGGGCCTCGGCGTTACACAGCAATAGCGAAACCGATAGCCCCGGCGTCGCACCGTCAGCGCTGGATCCGTTTGGCATTCCGGCCGGTAGTGACGATTCAACCTACACCAGGCTGCTCGCCCAGGCCCTTGCCACGAAGAATCTGGCAGCATGGCAGGTCTTGCTCGGCCTTGAGCATCAAGGCGAATCCGGTGACAGCGAAGGTGAATTGATTTTTTTTGGTACGCCGATTCCAAACAGGTTCGAATTGGACCGGGCCACCACATCAGCGTTTGCCGAGGCCAGCCGCAGTAAGGAAAACTGGCTGCTGAACCTGAGCGCACGGTTCGACGAAGTTGAGGACCTCGGCACACATGTCACCGGACGCGCCGGAGTGCGCTACCAGGTTCCGGACAGCAATCTGTCGCTACGCGCTGCCATCAGTACCGGATTCAAGGCGCCGAGTCTTTATGCGCTGGGCAATCCGTTCGTAGGTAATCCGGATCTTGAGCCGGAAACCAGTCGTGCCTGGCGCGCCGGTGTCGAATGGACCGCCAGTGCCGATAGTGTGCTGACCGTGTCGGTGTTCCAGACACGCTATACCGATTTGATCGATTTCGAGCCGGGTCCGCCACCCCGCCTGGAAAATCGTGCCAGGGTGATATCGGAGGGTGTCTCCGCGCGTTACGCTTTCGCCCTTGGCGCGTCGGTCTCAGGTTCCGTATACCTGCAGTACGCGGACACCCGGGACCGGCCATCCGACAATTTGCTCAATGACCGGCCGAGCTGGCGTGCAGGCGCAATGTTACGGTGGCTGCCATCGCCGACTGTCACGATTACCGGCCGCCATGCGTATATCGGTGAGCGCAACGGTGTTTCAATTCCCACCGGCGCGGTTACGCTGGCGGAGTTTCATACGCTGGGCCTGGACGTAGCGTGGCGCCTGCGGCCTGAGACCGTATTGCGACTGAGCATGGATAACGTCCTGGACAGCGAATTCGAGCACGCCGTCGGATTTACCTCCCCGGGCCGATGGATCCGGATGACAATTTCTCGGGATTTTTGACCGGACTGCGCGGCGAGGCCCGGGAGATCGGCAAATACACCTTTCTTCCTGTCCGTTAGAATTGTATTCTATGTACAAAATAACAAGGCGCGTTTTCGACCTGTCCAGGCGTCTGGCAGGCCTGTTTCAGGGGCGCACCACCGCAAATGACTGGGAGACGGGCATGGCTCTGGCCGAGGACTCTGTAGCAAGTATCGTCGACGGTTCGGCGCTGCCCCTGGCGGGCGAGGTCGCGCTCGTGACCGGGTCCGGCCGTGGCCTCGGTCGGGCGATTGCCGAAAAGCTGAATTCACTGGGTGCACACATCGTGCTGCATGATATCAATGAGGATGCGCCCGCGCGGTTTGGTGAGGCCGAGAGCCTGTCGGCCCTGGCCAAGGCTCTGCGCAGCGACACGGCTGAGGCCGTCGCTGTGACCGGCGACGTGTCAAATGACGTGGCTGTCGACGAGCTGGTCGCGCGCGCGCAAAAGATGCTCGGACCGATTTCCATCCTCGTCAACTGCGCCGGCGGTGACATCGGTGCGGACGGTAACAAACCGAGTCCTTCCTCGCCGACAAATTTCAAGCTGGAGGATGTGCACGCAGTCATGAATCGGAACCTGATTGGTACCATGCTCATGTGCCGGGCAGTAGCGCCGCGCATGGCCGAAGAAAACAAAGGTTCGATTATCAATATTGGCTCGATCCTCGCGCATCGTGGCGGCTCAATCGAGATCGGCTATGCCTGTGCCAAGGCTGCCATCGTGCACTATACGCGCTGCCTGGCCAGCGAATTGCGCGAGAGCGGCGTGCGCGCCAACGTGATCAGTCCCGGTCCCACCAAGACAGCGCGGTTTCTTGCTACACGAGAGACATCTGCTGCGATGCATAATGAGGGGCCGTCGTTGATTCGCTACGCCCATCCTGCGGAAGTGGCGGCGGCAGTCAGCTTTTTTGCGGGACCTTCGTCGCGCTTTATCTCGGGCCAGGTCATGCTGGTTGATGGAGCGGACGGCCTCTACGCCGCCTAGCAAATCGGGACTGAAATCGTGGCCAGGCTAAACGGTAAGACCTGCATCGTAACTGCCGCAGGGCAGGGCATTGGCCGTGCGGTGGCCGAGGCGTTTCAGAGTGAGGGCGCGGATACAATAGCCGTTGATTTAAATGCCTCCGCTTTGGATTCCTGGGCGAAGCAGGCGGGCACCAGATGCGTGGTCATGGACGTCACCGATCAGGCAGCTGTTGCGCGACTGGCTGCCGACATTTCGAATGCGGCGGTGCTGGTAAATTGCGTAGGGATGGTCGAGGAAGGCAACGTGCTCGACGCCAGCGTCGAAGAGCTGGAAAAAAGTTTCCGGATCAATGTCAGCACCATGCACATCATGATCAAGCACTTCCTGCCGCAGATGCGTGCGCGGCGTGAAGGCTCAATCATCAATATTGCCTCGGTCGTCTCGTCGGTGATAGCCGCGCCGAACCGTTTTGTTTACGGTACAACCAAGGCAGCGGTTATCGGCCTCACAAAATCCGTGGCGCGGGATTTCATTGCTGAGGGCATACGCTGCAACTCAATCAGCCCGGGAACCGTGGAAAGTCCTTCGCTGCAGGCACGGATCGCCGCCAAAGGCCAGCCAGACAAGGTACGTGCAGAATTTATCGCGCGCCAGCCGATGGGGCGTATCGGCGCACCCGAGGAGATCGCTGCAGTCGCCGTCTTGCTGGCTTCCGATGAAGCGCGGTTCATGACCGGCGAGAATATCGTCATCGACGGCGGCATGAGTCTCTAGCCGGTTCGCGAAAACACTCTTATTAATTAAAGGAGATCCGTCGACATGTCAGGTTCCGAAGTTCTACCGTTGATCGTGCTCGCCGGTTCTATCGCCATCCTTCTGTTCCTGATTCTGGGGCTGAAGATCCAGGCATTCCTGTCACTGTTAATTGTTGCAATCGGCTTTGGTATCACCGCTGGGATGGATCCGCTGGCGGCAATCGACTCGGTACGCAATGGCATTGGCGGTACCCTCGGCTATGTGGCCACGGTGGTGGGGCTGGGCGCGATGTTTGGCGCACTCCTGGAAGTGTCCGGTGGTGTGCAGAGCCTGGCCGGGGCCATGGTGTCGCGGAGCAGCTCACGCGGTACACAGTGGGCGTTAGCGATCGTCGGATTCCTGGTGTCGATCCCGGTGTTTTTCGATGTCGCGCTGATCATCCTCGCACCGTTACTCTACGGACTGGCGCATCGCACCGGCAAAAAGGTTCTGTTTTTCGGTCTCCCGCTGATGGCCGGCATGATGGTTTCGCATGCGTTCATTCCGCCGACGCCCGGGCCGATCGCGGTGGCGGAGCTGATGGGCGCGGACCTCGCCTGGGTCATCGTTCTGGGTGCGGCTGCGGGCATCCCCGCCATGATTCTCGCCGGGCCGCTGTGGACGCCTGTCGCCCTGCGACTGATTGGTGACCACGGCGCTGCCAATGTCGCCGCCTCGCGCAAGGGTGCCGAGGATGACCAGTCCGGTGCGGCCGAGATGTATATGGAGCCCGCGGCAGGCATCCTGCAGGCCGGCGCCATGGCGGCTGTATCGGCAATCCTGTTGCCGTTGGTCCTGATTCTGCTTGGTGCAACGGCGAAATACTGGGCCGCTGAGGGAGGGGTGCGCACGACGCTGGAGTTCATGGGCCACCCGTTCGTCGCGCTGATCATGGCAGCATTAACGGCGTACTACTTTTTCGGTATCCGCAAGCAAATAGACCGTGCGAAGCTGGCGCGTATCATGACAAGCTCCCTGGAGCCGGCTGGGGTGGTCGTCCTGGTCACGGGCGCTGGTGGTGCATTCAAGCAGATTCTGGTCGATTCCGGCATGGGAGCGAGCCTCGCCTCCGCATTCGGTGGTGATGGAGTGCCGATTATCGTTTTTGCGTTTATCGTCACCGCGATCGTACGCGTGGCCCAGGGCTCGGCAACCGTGGCGATGATTACCGGGGCAGGACTCACCGCGCCGGTCGTGCAGGCTACGGTCGCCGCAGGGCTGGACTACAGCCAGCCGCAGCTGGCGCTGGTGGTTATCGCGATTGCCTCCGGGGCATCGGTGGCGTCACACGTCAACGATTCCGGATTCTGGCTGGTAAGTCGCTATATGGGCATGAGCGAGGCACAGACGCTCAAGAGCTTTACCTCAATGACAACGATTGTCGGCCTGGTTGGCTTTGCGATGGTTTCGGTGATGTGGTTGCTCGTCTAGGCGAGATTCTAGGCGCGATCGGCAACGCTCGCGTCAGGCGATGCGGCCAGGCTCGAGAACTGCTCCGGGTCCTTGTAATACACCTTCAGGTGGCTGATGACGGCCTCCTCGGGTGACATTGTCGATTTGCCAAGTGCAACATCCAGCAGAGCCCGATGATGGTTAAGACGCCATTTGACGGTTTCTGTATTAACGTGCTGAATCGCGGCATGTGCGAACAGCACGGTGGAAAGCGAATCCAGCATGTCCGACAGGCGCGGATTCCCGGCTGCGGCCCAAAGCGTGCGATGAAACTCCATGTCGAGCTCGGCCGCATCCAGTTCGGAACCACCGTCCCATTTGTCCATTTTATCGACCAGCGCCTGCAGCTTGGCCGCCTGCTTTTTTGTCATATGCATGCGACAAAGCCGCAGTGCTTCGGCCTCGAGTATGATCCGGACGCTGTTGATGCGCTGCATTTCCTCGGTCGAGAGTTTGGTTACGAACATGCCGCGCCGGTCGTGCTTCATAACCAGGCCATGCTCCCGTAGGCGTACCAGTGCCTCCCGAACAGGGATGCGGCTGATGTCCAGTTCGCGGGCGATCTGGCTTTCGTTCAGTCGCGAACCGGCCGGGTAGTGACCACTGATTATCTGGCTTCGTAAGGTGTCGTGGACGTAATTGACGATTGTTGTGGGGGTGCCATTGGTCTTCATGCTACTCCGCCGATTGCTCGCTAGGACCTCAGAAAACGGTTTATTATATACGCCTTTACGAGACGCATACTAGCGCCTGAGGTAATAGAGCAGCAGGCCGAATGCCAGCAACAGGCCGACGAATTCACGCGCTGGTTCTACGTAGCTGGCGCTTCGCATGTCACCGGTAATCGAGACGAAGTCGCCGGACTGCAGGTAGTCAATGAGGGATGGAAAAGCAATGAGCAGGCCTGCAACGACCAGGCCGGTGGCGATCGCGGTGCAGATTGAACTGGAACGACCAAAACCCCGGGCAACGGCTATCAGTCCGGTGGCCGCATACACGGTGACCCAATAGAGTGGATCCGGGTCGTTAAACTGGATCCCGGCGAACGTCAGAAATATGAGTGCAAAGACAAAATGCAGAATTCTCATCAGGCAGCCTCCACTGGTTGCTTCTCATTGTTTTAGCCACATTTTGAGGCGACATTACCGCATTTTGCCACTTCCGAGCTGCGATGGTGACTGTTGTCGCGGACCCACCACTTCTGCGAGGCCATAAGGCAATGCTTGAACTACCCCTCATTCCAGTTACACCGAACCCAGACATCAGAACCCTGGAGATTGACGACGAGGGACGACGTTATGTGGTCGTGGATAACTTTCTCACCGATCCGCAATCGCTGGTTTCCTATGCTGCTGGTAACGCCGGCATGTTCTATAGGGAACGCGTGGGCCATGCGGGGCGCAGTCCCGACTTGGGCGCAGCAGCGATTGAGGAACTGCAACGATTCGTGCGTTCGACACTGAGTGGCTTTTTCCCGTTTCACCGCACCGGAGTCACGCTGAAGGTTTTCTTCAGCAACGTCAGCCTGAAGCCCGAGGAATTGTCATCCTATCACCGTATTTGCCACGTCGATCCGCGCCTGAGCCCCGGCCATCGGACATATGCCGGGGTTATCTACCTGTTTGCTAATCCGGAGCTCGGCGGCACCGCGTTCTATCGTTGGAAGGCGCGCGATGTTGCAGTGCGTGCGTACCAGATCGCCATGTTGGAAAGCGATGAGGTTGCACTGCAATTTCTCGAGCAGCATTCGGCGGTATTCCGTAAGCCCGCCGAATACATGACCAGCTCGAACGACATTGCCGAGTTGCTGTGCGTTGCTCCGCCCTGCTTTAATCGACTGGTCTTCTATGACGGGGAATCGCCACACAGCCTGCACATTACGCGGCCGGAATTGCTCAACCAGGATCCGACCCGTGGCCGGCTCACCCTTAACCTGATCGCCAACGTGACGGCGAAGGACCTCAGTTAGCGGTTTTTGCAAGCGGTGACAGGCAATACTTTCGCAGGAACTCGTGGTGATCCGGCATCCTCGCCAGATTCATATTCACCGATCCGCTGATCTTGTCGAGCTGTTCTTTTAGCGCGGCGGGCGGCAATAAACGGCTCGCGCCGTGGTGCTGTTCGGGATACAGACCCTGGCCCATCATCACCTGCACCCATGACGTGACATGAAACAGGCCGGCCGCGTCGGACGACGTAAAACCGTTTTTCTGGAAAATCGCCATGCGATGGGCCAGGGCCTCGGGGATTGCCATCGTGCGATAGACATTCCAGAACGCGCTGTCATTTCGTTGCGTCAGTTTGTAATGCATGATGACAAAGTCGCGTACCGCCTCGAGTTCCGTATTCGTCAGGCGGTTATATTCTTCGGCCAGCAGTTCCTTGTTGCCTGAAAACGGAAACAGGCGCATCAGGCGCGCGACCGCGGTAACGATCAGGTGAATGCTCGTGGATTCAAGGGGTTCCAGGAACCCACTGGATAAACCGATGGCAATACAGTTCCTGTGCCACGACTTCACGCGCCGGCCGGTCGTGAATCGCAGCAAATGCGGCTCGGTCAGCATGCGACCGGACAGGTTGTTAAGCAGCGTATGCCGCGCTTCATCGTCCGAGAGGTAGCGGCTGCAATAGATGATGCCGTTACCGGTTCGGCCCTGCAGCGGAATACGCCATTGCCAGCCGGCCGGGTGAGCGATGGCGCGCGTATACGGAACGGGTGGCTCGGTCGATTCTGTCTGCACGGCAATCGCCCGGTCGGATGCCAGCCAGTGACTCCAGTCTTCGAAACCGACCTTCAGATATTCGCCGAGCAACAGCGCCCGAAAGCCAGTGCAATCAATAAAGACGTCGCCAGCCAGCCGCCGGCCATCGTCGAGTTGCAGGGCGGTCAGGTCGCCACTCTCGGCATGCAGCTCCGCGCCGCCGATCCTGCCTTCGAGCCGGAGCACGCCAAGAGCTTCGGCCTGCTGGCGCAAGTAGCGCGCATACGCGGTTGCATCGAGGTGGTAGGCATACAGCAAGCGGTTTTTATTGACCTCGGTGGCAAACTTGCCACGTCCGGCAGCCTTCAGTTCCAGGCAATAATCTTCGAGCGGCCCGGCCACGCCCCTGGCGCGCGCCTCGAGCCAAAACTCGTGGAACTCCGCCATCCAGGTGCTCTGGCCAAGAACGCCAAAGGAGTGGATATAGCGATCGCCTATGTTGGCCCAGTTTTCCAGGCTGATGCCCAATTTAAACGTGGCCTGGGTGGCGCGCATGAACTCGGGTTCATTTATCTCGACCAGGTCGTGAAAGACGCGCATGGTCGGGATGGTTGCTTCGCCAACGCCGACGGTACCGATCAGGTCGGATTCGACCAGCGTGATATCAAGCAGCTTGCCAAGCCGCTTGCCCAGGCTGTAAGCCGTCAGCCAGCCAGCCGTGCCGCCGCCGGCAATGATTACTCGGGCTTTTTCATTTGCTTGCATGCGGCGCACGCTCTCCAGTCTATCGATTCAGGTTTTGCTGAAGTGCTGCGCGCAGTCGCCTTGCCAAGGTTTCGTCGAGTTCTGCCAGGACCCCGTGGCAGGCCTCGGGCAGGTGTGCCCGGGGCGTCTCGGCAGAGCCGAAAATGTAGTAGTCGAACAATTCGCGCCAGGCCTGTTTGACCTGTTGCGGCCGATCACGGATGCCCAACACGGCGTGCATCAGAACGTCCACCGGGTCCGCCATATACGCCGGTGAGGCATACCACCAGTGGTTGATCATGGCGTTGAAACGGTCCCTGGCTTCAACTTCGTGCCACCACATGCTGGGATAATAGAGCCCATCGCCGGGTTCGAGGTCCACGACGACAGCCGCGGCAAGAGCGTCGCGGGCGCGCGGATAGGCATTGAAGTCCGGATTCCTGATGTCCACCATGGTCGTCACCTGGCCGCCAGGCGTGACATGAAAAGGCCCAGGATACAGGTTGTGCACTTGCTCAGGCGGGAACAAGGTAAACCGCCGCCGGCCGACCGCGCAGCAGGCGATGTTGCTCGGCATGTCAAAATGCGCCCCGGTTATGGACTCGGTACCTATCCAGCTTTTCGCTGTAACCGGATTGGCGTGAAAAATCTCGTGATCAAAACGCAGCGTGTTCGCGTCCTGCAGGCCCGGGAAACCGTCGGCATAGACAAGGGATGGAATGTAGTAATACGGGTGCATTGAGCTAGCAAGGTCGGATTTGATTGCCGCGAATACATTCAGCAGGCTGGTTGTTTCGACTCGATAATTCATCCGCGTGCGCGACTCGTCGTAATAGAATCGCCCCTTGATGTCCGCATCGCCGATGTAGACCTTGGCGGGTGTGCCACCATAGCTCGCAGCCATGAAATCAATGGCGCTGGCAGCAGACCGTCGTCCGGCTTCCACCAACGGCCAGCTCGCAACCATCCCCGGCATGAAGACCGGCTCATTGCCTGCAATCAGTTCACTGAAGGGAATCCGGTCCGGCGTAACCCCCTCGATAACACGCGCCGTTCTTTTAGCTGCAGCCATCAGCGTGCGCAGCCTCAGGACGAGGCAGCCCTGGCGTTCTTCAAGGCGATCATTTTCTCAAAGTTATCCAGTGAGGAAATGGCAAAGAAAACCAGGCCGAGCACGCCGGCATCATTCAGTTTCTGCAGGCTGTAACCATCGAGTTTTGCCAATCGATCCCGACTGATGGTGTGGTAGCCCTGGAAATTGACCGCCTGCTCGGCGGTGAGCGTGATCCTGATCGATACCGGCTCCAGCAGGTCAAGTTCCTGCAACAGGCTGAAAAATACCTTGTCGACCTGCTGGCCGACCTCAATCGCTTTCAGAACCTTCTTGATGTATTGCAGGTACGGCGACTCGCCACCGAATTCGAGGAACGGCGCTTCGCCCTCATGGACTGCGCAGCGCGGATCATCTTCGTCCACCATGATCAGAGTCTCGGTCGACTCCTTGCCATCCTGTTCACGGCGCCGGTAACCGATCGAGAAAGGGCCGCGTGCCAGCATGGCCGGCACGTACTGCGTTTGCCACTCATTATTTTCGATAAACAGGTTCTCGTCTTTCTCAAACCCGAGTATCGCGTGGCTGGCCAATTGCTTCGATTCGCCATTCTTGTAAATCACAATCGGAAACTGCTTGTGCAGGTCCGAATATTCGGTGCTCAAGACGGCAACGCGATTTGCGTAATCGCCATAGCGCCTGCCCGGGCGTACGTCGATCTTCAAATCCTTGTGATCGATGTTATTGAGAATTTTCAGTGCCATGGAGTGCCATGCTCTTGAATGCGATCAAGAATACTAGACCAAAGAAAAAGATAAGGACAGCCGACATAAAAAAAGCTCCCACCGAAAACCGGTGGGAGCTCTGTGTTGCAGGTCAACTTCTTATACTTGGACTTCTAGAAGCTGTAACGTGCCGACAGCACCCATCGTGCGTCGTATTCCTTGGCGAAATACACGATGTGGTCGGTACGACCCCGGGCGACGACGCCCTCCTCGGTGAGGTTAATGCCGTCCAGGCTCAGCGATAAGTGATCGTTCACGTTATAACTGAAATTGAGGTCCAGCTGCCCGTGTTCGTCCATGTACTGAGGATTGAAGTTGCCGACGTTGGTGCGATTCAGGAACTTGTCACGCCAGTTGTAGGCAACCCGGGCGCCGAAGGACTCGTTTTCCCATACCAGGATCAGGTTCGCCGAGTCTGACAGTCCCTCCAGAGCAAACTGGTCGAACGTCGGGGGCGCGCCGTTGTCGAATGCGATATCGCCATTAACGATCGTAGCGTTGGCCTGAAGTCCGAACCCGGTATCGCCGAAGAAGTGCTGCCAGGCGACCTCCCAGCCGTCGATGTTCGCTGTCTGGTTGTTCACAGGCAGCGCCATGGCGAACTGGTACAAAGGATCGTCGCTGTCGGGGAACACGTCATAAGCCTGGAACACCGCCACCGCCTGTGGGCCGGTGCCGTCATAGTCGGCTGCGCCATTCGGGAAGTCCTGCGGATTGTCGAGAATCGCCGTCATGGTGAACAGGCTTTCCTCATTGACATCCCAGCCACCGGCTTGCAGGGCGACAATTGCCTGGTTCAAGCGGTTGTCAGCAAACTGGTCACGGCCGGTGACGTCCCGAAGATCGAATTGCGGCTGCGTTACGGTCTCGATACCGACGAAGTTGGACACGGCTTTCTGGAAGAAACCCACCGACGCGTAGCTCGACTCGCCGTAGTAGTACTCGAGTGACAGGTCAAAGTTATACGACTCCAGCGGCTCCAGTTTCGCAGTACCGCGATTGCCACTCGGAATACCGCCGAGATAGGTCAGCGTAGAACCGGCAGCAACATTGGTCTTCACGAACATGAAATTGTATTGCGGCCGCGCGATGGTCTTGCTGAGCGATGCACGCAACTTGAAATCGTCCGTTAGATCCACCTGGAAATCCAGGCTCGGCAGGATGTCGTTGTAACTGTAGTCCTCGGTGACCGCGGCCAGATCACTGCCGAACGTAGTGACCCGGTCATTGTCCGAAATCCAGTAAATTTGCTGCGGGACCCTCTGAATCGACGCAGAACTGACATCGGTGTTTTCCCAGCGGACACCGACGAGGACCTGCATGTCCTTACCGCCAATCTGGCCATCCATGGTGGCCTGCAAGTACGCCGACGTCATGTCCTCACTGATCGTATTGTCATCGGCTGCCTGCGGGGTCGGGTTCTCGAAGTCGTAGAACGTTCCCGAGGGGCTGGTCTTCGGCGATCCGTCCATGGCGATTGCAACCGCCCTCGGGTTTACCCACCAGGAGACCTGTCCCAGGTAAATCAGTTGTGACCCCGGAGGCGCCAGGGCCTCAAGCTCGGGCGTGAGACCGTAATTCAGGTCCCTGAACTGGCAGGCGGTACAAATCTGTTGCAGCAGGCCGGGCGCCGTCGCCTCGATGTCGCCCGCGTATACCGCGCCCCAACCGCCAAGGAAGTCGCTGTAGTTCTGGAAGAACTGCTTCATCTCGGAC
>Ga0224510_10002035_pt1 | contig 12573 bp, 7 predicted proteins | sample SF_May12_sed_USG_FD_170161 | JGI IMG/M metagenome (GOLD analysis project Ga0224510, IMG submission 170161) | Sediment microbial communities from San Francisco Bay, California, United States - SF_May12_sed_USGS_4_1 | ecosystem: Environmental > Aquatic > Marine > Sediment | place: USA: California... | reverse complement strand
GAGTGACCGTGTCTCGTCGAACAGGCGAATGGCGAGCCGGGCGCAGACCTCCGTGTGCCGCGAATCGGGATCGAGCTGTTGTGAGAGGCGCAGCGCGTTCGACCGACGCAGGTCCGAAAGCCGAGTGTTTCCTCGCTGATGGGCCGAGAGGCGGTCGTAGAGCACACCTTCCCGGAGGGCGTAGGTCGACACCGTCATCGCCGACACCCCGAGCATCTCGAACACGGCCTCGAGTAGCAGGGCTCCGCCGACGATGATGTCGACCCGACCCTCGTCCATCCCGTCCATGGCCAGCCGCTCGGCGACCGTCGAGGCGACCAGGCGGTCGATCAGGTCCGACAACTCGTCGGCCGTGAAGACCAAGCCGTTGGTCGAAGCCGGATCTTCTCCTCGCCGGGCCGCGATCAACGAGCCGATGGCCAGGATTGTTCCGGAGCTGCCGATGGCGACTTCGTGGCCGAGAGGCTCGAGGTCGTGGGCGGCTCCGGCCAGGACGCTGCGAACGTAGCGGCGGCACCGCTCGACCCGGCGGGCGTTCGTGATCGTGTCATCGCCGGTCTCGGTCCGAAAGAACCGATCGGTCAACCGGATCGAACCCAACTTGACGCTTCGCACCGCCTTGATCGTGTCCCCCGCGCCGACGAGGAGCTCTGTGCTTCCGCCGCCGATGTCGACGATCAGTATTCGCTTGTCGAACACGGGTAGCGCTTGAAGCACGCCGAGGTGGATCAGCCGGGCTTCCTCGAAGCCGCTGATCACGTCGACCACGAGCCCTGTCTCCGCCGTCACCCGCTCGAGGAGCTCCGACTGGTTCCTGGCCTCCCGGACGGCGCTGGTCGCCACCGCGAACACCGTGGCGCCGTAGCTCGAGGCAACCGCGAGCATCCGTTTCAGCGAGGCGATCCCCCGGTCCATGGCCTCCGGGGTCAGCAGCTTCATCTCGCCGCTTCCCCGGCCCAGGCGGACCATGTCCTTCTGTGTGGTGATCACTTCGAACCCACCGTCGGCCGCACCTCGGGCCACGATCATGTGGAACGAGTTGGTTCCCATGTCGATCGCGGCCAACACCGGCGATTCGGGATGCCCGGCGTTCGGCTCGGACGCCGGGGAGCCGGACGCGGTTGGATCGAATGCGGACACATCAACGATCGTACGGCACCGGCCGGCTCCGTAGGCTGTTCAGGTGCCCTGGCTGGTTCGCTACACTTCGCACCGGGTCGACGGGGGGTCACCGTCGTCGGACCTGCTGGAGCACCACGCCGCACTGGTGTCAGACCTGTGGGATCTGGGCACGAGCGGCGTGGCCGAGCTGTCGGCATCCCTGGTGGCCGGGTTCGACGGGCTGGACACGGCCCGAACGGCCTGTGGCCTGGCGGCGCAGCACGGCCTGATGGCCGACATCGAGCCGGTCGACGAGAGCTGGATCCGCCACGAGGCGGTCGACGTCGACCTGACGACGGCGACGGGGACCGACCACTTCCCCGTGGTGGCCGGGGCGGCCTTCGGCCACGGCGGGCATCCGACGACCCGGCTCTGCCTCGACCTGATGAGCGGACTCCGAAGCGCCGCCGGTGCAGACGGCTCAGGGACGCAATCCCCCCGACGGGTGCTTGATCTCGGGACCGGCTCCGGGGTGTTGTCCATCGCGGCCCACCGCCTCGGAGCGATCGACATCATGGCGTCGGATGTCGACCCGAACGCCATCGAGTCGGCTCGATTCAACACCGCGGCCAACGGCGTCGACGTGCGACTCGTCCACGGCGACATCGACGAGGTGGCGGCGGTCGCCGACCGCGCCGGAGCGGGGTTCGACCTGATCGTGGCCAACGTGCTGCTGGTCGTCCACGAGCACGTGGCCGCCTCCGCCGGAGCGCTCCTGGCACCCGGCGGGGTGCTTGTGGTGGCCGGCTTTCTCGCCCACCAGGCCGATCGGGTGGTGGCCGCCTACCGGGCCGGACGTGCGACGATCGATGTCGTCGATCGGATGGTCATCGACGAGTGGTGCGGCCTGGTGCTGGCGGAACCACCGGCGGCCGGCTGACCACAGGCCGATCCGTCGACGCCGTCAACCACCGCCTCCGGCGGCGTCGAGCCGAGGTTGGTCGGCCTCGCAGGCCTCGCGATCGTCGTCGGTGTCGAGCTCATAGACGTCGTCACCGAAGACGGCCACCGGTGTGGCCTGGAAGGCCGGACCGTCGCCGTCGCCCTCGCAGTCGACGTCGGCGGCGACCGGAACGCAACCGCCGTAGTTCGAGTGACAGATCTGAACCGACGTGCTGCTGACCCGCAACGTCGGTGCCGTCGAGTCGATGGTGGCGGCGCCGGCCGCAGCGCCGGCCGACGCGGCGACTGTGGTCGAGGAACCGACGGCGCCCTGGTCGATCGTGGAGTCATCGGCGCCGACCGCGGCCGGATCGGCCACGGCCCCGCTGTCGGCGGCTGCCGGGATGCCTGCGGACGTCCCGCTCGAATCGCCGTCGCCGGAAAGGAACCCGATGAGGGCGATCAATCCAAGAGCGAAGATCGTGACCAGGCCGAGAATGAGCACCTGCCGCCGGCGAAGGATGTCCACCCAGTCCGCCTCCCGCCGCCCGGAGAGCAGGGTCGACCGGATGTCGAGGCTTGACCCGACACGCGACTCGGATGAGTCGGCGACATGCAGGCGGGCTCCGCTGATTTCCGGAACGGGAACCTTCACGCGCCTGCTGCGCCGCGCGCCGACGGTTTCCGGCGATCGTCCGCCACGACCGCCACGACCGGCGGGGTCGACCGGCCGACCGAATGCGTCGGCGTCCCGGCCCGACGTTCCGGCGGGAAAGATGTCGGTGCCGTCGACGGTGCGCCGCATGAACTGTGTCGCGGTGGCGTCCTGTTCATCGGCATCAACATCGACACCGGCCCACGGTTCCGAATCCCGTGGCGCCTGGCGAATCTCGAAGCGGACGGCGTCGCGGTCGTCGACGTCGAGCTCGTGACCGTTGAACGGGTCGGCCGTTGTATCGCCCTCGAAAAGCGATTTCTTGATCGGACCGTGGCGCGGCGGATCCGTTCGTCGCACGGTGGCCCGGCCGGTCGACGGCGAGGATGAAGAGGCGTGGGGCACGCGGTCGTCGACCCACTCGTCGACGACCGCTGCGTCGAGCGTCGCCAGCGGATCGACTGTCAGCTTGCCCTGACCACGGTGCGCGATCGGGTCGACATCGGCTTGGCCTCGGTGACCTCGCCGGCGTTGTTGCTGTTGTGTGGCGTAGGCGATCGCCTCCCGATCGGAGTCGTCGAGCTGCAACACCGAACCAGCCGACTTCGAACCGTTTCCGTTTCGCTTGCCGTTTCGGTGGGAGTCCTCCGAAGGTGCTGATTCGACGTCGGCCGGTGTGGAGAACCCGTTTCGTTCGGGGTGACGGATGTCGGTCGACTCCATTGCGGTCTGCCCGTTGGCCGCCGGGTGGGAGTGGCCGTCGGTCGGAGTCGTTGCGGGCGAAGTCGTACGCTCGAATCGCACGTCCTGTTCGACCTGGCTCCTTCGCGTCGCCTGAGCCTGAAGCTGCAACCAACGACGGAAGACGTTGCTGCCGAGGCGGCGGCTGACGGTGAACTGGAGATCACCGTGGGTAGGCCAACTGATCGGGAGCATGACCTCACCCGACCGGGTCCCGTCCTCCGGTCGACCGATCGTCAGGTCCTTCCACCGGGCGGCGATTGCGAACATGATCGAGGCCCGGCAGAAGATCAATCCACCGTCGGTGGCCACCAGCTGGAACTGATCGTCGCCTACCGCACGGCCACGACGCAGCGCCTCGGCTTCGAGTGCCTCATCGATGCCGTAGAGCCGCGCCCCACCGCAGTCGAAGTATTCACCCGGCTTCAGGGGATCGAGAAAAGATCGAAGGTCGACGGAGGGCTGACGCCTCTCGAATGCCATGCGGGTCTCAACGGTCACCAATAAAAATAATACAGCATATTGTCAAGCACTCCATTGTTATCTGCCAGTGCAACAAGCATCGACATTTAGAGACAAAATCGATGATTACGGACTACCTCATTTAGGACAATCTCCCGGATCGGCGCCAGACGAGAGGGTTCCGAGCCCCGAAAAAGAGGGCAATGGCGCCCCCGCGTGCCGGATATGACGATCCCACCCGGGCGGATTCACCCAGACGAACGGCCGGACGATCACCCTCATGATTTGATGTCGGTCGACAAGTTCAGTTCGAAAACCCTTTCGACATGCTGCTACCATGCCCGACAAGCAAACGACCAGGAAATCGGGCCTGACCGGAGCGGGAACCGTGGCCACCCACGCACAGTCGGTACCGACCGGATACCGGCGGACAACCTCCCAGAATCTCGGGCACCACAGCCGTCACGACGGCCGGTTCGACGGGTCGCGCAGTCATCTGGCACGCCTCCTGCTTCGGACGGCTGCGCTGGCGCTGCTCCTCACCTCACTCGCCATCACCGGAGCGCCCGGTTCGGTCGACGCCGACGGACCGCCGGAGAGTGCCTGCCCGGAGATGACCGATTCGATTCGCCGGCTCTACCTGGCCATCTTCGTGCGCGAACCTGACCTCAACGAGGCATTTCACTGGTCCGAGCGCTACATGTCCGGCGAGGCCAATCTGCCCGCCATCGCCAATCAGCTGATTCGATCGGCCGAATTCGACCGGCTGCACGGCCCGAAGACATCGTCGGAGTTCGTGGAGCTGCTCTACGACAACACCCGAAATCCGCCGCCGTCACCACAGGTCCGCCGGCACTGGACCACTGCGCTCAACACCGGGTACACCAGGGGCGAGATGGCGGTCGTGCTGACCGAGTCGGAGGACTTCGTCCGCGAGACGGCCACCGCCCGCCCGCTGTCGGGGTATCTCCGCTGGTACCCGCCTGGTACCCACTGGTACTGCGGGCACGGCACGGTCGAAGGTCTGAGTATCCGGCCGCTCACTGGCGCTCAGGTCTACGCCGACCGCCTGATCCGGAACGAGGGCGACACCGCCGATGAGGTCGTCATCGTCACATTGGAGGAGGGTCTGGCCAACGCCGTAATGGCCCAGTCGACCCTGCCGCCAGGGGTGACCGACTATTCGTGGATGGGTACGTTCACCGGAGACGGCTACTACGGTGCCGCGGTCACCGTCGGCGCCGGCCCCTCGACCCGATGGATCATGGTCTTCTACACCAGCCCGATCGGGCACAACAGACTCGGTTGGCAGATCGATCCGGATCCGCTCGAGTCGAGCGTCGATCCGTAGAACTCGTCGAAGAGCATCCGGTCGATGTTCGCCGCGACCGCCCCCTCGCTATTCGATCGACACCGAGAGGACCGGGGGATCGTCGATCGACACCCGGGTCATCGTTGCGCTTCGGGTGATCACCAACAGGTCGTATGCGTCGGACCAGGTCGGCCCGGACAGTACCAGCGGATCGCCAGCGGCCTGCCAGCTGAAGGTGCCCAGCGGAACGACGCCGCCGCCGGCCGTGCTCTGCAGCCAGGCGGCGTAGAAGAACTCGTCGGTCGAGGCATCGAGGCCGCCGAACTCCAACTCGTATCGGGACCCGGTCGGGACCGTGGTGATCTCGACGACGCCGGTCGCATCGGTATCGAGGCCGGACGCCTGCATCTCGTATCGACGAACCGTCTCCGATGCCTCATCGGTCGAGCCCGATCGGAGCGAGAACGCTGCGATAAGCGCGATCAGGCCGACGGCCGACAGCCCCACGATCAACCACGGCCAGCCGCTCGACTTGGCCGGTTCGGCAACGGCCTGATGACGACCGGTTACGTCGGGCCGGGCCGCGTCGACCGGTACGCCCGGCCCGCCGATCCCGAGGTAGGCGAGGCCCCGATGCTCGCCGCTGGCCAGCGGACCCGGATCGTCGAGGGTGCGTTGTGCAAACCCTACGACGCGTTCCCGGGCATGAGCGTCGGGATTGATCCAGGCGGTGGCGCTGGCCAGCTGGCCCTGAACCCGCTTCACCGCGAAACGCTCCTCGGACCCCAGATCAGAACCGTCGGCCACTCCGGCCAGGTACCAGGTCAGGGCTGACGCCTGGTCGACCGTCAGCTCGTCGGTCGCGTCGGGACGGATGACGTGGTCGAGCAACTCGACCAGCCGGTGCGACCCGCTGTAGGCATGCGACTTGACGGCACCCACGGTGGTGTGGAGCCGAGCGGCGATCTCCGGATGGATCAGCCCTTCGTTGTGAATGAGACGAAGGACGTCGTGTTCCGCCTCGGTCAGCTGGTCGACCGCCAGCCGCACCTCCCACGCCTCCCAAGACTTGTCGACCGTGATGGCCTCGTCCTGGCGGTGTGAGGGCACCGGATAGCGACCCGGCTTCGAATCCCGCTCCAGGCGACGGGCCAGATCGACCTGCTCCGTGGCCTGGCGCCGAGCGAGGGTGAACATCCACGGGCCCCGCGGTTGTTCGGGGTCAAACGTGTCGACGGTCTTCCACACCGCTTCGAACGTGGACTGGAGCGCTTCATCGATCGCTCGACGGTCACCCGCGATGCTCGCGATGACCGCGATGACCGGACCTGAATACTGGTCGAAGATACGCTGCAGCTCGTCGAGACGGGGGTCGGCGTCGACACTGTTCGTGGCCGGCGGAGGCGCCGCGGTGTGAGCCGGGCCAGGATCGAAGAAGACGAGCGGCGAATCGACGGCTTGGCCGATGAACGATTCCGACGTGGCCCGAGGGTGAAGAACCTGCGTATCGCCCACATTGGTCAAACCCGGCTCGACGAAATCGGCGGGAGGTTCGATGGCGCGCCCAATATCGGCTGTCGGCTCGATGTCTCCCCTCGGGTCCGCCATGTTCTCGACTCCGCTTGCGCTGGTCGCCACTGCCACTGGCGGCTCGCCCCCATCCCAACCAGCCGCCGTCCTGTCGAATGTATCGCCATTCCTGTCGTTCGAGGTTTCACCGACACGGGGCATGATGTCGCCCCGCGTGTTGAGAAACACCAGGGGAGGAAGGGACTCGGCATCTTTGGACTCCTCGAAGGGGGGCAGGATTCGGATGGTGGCCTCAGGTTGATCGTTGGAGGTGACCGGAGATTCCATCGGTGGGTCGACGTGGAGGAACTCCTGATCGATCATCGCAACCGCGGCGTCGAGATCGAGGTCGGGATCGTCGGGGACGGGATCGAGGTCGAGATCGAGGTCGGGATCGAGGTCGAGGTCGATCACGGCGGGGGGAACCCGGGTGAGGTCGATGACCTCGGTGATACGACCGTGTATGGGGTCGAGGCCGTCGGGCGCATCGACGAGCTCCCACTGCTCGTCGACCAGGATCGGCGTCGACCAGTCGAAGCGACGTCGACCGTTCGTCGTATCCTCCGACGATCCGTTCATCCGGTCGTCGGTGGGCACGGCATCGAGTCCGGGGGAACCGATCCGGAACGGCACGACGGGAGGCATGTCGCCCCGGGTCGAAACGGCATCGGTCGCTGGGCCGCCGCTTCGGGGTGCCGGCTCAATCAAGCGCCACTCCGGTCGCGCGAACTTCGAGAGCGGCCCTTTCCGGCCTGACCCATGATCGTCCGAAGCGAGGCGGTCCTGGCCGCTGGTCGGCCGATCTCCGATGCGATCGTCGACCGAGTGGCCATTGACGGGCTGATGGCCGTTCACAGCGTGGCTGTTGACGGGCTGATGGCCGGTGACGGCGTGACCGTTCGTGCCGTTGCCATTCACGGCGTGGCCGTTCGCAGGTTGACCGTTCGTGCCGTTGCCGTTGCGGCCGTTGGCCATCGACTCGGCAAGAAGCGCGAACGTCTCCTGGTCGCTGAGCGCGGACTCCCGGTACGTTCGACTCACGGGTTGCGGCGGTTGGGGGAACTGGGGATCAAAAGCAGGCGGCGACTGCTGATCATTCATATTGTCATTCCTTGCGGCGGAGGTATCCCTGCGTCCCGACGACCGGCCGATCGGTGGAGGCCACCGAATCAGGACCAGCCCCGGACAGGGACGGATTCAAAATCCCACTGACGTCGGCCGAGGATCAAGATGGCCGCACCATGCCAGAGCCGCCAAATTTTCCGCAAAGCCTCGATCACTGCGATGTTGGGTAACGACGATAGCGCGTGTTTTTTCTGCTGTCTCGCGCTTCACCATCATCGAGCCACGAGCTCGACCAGGGAACGGGAAACCCTCCCTATGCCGGCGAGGAAACGGCGGTGCCGGGCCTTACGGCGGACAGGGCGGTAGCGAGGTGGTCAGCGGGCCAATGGCCGGGTCCAGCGGGCCGCCTCTAGGCCGGTGATCGGCCGGCGTCCGGTGACGGCGTCGGGCCAAAACCCCAGCTAACGACGTCTCCCGGGGCCACGAGGACCGGCGCGGCGGGCACGTCGACGAGGTGGATCCAGACACCGTCGCGACCCCCGATCGATCCGACCAGCGCGAACGCGGAGGAGTCCGGGGACCATCGGTGGAGGCTGAAACTGTACTGGGCAAAAAATGGCAGATAGTTAACCACTTCTTTAATCGACAACTGCACCGTTGGGGAACGGGCGTCACCGACGACAGGGCCGTCGGCCGACCAGAATCGCCACCGTCCGCGCCGCCGCGATATCGGACCGTCGAGTTCGAGCCAGGCCAGCTTCGTGCTGTCGGGGCTCCATTCCCAGGCCACCACCGGTCGATCGGCGACGACCTCGACACGTCGATCGGCCACATCGATGACGATCAGGGAGCCGTCGGCCGCATCGTCCTGCGCGGGGACAAGGCCGACCTCCAGGACGTCGTCCTCGTTCGGATCAACCACACCCTGCAGGGCGATCCGGGAACGATCCGGACTCAACACGAAGTGAACCGGTCCATCGACGGCCACCAGTGGTTCCACCGAGCCGCTCTGAACGTCGATCGTGCTGATCGATCCCGACACCACCGCCACCAGCGTCCGATCGTCGAGCCACGCCGGGGAGGAGAACCCACCGCCGCCGACCAAATCGTCACCGGCGACGGGATCGCCCGATCCGGGAGCAGGCACGCTGCCGGGCCCCTCGTCGTCAACGGTACCGAATGCCGCTGCTCCGGCCGGGTCGAACAGCGCCACCCGTTCTTCTGCCACATGGGCGGCGATGACCGGGTCGTTCGGGGCCCAGGCAACGAAGAACGGATCACCGTCGGCCAGCCACCTGGCAGGTCCTCCCGGCGTCAGGACTCCGGCTTCAACCGTCGGCCGCCGGGTCGAGGTGCGGAGATACAGCACCTCGCCTCCGTCGTTTCGCCATTGGAAGTAGAAGACCGGCGGGCCGGGGACGTTGGTGGCGAGGGGGTCGCCGTCGGCCACCCCCTCCTCGTCGAAGACCTGCACCCTCGCCTCCTGGGCCAGCGCCGAGACCGAACTCCAGATGAGCTTGGTTCCGTCGGCTGACCAGGTCGGCTGGCTGGCCAGGTTCGTTCGGCCGCCATCGAGGTCGATGTAGCGCTGGCCATCGGGCCGGGCGACGGCGACAACCGGGCCGTTGCCGATGGCGAGCTGACCTTGGACGTCGGCCAGGATCTCGCGAACCGACTCGACATCCAGCGCTCCGTCGGTGTCGGATCGTTCGTCCTCGCCGTCGCTGGACCCGTCCTGCTCGGCGTCGGCCTCGGCATCGGCATCGGAGTCCGAGTCGCCCTCGGCTCCGGATCCGATGGTCGTTTCCGTCGACGACGGCGGCGATTCATCGGTACCAGCCGACTCGGAGGACTCGCCCGGGTAGGTTGCGGACGAGCAGGCCGCGGCGAACACGGAGAGTGCCAGCAGAGCGGCCGCAAGGGTTGTACGTGAGGATCGGGGAGCAGATCGGGGGATGTCCTCAACAGTAGTCGTGCGCCGGTCACCAGCCACAACGCCCCAGCCTCGGTCCGGCAAGCCGTACGACGAACAGACATCGACTTCCGCCAAGCACTTAAATGGAAGGTCATGGACTCAGAGAGCTCAGCCCCGAATGAGCAGTCGGCCGAACCCATCGATGTCGACGGCATTGATCGTGAACCGGTGACCGCCTGGTTGGAAGCGAACATCGACGCAGCGACCGGGCCGTTTGAGTTCGAGATGATCGTCGGCGGGCACTCCAATCTGACCTACCTGGTGACCGGCGGCGACGGTACCGAGTATGTCCTGCGGCGGCCGCCCCTCACTGCGGTGCTGGCCACCGCCCACGACATGGCCCGGGAGCACCGGGTCATCAGCGCCATCGGCAGAACATCGGTGCCCGTTCCCCGGGCGCTCGGCCTGTGCACCGACGACTCGGTCAACGGCGCCCCGTTCTACGTCATGAACTACGTCGAGGGGGTGGTGCTGCACGACGAGGAGACAGTCGAGGCCAATCTCAGTTCCCCCGAACTCCGTCGGCGGGTCAGCGAGTCGGCGATCACCGCACTGGCCGACCTCCACACCGCCGACATCGAGGCCATCGGGCTCGCCGATCTCGGTCGGACCGAGGGCTACGTCGACCGACAGCTCAAACGCTGGCAGGGGCAGTGGGAGAAGACGAAGACCCGGGAGCTTCCGGCGATGGATCGCTCCTATGAAATCCTCATCTCCACCCGACCCGAGCAGCGCTACACCGGCGTCGTTCACGGCGACTACCGGCTCGGCAACATGTTGACCGACCCGACGACCGGGGACGTGCTCGCCGTGCTCGACTGGGAGCTGTGCACACTCGGTGATCCGCTCGCCGATCTGGGCTACCTGCTCAACAACTGGCTGGAGCCAGGCGAACCGAACTACCGGGGTGCCACCGACTTCCCGACACAGGCCGGCGGCTTCCTGACCAGGGACGAACTGACCGATATCTACTGCGAGCGGACCGGCTTCGACCGGGATCACCTGACCGAACATGCCGACTACTACCGGGCGTTTCAGCTCTGGCGGCTCGGCGCGATCGTCGAGGGGGTCTACTCCCGCTACCTCAAAGGGGCGCTCGGCGAGGTCACCGAGGAGATCAACGAGTACGCCGACCAGGTCACGTCACTGGCCACGGCCTCGCTCGAACTCCTTGAATCGACCGCCTGATCCGCCCACACCCCAACCGGGGGTGACCGACCACCAAAACCTCACTCGGGATCGACGGTTCGGTTGAACCGGGCGGCAAAGGTGGTTACGGTTACTGTCGGCTGAACAAGCCGAGCCGTACCAGCGTCGCGGGAGAGAGATCGCACACCCCGGTGTCGGTCCGCCGAAGGAGCAACCGCCCCGGAAACTCTCAGGCACCACGAACCGCAATGCCGGTGACATAACTCTGGAGAGAGCCGATCGTGTCGGCCACCGAAGGGGAAAGAGACCACCATGGATCTCGAATCTCTCAGGTACCAGTGACAGAGGGGGCACCGGGAGATCAACGGCGACGGGTTGCGGCGCCGGGATCCACGAATCGAGGTGCCAATGGCCACAGACACACATGACAGCGGCGAGCTGCAAACGACTCCGCTGCACGGACTCCACTCGGAACTCGGGGCGCGTCTCGTCCCGTTTGCGGGGTGGGAGATGCCGATCCAGTACGAGGGTGTCATCGCCGAGCACACGTGGTGCCGGAGCCACTGCGGGCTGTTCGACGTGTCGCACATGGCGGTGATCGAGCTACGGGGTGACGACCCCGCAGCCTCGCTCGAGCGGGTGACACCGGCCGGGATCACCACGCTCGACGTCGGCCGTCAGCGATACGGCCTCCTCCTGAACGAGACGGGCGGCGTGATCGACGACTTCATGGTCACCAACTGGGGGACCCACCTCACGATGGTGGCCAACGCATCACGCCGCGACGTCGACCTCGCCTTTCTACGTGAGCACCTCACCGACACCGAGATCACCGAACGGCCCGACGTCTCGCTCATCGCCATCCAGGGTCCCGACACTGCGGCGGTGGTGGCCACCATGTTGGCCGCCGACGACGGTGACGGCGACAGCGCCATCGAGGACGGCTCGGGGCCGGACATGCTCTTCCTCGACAACCGGCCGCTGCGGCTGGCGGGTGTCGACGTCCTGGCCGCTCGCTCCGGGTACACCGGTGAGGACGGGTTCGAGCTGGCGGTCGCCGCCGCGGATGCCGATCACCTGGCCCGTGCCCTGCTGAACCGCGAGCTCGTCAAGCCGGTCGGCCTTGCCGCCCGCGACACCCTCCGCCTCGAGGCGGGGCTCTGCCTGTACGGCAACGACCTCAGCACCGAGATATCCCCGGTCGAGGCCGATCTGGTCTGGTCGATGCCGAAGCGACGGCGGGAGGCGGGCGACTTCCTCGGCGCCGAGCGGGTGCAAACCGAACTGGCCGACGGTCCTTCCCGCATCCGGGTCGGCATCAAACCCGACGGCAAACGCCCGGTTCGAGACGGCACGGCGCTCTACCGCGGCTCGACCGATCCCGCCAACGAGGTCGGCTTCGTGTCGAGCGGTGGCTTCGGGCCGACGGTCGACGGACCGGTGGCCATGGGTTACGTCCCGCCGGCACTGGCCGAGATCGGCACCGAACTGATCGCCGATGTCCGAGGCAATGATGTCGCCTGTACCGTCGCAGCACTTCCCTTCGCCCCCCACCGTTTTCACCGAGGTTGATTCGAGGTTGATCATGTCCAACCAATCCCA
>Ga0224510_10002034_pt1 | contig 12578 bp, 12 predicted proteins | sample SF_May12_sed_USG_FD_170161 | JGI IMG/M metagenome (GOLD analysis project Ga0224510, IMG submission 170161) | Sediment microbial communities from San Francisco Bay, California, United States - SF_May12_sed_USGS_4_1 | ecosystem: Environmental > Aquatic > Marine > Sediment | place: USA: California... | reverse complement strand
TCCTCATGATCCTCAGCATCGGCATCATCGCCTCGCTGCTGGCGACGCGTCGGTCCAGTGGTGAGACTGCCAGCCAGCTCGACCCGCGGCTGAGGGAGTAGGGCATGGGCACGCACGCTTCGCCGCTGTCACCGGCGATCAACGCAGGGCCCCTCGACCGGGTGCTGGCACCATGCCGCAACTTCATCAAGACCGAGGCGGCCGGCGGGATACTGCTGCTGACGGCTGCCGTCGTAGCCTTGCTGTGGGCCAACTCCCCCTGGGGGTCAGCATCCTGGTGGCGATCGCTGTCTTCGTGATGGATCTCTCGAAACAGGGAGATGGAGCTTCGGCCCTCGGATAGCACGCGGCTGCGCCACCGTTGACCCGGGTCCACCACGGAATGGGAAAGGTGCCGGGCTGAGACGGCCATTGCCTGATGTCCCGGCCGGATGGCCGCCGGTGACGGGCCGATCGGCCCTGTCTCCGCTTCCTCCGCGGCTGCGAGGATGCGCGCATGAACTCCGTCCCAGGGTACGGCGACGTCGACGCCGCGGACCGCGCCCGACGCACAGCGCGCCGCGCGCTGATGGAGCGCGCCACCGTCCGGGAAGTGCTGATGGGCGCGCAGGACAACCTGACCAATGTGCTCGCCGTCGTGCTGGGCGTGACGATCGGTGCCGGCCGTGCCGACCTCGTCGCGCTCGCGGGGACGGCGGCAGCCGTAGCGGAGTCCATCTCGATGGGTGGCGTCCTCTACACCTCGACCCAGGCCGAGCGGGACCTGGACGCTCGCGATGCGGCAGCCGACGGCCCGCCGCGCCGCGATGCGCGCCTCGGCCCGGCTGGAGCGGCGGTGGTCACCGGCCTGGCCGCGCTCGCCGGAGGGCTCGTGCCGCTCGCCCCCTTCCTGGTGCTGCCCATCGGTGCGGCGATGGCCGCCTCGCTGGTCGTTTCGATCGCGGCCCTCTTCGCGCTCGGATCGGCGACGGCAACCATCACCCGGCGCACATGGTGGCGTGACGGGTTGCGCCTGGTGCTGATCGCCGGAAGCGCGGCGCTCGCGGCCGCCCTGATCGGCACGGTCCTGCGCGTCGACTGACGAAGGCCAACCGCTCAGCGAAGGTAGACGCCCCCCGGATCGAGTTCCTCGCGCAACAGGCGCAGCTCCTCGGGAGTCGGCGCCGGGGTGGCCATCACGCCATCCGCCACGCGCACCTCCCAGCCGATGCTGGCCCGCACCTGCTCCAGCGTGGCGCCCGGGTGGAGCAGCTCCAGGCGCATCTCCCCGTCGGTGTCGAACCGGTAGACGCCCAGGTCGGTGATCACCACCGTCGGGCCGCGACCCAGCCAGCCCTGCCTGCGCCGCGTGGCCGCTGCCCCCGCCCCGCCGAGGTTGCCCGGCGAGGTCCGGAAGTCGATCTCCTCGACGAAACTGCGCGCGCTCTGGCGCATGATCACGAAGACCTCGCGGGCGTTGATGGCGATCTCGCACGCCCCGCCCGACCCCGGCAGCCGCACCGTCGGATTGTCGTATGGACCGATGACGGTGGTGTTGATGTTCCCGAACCGATCAATCTGCGCCGCCCCCAGGAACCCGACGTCGATCAGTCCGCCCTGCAGGTAAAAGGCGAACAGCTCGAACATCGACACCGCGGCGGTCGCGCCGGTGACGATCGTTGGGTCGCCGATCGAAAGCGGCAGCCGCGCGGGCCGTGCGCCGAAGACGCCGGCCTCGTAGACGAGCTCCAGGTCGGGCGCGACGGTGCGTTTCGCCAGGTTCACCGCGATGTTCGGCAGCCCAACCCCGACAAAGCAGACCCGCCGGCCGGCCAGCTCGCGGGCGGCCGCCACGACCATCATCTCGTTCGGAGTGAAGGCGGCGCCGGTCACCGGTACTCTCCGTAGTCGACGGATCCGGACGGCGCCGATCCGGGTCGGAGCGTGGCCAGCCGTTCGACCCCCAGCTTCTCGAGGTATGCGGCCCGCCCGTCGAGGTCGTGCACCCACTCGCGCAGCCACCCCTGCAGCCGCTCCTCGTCCCGCGAGATCGCGTCCCAATCGAGATAGAAGGCGTTGTCGCGGTCGTAGCTGCCCTGCACGTACGAGGGGTGCGCGCCCCACGGCTCGATGACGACGGCATCGACCACCAGCCCGGGGATCAGGGTCCGGTTCGGATCTGCCCGAACGACGCGCTCGTCGACCACTTCCTCGACCACGACGATCACCCGATCGGCCGCGAACGCCGCCTCCTTCTGGCAGCCCAGCAGGCCCCACACCTGCGTGTCGCCACCGGCCGACGCGCGCTGGGCATGGACGATCGTCACGTCGGGCTTGAGTGGCGGGACGGCATACACGACCTCGTCGCCGTACGGCGAGCTGATCGGACGGATGAGCGGGTTGGCGACCGGCAGATCGGTCTCGAAGTAGGAGCGCAGTGGGAAGAATGGGAGGTTGGCGGCGCCGGCGGTGTAGCGCGCCACCATGCCGAAGTGGCTGTACTCCTCGAGCTCCAGGCGATCCAGCGCAGCGGAGTCGCCATCGGTCTGGTCGGCCGCTTCGATCCGGCGGCGAATGGCGTGCAGGCCGCCGACGCCGGGGTTGCCGAGCCAGCTGAAGACGAGCTTTCGCGCGACGCCGGCGGCGACCATCTGGTCGTAGACGAGGTCCGGTGTGAGCCGGGCCAGGGTGAGATCGCGGCGGCCCTGGCGGATGATCTCGTGACCGGCTGCGAAGCTGATGAGGTGGGTGAACCCCTCGATCGCGACCGTGTCGCCGTCTCGCACGAGTTCGGCGATCGCGTCGTGCATCGACGCGACCTTGCTCGTCGTCATTGGCCGAGGCTCATGCTCCGAGTATCGCACCCGCGCGATGTGCTGCGCCGCTCGTCGACGGTCAGATCCAGCACCACCCGGCCGGCGGGGGACCGTTGTCGATGACGTCGTCGGGCAGCTCAAGCGTCGGAGCATCGGGCCTGGCGCAGTCGCTGAACCAGATCCGCGTGCGCCAGTCGTCCGGTGAGATGCGCAGTGCCGTCAGCACCGGGAAGAAGAAGGCGAAGCTGGCGATCAGGACCACACCGGCCAGCCCCACCGCCACGCGTCCGGGGACTCCGCGCCAGGCGTAGGCGGCGACCACGCCCAGCGCGGCGCACAGGAATGGGATGGTTGGCAGGATGTACCAGATGAAGACGAAACTGCGCGAGGAGGAGAGCAGCAGCCAGGGCAGGTAGGTCGCCGCCACCGCACCCAGCAGCACCGGCTCGGGACGCGCCAGCCGCATCCCGTCCCGCACCCAGGCCACCCCCAAACCGATGACCGCCACGCCGCCGGCCCACCACGTCAGCGGGTTGCCCAGGGCGAGGATGTGTCGATACGCACCGTCATCGACCCGGAAATAGTAGGCCACCGGGCGCTTGTCGAGCAGCCAGGACCAGGCCGGCGACTCGTAGGGGTGGTTGCCGCCAAGCCCGAGATGGAAGCGCAGCATCCGTTCCTGGTGCTGCCACACCTCCTGGAGGAATGTCCCGTCCACCCAGGGCAGCCCCAGTCCGGCCCCGGGGATCCGACCGATGTACGACGCGACGTAGACGAGCAGCGGCACGAGGCCGAGCAGGACCAACGAGCGCGGGACCTCTCTCCTCGCCGCCGCCGCGAACGCTCCCCACCATGAACGCCTCACGTCGTCATCTTTGTGACCGTCGCGCGATGCGGCCGTCTCCCAGGCGACGAGCAGCGCCACCACCAGCAGCCCCGCGTAGGCGCCTGACCACTTGACCCCCACCGCCGCACCCAGCGAGGCGCCGGTCAGCAGCCGCCACGGACGGCCGAGCGTCATGCGTGTCCACCACGTCCGCGTCGCGACGCCTCGATCGCCCGTGACATCCAGGACGGTGAACAGGACGGCTGCCACCACGAAGAGGGTCACGAACACGTCGAGCATGGCCACCCGCGACTGGACCAGGTGCAGGAAATCGATCGCGAGCAGGCCCGCTGCGGAGAGCGACCCGACCGTGGCAGCGCCGTCCGAGACACGACCCGCGAGCAGACGACGCACCAGCAGGTACAGGAGACCGATGGTCAGCGCGCCAGCCACCCCCGCCGCAATCCGCCAGCCGAACTCGTGATAGCCGAAGATCCGGATGCCGATCCCGATCAGCCAGTTTCCGAGCGGCGGGTGCGATCGCCCGGCCAGCTCACCTATGCCGCATTCCGTGCTGCCGAGCACGTACTGGCAGGCGTTCTGGGCGTAGAAGATCTCGTCGAAGACCAGGCCGACCGGTCTGGCCAGGCCGACCAGACGCAGCGCGGCGCCACCCAGCGTGACGGCGGCAAGTGCCGCCCAATCGAGACGCGACCAGGACCGGGGATGGTCGATGGCGGAACTCCTTTTGCGCGAGAACGCCGCTCCGGGACCCCATCCTAGCGGTCGCTGTCTGCGAAGGGCACCCTGCTAGACTCGGGCGAGAATGAACTACGAGCTCTACATGGCTGAAGCCATCGCCGAGGCACGTCGCGGTGCCGAGGAGGGGGAGACCCCCGTAGGCGCTGTTGCGGTCCTCGACGACGCCATGATCGCCCGCGACCACGACCGGATCGTGCTCCAGCGCGACCCTACCGCGCACGCCGTCCTGCTCACCGTGCAGGCGGCCGCCCGCAAGATCGAGCCGAAGCGGCTCGGCGAGGTGACCATCTTCACCACCCACGAGCCATGCGTGATGTGCGTCGGCGCCCTCGCCGAGGCGCAGGTGCAGACGCTCGTCTTCGCGGTACCCGATGACCAACGCGGGGCAGCAGGCGGCGCCATCCAGGTGGCGCGCAGCAGTGCGCTGCCACACGAGATCTCGGTCATCTCCGGTGTGCGCGAGGCCGAGGCTCGGCGTCTCGGCGTGGTCGCCCCGACGCGCGCCTGAGGCGCGCCTGGCCGGGAAGGACCCGCCGGCATCGGTCTGACCCTCTGGTAGACTCGCCGGCACGGAGAGGTGTCCGAGTGGTTGAAGGTGCCGCTCTCGAAAAGCGGTGTGCGATGAGCACCGTGGGTTCGAATCCCACCCTCTCCGCCACTCCACCGGTCCCGTCTCCTCGCTTGCAGCGCGCCCCCGGAGAGGTCGCCTAGTGGCCTATGGCGCCGCATTGGAAATGCGGTTCGGGGAAACCCGTCGGGGGTTCGAATCCCCCCCTCTCCGCCACCCACTCAATTGACCGATGCCGTCACCGCGTCTACGATCACGGCGGCCGTGCTAGGTGGGGAACTAGCGGTGCCCTGCACCCGCAATCCGCTATAGCGGGACTGAATTCCCGGTCGAGGCCGTACCGCCTCCGCCTCCCACGACATCGACCGACGTTGAGAGTCGGGTCCCACGCAGCGAGAGTCCGCGAACCCCGTCAGGTCCGGAAGGAAGCAGCGGTAAGCGACCGCTCTCGGGTGCCGTGGGGTGACCTGGCTGGAGCCGGACGATGGACGCGCGTGCGGGGGCGGTTGGACGACGCCGGGTGCACGGCCACTCAATTCGCCCGCGGCGGTTCGTTGTACGGTAAGGAGACCATGGCCAAACCCGCCGCAACACCCCCCGCCACCGAGTCGATCGCGGCAGAACTGGGAGCGCCGCTGGCCCTCTACCGCCGCTGGCGCGCCCAGCGCTTCGGCGAGCTGATCGGCCAGGACCATATCGTCACCACGCTGCGCAACGCAGTCGCGGCCGATCGCATCGCGCACGCCTACCTGCTCGTCGGGCCGCGCGGCACCGGCAAGACCTCCACGGCACGGATCCTCGCCAAGGCGATCAACTGCACCGATCTCGGCTCCGACGGCGAGCCGTGCGACCGCTGTTACGCGTGTACCTCGGTGCGCGAGGGTCGCGCCATGGATGTCATCGAGATCGACGCGGCCAGCCATGGCCTGGTCGAAGATGCCCGCGACCTCGTCATGCGAGCGCTCACCGCGCCAGCGGAGCTGCGCCGCCGCGTGTACATCGTGGACGAGGTCCACATGCTCAGCGCGCATGCCTTCAACGCCCTGCTCAAGATGATCGAAGAGCCGCCGCCCCATGTCGTCTTCATCCTGGCAACGACCGATACGCACAAGGTCCCGGCGACCATCATCAGCCGCACCCAGCGCTTCGACTTCCACCGACTGCCGGCCGATCTGATCGCCGGCAAGTTGTCGCGCATCACCGAGGCCGAGCACGTCCAGGCCGATCCCGATGCGCTGGCGCTGATCGCCCGTCTTGCCGACGGCGGGATGCGCGATGCCGAATCGCTCCTCGACCAGGTGTTCGCCTATGCCGGCGACCACGTGACCGCCGATGCCGTGCGCACCGCCGTAGGCTTGGCCGACGAGGGACAGATCGTCGCCCTGATCGACGCATACCTTGCGGGGGATGCCGGCGGCGCGCTCGATCGAATCGAGGGGCTCGGCGACGTGGGCCGCGACATGGGCCAGGTGGCCGGTCAGGCGGAGGAGGAGGCGCGGCGTCGTCTGCTGCGCTCCGCCGGCGACCCGCCGCTCGCCCGCCGGCTGGCATCGATCCTGCGTATTCTCGCCGAGGCGGCGTCGGTCGGCGCGCGGGAGGGGCGCGCACGACTGGCGCTCGAGCTCCTGGCGGTGGATCCACCGCTCCCCGGTTCCACGACCGCCGCTGCGCCGCCTCATGCCTTCGTGGCGACAGCGCCGCCAAGCCCTGTCGCCCCGCCGAGGACGGCCCCGCTTGAGGCAGGGCCGCAGGTCCCCGAGGCGGAGCCTCAGGTCGCCCAGGTAGCCGAGCCGCCGCCCGAGACCGCCGGCGGGGCCGTTGACGTGGCCCAGGTCCGCGAACGCTGGGCCGAAGTTATCCAGCGCGCGGCCCCGGCCATCAAGCCGTTGCTCACCGAATGCCGCCCAGTCGCCGTCAACGGGGCGCGGATGACCCTCGCGTTTCCGGAGGAGCGAGGATTCATGCGCCAGAAGGTGGCCGCCAAGTCCGCGGCCATCGAGCATCTGCTGGGCGCCGTGCTGGGTGGCAGTTGGGCGGTCGAGTGCGTCACGGGCAATGTCGAGCTCGAGCCGCTGACCATGGCCCAGGCGCTGGCCGCCGACCCGGGCGATCCAGGCGCCGCCGCCATCCTCGATCTCGTGATCCAGATCACCGGCGGTGAGGAGATCGAAGCCCCCGAAGTCCACTAGACCGATATCGCAGCGCCGGGCGCTGTCCGCCCCGAACAAGCCAGGAGAACCGAACGCGTGAACGTGACCCAGATCGCCAAGATGGCGCAGCAGATGCAGGCCCAGATGGCCAAGGCGCAGGAAGAGCTGCGTGAGACCACCCTCGAGGTGACCGCCGGCGGGGGAGCGGTCCGCGTGGTGATCACCGGGGGCCAGGAGATCCGCGCCATCGAGATCGATCCGGCCGCGATTGATCCCGAAGAGGTCGAGATGCTGCAGGACCTGGTGCTGGCTGCGGTCAACGAAGCCATCGCGCGCAGCAAGGAGCTCGAGCGTGACCGCATGGCCGCCGTGGCCGGCGGTATCGGTTTGCCGGGCATGCCGGGCCTCGGCGGCGCCGCTCCGCGCGGCCTCCGCTGAGCCGCACCGACCCGACCCCGAGGGTGCCGTCATGACCGGACTGATCGCCCCCGTGGCGCGCCTCATCGAGGAGTTCAGCAAGCTCCCCGGCGTCGGGCGCAAGACCGCTCAGCGGCTGACGTACCACATGCTCCGCGCTCCCGCGGACGAGGCCCGCGCCCTCGCGTCGGCGCTGGTGGCGGTCAAGGAGGAGGTCGACTACTGCTCGACCTGCTGCAACATCACCGACGTGGGCGTCGATCCCTGCACCTTCTGTTCGGACCCGCGGCGGGACGCAACTCGCATCTGCGTCGTTGAGGAGCCGCTTGATGTGCTTGCCATCGACCGGACGGGCGAGTTCCGGGGCCGCTACCACGTCCTCCACGGGGCGATCAGTCCCATCGATGGCATCGGCCCGGAGCAGATAAGGGCCCGCGAGCTGATCCTGCGGGTCGCCGATGGGGGCGTGGCCGAGGTGATCCTCGCCACCAACCCGAACCTGGAGGGGGAGGCCACCGCCATGTACCTGGCGGATCTGCTGGCGCCGCATGTGCCGATGGTCAGCCGGATCGCGCGCGGTCTGCCGGTCGGTGGCGACCTCGAATATGCCGATGACGTGACCCTGATCCGGTCGCTCCAGGGCCGACGCCAGGTGGAGCGCTCATAGACGGTCGTCTCCCGAAGGTCCACCGGTTGACAGTCGCCCTCGCCTGCGGATAGACTCCGGGTTCGCGCCGACGTGCGTGTCGGCAGGCGTTGCGAGAACGCCGGTCCACCAGGGCCGGGCAGCTCGGCGCCAGGCTTCCCAATCAGGAGGCAGAAGAATCGAGCGAATCCGAAGCAGTTCGGTGACGTGACTTAACAGCTGAAGAGTGACAGGAACCCACACGAGTCAACGGGACCAACGTCTGAACCTGTGAACGGTGGTAGTGCCAACGGGCAAGACCACTGTTTTTTGTTCGGAGAGTTTGATCCTGGCTCAGGACAAACGCTGGCGGGGTGCATGAGACATGCAAGTCGAACGGGGTTGAGCGGGCTTGCTCGATCAACCTAGTGGCGGACGGCTGAGTAACGCGTAGGTGACCTACCCGGAAGTGGGGAATAACTGCCCGAAAGGGTGGCTAATACCGCATGTGGTCGGCGATTCGCTTCGCCGTCCAAAGCCGTGAGGCGCTTCCGGCGGGGCCTGCGTCCGATTAGCTAGTTGGTGAGGTAACGGCCCACCAAGGCGACGATCGGTAGCTGGTCTGAGAGGATGATCAGCCAGACTGGGACTGAGAACGGCCCAGACTCCTACGGGAGGCAGCAGTCGGGAATTTTGCCCAATGGACGAAAGTCTGAGGCAGCAACTCCGCGTGAGGGACGAAGGCCCTAGGGTCGTAAACCTCTTTTCTCAGGGAAGATACAAGACGGTACCTGAGGAATAAGCCACGGCTAACTACGTGCCAGCAGCCGCGGTAATACGTAGGTGGCGAGCGTTGTCCGGATTTACTGGGCGTAAAGAGCGCGCAGGCGGCTGGTCAAGTCCGATGTGAAAGCTCCCGGCTTAACTGGGAAACGGCATCGGAAACTGATCGGCTGGAAGGTGGGAGAGGGTAGCGGAATTCCCGGTGTAGTGGTGAAATGCGTAGATATCGGGAGGAACACCAGTGGCGAAAGCGGCTACCTGGCCCATTCTTGACGCTGAGGCGCGAAAGCTAGGGGAGCAAACGGGATTAGATACCCCGGTAGTCCTAGCCGTAAACGATGAACACTAGGCGTAGTCGGTATCGACCCCGGCTGTGCCGTAGCTAACGCATTAAGTGTTCCGCCTGGGGAGTACGGCCGCAAGGCTAAAACTCAAAGGAATTGACGGGGGCCCGCACAAGCAGCGGAGCGTGTGGTTTAATTCGTCGGAACGCGAAGAACCTTACCAGGGCTTGACATGCACCGGAAAACGGCGGAAACGTCGTCCTCCCGCAAGGGATCGGTGTGCAGGTGTTGCATGGCTGTCGTCAGCTCGTGTCGTGAGATGTTGGGTTAAGTCCCGCAACGAGCGCAACCCCCGTGGCATGTTGTATCACTCATGCCAGACTGCCGAGAGAAACTCGGAGGAAGGTGGGGATGACGTCAAGTCAGCATGGCCCTTATGCCCTGGGCTACACACACGCTACAATGGCCGGTACAACGGGTTGCCAAACCGCGAGGTGGAGCTAATCCCCCAAAGCCGGTCTCAGTTCGGATTGCAGGCTGCAACTCGCCTGCATGAAGCCGGAGTTGCTAGTAACCGCAGGTCAGCACACTGCGGTGAATATGTTCCCGGGCCTTGTACACACCGCCCGTCACGTCATGAAAGTCGATAACACCCGAAGCCGGTGGGCCAACCGCAAGGAGGCAGCCGTCGAAGGTGGGATTGGTAATTGGGACGAAGTCGTAACAAGGTAGCCGTACCGGAAGGTGCGGCTGGATCACCTCCTTTCTAGGGAGACCCGGTCGCTCGGTTCGCCGAGCGGCCAGAACTTCCAGGTCGATCGACCGATTCCAAGCGCTGGCCAGCGAGGTGGTCGGCACCCGCGCAAGCGGGAGATCGGTCGACCTCGCAATCGCAGACCTGCCCGTTCACAACGCGGGTTCCTGTCACTCTCCAGCCGTGAAGCACGGTTCGAGCCGTCCCGTCTCAGGGGCGGCTCTTCGCTTGCCCGGATCGCGACGCACTCGGTTGCGCCGGCCATCTGCGCCGGGGTACGATGCGCGCCCTCGCGGGGGCGTTTAGCTCAGCTGGTTAGAGCACTGCCCTGATAAGGCAGAGGTCTCTGGTTCGAGTCCAGAAACGCCCACCACCACTTCCCCCGCAGGACCGATGGAGCCCCAGCCCATGCCCGAACCGGCCGACCGCCCGATGGGCATCCTGGACGTGGCGAACCCGGACCGCGCGCTGTATGCCACGCTCGACGGTCAGGTCTACGCCCGACATCCGGTGCGCACCCACCTGGTGACCGATGCCGACGACGCCATCGATGTCGTGCGCCGTTACGCCAGGTCGAACCCCGACGACACCGCCCTGGTGGCGGTCAGCGAGCGGATGGTGGCCATCACTCAGGGCCGCTCGCACCCCATGACCAGCATCCGACCCGGGCGCCTCGCGCGCTTCCTGGTGCGCTTCGTCACGCGTCCGGGGTACGGTATCGGGCTCGGCACGGCCGAGACGATGCAGCTGGCCATCAGCGAGGTCGGCGCGCCCCGGATCCTGTTCGCCGCCGCCGTGAGTGCGCTCACGAAACCATTCGGTGTTCACGGCCTCTTCTACCGGATCGCTGGCCGGCAGGCGGCCGCCATTGACGGTCCGACCTCCTACACCATCGCTCCGTACAACCGGTCGGCCACCCTCGGCCCGCGGGACCCGAACGGGGTCGCCGCGCGTTTGGCAGCCGAGCTCGGGAGCCCTGTCGCAGTGATCGATGCCAACGACGCCGGATGCAATGTGCTGGGTGTCAGCCGCGGCCTCGATCGCCGCTGGGTCGAGCGCCTCTTTGCCGACAACCCGCTCGGCCAGGCCGGCGAGCAGACGCCCATCTGCGTCGTTCGCAGCGTGGCCTGGCCGCCCGGCGATCCGTTGCCCCCCGAGCCGGCCCGACGCCTGACCCCACCCTGACGTTACCCCGCGCTCGGCGCTACCATGGCGGACCGATGGGGATGTAGCTCAGTTGGGAGAGCACCTCCTTTGCAAGGAGGGGGTCAGGGGTTCGAGTCCCCTCATCTCCACTACGCCTATTCGAGGCTCCGGCGACCGAGGCCTTCCTGTTCGCCCAAGCGGGACGTTCGACCGACCTGGAGTCGGCCCCATGGGCACCGGCCGAGCCTCGATCAGGAGGTGGACGGTCAGTTCCCCAGAAACGCCCCCGGCATCGTCATGCACCCGACGGGTGTCGTCGCCATGTACATCGGGACGACCCCATTACCGGAAGTCAGGCGCGCGCCAAACGTCCCCTGGTTGCACGCGGCATCGGGCAGCATCACGTGGTGGGGAGCCTCGGCAAACGCGACGCCTGCGCTGAGCAGGGCAAGACTTGCACCCAGGACGATCGCCGCGAGCGGTCTTCGCACGGGATGTCCGTTACGCATTTCGTACACCTCTCGCTTCCTGGCAGGAGGCACTGCATTCCCTCCGTGCCTTCACCCGAGGATATGCGGCCGGCAGTCTTGTGTCTGTTCGCCGTTCGGCGTATCTTCGACGTCCAGTGCAGCTGCAACGGGCCGATCTCGAGGGCATCCTGGGCTTCCTCGTCGACGTCGCCAGCTTGGATTTCGACGAGTTGTATCCGCCCGAGGTCCTTGCCAGACTCCAGGGCCTCGTCCCCTGCGACGATCTCACCTACCAGGAGGCAGATCTTCATGCGAAGAGCTTCCGGGTCGTGGTCGGGATCGGCCCCGAGGACGATGCGGACGAAGCGGACGTGTACTGGGCGGTGGGGCCGTGCCCGATCTCCGAGTACCGCGCCCGGACGGGCGACCTTGCCACCCTCAGGATGTCTGACCTGATCAACCAGCGGCGATACCACGAGTTGCCCATTTTTCGGGAGTACTTCCATCCGGCTGGGGTTGATTCCATGATTGACGTCGGCCTGCCGGCAGCTCCAGGGCGGCACCGGTCGTTCGTCCTGTTCCGTGGAACGGGGGCGGGCGACTTCACTGAGCGCGACCGCGCGGTCCTTGAGATGCTTCGTCCGCACTTCCAGAGCCTCGAGGTGCGCGCTGCGTTGCGAAGGCGGTTGTCGGAGGTGAACGCCGCGCTGGATGTAGACAGCGAGTTTCGTGCCTGCCCCGAGTTGACTGCGCGAGAGCGCGAAATCGTCTGGCTGGTCGCCGAGGGCAAGACGAATGCGCAGATCGCCCAGGAGCTCTGGGTCGCGCCGAGCACCGTGAAGAAGCACCTGGAGCACGTGTACGACAAGCTTGGCGTAGGCAGGCGGACTGCAGCCGCCCGGCTCGCACACGGCCGTCCGCTGAATGGGCCTACCGCACACCAGGGAGACGCCTGATCGCATTCGGGAACGTCTGAAGTCAGCGTGGCGCACGTGGAT
>Ga0224510_10002030_pt1 | contig 12589 bp, 7 predicted proteins | sample SF_May12_sed_USG_FD_170161 | JGI IMG/M metagenome (GOLD analysis project Ga0224510, IMG submission 170161) | Sediment microbial communities from San Francisco Bay, California, United States - SF_May12_sed_USGS_4_1 | ecosystem: Environmental > Aquatic > Marine > Sediment | place: USA: California... | reverse complement strand
CACGCTCGAGGCCGTGTTCAGCGCGCTCACCGGGGAACAGGAGTTGACGGCCGCCGACAACTCCGTCCAGAGCCGCACCGCCGAGAACCTGACGGCCATCGCGGTGTTCGCCGACCATCCCGTCATCGGCGTCGGGCCGGGCCAGTTCCCGTCCTACTACCGCGAGTACGCGGTCGAAGTCGGCGGCGTCATCCGGGCGGCGGACCGCGAGGCGCACAACCTGTACCTCGACATCGCCGCGGAGACGGGGGTGCTCGGCCTGATCTGCCTGCTGGCGATCCTCGGTGTCACCCTGTTGGACCTGCGTCGGGCCCGCAAGCGCTGGCTTCGATCACGGCCGGAGCTGGCCGACCTCGCGACGGGCCTGTCCCTCGCGGTCCTGACCTACATGACGACCGGAATCTTCCTGCACCTCTCCTATGCCCGCTACTTCTGGCTCGTCATGGCGATCGCGGGAGCAGGCGCACTGATCATGCGCCGGCTCCCGGACGCCGCGGCTCAGGACGGGAACAGCCAGTCCGTATAGCCGAAGTTCTTGCCGGTCCGTGCCGGCGCGGCGTCCCGATACGACGTTCCGTAGCGCGCGTCCAGGAGCCACGGCTGCCATTCGTCATCCCCGACGGCCGGCCAGCCGGCGCGCTCGTAGAGGAACCGCGCGGCACGCAGGAGGGCCTTGTTCGACCAGCTCCAGGCATCGTAGCCGTGGCGGGCGAGGATCTCCGCCTGGAGCATCGCCCCCTGGAGGCCTTCCCAGGCGTAATCCGTGTAGGTCGGCGGCCACGTCAGCGCGCCACCACGCCGCATCTCCTCGGGCAGGGCGCCGTCGAGCACGATGCCATCCCGCGAACAGCCTGTGGGGTTGATGCCCACCGGCTTCGCGGGGTCGCACTGCCAGGCCAGGTCCCCGTACGTGAAACCGGCGTAGGCGGAGCGGTCGCCGAGATAGCCACGGAAGACCGTCGCGACCCGGGCCATCTCCGTGGCGTCGCCGAGGTACGCCGCGATCGCCGCGCGGGAGGCACCGGCGTGCGTCCCCCAGTTGTTCGGTCGGTCCTCGTGCGTGGACCGGAGCGTCCGTCCGTCGAGGTTCATCGTCAACAGCGAGCGAAGCCACGGCCGGAACACGTCCTGGTCATAGGCGGGATCGAGAGTTCGGAGGGAGATCAGGTCGGCCGCGATCACGTACCCCGGGAGGTTGCGTCCGAGGGCGAGGGTGCGCCCGCCGGCCTCGGTGCCGACGGCGGCCTTGATCGCCACCAGCGCCCCCGTTCGATAGGTGGCGGTGCCGGTCCGGGCGTAGACGAGTCCCTTGGCGAGGACCGTGAGATCGGTGTTGTCGTCCTGGTTCGCGATGTTCGGGCTCGCGGCCGAGGCGTCCGCCCGGGCCTTGAGGGCGGTCCAGGCCGCGCCGGAGGTCGGCAGGGCGGCGAGCTGCCCGGCGCTCAGGAGGACGGCACCGGTCGCCGGGACGGGAGCGGGCGTCGCGCCAGGTGTTGGCGCGGCCGTCGGCGGCGTTGTCGGCACCGGCGTCGGGGCGAGGGTGGGCGCGACCGTCGGCACGGCAGTGGGAGCGATGGTGGGAGCCACGGTCGGGGCGTTGGTCGGCGCCGTCCCGTCCGATGGCGGGGTGGGATTCGGGGCCGGGTCGGAACCGCCCAGCTGGGCCTTGACCATGAGCGTGGCGGTCGCCGTCGCTGCCGGTCCGGCCGTGGTCGTCGCGGTGAGGACATGCGCCCCAGCCGTCGCCCCGGCCGGGATCGTGACACGGATCCGGAAGGCGCCGCTCGCGTTGGCCTTGAAGGTCACCGTCAGGCCGGGGGCGTCGAACGCGACCACGCCGCGCGAGCGCGCCGGAAAGCCACTCGCGTTCAGCCGGACCGAGGCGCCCGCGGCGACCGTGTCGGGGCTCACGGTGATCGTGGGGCCGGCCGCCGCGGTCCCCATGAAGGGGAGGGCGAGCGCCGGAACGAGCAGGACGATCGGGATCGTGGCGAGCCAGTCGCGCAGGCGGCGGTGACGCGTCGCCGGGACGGGCGCCGGGATCGGCGTGACGCGGTCACGCGGATCGGCGATGCGGATGTTCCTCACGAGGCGCCTCCATGAGGGACCTCGAGGGCAGGGCGGCACGGGACACCGGCGAGCCGTGGATCGCGGCGGCCCGGCTCAGCCGGGCATGCGCTCCCGCGGCGACTTCGGCAACCCGGCTACCTGCGCTCGCAGGCCCGTGGCTTTGCGGCCCCGCCTCACGACGGGTGTGCCTGTTCGGTCTGGAGGACGGGGCCACGCGGGCGTCCCGTCGTTGTGGTCGGGGCTCGATCCGGCGCGGTGCCGGACCGCTGCGTCCGATCCTGCGGGTGACCCTACGGCACCGGCCGTCGCGGTTGCACTAGCCCGAACGGCGAGTCATCGACGTGGGCCGATCGGTGTCGTCCACCGGGCGAGCCGATCCGGAGCGGAGCACTGCGGTCCGGTGCGGTCCGAGCGTTGACAGGTCCGCGTACCAATGGGCCAGCGGGTCGCGGCGAGACGTGGTGCACCGTCACACCATGCGGCGATCGGCGTCGCCGCTTGGGGGCGCCATGGCCCGGAGACGCCTCCGGCCGACCCGTCGGGCCGACCGGAGTGATGCGCGTGGGCGGGCGGGGCTGGCCGCCGGACGGGGCTACCGCAGCGAGAACGCGTCCTCGTCACAGTGGCCCGGGCCGATCGCGCCCTCGTTGTAGGACGCGAGCGTCCCGGCGAGCGAGATGAACTGCGGGCGTGGCGCGGCCTGACCCCGCAGGGCGGCGATCTGCGCCGGCGTGTACGCCTCGAAGAGGGTCTTCGCCGACGCCAGGCTGGCGGCGACGACCGCGGTGTTGGCGCCGTTGACGCCGTTCAGGACCGCGGCCATGTACTGGTGGGCCAGGATGTAATAGGCATTGCCCTTCGGGGCCGTCCAGAACACCTCGTACCAGGTCGATCCGGAGAGGAAGAACGCCTCGTTGGGACCCTCGACGAAGCCGTCGCCGTCGACGTCGGGCAGGTCGAGCCACGCGTCGTCTTCCGGCGCCGGACCGTACTCGCTATGGGTCTTCCAGTAGCCCTGGGTGAGCGTGCACTCGTCGAGGCACGCGATCGACACGTGGACGTTCCAATCGTCCGACCCGGTTTCGGCGTTGTCGTTCGTCTCGAACGACGCCGTGTTCGGGATGTCGTACTCGCCGCAGGCCGGCTGGCCCACGTCGTACGTGTACTCGATCGTGAAGTCGCCTGCCGGGTCGCCGACGCAGACGGTCCCGAGAGCGCCGGCGAGGGTGTCGCTGACGTCGACGCACTCGTCGGTGACGGTGGCCGGCCCGCCGAACGCGATCGCCGCGTCGGCGCGGTAGGTGACCCCGTAGGCGACGACGTCGACATCGTTGGTTCGAGCGGCGTCATCGGGGAGCGCCGTGGTGTACGTGCACACGAGATCGCTCTCGGCGGCGACGCTCGTCGCGCCGCCACAGTCCACCGCGACGGCGCCGATCCCACCGCTGATCGTGTCGGTGATCGACGTGATCGTGGCCGCCATCGGTGCCGGGTTGCTGATCGTGATGTCGCCGCTGACCGCGTAGCCGGAGTCGTCCGGCGCGCTCGGGGTGACCTCGACCGTGTAGTTCACGAGGAACGACTGCCCTTCGGCCAGCTGGAGGCTGGTCTCGTCGGCCGACTTGCCGATGGTCCAGTCGAAGTCCCGCCCGAACGTGGTGTCCGCCGTCTTGGCGACGTCGAGGCGATAGCAGGTGATCGTGACCGACGCGTCGTCCGAGTCGCCGTCATCGACGAGCGTCGCGGTGTTGTTGATCGTCTTCTTGCCGACGCCGTCCGTGTAGACCACGCCAGAGCAGTCGTAGGTCTGCGGGTACTGGTGGCTCGTCGAGCTCGAGAACGACTCGAAATCGCCGGCGTCGATCGTGTCGTCGACGCTGTCCGAATCGTCGGTGACGTTGGTCGGGTCGCCGAACGTGATGTCGGCTTCGCCGCTGAAGGACGCTCCGTTGCTGAGGGTTGCCGTGGCGGTATTCGTCCTGCTGTTCCCGTTCGGGAGCGAGGCCGAGTAGGTGCACTCGAGCTCGCCACCGGCGACGATCGACGTCGCGCCGCCGCAATCGACGGTGGCCGCGCCGACGCCGGAGATCGAGTCCGTCACCGATGCGAGCTCGGCGGCGATATCGGCCGGATTCGCGATGGTGATCGTGCCGCTGACCGCGTGGCCCGAGTCGGTCCCGGCGCCCTTCGTGACGGTGATGTCGTACTCGAAATCGGCGGTCTGCCCGTCGAACAGGTCGGCCGTCTCGGGATCGACGGTCTTCTCGATCGACCAGTCGAAGTCGCGGTCGTAGGTCGTCTCGGCGGTCTTCGAGACCTGCAGCTCGCAGACCGCGACCTGGCCGCTGTCGGAATCGTCCGAGTCGTCCGTGTCGCCGGCGACGCTGACCGTCGCCGTGTTGTCGAGGTCGTTGCAGCCGTCGCTGTCCGTGACCGCGTCACCGGTGGCGGTGACGTTGACCGTGATCGTCGCGGTGCCGCCGTCGGCTGCCACGTCGATCGTGCACTCGACGTCCTGGCCGTCGATCGTACAGGTTCCGGCCGGCGTGGTCGCGCTGTTGATCGTCAAGCCGGCGGGGATCGTGTCGGTCACGACCGCGTCTTCGGCGTCGCCGTCGCCGTCGTTGGTGACGACGATCGTCCAGTCGAAGGTATCGCCCACGAAGTGCGTTTCGTCGTCGGGCGTCTTCTCGAGGCTGAGCTCCGGATGGCAGGTGTCGATGTCGCCGAGGGCGTAGTCGAAGAGCGACGAGGTCGTCTCCTGCGACGCCCGCGTGTTGAACAGGAAGCCGGTGAAGCAGGTGTCCCGGAAGGCGTCGAATTCGGAGAGGTTGATCCCGCCCTCGATGAACGAGACCTTCTCGTACAGGCCGCCGAGGCCGTTGACGGTGTTCACGGCACCCGCGTGTGGCCACGGGACGTCGATGTCGCCGCCGTTCGTCGTGGCGCAGATCGGGTCGCCGCCCGTCGTGTCGTCGAGGCAGTCGGCTCCCTCGGCGATCGGGTTGTCGTCGTCAAGCCCGGGCTGCAGCCCGTTCGCGGCGTTCCCATCGAGGTCCGCGACCCACTCGTAGGCGACGATCGAGGCGATCCCGCCACCGTTCGTGTTCTCGGCGACGAGCAGCAGGTCGCCCGGGACGTGCGCGCCGCTGAACGCGTTGCCGTTCCCGGACCCGCCCTCCACGCAGCCGACCGTGCTGTCCTGCAGCAGCCACAGGCCGACGTTGTTGTCGCCGTTGCCTTCCTGCTTCTCGATGCCGAAGTAGAGGATGCGGTCGCCGTTCTGCTCGTAGATCGCGGCGTAGGCGTTGATGATGTCGCCCTTGTTCGTGACGTTGTTCGACTCGACGCAGCGCCAGGCGGAGATGGCGTTGATGTCCTTCGACCCGCCGCCGGTGAAGGTGGAGGGGTCGGACGTGTCGAACGCCGTGCCTGCCACGGTTCGGAAGTCGACCACGAAGTCCTGGTCGACGAAGCCGTTCGCGCTCTGGTCGATCTCCGTCGTGTCCGCGGCGAAGAGGCTGTCCCAGTCGAAGTCGCCGGCGAAGTCGCCCGTGAGGGTCCCGGGCGTGATCGTGCCGCCGCCACCTCCAGGATCGATGTTGTTGTAGCTCAGGTCCGCAGCCTGGACGTTCCCCTCGAGTTGGAAGCCCTCGTCGTGGACCGCCAGCACGACGGCGATCCCCATGGTCAGGATCGCGAAGAGGCCCACGACGCCGCGCGAGCGACCGGACAGGCGCAGTCGTGATCGTCCGTGGCTGCGCGCCAGCGATCCTGCGGCGGATCGCGATGGTGCCGTCGTGGCCGTCCGCGCGAGGCGATCGACGAGTTCACGCTCGAGGTCGCCCGGGGCGACGAGCCGGCGGACCGGCGGAACGGGGATGTGCGACTGACCGATCATCGGGCCGGCTCCCTCCTGCGCAGGGTCATCACGTGGGTCGGCGCAGATCGGAGATCAACACGCCGCGATGGACGTGCTCGGGCGGGATGCGGCGGCTGGCGGAACGCCACGTCGGTCAGATCCGGTCCTCACGTCCCAGCGATGTGGGGACCGCGCGCCGGAGGTCGGGCGACCACCCGGACCCCTGGCCCGTGGTCCGTTGGGCGCTACCGTGACCCCCGCCGACTACCCCCAACCACACCTATCTTCACCGGTCTGCACCACGCAGTCAAGGTCGGGATGACTCGATCAGCGCAGGGTCAGTGCCCAGAGATCGGCCAGCGGGCCGGCCGCCGTCTTCCCGCCGAACATCAGCAGTCGGCCGCGATCCGGATCGTCGATGAGCGCCGCCCCACCGCGTCCGGACGGACCCGAACCGGCCAGGGCGATCGGCTGGAACTCCAGCGTGCCCGGATCGACGACGTAGACATCGTCGAGGTAGGTGCTGCCGAGACCGCGCCCGCCGATCACGACGACGGTCTCGCGGAACCTGGTCAGCGCGTAGAGATTCCGGCCAGGCGGCAGCTCAACCGCCGCCCGCTCCCAGGTCCCGGGCGTGTCGCCCGCGCCGGGGGTCAGGACCCACAGGTCACCCAGTGCCTCGACGCCCGTCGTCTGGCCGGCATAGAGCGCGAATCGCCCGTCGGCGGTCCACCAGCAGGAGTGCAGACAGCGGGCGACGGGAACGGTGCCCGCCGGGGTCAGATCCGTCCATCGCCCGGTATAGAAGTCGTAGGCCTTCGTGTCCGCGAAGCGGGTGCCGTCCTCGGTGAACCCGTGACTGACCCACAGCCGCCCGTCCGGCCCGACGTCGGCGCAGCTCCCGTAGCGCGCCTTGGGCACGGCACCCCTCGTGGCGAGCTTCGTCCACTTGAGCGTCGATGGATCGAACTGCCAGATGTCGTCGAAGAACGTCGTGGCGTCGGCCTGGCCACCGAAGATGATCAGGCCGCGGCCGGGGACCCACGTCGCGTCGTGACCGAAACGTGGCGCCGGTGCGGAACCCGCGGGGACGATCCGCGACCAGGTGTCCGACGCGAGATCGAACGCCCACAGGTCCCCGCGGGTCGCCCCGCCGCTCCGTCCACCGAACAGCCACGCGGTCCCGGCGTCGGGATCGACGGTCCAGGTGGCGTCCTCGCGCCTCGACGGCTTGTCACCGTTGGCGGCGACGCTCGCCCAGCTCCCGGCGCTCGGGAGCGGATCGGCCGTCGGGGCGGGCGTGGGCGTCGGCGACGGCATCGTGGTCGGTGCCGGCGTTGCCGCGAGCGGCGTCGCGCTCGGGCTGGCGACCGGCGGCGCGGACGGGCGGGCGGACGCCGTCGCGCTCGGCCCGCCGGTGCACGCCGTGGCCGCGAAGGCCACGGTCAGCAGGATCGCCGGCAGGCGGGACCTCGGACGAATCGGACGATGGGTTCGAGCGATCACCGCGACAGCCTACCGGCCGAATCGTGACGGCGCGATGACCTGTCGACGATCCGAGCGGAGCACGTCACGCAGCGGACGCCGCGCGTCGCCGGACCCCGGAGACGAGCTAGGAGCCGGCGGGATCCCCGTCGGCCGATCGGCCGAGCCGCTCGTCGTAGCGCCGATCCCGCCAGGCGAGCGCGGCCTTCAGGCCGTCGCGGCGGACGATGGCGTCCCACTCGCGCTGTTCGGGCGTGTCTGCGGCGTTGATGATCGCCCCGAGGTCGATGCCGGCCTCGACCGCGACGCGGAACCCGGCGGCATCCATCGCCCGGTTGAGCATCCGCTTCGTCGGGCCCATGACCTCGGGCGGCGTTCGGGCGAGGCGATCAGCGAGCCCGTCCACCTCGGCGGCGAGCCGGTCCTCCGGCACGACCCGGTTGACCAGGCCCCAGCGTTCCGCCGTCTCGGCGTCGATCAGGTCACCGGTCAGCAGAAGCTCCCGGGTCCGCTTCTGCCCGATGAGATAGGGCATGAGCAGCGTGACCGGGGCGGACCCATAGCGGATCTCCGGCTCGCCGAGACGCGTCCCCTCGGCGGCGACCACGAGGTCGCAGGCCATCGCGAGCTCCAGGCCGCCGGCCAGGGCATACCCGTGGACCTGGGCGATGACCGGCTTCTGGCAGTCGAGGACGCGCAGCGTGGCGGCGACATCTGCGGCCAGCAGGGCACGCCACGCGACCGGACCCTCGATCTGGCTCTCGACCTCCTCGGACAGGTCGAAGCCCGAACAGAACGCCCGGCCGGCGCCGGCGATGGCGATGACCCGGACCTCCGGATCGTTCGCCGCGTCGTCGATCGCGGCGGACAGGGCGTCGACGAGCGCACCCGAGAGCGCGTTGAGCTTGGCCGGGCGGTTCAGGACGAGGCGGACGCCCCACGGCGTCGTTTCGCGCAGGAGGACCGGTTCGGTGTCAGGCATCGGCGGGATCTCCATCGGCGCGATCGCCATCGGTGACGGGACCCGCGCCGGCCCCCTCGAGGACGACGAGCGCGTCGACGGCGATGGCCCCTCCCGGTCCGGCGATGACCGGGTTGAGATCGATCTCGACGATGTCGGGCCGGGCGGCCGCCAGGTCGCCGAGCCGAACCACGAGGTCCACGATCGCCGCGCGGTCGATGGCCGGCCGGCCACGCGGGCCGTCCAGGAGCGCCGCTCCGCGCAGGTCCGCGAGCATCGCCGCGGCCTCGCCGGCGGTCACCGGTGCGAGGCGGATCGCCACGTCGTCGAGGACCTCCGCCAGCACGCCGCCCAGCCCCACCAGCACGACCGGACCGAACAGCGGATCGCGGCGCATCCCCACGATGAGCTCGAGCCCGGGCTCGGCCATCGGTTCGACGAGGACGCCACGGACGTCCAGGCCGGCGGCGCGGCCCGTCTCGAGGAGCCGCTCCGTCACGCCGGTGACCGCCTCGTCCCCGACGACATCGAGGACGACCGCGCCCGCATCGGTCTTGTGGGCGAGCCCCACCGCCTCGAGCTTGATCGCGACCGCGCGGCCCGCGAACGACGCCGCGGCCCGGGCGGCTGCATCCGGATCGGCCGCCGGGATCGCGTCGGTCACCGCGAGGCCCGCACGTCGCAGGATCTCGAGGCTCGCCGCCTCGGACAAACCGACCGGTGCGCCGCCCGACGCTCGATGGGGCGGAGCCCCGGGGTCGAGGCCGAACGGCGTTCGATCCAGGGCGAGGTCGGTCCAGGCCGCCCGGACCGGCACGGCGTCCTGGCGTGCGGTCCGGCGGCGTTCCCATCGCGCGAGACGAGCGATCGCGAACATGGCCTCGCGCGTCCCGCGCAGCATCGGCGCCCCGGACCCTTCATGCGACAGGATCGCCATCGTCTCGGCGGGTGGTTCGCCCGAGGTCAGCGAGATGTAGACGGGCAGGATCCCCCGACGCCCGGTCGTCGCCGCGAGCAGCGGCCGGAGCACGGTATTCGCCGTCTCCACCTCGGCGCGGAGGGAGCGGTACGGGAAGTCATGGACCAGCACGAGGACGTCATAGGCGCCCGAGTCCGCCATCGCCTCGAAGGCGATCCCGTACGCCTCGCCCGGCTCGGCGGCGCCCCACGGATCGATCGGATTGGCGATGAAGCCCATCGTCGGGAGGCCTTCCTGGATCCTCGCCGCGGCCCCGGGTGGCATCGGCGGCAGGTCGATGCCGGTCTCGGTGGCGAGGTCCTTGATCAGGCTCGCCTCGCCGGTCGAGACGGTCACGATGCCCGTCCGCCCGCGCCCGACGCTCCGCCCGGTCCGGCGCATCCCGTCGACGAGTTCGGCGGCCTCGAGCAGCTCGTCGAGGTCCCCGCAGCGCACGATCCCGGCCGCGGCCATCGCCGCGTCGGTCACCCGGTCCTCGCCCGCGAGGCTCCCCGAGTGGGCCAGCGCCGCGGCGCGGGCCTGGTCCGTGCGACCCACCTTGACCACGAGGATCGGCTTGCCGAGCTCGAGCGCCCGATCCGCCAGGGCGAGGAATCGTTCCGGGCGCCGGAACCCCTCGAGGAACAGGGCGACGGCCGTGGTTTCCGGGTCGTCGAGGCAGTAGGCGAGGTAGTCGCAGGCATCGAGGACCACCTCCGACCCGCACGAGATGATCCGCGAGAAGCCGATCCGGTTGCCCGAGTGGATGAAGGCATCGCTGACCGACCCTGACTGGGCGATGGCCGCGATCCCGCCGCGCCGGAGGTATGGGCTGATGTCGCCGATGTACGTCGCACTGTTCGTCGTGAGATCGAACACGCCCATGCAGTTCGGCCCCAGGAGCGCGAGCCGATGGCGGATGGCGATCTCGCGAACCTCGCGCTGCATCTGCGCCGCGGCCTCGCCACCCTCGATGACCCCGCCGCCCGGGATGATCACGGCCGGGACGCCGGCATCGGCGGCCTCCTGCGTGAACTGGGCGGCTCGCAGCGGGTTGAGGGCGATCATCGCGATGTCGGGGATCTCGGGCAGCTCGGCGAGGGACGGATACGACGGCGATCCGAAGACCTTGTCGTAGCGCGGGTTGACGAAGTGACAGCGGGTGTCGCTGCCGAGAACCCGGAGGTTGTCGCGGACGGTCAGCGCGATCGACGAACGCGGCGACGCCCCGATGACCGCGATGGACTTCGGCGCGAACAACGGGCGAAGGTCGATCGTCGCGGCCGACGGCTGGGTCACCATCGCGGTGCCCTAGCTCACGACGCGGTCGACGCCGCGCTTCTCGAGCGCGCGGGCGATGATCAGCCGCTGGATCTCCGAGGTTCCCTCCCAGATCCGGTCGACCCGCAGCTCGCGCAGGAACCGCTCCGCCGCGGTATCGCGCATGTAGCCGCGGCCGCCGAACACCTGGACCACGCGATCCGCGCAGCGCCACGCCGCTTCCGACGCGAAGAGCTTGGCGAGCGAGGCCTTCGCGTGGACCACCTTCGGGTCGCTGCCCGTGTCGGCCAGCCAGGCCGCCTCGCGGGTCAGGAGTCGCGCGGCTGATGCGTCGGCGGCGGAGTCGGCCAGCGGGAAACTCACCCCCTGGAAGTCGTAGATCCGCTGCCCGAACTGGATCCGCTCCGTCGCCCAGGCGACCGCCTCCTCGAGCAGCCGCTCCATCGCCCCGGAGCAGCGCGCCCCGATGTGGATCCGCTCCTCGACGAACCACTCGTTGGTGAGTTCGTCGGCGCGACCAACGCCGCCGAGGATCGCGCCATCGGGCACCCGCACGTCTTCGAGCACGAACTGCGGGTGACGGTCGGCGAACGTGTGGGTGTAGTCGGGATCGGCCTGGATACGCACCCCGGGCGTGTCGTAGTCCACGAGGAACAGCGTGGGCTGCGGCTCCCCGCGGCGCTCATCCGTCGCGAGGCAGTGGAAGATCATGAAGTCCGTGTCGTCGGGGCCGGTGACGAACCACTTCTCGCCGTTGAGCACCCACTCGCCCGTCGCTGCGTCGCGCACCGCCGTCGCGCGCAGCGCCCTGGCGTCCGAACCGGCGAGGTCCTCGGTGATCGCGTAGCTGCCCGAGCGCTCGCCGCGCAACGACGGGTCGAGGTAGCGGGCACGCTGCTCCGCGTCGCAGTGGATCAGCGCGTTGTAGCCGCCCGGCACGTAGGACCACAGGCCCCCCGTCGATCGGCCGAACTGCTCGTGGACGAGGACCTGTTCGATGGTGGTCCAGCCCTGGCCGCCCAGTTCGCGCGGGAAGGACCCACCCTGGAGGCCGGCTGCGATCGCGGCCTGGCGGATCGGCATCCCCCAGTCGCGCGGGACGCGGCCGCCGGCGCGCTCGAACGCGACCTCGCGCGGCACCAGCTCATCGCGAACGAAGGCGCGGGCGCGCGCCTGGAGCTCGAGCTGGGCGGGGGTCAGGGCCAGGTCCACAGCGCGCAGTCTGCCCGGTGGAGCGGGTAGCGACGCGGTCGCGTCGCGCGCCACGGGACGCGCCGCGACGACCATCGCCCGAGGGGGGCGTTTGGCGCCGACCGGGGGTCGGGTGCCGACCGCGGGTCGGGCGCCTCTACATCGAGGGCGTGTAGCTCGGGTCGAGGTACTTCGCGGGATCGTCGCCGAATTCGAGCTTGCAGCCGCGGCCACAGAAGTAGTGGTCGGTGCCGTCGTGGGCGAGATGGAGCCCCTTGTCGGTGGCGGTCTCGATGTCGACGGTCATCCCGCAGACCGGGTCCAGCGCCTGGCCCTCGCCGGGTCCGTCACCGTGCCCGCCGTGATGCATGTGCAGTTCCATGTTCGATGCGTCCTCCTTGTGGGCCGCGGCGCGCCGTGGCGGCCGGCGGCCCGTCGCGGTCCCGTCAGCCGGGCTGGGCCATGACCATGATCCGGATCTCGGTCATATCCTCGATCGCCCAGCGCAAGCCCTCCCGGCCGAGGCCGGAATCCTTGACCCCGCCGTAGGGCATGTGGTCGATCCGGTAGGTCGGGATGTCGTTGACGATGACCCCGCCCACCTGGAGCTCGCCGAAGGCCCGCCAGGCGTGGTCGAGGTCGTTCGTGAAGACCCCGGTCTGGAGCCCGAACGAGCTGTCGTTGACCTGGCGGATGGCGTCCTCGAAGTCGGTGAACGGGAAGGCGACCGCGAGCGGCGCGAAGGCCTCGTTCGAGCAGACCTGGGCCGTCTTCGGGACAT
>Ga0224510_10002027_pt1 | contig 12600 bp, 10 predicted proteins | sample SF_May12_sed_USG_FD_170161 | JGI IMG/M metagenome (GOLD analysis project Ga0224510, IMG submission 170161) | Sediment microbial communities from San Francisco Bay, California, United States - SF_May12_sed_USGS_4_1 | ecosystem: Environmental > Aquatic > Marine > Sediment | place: USA: California... | reverse complement strand
CATACGGTGTACAAATTTCATATCCTCAGCAGGGACGGACAGCGGTTCGACAAGTCCGATCCCTACGGTTTCGCCATGGAAGAGCGGCCCCGTACCGGTTCCGTGGTCTGCGACCTCAACCGTTACCGGTGGCGGGATGAACAGTGGCTCCGGGAACGGGAACAACGCCAATCCCTGCACAGTCCCATCTCAATCTACGAGGTCCATCTCGGCTCCTGGCGCAAGGTGCCCGATGAGCAATGGGGCATGCGTTATCTGAGTTATCGCGAACTGGCCGATACCCTGATCCCTTATGTAAGCGAGATGGGCTTTACCCATATCGAGCTTCTCCCCATAGCCGAGTTTCCCTTTGACGGCTCCTGGGGCTACCAGGTTCTCGGATTTTTCGCACCCACCAGTCGCTTCGGGACCCCCGAGGATTTCATGTACTTCATCGACCAGTGCCATCAACATAATATCGGGGTGATACTCGATTGGGTTCCGGCCCATTTCCCCAAGGACGGCGCGGGTCTCAACTACTTCGACGGCACCCATCTCTACTCCCATGCCGATCCACTCCAGGGCGAACATCAAGATTGGGGCACCTTGATTTTCAACTACGGTCGCAATGAAGTCCGTTCGTTTTTAATTTCCAACGCCTTGTTCTGGATCGACAAATATCACATCGACGGCTTACGGGTCGATGCGGTGGCCTCCATGCTTTACCTGGATTACTCCAGGGAAGAAGGGCAATGGATTCCCAACAAATACGGTTCCAACGAGAACCTGGAAGCGATCAGCTTTTTGAAAAAAGTCAATGAAGTTGTCCACGGTATTTTTCCGGGAGTACTGACCATCGCCGAAGAGTCGACCTCTTTTCCGGCGGTCTCCCGGCCCACCTATTTAGGGGGCCTCGGCTTCAGTCTCAAGTGGAACATGGGCTGGATGCATGACACCTTGCGCTACATGACCAAGGAGCCGATTTTTCGCCGCTATCATCATAACGAGATGACCTTCGGAATGCTTTACGCCTTTCACGAAAATTTCGTCTTGCCCATATCCCATGATGAAGTGGTTCATGGCAAAGGTTCGCTCCTTTCAAAAATGGCGGGAGATGAATGGCAAAAATTTGCTAATCTCCGAGGTTACCTCGCTTTCATGTGGGCCTATCCCGGCAAAAAACTACTTTTCATGGGCTGCGAGTTCGCTCAATGGCAGGAATGGAACTACGAAACTTCGCTGGAATGGGACGCCTTACTCGCCCCAACGCATCAAGGAGTCCAGCGCATCATGCGGGATCTCAACCTGGTCTATCGTGTGGAACCGGCTTTGTTCGACAACGATTTCGATTGGCAAGGCTTCAGTTGGCTCGATGCCAATGACAGTGACAACTCGGTCTTCTCCTTCATCCGATATGGGCGAACCCCTGATGATTTTCTAGTCATCATCGCCAACATGACCCCGGTGGTTCGCCACCATTACCGGGTCGGCGTTCCCAAAGCCGGCACCTTCAAGGAGCTGATCAATAGTGATTTGGCAGTGTATGGCGGCGGTAACGTCACCAACGGGGAGTTGCTTTCCAGCGAGGAGCATGCCTATCACGGTCATGCTCAGTCGCTGGCCCTTAGCCTGCCACCCTTGGCGACCTTGATCTTGAAACATCAATCATGATATGCTGAAATGACTATCCGGGATTTTTTTAATGGGCATCATCCGGAATTTTTTGGATAATTTTTAATGAGAGTTGCGAAGATATGAAGTCAAGAATAGCGCTCTGGACGGCAATCGCCATCGTTATCTATACCGGTGCGACCCTTTACCATAACAACATGGTGAAAAAATACCAAAAAATATCTATGGCCACTTCGACCGGAGAGTCCAGCCCGCTCGAGGCAAACCCGGAGGGGACCATCGCTCCCGATCAAGGACAAATGCTCCGTTTGCAAGAGGCAAAGTCACGAGCAAGGCAGCTGCTCGCTACTCAAAAAGAAAAGGAAAAAAGCATGTCGCAGCCAGTGGAGGCTGGCACGCCGATAGGGCTGTCTGCTCCCTCCAAGGTCTCGTCAACAGGAGAAGAACAAAAAATTGCAGCACTTCAACAAAATCCGCGAAACTCTCAAAACTCGCTGCAACAATCATCTAACACCAGTGCCCGAATCACCATCCTTGAGCAGCGCATTGCCAAGGCCAACGAATTAATCGCAGCGCAGCGTAAGGAGTTGAGCAAGGTAGGAACCGAACGCAAGGATTTGCTTCGCCAAACAGGGGATAAGGATATCAATCTTTCGGTTTTTGATAATAAGATTAAAGATATAGAACAAAAACTCGAACAGAAGAATAACGAGTTGCGTAAAAATCTCTCCGAACTCGCGGCAGCCGAAAAAAAACTCGAACAAGCCCGGTTGGTGGAGAAAAAAGCCAAGGGCTTGGAGTTGCTAATCGATAGCCTCAAAGTTGATCTCGACGAGACCAGGGCCAAGCTGACTACCGCCAATTCCCGCATTCTCTCCCTCTCCACCTCCGAGATTCAAAAAAGCGAGCAACTGGAACGGGCAGGAGTGGATCTCGGCATTGCCAGGGATAAATTGGATAAGCTCGAAAAAGCCCATAGGGATACCAAATTGTTGGCCGAAGGCTACAAGGAAGAGCTGGCCCGGCTCAATTCATTGAGGCAGGATGAATTCAGCCATAACTCCTCCCTTGAACAACAGCTCGATCAGGCATCCACCCGTATCGCCATTTTGGAGATGGAGCTTGACAAGGCCAACCTCAAGGCCAATGCCATGCTCGAATTCGGGCAGGAAAAAGAGCGACTGATCACCCCGTCGCGGCAGGAAATCAGCGCCCTGAAAAATCTCCTGCACAATAAGCAGCGAGAACTCGATGAAGCTTTGGCTCATATCGATTCCCTCAAAAAGAAACAAGATTCATTGCAACTGTTGCTTAAGGAAAAAGAGGTTTCCCTGGCGGCCAAAGATAGTGAGTTCAGCGTGATTGACTCGGCCAAAAACGGACTCTCCGCAGAACTCAATGACCTGCAGAATCGTCTCTCCCTGGCTCTTGACACCACCACCAAGGTTAATGGCCTTCTCAAGGAGGCCCTTCAAGGCAAGGAAGCCGCCGAGGCACAAGTTTTAACCCTCAATGGCCGGGTGCGGGAGCTAGAACAAAAGTTGACGGGTCAAAAACCAGGGCAAGATACCGGTAACGAAAGGGCAGTCGCCCAGCCGAGTGGTGAATCTCAAACGCAACTCAAAGCCCTCAATCAGGTAATCGCCGGTCATGAGGCAACCATTGCGGAGTTGAACAAAAAGCTTGAGGCGGCCTTGCAACAAAGTGAATCCGCCACATCCCAGCCGGCCGGCGTCAACCTGGAGCTGACAAAGCTACGAACTCAACTGGCCGATACATTAAGAGAGAAAGATACCCTCAAGGCCAAACTCGGCGAGTTGACAACTCAACTGGAGGCATCCAGACCGGAGACTGCCGGTCCTCAACCAAACAATGGCCCGGACAATAGCGCTTTGGAGAAAAAAATTGCTGAACTGCAGGCGGCGCTTGACGCAAAAAATGCCAGGGTCGGGGAACTTGAACAGCAAGTAAGCGCTCTTGAGACGGAGCGGCAAAAAGCAGCTCTTGCGCAAGAGCAAATCGTCACGCTTCGCGAATCGGTTCGGGAAAAAGCGGCCCAGCTCGATGAGGCTTCGCGATTGAGTAAAGAGCTTGCCGACAAACTCACCCAATCCGAACGACAACAAGCTTCCTTCAGCGGTAAAATCAACGTACTCGGCGAGCTTCTCGCCGAGGTGCAAGCGGATAAAAAACTCAGCACCCAACGAGCGATGGAGGGCGAAAAGGAAATCGCCGAACTCAAGGACGGCTTGAGTTCCCTTGAGCACGAAAAAGAGGCGCTCATCGCGGAACTTGAGTCACGCCAAGCTAAAATCGAGGCCTTGCTCGCCACCATGGACTCCCGGAAGATGACCGGGGAGAAGGTTAGCGAGCAAAACCTGCTCATCAAAAACGCCACCGACAAACAGGTGGAGGCCCTGCAAACCTTACTCCACGCCAAAGAGAAGGCCATTCAAAGGCTGACCGCTTTAACCGGTTCTTTGATGAACAGCAAAAACGACTTAAATTCCATGACGCTGGAAATGGAGCATCTCAAATCCTTGCTCCGGGCAAAAGACTTGGGTTTTCAAAAGCTTGCTGCAGGACTAGGAGCCATGGCCGCGCCCAAAATTCCCACGCCGCTATCGAACACCGAATTAAGCGAACTACGAGCTTTGCTGGCCGCCAAATCCTCGGCCTTTCATAAGCTCGCCGTAACCACCGCCGATTTGGCGGGTCGGGAGCGGGAGGCCGGATTGGAGCTTAAACGGGTCAAGGCCCAATACGAGAAATTACTACTCGAACTCACTGATAGCGATCATGATTCGGTGCCCGACAGCCGGGATAACTGTAGCGAAACGCCGGCCGGAGCCGCAGTGGACGACAAGGGTTGTAGTGCTGATTCCGACTCGGACGGCGTGCTCAACGGTCTTGATCTCTGCCCCGAAAGCTCCAAAAAATCGGTTAATGTTTTGGGATGTGGAGACGGAGAAGCCATTCTGCTCAGCCAGGTTACCTTCACTCCCGGCTCCTCCGAGCTCTCCGCCCCGGTTCGGGAGCAGCTCCTTCCCTTAATACCTATATTGGGTCGATATCCTGATATTTTCTTTGAAGTGGCCGGCCATACCGATAATGTGGGAGATCACGAAAAGAACATGCTCATCTCCGAGGAGCGAGCCGTTTCGGTTCGTGATTTTTTTATCGAGCACGGCCTGAACAAATCTCGATTCACCGCCAAGGGCTATGGACCCGATCACCCGGTCGGGGACAATAACACCTACCAGGGACGCAAAGACAACCGGCGAGTGGAACTACATACCAAGCAAATCGATCTTCAACCCTTACAATAAATAATATCGCTTCAATTTTATGGACTCTTTTCTTCCCTATTTTCGAACCATCAGTATCATCGAAGGTTGCTCCCTGCTGACTTTACTTTTTTTGGCCATGCCGGCCAAATATTATTGGGGCTACCCCTCGATTATGCCGGTGGTGGGCTGGAGTCACGGCATACTCTTTTTGATTTTTCTCGTTTCCTCCTTGATCATCAGCCACCGGATGAACTGGTCGATCGGATTTTGGGGCGTGGTTTTTTTATCCTCCCTGCTGCCTTTCGGAACCTTTATTCTTGATTTCAAAATTAAAAAAATGGGTGCCTAAAATTACCGCCTACAATGCTTCGTCGACTCCTTAAAACCCTGTTATACTGCATTGCGATTATTCCAGCGTTCACGGGATGCGCAAATTTATTCTCCGGCGGGCAAAAGGCTGGAAGTGTCGATGCATCCCCCATTAAAAAAGATCTCGAAGAAAAACCCGTTAAAACGGTTATTGATGCCAGACGGTATAAACTCGTTTTGCCACGGGAAATTCCGGAGATGGGGTATGTGAAGTTTTTTCGTACCGGCTTGGAGGATTTCTCCCCACGCTTAAAAGTCTATCAAGTCTATTACGGATCCCAAAAACTGCTCGGAGAAATCAAAAACGATCGGCCGCTATGCATAAAAATCCGGGAAGGATTTACCATGTTTAAAATAATAACTGAAAATGGCATGGTGGATCGTGAGGTCGTCAAAGTAAACACCGATAAAATAAAGCCGCTGGAGGCAAAATTTGCCTGGGACGCGGGTTATCGCTATTCTCACAATCTCCCGTATCGATGGGATATGATCGACAAACATCCCTATACCGATTTCGATCCCGAGCAGTGCCGGCCCGTATTGGTTGAATAATGTTCATAAAATGATACTGTTAACTCTATCTGTTAAATCGCTGCCTAACATTCCATGTACTCTCTGACCGATGACGCATATGACGCAACGCGGGCAACGGGCGAGCAAGAATTTTCCATTTTTCTCTGGCTTCCTTGTCTCTGGCTGTTTTTTAACGCCTCCCGCGTACTCATCGGACTCAGTCTGGATGTCGATCACGCCGGCAGCGGTGGGTTCAAGGCGCAGGCTACTTATTTTGCCTTGATATTTCTAGGAATTTTCTGTTTGATGAAGCGCAATGTTGACTGGAACGAGCTGATCAGACATAATTTTCTGGTCATCTTGTTTTTTTTCTACATGTCTATCAGCCTTTCCTGGTCGGATTACCCTTTCATTTCTCTGAAGCGTTTCGTCAAAACCGTGGGAATTCTCATGATGGCGTTCATCATTCTCACGGAAAACGACCCCAGTGCCGCCTTTAAAAAAGTGTTGCACCGCACCTATTCGGTCCTTATTTCCATTTCTGCTCTCTTTATATTTATTATACCCTCATATGGCATAAAAAACGGAGTTTGGCTCGGTATCACCTCCCATAAAAATATCTTGGGCGAGGTCTGTTGTATAGGCTCCATTTATCTGCTGACCCGTCTTTTTGACATGGGCCTGAAAAACGGGTCAAAAAAAGATTATCTAATCGCTGGATTAGGAATAATCATACTGTTCAACAGTAACAGTATGACCAGTATGATCGTTTTCACCTTTTCCATGTCACTGTTTGCACTCTTCAATGTAAAAATAGGCAACCGGGTTATCGGCTCATTTCTCATTTTTATCTATGCTTTCGGCCTTTCGACCTTTTTCTTCATCGATAATTTACTGGCCCGCGGATTGCTTGGTAGCTTTTTTGCCGCCATCGGTCGCGATATGACCTTTACCGGCCGGGCAGAGTTATGGGAAGACGTTATAAAAATTGCCATGGAGCGTCCCTGGTTCGGTTGGGGGTACGAGGCATTCTGGATTGAAGACATCCACAATTTATGGGAAATTTATATCTGGCGTCCCAACCAGGCCCATAGCGGGTACGTAGACAGCTTTACCACTCTTGGCATTATCGGCCTCGTGTTTCTTTTCCTCATCGCCGCCAATACCTTTATAAATGCATCCCGCCAAATTATCGTTAACCAAACGGTGGGCCGTCTCAGAATAATTTATCTTATTGATATTTTATGGTTTAACTTTTCCGAATCAAGCCTGTGCACCTCGGCGACCTCACTATGGGTGCTATTTATCTATATCATCACCCGAACCGGCATGGATAAACCAAAACATATGGACGGCTACTACCCGCATGAACACATTGAGGAAATTCAGCAGCACCTCGATTTTTGGGCGGACCAAAAAAAGACCGCATCAAATCCAACCAGTGCTATGGATTCGATTTCCTCCCATTTCCCCGCTCCGACTCCATCCATTGAAGCAACTTGACAAAAAACTACCTGTTAGCTATAAACTCTCACACCATTCGACAAATACTCCCCGCCCTCGTAGCTCAGGGGATAGAGCACAGGATTCCTAATCCTGGTGTCGCAGGTTCGATTCCTGCCGGGGGCACCATAAAATCAACAAGTTAAGCCCTATCGTCGTGGTTGCCATTTTCCTCTCTGTGTAATTTCTGTGTAATCGTGTCAGGAAAATTTCACCGGCCTATTTTCTAGTTTATCCATAGCCGAGCTGATATGTTCACCGTTCTGGTGGCTATACCGAAGAACCATATCAAACGACTTATGCCCTGAAATTCTTTGCACCGTGGGCAGGTCAACCCCTGCCTGTACCAGGTGGGTTATGGCAGTATGGCGCAATGTATGGCGCACGACTTCTTTTAGATCTAAACCGGCAGCCTCTACAACGCGACGGAAAGGTTTTTCGATTGCTACGGTGTGCCCGGTCCGAGACGCCGGAGAAGGAAAAAGCCATTCCTGCCCGGCTTCCTTCGCTTCGATATATCCCGTGAGAAAATCGGCTAAGCGCTTTGTTATCGGCTGCTCTCTTGCTCCTCCCTTTGCTTGTGGTATGTAAATTACCCTCCTCGCCGTGTCGACATACTCAAGGCGGATTGAGAGAATTTCCATCTTCCGCATAGAGGTTTCGAGCCCTATCACGATAAAAGGGTAGACATATGGATTTTGGTCCTGCCTAGCTACAGCCAAGAGCCGTTCGATTTGCTCAGGCGTAAGGTAAACAATGCGCCCTTTGTCTTCCTTAAACTTTTTAATGACAAAAGGTCGATGTTCAATCCACTTCCACTCCAAAGCTTTAGTATATAAATGAGATAAGGCAGCAAGTTCCCGGTTAATTGTTCCCGGTTTTGCCTCTTCGTTTTGACGGTGCTTTTTGTAGCGCTCGATATCAAAAGAGCTGATATTGGCAAGAGGCTTATCCTTCAAAAAAGGCTTGAGATGGCCATTAAAGCGGAATTTTTTCATATATAGGTCCTTGCCGCCTTCCTTTTCAAGCTTCACCAAATACTTGTCAACCGCCTCCCGAAAACCCAACACTACCTTCCGGCCTTGGGGTAAGTTGAGCCTTCCTTTTCTGGCATCCGTTCGCGCCTGCTCAATGAAATTTTCGGCCTGCATCCTGGTGACACCTTCTGACTCCTTACCTATGACCCGGTGAACTCGGATTCCATCAACCATAATATTGACAGTGTATCTCCCATCACCATTTTCTAGTCGCTCAAAATAAATGCCATGTTCCTGGATCTTCTCGCCGGGTTTAACTTTTCGAATGTCGCTCCTGCTTAGCTTTTGAAATTTGATTGCCATAATTGTTGCCTCTTAAAATGGAACATCATCTTGAAAATCATTTCCCAAATCATCAACATTTTTTTCAGATTCATTATAGTTATTATTTTCGATTGACTCTTGAGATTTCAACAAAGGAGTAACAGGTAGCTTATCTAAAATTTCAATGGGAACGTCTCCGTTAATAATTTTATGCAACGTTGCCCATTGCTGACGGACTCGCTCAAAATAAAGCATACTTTTTTTAACATCAGGGTCGGCGGCTGGAGGATCCGTCCTTCCCATGTGCCAAAAGTGTTTACATTCACAGATAATTTTCCAAATACGCTCCTCTTCATAATTCAGGAGTTGTGGAAAATATAATGCCAATTTTGTAACTCTGTCAGCTTCTTCAACGTCCCAAACATAAAATAACGTGTCCAATGCAGTTACTTCACTATTTCCTCTATCTGGCGGAATAATTTCTACACTTTCAAGCGCTTGCTCAATTGCCCATTCTATAAAACTTGATATTGTCCGCCGTTGTTTTCTTGCAGCCAATTCAGCCGCGAATTTTAATTTTGGATCTAACCTCACAGTAACAACTTGCGAGCGAGTCAAGCTGCCTCCTGCTCCTTTCTTTTTCGGTGTCATAAAAAGAATCCTCCTCGTTGTAAGTTCTAATTTGTTCTGTATAGTTTATCAATACGCGTAGTATTTGACAATACATATTCCATGTTATATACAACTCCATACGTGTCGTTAGAGTTAATACAACTTCAAGGTAAGGAACCAGCTTAATGAGTATTATGACAAAATTAGATATGATTTCAGTACGAATGTACCCCGATGGCAGGATGGATGCCAAAAACGCCGCCTTATATTTAGGCCTGGAAGAAAAGACGTTGGCAATGAAGCGCAGCGATGGAACCGGCCCTCATTTCATCAAACGTGGCCGAATTTTTTATTTCAAGGAGGATCTAGACGCATGGTTAAACGAATGTAAACGTGCCAAGAGCACTGCTCAATTGAGATCACAGGAGAAAATTCAGCAAACATAACTAATACCGGCAGTAACGGAAAGGATGGGTAATTTTACATAATTGTCAAAAATGCAGCAAGTTACTCTGGAAGTGGAAAAAGTAGTAAGGGCTTGTGTTTCTAAAAAGAGGACGAAGTCATTCATGATAAAATTGATTGTGATGATGACTTGCATGATATATGCGGCGTCTTGGCAGCATACCCTTAGAGGGAGGGAGGGCAAATATGGGTCGATATAGAGCTGTGCATTGTCTCATTTGGAATGATGACAAATTCCCCTTCTTACCAGAAGGGGAGCAACTCATTTGGCTTCACGCTTACACATATCAGCATAGCACTGCACTCGGAATATATTGCTCTTCAATTGAAGCGCTGGCCGGTAACAAAAGAACGGACGTAGAAACCTATCGAAAACGTTTCTTAAACCTCTGTGAAAGGGGATTAATCCGATACGATGAGAGGTTTCAAATTGTATGGTTCCCAAAATTTCTCAAATGGAACAAGCCCGATAATCCAAATGTGCTCAAAAACTGGCTCAAAGTTTTAGGTGAAATTCCCGATTGCGACACTAAATCTGAATTTATATTTAAATTATGCGAATTTGCCAAGGGTTGGGGTGAACCTTACTTAAAGGTCTGCCCAGACGTTCCGGAAGCGTTTAGGCAGACGTCTGCCAAACCTATACAGAAACAGGACCAGGACCAGGACCAGAAACAGGACATGAGCACTTCGTACTCTTGCTCAGAGCTGTCGGAAACCGACACCACCGCTCTTGACGAATTGGAATACAAACCTGAAGAAGTGTCTCCGGAGATCACGCGGATCCCCCTCATCAATAGGGATGGGGAATTCATTGTGCGGCAATCGGATATTGATCAATGGGCTGATACCTTCCCCGGTGTGGATGTGGTTGCAGCACTCAAGCGGTATAGACAGTGGAATGTGGATAATCCCAAAAAGCGCAAAACAATGTCTGGGATACGTAAACACATCACTGGCTGGTTGGGTCGGGAGCAAGATATGGGTAGTGTGCGCAGCACCCCTCCTGGAACAGCACCGGTTCTGCAAAACAATCAGCTCAAAGCCACCACAGTGGCCCAAGCAGTAACACTTCAAAATGCTCAGTTAGCCCGTAACCTGCTTGAAGTGCGCCGTAGAAGGAGAAGTGGTACAAATGGATAAGGAACAACTTACACAGCGGCTCTCTGAAGAATTAGCAGTCTGGAAACTCCGGGACAGCTATTACGCCTCTTATGCCGTAGATCAAATCCAATTATTGGCTGAGGAGTACGCTGACGATCTATGGGGGATGATCCATCTCAATGGGCTGGAGAAAACCTTGCAACATGTTCGGCGAACCAACAGAGGATTCCCTTCGGTGAGAGATATCATTGAAGCGGATCGGATGGTCAACCGAGCTGAATTGACCAGTACCGATAAATTGGCTCTTCCGGAATTTAGCGACGAGCATGACAAAACACCGGAAGAGCTTGAGCGTAACAAGCGACGGTTGAAGATTCTTGGCCAGGTAGCCTTGAGAATAATATCCAAAGAAGAAGGCGAGCGCCTTCAGCAAGAGTTGTATAATGAGAATAATTTCAAAGGGAGAATGGCTGTCTAACAGCAAGCCAGACGATAGTTCCGCGTGCTCTCAAAGTAAATAGTATATCATATCAATATGAAAAAGGGGGTTCCGTTTTCGCATCCCCTTTTGATAATCATTCTCGATTGCATGTGCAGTAAAATATTTTACAGATTTGTATCAATGGCAGTTCGGTAAACTTTTCGCTTTTTGTTTTCCACAACATCCATAGCACGAGAGCACTGTAAACTTAACCGATTATAACGTACCCTTTTACTCTTGGCAACTACTTGGAATCAAACAAAAGTTCATGACCAAATGGTAGCATGAACCTCTTGAGCGGCTATGGGCTACCAGCATGGCTGAAAGAACTTTGTGTTGACAGCAAATCACTAAGTTTATCATCGTAGTTTATAAAGTTTCAGTTTGATGGGCCGTATTTCTTTTTTTGCGTCTTTGTATTCAACACTCCTTGTCAAGGTAATTGTTTAAAATTTAATAGGGTACTAGATCTCTACTTGTCCATAATTGCCTGTGGCAGAAGGAGTGTCCGGGAAACTGGCCAGGAAAACGAGCAAGTCCCGGTCTCCGAAAAGGATCGCTTCCGCTTTCGCTGCCGTTATTTCATTGATGGTGGTGTTATCGGCTTAAGGGAATTTGTCAGGCATAGTTACCTCCAATTCAAAGATAACTTCCAATCAAATAAAAAAAATACCCTTGCGTGTTGCAGGGTTAGAGTGTGTTTATTCCCTCAAGCAACTTATGGAATAAGTCCAAACCGCCGCCGCTTGAACACAACCCCCGCGCAGAACCAATAGGTAAGTATTGCCGTAAACACTCAACTCACCCTCATTCGAACTTTCCGGGTTGAGCCCCAAAGCAAGTTGATATGCCACCGCCCCCTTTTTTTTTACTACATGGGCACACACCTCTCCCTGCCAAGCCTCTTTTAAATTTTTATATTTTTGCGTTCATCGTTCGCCCATACTCCTGGAATATTTGGGGGCAATCTTTTGCAAAAAAATAGATTGATTTTATCCGAGCAGTCATCTATGCGTATAAGTGAAATGATTTTAAATGGTTAGAAAAAAGAATCATTCTTGATCTATATACAGCGTAGGATAGTCCATGAAAGCATTTAGTAAACCATTTATCCGTAACTATTTTAAACTAAACAGATTTATCAATCTGGCGTTATTCACCCCACTTTTACTTCTTTTCCTGCTTTTGCTTCCAGGCTTTTCCCTTGCCGCTGAACTCAACCTTGCTCCCGATTGCTCCGGAGCGCATCCTTCGCAATCCACCCTCTGGCCACCCAATCATACAATGGTGCCCATTGAGGTGATGGGGGTTAGCGACCCGGATGGAGACGCGGTTTCCATAGCCATTCAGT
>Ga0224510_10002026_pt1 | contig 12602 bp, 8 predicted proteins | sample SF_May12_sed_USG_FD_170161 | JGI IMG/M metagenome (GOLD analysis project Ga0224510, IMG submission 170161) | Sediment microbial communities from San Francisco Bay, California, United States - SF_May12_sed_USGS_4_1 | ecosystem: Environmental > Aquatic > Marine > Sediment | place: USA: California... | reverse complement strand
CGTTCGTCACAATCACGGTTTCGCTCCGCCGCTCTTGACTGAACGGAGGATCATTTTTTCGAGTAGGTAGGCCAGCACCGACATCCCGAGGGATATCAGCCAGAATTCTAATCGGCCTGCAAGAGAACGGGGTTTCGTCGTCGTGCTCATCGTGGGAGCATTATCAAGGAATGCTGCGTTGCCCGCAAGAGGAATTGATCCGTAGCAAGGGCGTTCTTCGGCACCACACCAATCTCGGAGTATATCGAGCTTTTCTATAACCGTCAGCGGCGCCCTTCAGGGCTGGGGAATTGCTCGCCCGCCATGGTTGCCCAGCAGTGGGCCCGTCAACAGCCAGCAGCATGAGGCTGCAATTCATGGCGTCCACTATTGACAACCGAGGTTACAGGCGGTTTTAAGGTCCGGTATCGTGGACCCGTCGCTGGTCACGGTGTCGCTGCATCCCAGGAGTTTGTTCGTCGGGCCGGAAGGACTGCACTGTCCACCACACTCGTCAACACTGTCGATTAACTTCAACGAGTCTGTGCCTTGAGTAATGATCACGTATTCGTACATCAGCGTTGGAGCACACTTGCCGCTACCAGTATTGCAACCAGCTTTGACCGTCGTGCTACTATTACCCTTGCTGACGCCAGCCGTAATAGTTAGGGATGTTGAGGTGACGCATGAGAGGTGATGGGGCTAAGTTAGCTCAAAAACTCTTGCCCGAGGTCGCCATGTTGTCATTCCTCTCTCCCGGTGAAATAGAAGCGATTTCACAACGCGGTGAAATAGAGTCTGTTAATGATGGCGATGTTCTCATTACTGAGGGTGCGGTTGGAAATACATTATTTCTGGTGCTGCAAGGTAACGTTGCGATCTCACGGGATGGATTCCGCCTGGCCGTCAGTGAAATGGGATCGGTGGTAGGCGAAATATCACTTGTTGACTCGGGAAAGGCAACGGCAACAGTAACAGCTATCGGTCCAGTGATGGTGTTCAGGATATCCAGAGAGAACTTTGAAACTCTGTACTCAAATAAGAATTTTGTTCGCGCTATCCTCAAAGGTCTTGCCGCGAAAACAAGGGAGGCGCTTGCCCGAGACGTCGACAACCTTCACCGAATAGAAGGACTGCGGGATACATTCGGGCGATATGTTTCTAAAGCGGTGTTGGATGATATCTTGTCTTCGTCTGACCCGGAGTCACTGTTATCCGGTCGCTTGGCCAATGCCACAATCCTCTTTTCTGACATTCGCAATTTCACTAGTTTCTCCGAGCATCTGTCTGCCGCGGACATGATTGGCCTGCTTCGAGACTATTTTGGCCGAATGGTTCCCCTGGTCACGAAGCACAACGGGTATATCAACAAGTTCATCGGTGACGCTCTTTTGGTTCTATTTAACCTTCCAGTAGCATACGCAAATGCGGCCATTGAAGCGGCACAGACGGCTATTGAAATGTCTCAATCGCTTGACGAGATGAACGCTGATAGGCGAGAACGCGGAAAGCCTGCGATTAGTATCGGAATCGGGATCCATGTAGGAGAAGTCGTTGCTGGTAATATTGGCAGTGTTGAGAGGATGGAATACACCGTCATTGGTGACAATGTGAATCTATGTTCGCGCCTTGAGGGCTTGACTAAGCACTATGGAGTACGGGTGCTGATCAGCGAAGCTCTGCGAGAGAAGATCGGCCCACATTTCCTCATTCGCCCGATAGATTTAGTGATCGTGCAAGGTAGACAGACGCCCACACGGATCTATGAACTGTGTGGGGCAATGTCTTCAGCGAGAGATGAGGACATATCAATGTGTCAGCAGTATGAGGAAGCACTCAATCTCTACTTTGCGAGACGCTGGCGTGACTGTGCCAAGAAAATATCTCAGAGCAAACTGCTGGCTAACGATAACCCAGCTAACGTACTGCGTCACAGATGTGAGGGCTTTTTAAAAGAACCTCCTCCCCAAAACTGGAATGGCGCGTTCGCCATGGGTGAAAAGTGATAGGGTACTCAAATATGGCCAAAAAGTATGGAGTCGGGAGTCCTTATGAAACGTTTTGGGGTTGAACCGCACAGGATATTACCAGCTCTCACCGCGTAGTCTCTTGTCTTCGCCCGTCTCCTTCGATTACTGTCAAGCGTTGATGGTTACTCAACGGAATCTCCGTGGCGAGATATGCCGTTTAACTGCGGACGCGCCGAGGAGTGGAGCCATGGGTAGAGAATGCCCTCGCTTCTACGGATGCTCCAATGTGTTTCGCGGGTTCCTCCTGGTGGAGGGCATGCCGTCAGTGAGATGAGACCTCAGCGCGTGTAGGCAGCCGGTGATATATATGAGCATGCCCAACCTGAGTTTTCCACCACATGTCGACGATTGACGCGATGACAAGAACACTCAAAGCACTTGCATGGGGTTCCGTAGTTGGGCTCATGGGGCTTGCATTCAGCTTCACGCACACGGCGAGAAGTTTTGAGGAGGATCTTGGCCTCGCGCTTTTTTTTAACCTAAGAGGTGTTCAACAGTCACCCACGGAAGCCGTCGTCGTCAGTATTGATAGAGAGTCTTCGGAAATCCTCAAGATCCCGGATAATCCCGACAAGTGGCCCCGTTCTGTTCATGCAAAACTGGTCGATACCCTTGCGCGCGCAGGTGCCAAAGCCATTACCTTTGACGTGCATTTTATTGAGCCAAAGACAAAGGGAGAGGATCGCCTTTTCCAACAGGCGATTCGCCGCGCCGGAAACGTCGTACTTGCCGATGCCATGAGGGCCAAAGATCTTCCGACCTCATCGGATGGAAATGGCGCATCCGATACCGCCACCATCGTCAAGCTCACCAAGCCGTTTGAGCCATTTGCGCAAGCGGCAACGGGAACGGCTCCATTCGTCCTGCCTAGGATTCCGTTCAAGGTAAATCAGTATTGGACATTCCAGCAGGGAGCTGGTGATGCCCCGACGTTTCCGATTGTGGCATTGCAGCTGTATGGGTGGGAAGCCTTGGGTAATTTGATTCAGTTGATGAAACAGGTCGCTCCGGCCTATGCGGAGAAGCTGCCCGGCAATGTGGAGAAGGAGCGGATCACCCGAGGTCTTGTGGGAATGATCCGTGACCTGCGAGATCTGTTTGAGGGCGATCCTGTGCTGGCTGAACGGGTACGCGAGGCATTAGACCAGTCGGACCTGTCGGCAAAAGACGAGCACCGATATCGTCTCCTGAAGGCTCTGATCAATCTGTATGGGGGAGAGACTAGCCGATATATCAATTTCTATGGACCGCCTGGAACGGTTACCACGATCCCATATCATCAGGCGCTGAAGATTGGAACAAAGTCAGGGTCGGGACTCGATGTGAAGGGGAAAGCCGTCTTTGTCGGCCTTTCAGAAGTTCTCCTCGCAGAACGAAAAGACAGCTTTTACACCGTTTTCTCGCAGGGGAACGGGGTCTTCATCGGCGGGGTAGAAATCGCCGCAAGTGCCTTCCTGAATATTCTCGATGATACGACGATCGTACCGATCAGCTTGTCGGCTCATATCTGGCTGCTGCTGTGTTGGGGAATCCTTGTTGGGGGGCTCTGTCTGCTGCTCCCCGTCAGCATGGCTGCCGGGGTGATGGTCGGTCTGGCTGGGCTCTATCTGGCTGGCGCTGCATATCAGTTTCAATCCTACCAGCAATGGTATCCGGTTGTACTTCCTCTCCTCGTTGAGTTGCCGATCGGCTTCGTCGGTGCGGTCCTCTGGAACTATGTTGAATCGGAACGCGAACGCAAGAACATCCGCAACGCATTCGGGCTCTATTTGCCGAACGACGTCGTCGATCAATTGGCGAAGGACATGGCGAACATCAAGGGCACGACCCAGGTGGTCTACGGAACCTGTCTCTTTACCGATGCCGGAGACTATACGACGCTCTCAGAGAAAATGACGCCGAAGGAGCTCAGCGATTTCCTTGGCCGGTATTTCGAAGCGCTCTTTCAGCCGGTGCGCCAACATGGTGGTCTGATCGTGGACCTGAAAGGGGATTCCATCTTGGCTATTTGGAAAGGGGCACACGATGATCCCGCTCTGCGTAAAAAAGCCTGTCTGGCCGCGTTGGAGATGTCCGAGTCCGTGGCCCGGTTTAACCAATCGGTGGCACCCTATAGTTTGCCCACTCGCATCGGCCTGCATGCCGGTGAGTTGACGATCGGGGCGGTTGGTGCCATGGATCACTATGAATATCGGCCGACCGGCGATGTCGTGAATACGGCCTCGCGGGTGGAAGGGTTCAATAAGTACGTCGGGACCCAAATCGCCGTGAGTGACGAGGTCATCCAGGGTCTGGACGGACTGGTGACCAGACAACTCGGTGCCTTCCGGCTCAAGGGCAAGGGCAAACCACTGGGACTTCATGAATTAGTGAACCGCTCAGAACGGGCGGAGCAGGCGCAGCGTGAAACCTGTGCGATCTTTGCGCAGGGGCTGGCGGCCTTTCGAAATCGTTCCTGGGATCAGGCTTGCGCTGACTTCCGGCAGTGTCTTGATGTGACTGAACAAGACGGCCCCTCTCAGTTTTATCTCACCCTCTGCGAGCAGTATCTCAAGACGCCCCCTTCGGAAGAACCCTGGGACGCGGTGGTCACTCTCGAGAAAAAGTAGCCTGCCGCGTCACCAGAGACTTGGAGGGAGTAGGTGGTGATTGATAGAATCTACCCTCCGTTGTGAGACTCCGGAGCTACTCAGGCAACCCTCGTAAAAAAGCGTCATGGCCAGTCGCCTTCTGTGAATCTGAATCAAATCGGATACGGTATCGTTTTGGATACAGTGGATCGGTTTTGATCCATCAATATCTTGCCAATGATAATGGAAGCAATTGATCGGAAGCTCCCGCCAGTGACTGATGTGCCCTGTTCGGTCGGTCTATCTAACTGAAAGAACAGTACAACCTACTGTCGCAGTACCGCATGACTGAACCGCTGGGCCTTCAACAGGCTGGTCCAGTCCAGGCCCCCTCCTCTCTCCCCATTCCTGTTTTCGTGGGTACACCGTATGCATCTTCGTACAGGGACGCGATATTGCTGTCCTGGCGTAATGATTGTAATTCGGCTGCCTAATGAAGATGGTGCTGCTGCCTCGTCGTAATGCTTGTAATAGATTCAGCAGCATGATAGGGTCCCCCACCTATCACGAGGACTTGTAGGAATCTGGAGGAGTAGTCGAGCCGCAGGACAGCCGAATTGATCAGAGTCCCCCCCCCCAGGGTACTTACGGCCGATTCCACAGTGGGACGGTCGTGAAGCGATCAGAAAGGGAGGTCGGTGATGAGAGTCACGGCGAACCGATGGGCGACTTGTTCTGGTCTCCTGGCTTGCACAAGCCTCCTGATGGATCTGTTCTCTCCTGCCTTGTCACGGGCGGCAACATGTGAGCCGCCGATCGCAAAAGCAATGGCCGTTGAGGGTAAGGTGGATGTCCGTCCCGCCGACAGCCTCCAGTGGCGGCCGGTCAAGCTGAACGATACCTTCTGCCCCGGTGACGTGATTCGAGTGCAGGAACGGAGTAGAGCCGATATCGCGCTCTCGAATCAGCCGATGTTGCGTCTCGATCAAAACACCACGATGACGCTCGGCGGGGTTAAGAAACAAGGCGGCTCGGTCGTGGAACTCACGAAGGGCGCCATGCACTTCTTCAGTCGCCTCCCTAGGAACCTCGACATCAAGACTGCCTTCGTGAACGCAGGTGTGGAAGGTACGGAAGGTGTCGTCAATGTCGGCGACGAGAAAGCCGAAGTCACGATCTTCGAAGGAAAGGTCGTCGCAGCCAACGAGTCCGGGACCGTCACGATCACCAACGGCCAGTCGGTCGTTGCCGAAACCGGCAAACCGCTGGCATATCAGACCGTTGTCAAACCGCGCGACGCGGTGCAGTGGGCGCTCCATTACCCGCCGGTCATTGACCTGAAAGCTGGTGAAGCCGGAGAAGCACAATCGCTCACCAACCGTGCCGCAGACGCCTTGGCAGTCGGCCGGGTGGATGAAGCCAAGGCGGATCTCGACCGGGCGCTGAAAGTGGACCCTCGCTCTGCCGACGCTTTGGCTCTTCAGTCCATCATCGCTGTCGTGCAAAACGACAAGGAACAGGGGCTGGGTTTAGCCACCAGCGCCGTGTCGGCGAATCCGCAGTCCGCTTCCGCCAAGATCGCTCTATCCTATGCCCAGCAGGCTCACTTTGATGCCGACGGAGCGCTGAAGAGCCTCCAGGAAGCCGTCAAGGCGGAACCCAGCAATGCCCTCGCCTGGTCGCGGTTGGCGGAAATGCATCTGTCGCTGCAGCAGCTCAACAAGGGACTGCAAGCTGCGCAGAAAGCGGTCGAGCTGAACCCAAACATTGAGCGCGCACACACCGTTCTTGGGTTTGCCTACCTGCTGCAGGTCAAAACCACAGAGGCGCAAGCTGAATTCGAGAAAGCCCACGAGCTGGACCAAGCGGCCGCCTTGCCAAAACTTGGCCTCGGCTTGGCGAAGTTTCGGGAAGGGAAGGTGGAAGAGGGCCGCCGCGAGATGGAAGTCGCTGCCAGCTTAGATCCGAACAACGCGATGATTCGCAGTTATCTAGGCAAAGCGTACTTCGAAGAGAAGCGGGACACTTTAACAGAACGTGAATATAAGAATGCCAAGGAGTTGGATCCTAAAGACCCCACGCCCTTCTTCTACGACGCGCTGCAAAAGCAACTGACCAATCGTCCGGTCGAAGCTCTCAAGGATATGGAGCAGGCAATCGCGCTCAACAAGAACCGAGCGGTGTATCGGTCGCAGTTGCAGATGGATTCAGATGCAGCAGCCAGGAGTGCGAGCATTGGTCGAATTTATAACGATCTAAGCTTCCAATATTTGGGTCTCTTGGAAGGCTGGACATCGGTGAATGCCGATCCCACCAGTTTCACCGCGCACCGGCTTCTTGCGGACACCTACTCAACCTTGCAACGTCACGAGATTGCACGAGTCAGCGAGTTGTTAGTATCGCAGCTCCTTCAACCGCTTAACATCACCCCGATTCAGCCGACGCTCGCGGAGAGTAACCTGTTTCTGCTCAGTGCTCTGGGGCCCACCGCGACGTCATTCAATGAGTTCAACACGCTGATGGTTAATCGGGATCGGACGACCTTCCAAGGGTCGCTCCTTGGTGGGGAACTAGGCACGCATGGTCAGGAAGGTATCGTGTCGGGCATTCATAAGAATATTTCCTACAGCCTCGGTGTCAGCAATTTTGCGACGAACGGTTGGCGTGATAACGCCGAGCAAGATGATCGGATGGTCAATGCCTTTGTTCAGATGGAGTTGACCCCTCAAACGAGCGTGCAATTTGAATATCGCAACCGAAAACTCGATCGTGGCGATACGCGACAGAGGTTTTTTCAGGAAGATTTCTTTCGCGGTTTGCAACAAACAGAAAGCCGAAATGTGTATCGAATGGGAGTGAGGCATAATTTCACCTCGGACTCCATTCTGCTCGGTTCTTTCATCTATCAAAATGCCTCGAGTACGCTTTTGGATAAGTCCCCACCGTTCCTTGCTGCCTCTGGTGTGAGTCCCAGCTTGGTAGGTTCAGGGTTGAGTTCCGTGCACTTGCAAATTCCTGACGACGCCATGACCGGCGAATTACAGCATCAATACCGCTCGCAATACTTCAATCTCGTCACGGGAGGCAATCTGTCCCACATCGTCTCACGAACTGACTCGCAATTAACATTCGACCCTGTGTTACTCGGCCTCCCTCCCGGTACCATCTTGATCCCACCAGCCAACACGATCGCTTCACGCGCAGGGGGTAATTTGACTCATGGAGTTGTCTATAGCTATGTAAATATGCGTCCGCACCCTTCTGTAACAGTGACGGGCGGATTTAGTACTGACTTCAGAGGTGGAGAAGATCAGACCGTAACGGGAAAGGCTCAAGTCAATCCCAAGTTCGGCCTGCTTTGGAATCCTGTGCCAAACACCCTCATCCGGCTAGCGGCGTTCCAGGAAATGAAACGCCCATTGGTGACGAACCAGACCCTCGAGCCGACTCAGGTCGCAGGATTCAACCAATTCTTCGATGACCTCAATGGGACCAGTGCTTGGCGCTACGCCGCCGGAATCAATCAGAAACTGACCCAGAGCTTGGTGGTGGGAGGAGAAGGCTCCATCAGAGATTCCAAAAATCCCGTCACCGACTTGACCAATCCACTCGTCGTGAATAAGTTGCCTTGGCATGAATATCAGGCGCAAGGGTATGCATTCTGGACACCGCACGATTGGCTGGCACTGAGAGCGGAATACCGCTGGTCACGAATGGTGCGGAACCAGCAGTTTACCGATGGGGCGTTAGAGGTTAACACCCACAAGGTGCCGTTGGGTGCGAAGGTGTTCCACCCATCGGGACTCGGCCTGTTTCTAACCGGCACATTTGTCAAGCAAGACGGTATCTTTACCGGACCGCTCGACGACAATATACGTGGAGGAAGCACCAACTTCTGGCTTATTGACGCCGGCGTCACCTATCGGCTGCCAAAACGGTTCGGACTCTTCACGGTTGGAGGGACCAATCTAACCGACAAGAGGTTCGAATTCTTTGATCCTGATTTTAAGAACGCATTAATACAACCAAGCAGGATGGTGTTTGCCAAGCTCACACTGGCTTTTCCCTAAGAGGGGGCGTGTCTGTTGTTTTAGAGGTCAAGAAGAATAGGGCTGTATGCGAGAAATTTTGAGAACTCCGCACTTAAATCGCAGAGGAGGCTTTATGAGATTCAAAGGGGTATCTACCATCTTTCTATGTGTCTTGGGTCTCTTGGTTTTTGCTAATTCTGATGCAGAAGCTGGGTATTGGCTGAACGGAAAGTACTACACGAAAGGCGTACAGTGTGATGCGCAGGGTCAAGTCAAGAACATTGATAAGAACCAATTATCCCTGGCTTGTACCGTTGAGCCTCCAGTGAACCAGCCACTGGAAATCATTCTTGTGTGTAAGAACCGCGGGGGCCACATAGGGACCGGTCGTGTGTTTACACAAAATCTTACGTTCAACACGGCCCTGGCCATCGGCACTGCCTCCCCCGATAAGAAGGGTGTGGCAAATTTTATTGGGGCGATTGTCAATGCCGCGGGAGTTGCACAGACTGAAGAGGAATGCATTCAAAATCAGGCCTGTTCTGGCCCTAACGGCCTCAGGCAACTCTGCATCAACATAAATGGGAACGACTCAACCTGGCTGCCAGTCGATGTCATTCCCATCAACATGATTGCAACTGTTGCGGACTATTTTTGCGACAATGATGGGTCACACACCTGCCCCTGTGATCCCAGTATTATTAATAACCCTAATACCCTTAACGTGCGTGCCTGTGCGACGTATCTTGGTGGTGGAAATCCGCCATATAGTTTTAACTATAGTGGAGTGCCCGAGCCGGCTGGTAAGGAGAAGTCTAGTTGCGTGCTTCCAAATCCGGAGACATATGTGTATGGCGAGCAGCGCCCATATAACTGCACCGTAATCCCGTAGTGTGAAGGGTGTAGTCCAGCAGCACGGTAGGGATGGGGATTCGGATACAGGAGGGGATGTTCTCTGGTGCTGGTTGTATAGCCAGCGTGATGTTTGGTGATGATCAGTTCAGATTGCCATTTGTGGTGACTCCACATTCCGTCGGAGATTCTGGATCGCACTGGCTTATTGAGGTGGTCATTTCTCGTTTTTAAGTTAATGATGTCCGATATTTGTGTGATCGAATGTGAGTACGACGTGCACACCAGGCGCCGAGGGGAGTGACTAAGAGAAGCGCCCATCCATGGGGGGTACGATGGACCAGCTCATGCTCCGCAGAAGCCGATTTAGCATTGCAGCTGCGCTGTTGGTAGGAGCCTCAGCCCTTCCTGCTTGGGGAGAGATGTACATGGCAGGCCAAGTGGGATTCACGAGTCCGCGAAGCGCCAGCCAGGTGGATCTGGCGGTTGATCAAACCATTCTGCCTCCGATATCGCTCAGTGATCTCGAGCTTAAGAATTCGATTATGTATGGAGGCAAGCTTGGGTATTACTTTGATTCAATAAAGTCGTTGGGAATCGAGACCGAGGCTTTCACAACCACACCGCATCTGAAGCAACAGAACGTGACAGTCTCGGTCTTGGATGGAAGTCCGCCGGTATCTCAGGAACTCACTGGTGCACACTTTCGGGTTACCACCTTGGCGTTTAATCTGGTAGTGCGGTATCCCGGAGAACGGTTTCAACCCTATGCGGGTGCTGGCCCTGCGATTTTCTTCGCACAGCTCAAAGACGCCACTGATTCCGCGAGCAGCACGAAGCCTGGTTTGAACGCGCAGGTCGGCTTGCGTTACCTGGTGACGCCAAACCTCGCGGTGTTCGGGGAGTGGAAATACAACCACGTGCGCTTCAGCCTCGATACGCTTGCGTTTGGTGTGGGAAGCTCAGGGCTCAGTCTCCATTACAGTGCGCATCATTTTGCTTTCGGCATCGGCTATCATTTTTAATGTGCCCCCAAGGGATCGCGGCTGAGTTCTGCGCGGCGATGGTTATGAGCATGGCGATCAATGAATTGTGTGTGTGGCTTGAACAGTTAGGGCAAATGATGGTGCAAGCCTAGGTCCATATGACATGGTAGAGCCCGCCATGGTATAGTGGCACCATTGTGGTGGGAGTATAGCGCTACGTAACCGGCTGCGAGATATTAGCTTGGGCAAGCGTTCCTGCCGGTGGTTCACTGCATCTTTTTAAGACCGACGTCTATCCATGCGCATACGAGTGTTGGGTTGTCACGGGGCCGATTGTCTCGTGAACACAGGGGACCGGCCGATCCGTCAAGAGAGTTGCGGGTTCCTGATTGACGACTCCGTACTCCTGGATGCTGGAACTATTGGGGTCCAGCTCACCTTAGCCGAGCAACGCCGTATTCGCGTCGTGTTGCTCAGCCACTTGCACTTCGACCATATTAAGGGGCTCCCGCTCCTGGCCGACAACCTTGCTGAAGGGTTCGAAGCTCCCGTGCTGGTAGCGGCGACTGAACCGGTGATGCAGGGGCTGATGGAGCATGTGTTTAACGATACGGTCTATCCAAACTTTTTTCAGCTGCCTGATCCGAACAATCCAGTCTTCCAGGCCCACATTCTCGAGCCCGGCAAACCGGTGACGCTGGGCCATCTCGACGTCATTCCCGTGCCGGTCAACCATACTGTACCCACTGTCGGGTATGTCGTGAAGGACCAGGATGCTGCGCTGCTCTATAGTGGGGATACCTATCAGACTGAGGAAATTTGGAGTGTGGGCCGGACAACCCCTAACCTGAAGGCCGCTTTCATTGAAGCATCTTTCCCCGACGAACTAGGGGCGTTGGCCAAAAAGTCCAAACATCTGACTCCCTCCCTATTCTTCAGCGAGTTTCAAAAGCTCGGACGACCAGAACTCCCGGTCTATGCCTATCATATGAAGCCCGCGTTCAAAACCCAGATCCAGGCTGAAATCAGCCGGTTTGAGATTGAAGAGGTTGGGTTTCTTCGAGAAGATCAGATCATCACCATTTAATTGCCGCGACGATATCCGTCGCGTGTCGTTCGTGAAGCATCGGACCTTGAGGAGTTGGAGGTCAGAGGTGTGAGGCCTGAGACGTCTGCCTCAAACTTCCAACCTCAAACATCCAGCGATAGCCGTTTCACGCTATGGATAATGCGGGCTGGAGAGGTGCTGAATCAACCAGTCTGCGATCACCGACGTCATCTTCTTAAAATCCTCGCCTTTTGTAAACTGATGGTCGGCACCGGGAAGCATCTCGAGATGTTTCTTTACTTGTAGCCCGTCGTACAATTGCCGGCTCTGATGGAGCGGGACATGTTCATCCTTGTCCCCCTGGACGATGATGGTCGGAGTTGTGATCGCTTGTGCTGGGTCGTAGGCAATTCGGCGCAGAGCATCTTCATAAAAGGCATAGCGGAGCGTAATTCGGTCAGGACCACCCATGATATTGGGAATCGTGTCCGTCGCTTTCCATCGTCCCATCTCCTCGGGGCCGAATCCCAACCGTAACTCCTCCGCGAAATCGACGACCGGGCACTTGAGTGCCAGGCAAGCCAGATCGGTCCGTTGGGAGGCCGTCAGAATCGACACGAGCCCGCCGAAGCTCGACCCCATCAGTCCGACGCGTCGATAGCCCTTCTGTTTCATGAGGTCGAGTGCAGCTTGTGTCTGTTGCACGCCCAGGGTCGTGGTGATCTGCTCGAATGGACCGTCGCTGTCTCCTTGCCCAAAGAAGTCGAAGCAAAAGGTGCCGATCCCCTGGTCGATCAGCAACCGCGTGAGGGTTTTGTTGGTCGAACTGGTTTTTGAGGAGAGAAATCCGTGGCACAAGACGGCAACTTTGTCCGTTCCTGCAGGCGGGAGGCTGAGGATTGCGGCGACTCGATGTCCATGAGGATCAAGAAAGGTGACGTGCTCTTCCATGGGAGCATTCTACCAGAGTCAGCGCGGATGGGGAGGGGTAGAGATCTGTCACTCCCTCTCTAGGAGCCTGTCCGACATTAGGCCCAACGCACTTGTGTGCAGGCGCTGACTCGTGTACCAGGGATGCAGCATCGTGATCAGTGAGGAGATGGCGT
>Ga0224510_10002025_pt1 | contig 12603 bp, 13 predicted proteins | sample SF_May12_sed_USG_FD_170161 | JGI IMG/M metagenome (GOLD analysis project Ga0224510, IMG submission 170161) | Sediment microbial communities from San Francisco Bay, California, United States - SF_May12_sed_USGS_4_1 | ecosystem: Environmental > Aquatic > Marine > Sediment | place: USA: California... | reverse complement strand
GACCGGCGCGGTGAGGGCCCCTTGGAGGATCCGCGACCACTCGGCGTGCATCGGGCCGAACATGGCGAGCACCATGACGGGTAGGGCCAGGGCGGCCGAACCCCAGAACCGGCGCCATTGAGTCTTCTCCTCGTCCGAGTACACCTTGACGAGGTCGCGCCTCTCGTCCTCGGGCGCCCGGAATCGGATGTCGTAGCCGATCTTCTGGACCGCCGCCCGCAGGGCGTCGGTGGGCGCTCCCGGTGCGACCTGGACCTTGGCCTCGGCACCCGCAAAGTTGACCACGGCACCGGCGACGCCGTCCTGCTTCCCGAGGACGCGTTCGATCCTGACCGCGCATGCCGCGCAGGTCATCCCGTCGACCTCGAAGGTCAACTCGGCGGGTGTTTCGACCGTTGGCATGCGATCAGCGGGCTACTTCGTAACCCTGGTCTTCGATCGCCTCGATGATCGAGTCGAGCGCCAGGCTCGAGGCGTCGAAGCTGACGTCGACCGTTTTGGCGTCGATCGTCACTTCGACGGTGCTCACGCCGGAGAGGGCGCCGACGGCGCCTTCGATGCTGGACTTGCAATGCCCGCACGAGATGTCCGGCACTGAGATGGTGGTGGTGGTCATGGTGCCTCCAGTTCTGGGCCGGCCGAGGGGCCGGTGACGGCCGTGGTGTATTTCATGGTCTCCATCAACTCGTCCACGATTTCGGCGCCGCGACCTTCGGCGAGGGCGTGGGTGACACACGTCTCGAGGTGGTTCTGCAGCAGGATGCGGTTGACTTTCTCGAGTGATGCCTGGAGCGCCGAGACCTGCTTCATCACCTCAGGGCAGTAGCGCTCGTCCTCCACCATGGAGATCACGGCGTCGAGATGACCGCGCACTGTCTTGAGTCGGTTGAGTGAGGACTTCTTGTGATGTTCCTTCACGACTTTGATCCTACCCCACCGGGGGTGGGGTGCGCAACCAGGGTTTTGGCGACGGCGGCCAAGAAAGAAACAGAGGCCCCGGCTGGAACAGCCGGGGCCTCGGCCCTTCGGAGAACGGCGCTCGGGGAGGGGGAGAGAACCTGCGCCGATCCTCGGGGAACTCAGAGATTCATGTACCTTCCGGAAGAATCCGGCCTCGTACCCGTGGGTACTTCACCGGGGCATGCGAGTAGCAGTATTCCCGCTTGTTGTAGCGGCTCAACCTGGTGTCACAGCCGCTCTCAGAGCACACGCGCCCTTCACCGAAGTCTCTCGATGGGCGGGTTGCGCCCTTTATCGCAGTGCCTTTCATCGTATCTGTCATCGGGGCCTCCTCTGGCTGGGGCCGTCCATCCGATCAACGCATGGAGGTGCGGGTTTCTTCCCGGTTCACCAGTGATTACGTATCAAAGCCGAATCCGGATTCCGACCCTGTCGATTATCGACCGGCGGTTCTAAAGGACTCGTAAACCGTTCGTGAAGTTCCCGTGTACTTTCGACCGTTCACCAATTCAGACGTGCACCACGCCCGATCGGTTCCCGTCAGATTCCGAGGTTCCTGAGGAACGCCTCGTTGTTCGGTTCTCGACCAAGGAACTCTCTCAGCAGGTCCATCCCGTCTTTGGTGCCCCCCTGCTCGAGGATGATCCGCCGGTAATCCATGCCGACTGCCGGGTTGGTGTAACCATCTGCCTCGAACCGGCTGAACATGTCGTCGCCGTAGACCTCGGCCCACAAGTAGCCGTAGTAGCCCGCGTCGTATCCGGCCATCAGGTGGCCAAAGCTCGCGGGGAAGAAGGTGCCCGGAACCATCGGCAACAAGGCGGCCGCGGTCGCCTCCTCCAGGATCGCATCGAGATCCTTGGGCCGGGTCTCGTCGTGGAGTCGCATGTCGAGCAGAGCGAACTGGATCTGACGCAGAGTTGCCAGGGCCACGTTCAACTGTTTGGCAGCTGTCAGCGTGTCCACCATCTCGCGAGGGATCGGATCGCCGGACTCGTGGTGGCGGGCGAACCGTTCCAGCACATCGGGTTTCCACACCCAGTGCTCCATGATCTGGGATGGCGCTTCCACGAAGTCCCGTTCGGTGGCGGTGCCCGAGAACCGGATCAGGTCGACAGTGGTGAGTGTCTGGTGGAGGATGTGGCCGAACTCGTGGAAGAACGTCTCCACCTCCTGGTGGGTGAGGAGCGACGGTCGCCCACCGGCCGGTTTGGTGAAGTTGGCCACGATCGCCGAGACCGGCATCTGATACGTGCCGTCCGGGAGGCGTCTCCCCTGAACCAGGGGGAACGCCGCGGCGTGGCTGAACTTGCCTTCCCGCGGAAACAGGTCCATGTGGAAATGGGCGATGTGGCGGCCCGTCTCGGCATCCTTGATGAGGTATGTCATCACCTCGGAATGCCAGGCATTCGACTCCACCCGTTCGTACGCCAGTCCGAACACCTCGCCCGTGATGGACAGCAGACCGTCGAGCACCCGCTCGAGTGAGAAGAACTCCGACACGGCTGCCTGATCGACCCCGTATTCGGTCTTCCGGAGACGGGTGTCGTAATACCGCCAGTCGTAGACCTGCAGAACGCGGTCACCGCTGTCGGCTTCCAGTAGATCCGACATCCGCTCGATCTCGACACGGGCCGCTTCCGTGAGCGGGCCCCGCAGCGAATCGATGAACTCGACGACGGCTTCGGGCGTTCTCGCCATCTTCTCGTCCAGCTGATGGTGGGCCCACGACGGCACTCCAAACGCGTCCGCGATCTGTGCCCTGATCGCGATCGCCTCTTCCAGGATCGGGCGGTTCTCCTCGGTTGCCCGTGAATTGAACATCGTCGAAACCCGGGCGCGCAGGTCACGGCTGTCGGCATGGTCGAGGACCGGGATCACGTGTGGATAGGCCATCGTGATCTTCCAGGTATCCGGTTCGACACCCGGTTCGAGCGAGTCGGAGAAACCGGGGGGGAGTCCCGACAGATCGGCTGTTCGTGCCTCCACGACCGACGTGTCCTCGGCGATGTTCCGCTCGAAGGCGACCCCGAGTTCGACGAGACGGTTGGTGAGGGACTTGACCTTGGCGCGAGAGTCGGCGTCCAGCTCATGCCCGGCCTTGCGGAAGTCTCTGAGTACGAAGTCGAGGAACCGACGACCGAGACCTTGCAGCCCAGCAGCATCGGCCCCGTCGGCGTAGGTGCGGACGGCCTGGTACAGGTCCTCGCGAAACGCCAGTTCCACGGCCCACTTCGAGAGGCGCTCCTCGACATCTTTTCCGGCGGCGCGCACCTCGGGATCGGGGTGCACGTACCCCATGAAGGCCGTGGTGCCGAAGGTGGTCGCCATCAAGTCCGCCGCTTCCTCGAAGGGCGCCAGGACATCGGCAAACCTTGCATCGGGTCCCGCCTCGACGATTCGGTCTATCAGGGCCTCGGCGTCGGCGGTGGCTTCGTCGACGGTCGCCCGGATCGTGTCGGAGGAGACGTCGTGGTAGTCGAACAGCATGACGGGGACACTACCCCGGCACGGCCGTTGATCGATGGGCGGCGGTTTGGCCGGCGGTGGGGAGGGGCCTTAGCCTTCCGGGTATGAAGACCATCAGCATCGAATTCTGCCGAGCTTGAAACTACACACCCCGTGCCGTGGGCATGGCAAGTGCAGTCTTCGATGAGTTCGGACAGCAGTACCGGGTGGATCTGATCCCGTCCAAAGGCGGGGTTTTCGAAGTCGAGTTGGATGGGTCGTTGATCTTCTCGAAGAAGACGCTGGACCGTCACGCCGACTACGAATCCGACATCGCCCCCCACCTCCGCTGACCTCGCCCCATCCGCCAACCCAGGTTTGAAGCCGTGGATTTCCACTGATCCGGGCGCGCGTGGTGGGTCAGTCGGGCCAGGGGAGCGGGAGGGCGTCGATCGGCGCCCCCGCGATGAACGTTCCAAGCACCGCCGTTTCGGCGATTTCGCCTGTGCGGGATGGGTGCCGGTCGATCACCATGACGTCGGCGGGATCGCCCACCTTCAGCGGCTGCACCCCGTACAGACCGAGGGCCTGGTCCACGTCGAGGCTTTCGGCCGGGTTGAACGGATGGTCCAGGGCGGCCGCCACCGCCGGCCACGGATTCGGGTTCTCGACCGGCGAGTCGGACCCGGCGATCACCGGGACACCGGCGTCGACAAGCGATCGGAACGGATATGTCCATCGTGCCCGATCGGCTCCCACGCGGTCGGCGAGCCAGTCGGCCTCAGACGCCAGGAACGCTGGTTGCACCGAAGCCGTGACCCCGAGGTCGGCGAAGCGGCGTACCAACTCCGGCGAGAGAACCGACGCATGTTCGATCCGCAGCTTGGATCGGTCGACCCATCCGCCACGCAGCTCACCGAGGAAGTCGAGGACCACGCCGTTGGCTCTGTCACCGATTGCGTGGATCGCGATCGCTCCTCCCATGTCGAGGGTGGCGTCGGCCATGGCGCCGTCCGCCGTCGGACTCAGCCGCAACACACCCGAAACCCCGGAGTCGGCGAACGGAGCGTTCATGGCGGCGGTGTGTCCCCCGAGGCTGCCGTCGGCGAACGTCTTCCATCCGGCCCATCTCATCCGGCCGCCGGCCACCCGTATCCGGTTGGCTGCGGCCTCGAGCTCCGCCGGCGTGCTGCAGATCGTGAACACGTCCACGTCGAACGGCAGACGATCGGACACGGCGATCAGGTCGTCGAGCTCGTTGCCGGGCCCGCACCACATGGCGTTCCCCGTGCTCACCATTGCATCGATACGCGTGATTCCCAGGCCGGCAAGTCCGGCGAGGGCCCGTTCGAGCCGATCGGGGTCCGCTCTCGGGATATCAGACGCCAGCGCCGACGTCACGAGGCCCACCGCCGTCTCCCGGAGCACCCCGGTGGGTCTCCCCAGCTCGTCGCGATCGATCTGACCTCCCGGTGGATCCGGGGTCGTCTCCCGGATCCCGGCCCTCGTCAACGCAGATGTGTTGACGGTGGCGACGTGGCCGCAATAGCGGTGAATCACGATCGGGCGCGCCCGCAGAACCTGATCGAGATCCTGGCGGGTCGGGATCCTGCCCTCTTCGATTCTGTGTTCGTCGAGCCTCGACGCCACCACCGGCACACCCGGCCGCGACGCAAGAGCGTGGTCTATGAGTCGCTGCCGGAGGTCGTCGAAGCTGACGGCATCCCCCACGGACAACCCGGTCACCGCTGCCGCGTATCCGCTCGGGTGAATGTGGGCGTCCCGGAAACCCCCGATCGCCACCCCCTCCCAGACAGGCTCTCCGGGCAGGGGGTCTTCGCTGATGAGACCTGTGATCACACCGTCGTCGACGACGATGGTGTTCACAGACGGATTGCCGAACACCGCGGTGGCTCTGATCTTCACGGGAGCGTTCCGACGACCGACGTCAACTCGTCCTGGAGGGAGCCATTGGAGACCACGACGCCACCGGTCCCCAGCCGGTAGGGCCCACCCCCGAACGCGCCGTACCGGCCCCCCGCCTCGGTGACGAGCAGCAGGGCGGCGGCGGCGTCCCAGGCCGCGATCCCGTACTCCCAATACGCGTCGAAGCGACCCGCCGCCACGTAACACATGTCGAGGGCAGCCGACCCGGTTCTCCGTACTCCCTGGCAGCGCCGGAGCACCCGCGCCACGACGTCGGTGTACTGCTGGGCGCGGTCGGCGCGATCGTACGGAAACCCGGTGACGATCAGAGAACCTCCGAGCTCGGACCGGGTGGACACCGAGATCGGCACGCCATTGAGGAAGGCACCTGCCCCCGCCGCTGCCGTGAACTCCTCGCCTCGAATCGGGTCGATGACGGCCGCCGCCACCGGCGCGCCGTCGTCCCACAACGCCACCGACACGGCGACGTGAGGGAAACCGTGGAGGAAGTTCACGGTGCCGTCGAGCGGGTCGGCGATCCACACCCTCGCTCCATCCCACCCCGCCCCTCCGGATTCCTCGGACAGCGTTGCGTCGCGGGGACATCTGCGACCGATGACATCGAGGATCGCCGCCTCCGACGCCCGGTCCGTCTCGGTCACCGGGTCGACGGCCGATGACTTGAAATCTGGCTCGTGGGGACGCCCGAATCCGGCTTTCACGACGGCGGCACCGGCGCGGGCGGCTTCGATCGCGACGTCGAGGTCGGTGGACATCATCTCAAGCTAGCCGAACCCGGCTCGCCGACCTTCGGGAGTTGCCCGTGACCCGATTTGGCCTAGGGTTTTCCGCTGTGCTCGAACCGTTTCTCCTCCATCCGGTGCTCGTCAGCCGTCCGTGGGGCGGCCGTCGGCTCGCGGACCTGGGCAAGGCACTCCCCGACGGCACGATCGGTGAGAGCTGGGAGGTGGCGGATCTGGCCGACGACGTTGCTCCATCGATCGCCGACCCCCGATCGAGGGTGGCGACCGGGCCGTTCACCGGACAGTCGCTGTCGGACGTGATCGCCGGGACCGACGACCTCATGGGCCCCACGCTTCCCACCCCCGACGGACGGTTCCCGATTCTCGTCAAGATCCTGGACGCCCGGGAGAACCTCTCTGTCCAGGTGCACCCACCGGCCGAATATGTGAACGCGCACCCCGACGCCAGACTCAAGACGGAGTCGTGGTACGTGATGGGTGCGAGCGACGGCGCCGAGTTGTTCCTCGACTGCGAGGAGGCGGCAACCGATGTGGACGTTGCGGCCCGAGTGGGGACGCGCGCCGTCGTGGATCTCATGACCCGGGTCCGAGCCGAAGTGGGCGCCTTCCACCATGTGCCCGCCGGTCTCATCCACGCCCTCGGCGCCGGCGTCATGGTGGCGGAGATCCAGACTCCGTCCGACACCACGTTCCGGATCTACGACTGGGGGCAGGAGTACGGTCGTGACCCGAGGCCGCTCCACGGCGACGAGGCGATCGAGGCCATCCGCCTCCACCCCGAACAGGCCTTCAGCCTCCAGCCCGCCACCGATCCCGGCCGTCGGTTGCTCGCCGCCACCGAGCACTACTGGATCGTCGAACACCGCGGTCCCGAGGTCGAATGGTCGGCCGCCCCAGGACCCCGGGTGGTGATGACGATGGGCGGAACGGTCGGTCTCGGGGACTTCGAGCTGTCTCGGGGCGGCACGGCGATCGTGCCTGCGAGCGCCCTCGACGCCCCGGTGCGAGCAACGCACAACTCGGTGGTGCTCGAAGTGGGACTGCCTGCATGATCGACCGTGGGACAATCCGGGCGTGCGGTCGCTGACGGTGGCGGGCATCGCGGGCGCGATGCTTCTCCTCGCTTTCCCCCCCTACGGGCAGGCGTACCTCACCGTGCCCGCAGTGGCTCTGCTGTTGTGGGCGCTCAGGTCGGCCCCCAGTCGCGGGGTCGCCATCTGGTCCGGCTCCATCTTCGGGCTCGTCTTCTTCGGCTTTCTGTTCCCGTGGCTCACCGAGCTCGGGCTGGTTGCCTTCGTCCCGTTGTGGCTGATGCAATCCGCCTACTTCGCCGGGATCGGATGGGTCGTGTGGAGGGCGCGCGGCCTCGTCGGCGGTTCGTGGGTGGCGGTGGTTGCCGGACTCTGGGCCGGTATGGAGTTCCTGCGAGGACGGTTCCCGCTCGGGGGATTCGAATGGGGGTTCCTCGGTTACCCGATGGGTGAGTACTCCTGGACGCGTGGCGCCACCCAGTGGATCGGCACCACAGGCTGGTCGGTGGTGCTGGTCGCCGTTGCGGCAGCCCTCGTTCACGGAGCGGCGTCGAGACGGTGGGCCCTGGCGGCGTCCGGCACGGGAGTGGCGGCGCTGCTGACGGTGGCCGGCGGGGTGTTCCCGTCCGTGGCCTCCGGCCCTGCCGTCGACGTTGCGATCGTCCAGGGGTCCACGCCCTGCCCTGGATCTCACTGCGAGAACGAGCGATTCCGAACCTATGAGACACACCTCGCTCTCACCCGGTCACTCGCTGCCGGTTCGGTCGACCTGATTGTGTGGCCGGAGGGATCTACGGGAGGATTCAGTGCCGACCCTGTGCTGGATCCGGCGGTCGGGGAGGCGATCGGTGCCGAGGCGCGGCGGATAGATGCGGTGATGCTGGTCGGCGGTGACCGACCGCTGTCGGATACCGAGTGGGCGAACGCCAACGTGGTCTTCGACGAGACCGGGACGATCGTGGGGGAATACCGGAAACGGCATCCGGTTCCGTTCGGAGAGTACGTCCCTGCCAGGCCGCTGTTCGACTGGATTCCCGCCCTCGCCGCGGTCCCCCGGGACATGGTGCGAGGTGACGGTCCCCGGGTTTTCGACGTCTTCTTCGGCCGGCTCGGCTCGGTGGTGTCGTGGGAGGGTTCGTTCGCCAGGTTCTCCCGGGATGAGGTCAAGGCAGGGGCACAGGTGCTGGTTGTGGCTACCAACCAGGGCAGCTATCCGTTCAGCGTGGCATCCGACCAGCTCATCGGCATGACCCGGATGCGGGCCGCCGAGCTTGGCGTCGACCTGGTGCACGCCGGTGTGGTGGGAAGGTCGACCCTCATCACCGGCGGGGGCGAGGTCGGCCCGGCGACCGGGCTGGCGACGAGCGAGATCCTCACCGGGTCGGTGAGGATGAGAACCGAGGGACCGACGCTGTACGGCCGACTCGGCGATTGGCTCCAGTGGATGGCAGTGGTGACGGCCACCGCTCTGGCAGTGGCCCTTCGCGTCAGAACCGGTCGTTCCTGACCAGCGACTCGAGGCTCTTGCGGCCGCCCATGGAGAATGAGGACCGCCCGGCGAGCTCGGCGCTCTCGTCGGGGTAGCCCATGGCGAGGGCGAACCGGCAACCATGGTCGTCGGGAACACCGAGAACCTCGCGGGCGCAGTCTTCACGATGGAAGGTGATGGGACACGACCCGACGCCGCGGGCCGCGGCCGCCAGCATCATGTTCTGAGACATCCGGCCCAGATCCCAGTCGTATCCGTCGGGGAGGCGGACGGGCACGAGGACCGTGGCTGCACCCAGGAGAGGCTTGGTGAAGTCACCGCATTCCGCGAGGCGTTCGATCTGCGCCCGCTCGGTGATGACGATCACCGTCCACGATTGCCGGTTCTTCGAACTTCCGGTCCACCGCCCCGCCTCCAAGATGGCGTCCCGGTCGTCGGGCGACAGGGGTTCGGGGCGGAATCGACGGACCGTTCGCAGGCCGACGACCGATGCATAGGTCTCCGCAGATGGTTCGAGCATCACCTCACGGTACCGAACTGCGATTGATGGTTGCTCCAACCACCATGATGCAGGCATCCGTGAGCACGCTGGCACCGAGCGGCTCGAGACGCTCTTCCAGGCCGGGTCGCTCGGAGCCGGGTTGAAACCAGAGGTTGGTGTAACCGAGGTCGATCGCTTCTCGAGCGACCGACTCGGCCACATCGGGGGGCACCACGAAGTTCACGATCCCGGGCGGCTGGGGGAGCGACGCGAGGTCCGGGTACGCCCGGTCGCCTGCCACCGTCGACCGGCGCGGGTTCACGGGATAGACGCGATACCCGAGCGCTTTCATCCGGCGGTAGATGATGCCGCCGTACTTGCCCGGCGAATCGGTGGCTCCGACCACCGCGATGGTCGTGGACGGGTCTTCGAGAGGAGCCGCTACGGGGTGCATGCCCACCTCAACGCCGAGAGTCGTGCCCTCATTCCAGGGCTGCCGCGATGCCGTCGAGGTCCACTGCCACGATGTCGGGCGGATTGTCGGGGAGACCCCACACCACACTGGGCCGGGCCACATACGCCCCGCCCATGCCGACGCTGCGGGCACCGATGATGTCCCAGTCGTGTGCCGCCACGAGGAGCGACCGGTCGATGTCGACGCCGACCGTGGCTGCTGCATGCAGGTAGACCTCAGGGGCCGGTTTGAAACGTCCGATGGCGTCGACCGATATTGCGCGCTCGAAGCGATCTGCGATGCCCGCGTTGGTCAGCTGCGCCAGCACCGTGTCCGCCGACGAGTTGGTGAGCGCCACCAGCCGGTGACCGGCAGCCCTCAAACGGTCGAGGCCGCCTGCGACCTCGGGATGAGCCGGGAGCGACCGCATGTTTTCGACGATCGCTGCCGCATGTGCGGGCTCCAGCTCGAGTCCTCGTCGCTGGGCCACCACCATGAGAACCTCCGCCCCGATCAGGTCGAACGGGCGATACGACCCCACGTGGTTGGCGACGAGCGAGCCATGCAGGAGGCGGGCGAACCATTCGGCCATCGGTTCGGTGCTGCCGAACACCTCGATGAAGCCGGGTCGGAGACCCGACAGGTCGAGCAGCGTCTCATTGACGTCGAGGAAGACCACTTCGGGTCGGTTCATGAGCGTCCCTTCCATTCGACCGGGCCTTGGAGCTCCTCGACCGCCTCCACGAACCACGGGGGAACGGCGGATTTCTCGTATGTCTGGTGGTCGACCATCACCTGGATCTCCTTGCCGGCGACCACCAAGCGGTCGGTGGCGTCGACGATCGAGATGTCGAAGACGATCGACGACGTCCCCACCGATTCGACGCGGACTCCGGTCGACAGGACGTCGCCGAGCCTCCCGGGAGACCGGAAGTCGATCTCGGCCCGTCCGAGGACCAGGTCGTAGCCGCGCTCGTTCATCTGGGACCAGTTGACGGTGAGCGCATCGAAGTAGTCCACGATGGCATCGTCGACATAGCGGAGATAGTTGGCGTTGAACACGATGCCCTGTGCGTCGGTATCCGAGTACCGGATCTTGCGCGTGTAGGTGACTGGATAGCTCACGGAACGAACGCTACCCGCCACCACGGCGTGGCCCGCCTGCCGGCCACTAGTGGTGCGTCGCTCAAATAGGTGAGCGGTATCTCCGAGCACATGGCGCCATCTAGCAAGGAGGCCCGACGCAGCCGCACTGGACTCGTTCGGCGAGGAGGAAGACGCAGCCAGGGGCGTCATGGGCCGGAGAGACCGCCTCAGTATTTGAGCGACACACCACTAGGTTTGGCGTGCACGAGGAGGATTGAATGACAGCCGGAGCGCTCACTGCCGCACATGCCCGGTCACTCGCCGATCCGGCCGGCTTCTGGGCCGAGGCCGCCGAGGGCCTCGACTGGACGAGACGGTGGGATCGGGTTCTCGATGACAGCCGTCCACCGTTCTACCGGTGGTACGAAGGTGGTGCTCTCAACACCTGTCACAACGCCCTCGATCGCCACGCCGACGGGTCCCGCCGGGACCAGCGGGCTCTGGTGTACGACAGCCCGGTGACCGGAACCATCCGGTCGTTCACGTTCGGCGAGCTGCGAGATCGGGTGGCGAGATTCGCGGGTGGGCTGAGCGCCCTCGGCGTGGCAAAGGGCGACCGGGTGATCCTCTACATGCCCATGGTCCCCGAGGCGGCGGTGGCGATGCTGGCGTGTGCGCGCATCGGCGCCATCCACTCAGTCGTCTTCGGAGGGTTCGCGGCCAAGGAACTGGCCACTCGGATCGACGATGCCGGTCCCAAGGTGATCGTCACCGCGTCGTGTGGCATCGAGCCGGGTCGAGTGGTGGAGTACGGCCCGCTCCTGAACGCCGCTCTCGAACAGGCCACCCATCAGGTGGATCGCGTCGTGATGCTGCAGCGGCCCGAGGCCGTGGCACCGATGACACCTGGCAGGGACATCGAATGGGGAGACGTCGAGGGTGCGGATCCCGTCGACTGCGTCGAGGTCGCCGCCACCGATCCGCTCTACATCCTCTACACCTCGGGCACCACCGGCAAGCCAAAAGGCGTGGTGCGCGACAACGGAGGGCACGCGGTCGCTCTCAACTGGTCGATGAAGAACGTGTATGGCATGGAGCCCGGCGAGGCCTACTGGGCGGCGTCCGACGTCGGATGGGTCGTCGGCCACTCCTACATCGTCTACGCCCCCCTCATCCACGGGAACACGTCGATTCTGTACGAAGGCAAACCGGTGGGCACCCCCGACCCGGGTGCGTTCTGGCGGGTCATCTCCGAACATGGTGTATCCACGTTGTTCACCGCGCCGACTGCGTTCCGCGCCATCAAGAAGGAAGATCCGAGAGCCGAGCACCTCGGGCGATACGACATGTCGGATTTCAGGGCGCTGTTCCTCGCCGGGGAGCGCTGTGATCCCGACACGCTCCACTGGGCGGAGGACACGTTGAAGGTGCCGGTGATCGACCATTGGTGGCAGACCGAAACCGGCTGGCCGATCTGCGCCAACCCGATGGGTCTCGAAGCGCTGCCCGTGAAGGCCGGATCTCCGACCAAGGCCATGCCCGGATACGACGTCAGGGTGCTCGACGAGGACGGTATCGAGAGGGCACCGGGAGAGATCGGGTCGATCTCGATCCGTCTCCCCCTGCCTCCCGGAACGCTGCCCACGCTGTGGAACAACGACTCCGGATACGTCGAGTCGTATCTCAGCCGGTACGACGGGTACTACCTCACCGGTGACGCCGGCTTCGAGGACGAGGACGGGTACCTGTGGATCATGAGCCGGATCGACGACATCATCAACGTCGCCGGACACCGGCTGTCCACCGGGGGCATGGAGGAGGTCCTGGCATCACACCCCGACGTGGCCGAATGCGCGGTCATCGGTGTCGCCGACCAGTTGAAGGGTCAGCTCCCGGTGGGGATGGTGGTGTTGAAGGCCGGCGTCGACCGTTCACACGACGACATCACGTCGGAGTTGGTGTCG
>Ga0224510_10002024_pt1 | contig 12612 bp, 9 predicted proteins | sample SF_May12_sed_USG_FD_170161 | JGI IMG/M metagenome (GOLD analysis project Ga0224510, IMG submission 170161) | Sediment microbial communities from San Francisco Bay, California, United States - SF_May12_sed_USGS_4_1 | ecosystem: Environmental > Aquatic > Marine > Sediment | place: USA: California... | reverse complement strand
ACAGCAGCGTGGCATCGACTACAACATTCAGTACGAGCAGGGCCGCGTCTACTTCAACCGGCCGTTGCAAAGCGTCGAGTCAGACGGCAGCTTGATCGGTCCCACACCGCTCGGCGGAAATTTGGTCTCGCTGCAGATCGACTACACGACCCGCGACAACAGCGGCAGCAGCTCGACATTCGCTGCGCGGGCCAGGCAGCGACTGCTCGATGGCAAGGTCGCCGTGGGTGCGACAGTCGTCAGTGATGGCCAGGGAGCCAGCGAATACCAGCTGGGCGGCGTCGATGTCGAGTTCAAGTCGCGCGGCACCCGCATCGTCACGGAACTGGCACGCAGCGAGGGTGCTGAATCGTCCGTATTCCAGAGTTCAGACGGCGGCCTGACATTCGCCGGCCGGGCGGCCGGGCCGGTCATGCAGGCGGACGCCTACAAGATCGCGGGAGAATTCGACATCGGCGAGTGGTTCGGTGAGGGCGGGCGCTACCTCGCGACCGCCTATTACAAGAGCCTGGACGCCGGCTTTGCCGCCAGCCAGAACTTCGCCCCGAGCGACACCGAGCAGATGGGCGGGACATTCACGTGGATCCTGCGTCCGCAGGATCGCCTGAGCATGCGCTTCGATACGCTGTCGGTCGGTGCCGACCGGCGCACCCTGTCTGCGGCGCAATGGCGCCACGATGCCGGCAAGTTCACCCTGGTTGCCGAGGTGCAGGACCGAAGCACCGATTCGGCTTCAGCAGTGACGCTGGACGATGCGACCCAGGCCGCAGTGCGCGTGTCCTTCTCTCCGCTGGACGATGTGACGCTGTCACTGACGCACATGGAAACCCTGCGTGGCAACGAAGGCCGTGAAACCGGCGCCGAGGCGTTGTGGCAGATCACGTCGAAAGCCGGCCTGCGCGCCCGTGCCGCATTCGGCGATCGCGGCGATGCCGCCGAGCTGGGCGTCACCTACGAAGTGCCGATCGGCCAGATGTACCTGGGACGCAAGCTGAGCGACTCCGGCACCTCCAGCTCATCGTCCACGGTACTGGGCGCGACGATGCCCATCGAGGGCGGCAAGGCCTACACGGAATACGAATGGGGAGAGATCGACGGTGGCCGCTCGGCGCGCACCGTCGCGGGCGTGCAGCGCGACTGGCGCTACGCGACCGGCTTGTCTTTCCTGTTGTCCGCAGAGCGGTCTGCTTCCGATACCCCGCTGTCGGGTGACGAGCACTGGGCATTTGCCGGGGGCGTCGCATACGACAATGGCGCCGGCCTGACGGCCTCGTCGCGCAACGAGTGGCGGCGGCAGCAACAGGGGCCGAACACACTCAAGCAGTTTGTCACGGTCAATGCGGCCGACTGGAAATTCCACGACGACCTGACGTTGCTGGGACGGCTGCGGATCGGCGATACGGACGATGCGCTCGACCCGCTCCGGTCCCTGACATTCGACGAAGCGACAATCGGGCTGGCGTATCGCCCGGTGAAGCATGATCGGCTTGCAGCATTGCTGCGCCTGACGCGGCGAGACGAAACACCGACCGCGGCGCAGGTTACCAGTGACCGGATGCCCAGCGTCAGCAATGTGCTGTCCGCGGACTGGTCCTACCAGATCAATCCGCGACTGGAGTGGGTCGGCAAGCAGGCGGTTCGCCAGCGAACGACCGACTATGGCGACCAGCAGTTTGACAGCACGACGATGCTGACCATCCAGCGGCTCAACGTGACATTGCCGCACGACTTGGTGCTCGGACTCGAAGCACGCCGGCTGGCAGCCGACGAGAGCGCGGATACCGCGAGTGGCTGGCTGAGCGAGATTTCATGGGAACGCTTCAAGCACATGCGCCTCGGTATCGGGTACAACTTCACGGATTTCTCCGACGATCTGCTGCGTGACAGGACTTACTCCGAGAGCGGCGTCTTCCTGCGCGTCCAGGGCGTGTACTGATGAGAAGCCCCCCCACAGCTTCGCCTGGCTGGGCCCGGTTGCTTACCGGTGAGCTAGGACTGGGCATCATTGCCCTGGTCCTGTTCTCGGTCTTCGTGCTGGGATTGTTGCGCTGGTACTTCCCCGCAGGCACGGATATCAAGGCGGCCGATGTGCTGGACGCCGCCCGCGCGATCGCGGGCGAAGACGTGGCCATCGGCTTCACGTCGGCCGACTCTGCGGGTGCATCCCTGCGGGTCGGCACGCTGGCGGAATTGCGCAACTCCGTGCAATCACGCTCGGCACAGGACGTGGCATGGCGAAGCGCTTCGCGTGGCGCCGTGTTTCATGTGCAGGATGCCCTGCAGACCGGACCGCGGTCATACGCCCTGGTTCGCATGGATGCTGGCGCAACCATGAAGCTAGCCGCGCGCTCCCTGGTCGTATTCGGCGGTGAAATGGTGGGCATCACCGACCAGGCGCGTCTGGTCGCGCTGGTAACACGGGGTGAAATGAGTGGCCAGGTATCCGCGGGTTCCGCACCGGCTGCGGTGCGGATCAACAGCGGCACGCTGAGTGTGAAGCCGGCGGCGGGCACTGCCGCAGAGTACACCGTGCAGGTCAACGAAGATGAATCGGCGACCATCAACATCCTTCGTGGTCGCGGCGAATTCATCGGTGCGGGTGGCACTACGGCGATTGCGCCGCGGCAGTCGCTGACGGTCGACCAACGCGGCAAGAGAATCTCGCTCGTGGACATGCCGAAGGCGCCAGCGCTGCTATTGCCTGCGGCGAGTGCGCGCATCGACGGGCGCGGTGGAATGAGCACGGTTGATTTCACGTGGCAGCCGGTTCCCGGCGTCGAGGGATACCGGTTCGTCATCGCACGAGACCGCGAGCTCTACGATCGCCTGGCCGATGAACGCGTTGCCGAGGTCCGGTTTCGCCACGGGCGCCTTCCGGTCGGGGAATATTACTGGTCGGTACAGGGCCGCAGTGGCTGGACCTTTGGCGTACCGAGTGAAGTGCGGCGCGTTTCCCTCGTGGACGACGTGAATCCACCCCAACTGTTCCTCGACGACGTGCCAAGGGCGATTGATGGGAGGTCCGTCACAATTGCCGGCCGCACCGACCCTGAAGCCCGCGTGTTCGTGGCTGGGCAACCTGCGGTCAATTCCGGGGGACACTTCGAACACGTGACTCAATTGACCGCGGGAGCCAACGTCATCGTCGTAGAGTCCGTCGATGCGGTGGGAAATGTCGCTTATGCGAGTGTCATGGTCGTGGCGAAATAGGGTGACAGACCCATGCTGATTCCAATCCGCCTGAAGATCCTGGCCAGCGCCCTGCTGCTGCTGATGCTCGCGATGGCGATCATAACCGGAGTCATGGCGAAGCTGTTTCATGCGGACAAGACGATCTACATCAAGGATCTGACGGCGGTAACGGCCACCAGCACCCAGTCCGAAGTTGATACGCTGCTGGGCAGCTACGCGGGCGTGGTACGCGCATTCGGCGATCTCCTGAGTGCGCCTTATCTCAACCCGCAACAGAAAGAACAGGCAGCGATGTCGCTCTTTGCGGCAACCCCTGCGCTGGTCGCAGTCACCGTACGCACGCGCAAGGGATCTCCGATAACGCTCTTCGACAGGAACGCGCTTTCCGAACTGGAGCTCACTGAAAGCGACGTCAGCATCGAGCTTCCGGCGGCGGCTGCGACATCAGCTGCGTCATCGGCACGCGGCATCACCGCGCTCGAATTGTCTTCCGCAAGCCACGGCCGGACCGTCCGTGTCACCCTGCAGATGCCGCAGACAATGGTCGGTGAATTCCGCGTCGACGGACTGGTGACCGCGCTGGCGCGCGTCCGGTCGTTTGGAGCGACGCTGGTCGATGGCAATCAGGTCACATTGCTGAGGAACGATTCTTCCGTCGCCCTGCCTGGCTTCGGGGTGCCGGCGCTTGCGGCAGGGAGAAACGCGACGGTCAGCGAATACGATACCGGCGACGACGGATATTTCGTGGCGAGCACGCGCTCGGTGCTGGCACCGGTGGGGCTGGTCGTGACTGCGCCCCGTTCCGCGACAAATCTCACCGCACGCACGCTGCTCGCGCAGCTGGTGTTCACCGGCATCGCGCTGGTTGCGGTCGTCGCAATCATCGCGATGGTCATTGCCCGCCGACTTTCGGGCCCGATCGAGCACCTGTCACGCGCGGCCGACGCGGTTGGCGCGGGCAATTTCGACGTATCAGTGAAGGCCAATTCCCGAGACGAAGTCTCGCAGCTTGCCACTTCATTCAACACGATGGCTTCCAATCTGCGCGAGCGCGATACCCGCCTGCGTGAGGCGAATGCGCAGTTGTTGCAGTCGGAAAAGATGGCCGCCATCGGGCAGCTCAGTGCGGGGCTCGCTCACGAGGTCAAGAATCCACTCGCCGGAATTCTCGGCTACGCACAGCTGACGCGCCGCTCGTTGACGGACCCGGAAGTGATCACCAGGAATCTCGACGTCATCGAACGCGAGACGCGCAGGTGCACCGATATCATCAGCAATCTGATGCGCTTTGCGCGCCAGGAACCCGGCGAGCGAGTCGCGACCGACATCAACGTTGCAGTGTCGCGCGCGATCGCGCTGGTCGATCATCAACTCGGCCTGCAAAAGGTCCGGATCGAGAGGGATCTCCAGGACGGCTTGTCGCCCGTGTCCTGCAACAGCAATCAACTGCAACAGGTCGTCATGAACCTGTTGATCAACGCGCAGCAGGTCATGGAACCGGCGGGCGGCACCGTGCATGTGCGCACACGCATGAGTGAGACGGACGTGATCATCGAGGTAGACGACACTGGGCCGGGCGTGCCACAGGACGTGCGTGCGCGCATATTCGATCCGTTCTTCACTACCAAGCAGGCCGGAAAGGGCACGGGGCTCGGCCTTTCAGTAAGCTATGGACTCATCCGTGATCATGGCGGAGACATCCGGGTGAGCGATGCGCCGGGGGGCGGTGCGCGATTCACCATTTCACTGCCGACGCACGCCGGCCTCGAGACGGGCGGTGATCAGGCGCCAATGATCGCGGGCCAGACAGCATGATCCAGGTACTTGTTGCGGATGATGACGAGGCACTTCGCAACATTGTCGGCGAGGTACTGAAAGCAGAGGGCTACGACGTCGAGGTGGCCAGCGACGGCGATGATGCCTGGCGCCTGTTCCAGGGGAGTTATCCCGAACTGGTATTCACCGATATCCGCATGCCGGGCCGCACTGGTCTCGAGTTGCTGGCCGATATCAAGCGAGTCAGCCCGCTGACCCACGTGGTCATCATGACCAGCCATGCTTCGCTCGAAACTGCAGTCGGTGCGCTGAAGCACGGGGCATATGATTACCTGATCAAGCCGTTCGACGATCTCGAGCTCATCTCGCACGCGGCCCGGCGGGCGCTTACCAACCTGCGCCTGATGCGCGAGCGCGATTTCCTGGTCGCGCAACTCAGAGAGCGCAACGAAGAGCTGGAACGACTCAACACCTTGTTCCGCGAACTTGCGGTCAGGGACGGCCTTACCGGTCTGTACAACCACCGGTATGCACAACAGCTGCTTCATCAGGAAGTCGAGCGCTGCACGCTGCACAAGCGGCCGATATCCGTGTTGTTCGTCGACCTCGACCACTTCAAGCTTTACAACGACAGGCACGGCCACCAGAAGGGTGACGATCTCCTGAAGTCACTGGCTGTGTGCCTTCGCGAGAAGACTCGGGGCAGCGACGTCATCGCGCGCTGGGGTGGCGAAGAATTTGTCGTGATTGCACCGGAGACGGACACGGCCGCGGCGGCGGCCTTGGCGAAGAAAATGCAGCGGTCGATATCCGAGCTCGAGATCCCCGGACGCGAATCCCAGCCCAAGGGATTCGTATCCATCAGCATCGGCGTGGCGACGCTTGGCAAGCATGCGAAGGGCGCGTCAGGCCTGGTCACCCAGGCCGACCGCGCCCTCTACAAAGCCAAAGATGCCGGCCGCAACACGGTTTGCGTGGCCGAAGGCTTCCTGGAAGATGCCGCGCTGGAGGAGTTCCTGGCGACAACCGTCACCAGCGGGCTGATGGGCAAGTAGTTTCCTCGACGCCGCGAGCGGCTGGCCTTACCACCGGCGTGCCATAAAAACGCCGCCGCAATCGCTTGCGGCGGCGCCTGCAGGTCAGATGAACTCCGCGATCAGGGCGTCGCGGCGATCGCAGCGTCAACCTGGATCAGGCCGGAACCCGTGGCGTCGGTTCCCCAGACCTGAATGTTGGAGAACCCGGCGGTGATCTGGAAGTCGCCGCCAAAGCCAGCCGGGATCGACAAGGCCGTGCTTTTCAGGATGCTTTCGACCTGCGCCTGGCTCAATGACGGATTCTTTTCCAGCATCAGCGCAGCAGCGGCAGTCACATGCGGAGCTGCCATTGAGGTGCCGCTGACGTAGTAGAAATTGCCCGGGTTGCGACCCATCAGGTCGCCGATGCCACTGGACCACCACGGCAGGTGACTGTAGCCCGGGAATCCGGCGAATGGTCCGCGGACCCACACACCGGGCGCCGCCACATCGAGTTGCTGCCCCGCGAGTTCGCGGCTGCTGAAGTTCGCAATGTACGCCGCGTTGTTCAGGATGCCTGAGGCAGTCGGCGTCGGCTCCGGGACATCGCCGCCGCCGGCAAAGAGCGGTGGGACGAAATCGCCGCCGTTCTGTAGCCAGAACATGCGGTAAATCTGCGTGACGGCCGGATCAACCCAGGCGTTGTTCCAGCCTGCGGCCGCAACCGAGATCACTGGCGCGTAGGCGCCCGGATAGCCCATGCCGGCGTTACCTGAGTTGCCCGCCGAAGCGACGATAACGACACCATTGGCGATCGCACGGTCGATCGCGGCCTGCTCCACCGGATCGAGAGCGCCGCCGCCCAGGCTCATATTGATGACCATGGGGCGATAACCGGCGATCGCGAGATCAGTGACGTAGTTGATTCCTGCGGCGACCATGGCGTCAGTCCCGAAGACCACCAGCTGGGAGGCCGTGGAAATATCCGGGTCGTCGCATTTCGGCAGTTGCGGGACCTGGTAATCCGCCAGCACCTTGACCGGGATCACCGTGACGTTCGGCGCGATGCCGCGCACCATGATCGGCGGGATCGTGAAACCCTGCACCGCATCGAAGTTGCTGCGGTAGAAGAAGCCGAGGATCGTGCTGGTCACATGCGTGCCGTGCTCGGATCCGCGCGAGCCGACAAATGTCGTTTCGCGCATGCCGCCGACCGTGATGCCGAAGCCGCAGTCGTCCTTGTGCGCCTTGAACGACACGGACTGGACAAAACCCTTGCCAAGCTTTTCGGCGACGCGAGCCGCGGGGAAATAGTCTTTCCAGTTGGGTGCGAGCCCGGTGTCGAGGACCGCGACATACACGCCTGCACCGGTCTGCGAGACGTTCTCGACATTGATCATGTCGGCGTCATAGGTGCTGTAGCCGTCAGCGGTGCTTGGCATTCCGCGGAATATGTTTTGTGCGCCGGCCGGAGCCGCGAGACACAACATCGTTAGTGGAATGATCCACTTTACATATTTACTAGGCATGAGAATTCCCCTCGTTGTTCGTGGGGGAATTGTACGCGCCGCGCCGCGAGCGTGCCAACCGCCGGATCAGTCGACGAGGGCAATCTCAACGCGCTTGTTGCGTTTTCCCTCATTGCGGATCCGTAACACGCGGATGCCGCCGATCTCGGCGATATTCTTCACGTGCGTGCCGCCGCAGGGCTGCAGGTCGATGCCGGGAATTCGCAGCAGCCGGATTCTGCCCGCGCCGCGCGGCGGCTGCACGCTCATGGTCTTGACCAGTTCAGGCTGCGCGTCGAGTTCGGCGTCGGTGATCCATACGGTTTCCGTGTCCACGCCGCGCGCGACCAGCTCATTCGTGCCGTGCTCGATCATCGCTGAATCGAGCAGCGTCATGTCGATGTCGAAATCGAGCCGCGCCTTGTCCGGAGAAATGTTTCCACCGGTCACCGGCGCGATGACGACGCAGGACATCACGTGCAGCGCCGTGTGCAGCCGCATCAGCGCGTAGCGGCGCGGCCAGTCGAGCTCCAGTGAAACCTGCTCGCCCGATTCCGGCGGCAGGGCGCCTGCTGCGAGCAGATGACGCACGGCATCGGGGGTGCCGCCCTTGCGCGTGTCGGCGATGACGATTCGTTCACCGGATTCGCGCACCAGAAATCCGGTATCGCCGGGCTGTCCACCGCCGAGCGGATAAAAAATCGTGCGGTCGAGCTCGATGAAGCCATCGCCGGCCGATGTGACTCGAGCCGTGGCGGTCGTCAGGTAGGCATCGTCGCGAAAAAGGAGCTCGGTGGTCATTGAATCCCGTGCCGGCCGGCCAGGATTACCGGTCCGGCACGGGATTATGGCGCGGGAAGGCTCAAGGATCCGGCACGAACCCGCCCGGGAACGGATCCGGCATGTTTTGGGCGTAGTGCCGGGACGGAATGACACCCTGGGCCACCAGATTCCGGTGCGAGTCGTAGAAAATCCGTATCACGGACTCGGGCTGGTCGCTGGCGCGCTCAAAATTCGTCCAGGTTGCCCCGGAATCCCGCCGCTCGCCGTGGCCGGTGCCCAACCGGCCCACCATTCCTTCGGCCTTGGCGCTGTCACGCCGTGATTCAGACGCGGCAGCGGGCGCATCGGGCCGGGAACCCCGGTCCAACGGCTCGGCATCGGCTGCGGCCACCGAGTCCCGTTCCTGCAGCAGGGGCCGTACCACACGCTCGCGGAACAGTGCGACACCGATGACCCCCACGTTGTCGGGCCGGCCAGTACGCGCGGCGTAGGAGTCCGGGAGCGACGTGAAATAGAACGCCGCGACTTCGTTCATGCTCTTGCGCCAGCCATCGATCTGGACCCTCCCGTAGGAGTCCAGGACATAGCCGCTCTGGTTGGCGGCGGCCGTGCCTCCGTTGATCACATTGACCCCGTCCACCGAGGTGACGGCGAGCACCCGCCCGGGGCAGCGGTTGCGAATCCGGACCTCGTATTCGTGGCCCGGCTCGCCGGCGACATAGCGCTCCCCGGCATGCGAATAGACGGGCAGCAGACGACCGGCCGTGCGGTCGTAAATCTGGACGTCCACCGGCTGGCGAGCTAGCGCGGCGAGGGGGAGGAACAGGGCCAGCAGGGCAGCGGCCCGGAGGCTGAAACGGTTCATGGAAGGCTCCGTTGGTAGGGGGTCCTGTCAGCTTCAACGTCGGTCGCCTGGCCATCGGGTTTGTATATACAATTCGTCACTACCAATCGGATTCGACCGGGAACGGGGGTGTCATGGCCAAGGGGTTCTTCTCGAGATTCAGCCGCCCACCGCGCGTTGAAAGCCCGGCAGGGTCACCGGAAGAGGCAGCCCTGCCTGCCGCTGAACCCGCCACGGCCGTCGCCGAAATCGTCCGCGGCATAGCCCACCAGGGGCTGCCGCCGGTACCCAGAAAGGCGGCGATTTCGCTCCGTCTCGACGCCGATGTCCTGGACTGGTTCAGGGCCCAAGGTGCGGGCTACCAGACCCGTATCAATGCCGTGCTGCGGGCCTACATGGAGGCCTCGCTTTAGGCCCGCCCCAAGTCCGTAAACCGGCTGGGGACTCTCAATTGGGGACAATCTTCGACAATTTCATGCTGCTCAATTGTTTGTGGAAAAATCGGATGCTTATATCCATCCGATAATGCGACCTTTCCGTGTCCGTAGCCGCCGGGCAGCACAGCAGATCGCTTGATCAGTACCGCCTCGGTCGTGCAGCGGACCGGCGCTGATTTGATGCCCGTCAAAGCATCCTGGCCGCTCCTGCGGTAGGGTGTCGTCGGGTTGCACATCGGCCCGATTTCGACGCCCGGGGAAGCACAATGAGTAGTTGGATCGTCAATGGGCTGGTGGCGGCGCTGTTCCTCGCGGCATCGACCGGCGTGTTCTTCTTCGTGGTCACGCGCGGGGCCTTGCTCCTGCGCGGACTGTCGCCGGGCCAGGCCAGCGAAAAATCGCACGTGTACCCGATCTACTCGAACATGCGGCTCATCAAGCTGGTGGATTTCCAGCCGGTCATCTCGGCAATACTCTTGTTCCAGTACAACCGCCTGGTCCTGAAGATCGTCCAGGGATTGAGCCAGTCGGACCTGAAAGACAAGAACGTACTGGTCACTTCATGCGCGTTTGGCAATGTGCTGCCGCGGGTCGTGGATGCGGCCGTACGAGGGGGTGCCGCGCGCGTCGTGATCGCGGATCTCATCCACAACGAGCTCGTCCACGCGCAGAGCAAGCTTGGCGGCTATTCGGGAAAGGTGGACTTCATCGAGGACGATGCCACGGCAATGAAGCGGCCCGAGAGCGATATCGCCGCCAATGTCATGTTCTTCCTGCTGCACGAGTTGCCGCACAACCTGAAGGCCCAGGCGTTGAGGGAAGCGGGGCGCATGCTTGCCCCGGGTGGGAAGCTCTACCTGGCGGAATTCCATCGTCCCGAATTGTGGGTGCTGCGCGCCTTGAGCTGGACTTACTTCAAGGTCTTCGAACCGCTCGGCCTCGCTCTCTGGGACACCCATGATCCGCTCGACTGCCTGGAGGAGATGGGCGGCTGGACGTGTGAACGCACCACGTATTTCTTTGGTAACTTCCAGATCATCACCGCAACCAAACAGTAGCGGCCGACGGGCCAGGTCCCCGCTCAGTACGACCGGCCGTCCTTGTGCGAATACTTGCCGCGCGCATCGGGCGCATTCCAGCGCAGGTCGATGTCCGGGTAATGCCCCGCGTCCTCGGCGTCGCGGTTGCTGATCTCCAGATACACCGCCGGCTCGCTGCTGCGATTGATCAGATGATGGCCATCGGCATGACCGGCGGGGAAGCCGGCGTACTGGCCCGCTTTCAGCGGTTGCTCACCGGCGTCGGTGACCAGCACGACTTCACCCGACAGCACGTACACCAGCTCGTCCTCATGCGTGTGCCAGTGGCGCATCGAGGACTGCAGGCCCGGCTTCAGCACCGTGTAATTCACGCCGATCCTCGTGAGCCCTGCGGCGTCGCCGAGCGCGCGTTTTTCGCGCGGCACGACGCGTGATCGGAATGGTTCCGGGTATCCGGAACGTGTGCTGGCCTTCAGTTCGAGCGGATTCACGGGACGTGCAATGACTTTCATGGGTTTACGCATATATCAGATGTTTATAGGCATCGCTTTTTATGGGCTTCCAGGCACGATGAAGCGCGGCAATCCGGCCGCATCCACCTGTTTTTCGAGCAATGCGAGATCGCCGCTTCGAAGCGCTGCGAGTTCGTCCTGGCGCTGCTGCAATTCGGCGGCGAGTTCGGCATAGCGCTCGCGCAATCCCTGTGCCGGCGGATAGTCCGACGAGTCGTTCTCGTCGTATAGCCAGCCGAGTTGCGAATACAATTTCGCGCCGCCTTCGCGGCCCGCGAGCACGTCGTAACTCACCTCCGCTTTCGGCGTGTGCAGTTCGCCTTCGATGGTGTCGCAGGCTGCGAGCACGCGATCGGCGGTCGCCGCGAGCCCGGCCATCGTGGGGCTGCTGTCGAGCCGGCCGCGCAGGTCGCCGACCTGCGTTCGTATCGCCGCAATCTCGGCAATGTCGTCCACGATGGTATTGAGCGCATCGCGAACGGCGAGCGTGTAAGCGACATTCTTTCCGACGTCCTCCGGAGTCATCGGTGCGCGCGGGTCGGGTTCGATCACGACCGCGGCCTGCAGGTCAGCACCCGCACCGCGCAACGTCAGCGTGTAGCGTCCGGGCGCTGCGAGTGGGCCGGTTTCCACGCCGCCGCTGTCGGTCTTTGCGGGAATGCGTTTCGCGCCTTCCACGCGCAGGTCCCAGGAGACGCGATTGAAGCCAGCGTCCTTCTTCAATTCAGGCTTCGGTTCGCCCGCCGGCTCATCCGGGTCGTCTTTCGCGTATTTCGGCGGCTTGATCTCGCTGCTGAGCGTGCGCACCAGTTGCCCGGAGGCGTCCGTGATCAGCAGTTCCAGCTTGCCCTCGGGTTCCGCGGCCAGCCAATAGCTGATCAGCGCCCCGTAAGGCGCATTCGGGAGCTTGCCGGCCGGCTGGTAGTCCCAGCGACGATCGGAACGGAAGCGGATGCCGTTTTCGACCGAAAGGATCGCCGTCGCGGCCGGGGGCGTCTTCTGGGCGCGGAGTGCGGCCACGTCTTCCAGCACCCAAATGCTGCGTCCGCGTGTCCCCACGACCAGGTCGCCGTGCTTAACCTCGAGGTCGGTGACGGTCGCGGACGGCAGATTCAGCCGCAATTCGCGCCAGCGTTGCCCGGCATCGCTCGAGAACCAGACGCCACGATCGGTGCCCAGGTAGAGATAGTCCGGATCGGCCGGATCCTCGCGGACGACCCACAGCGGCAGGTCGCCCGGCAGGCCCTCGGTGAGTGCCTGCCAGGTCTTGCCGAAGTCGCGCGTCCGGTACAGGTAGGGCCGGAAATCGTCCAGCCGGTAGCGGTGGGCCACGACATAGGCCGTGCCCGCTTCCCGGCGCGAGGGCTCGATGGCTTCGATGGTCGCATCGACCGGCAGGCCGCGCGGCGTCACGTTGCTCCAACTGGCGCCGTCATCGCGGCTGACATGCACCAGGCCATCGTCGCCGCCGGTCCAGATAATGCCGCTTGCCGCATACGCTTCG
>Ga0224510_10002023_pt1 | contig 12614 bp, 4 predicted proteins | sample SF_May12_sed_USG_FD_170161 | JGI IMG/M metagenome (GOLD analysis project Ga0224510, IMG submission 170161) | Sediment microbial communities from San Francisco Bay, California, United States - SF_May12_sed_USGS_4_1 | ecosystem: Environmental > Aquatic > Marine > Sediment | place: USA: California... | reverse complement strand
GCACGCGTTACTGGCGCTACGTCAACTGACCGTAGTTTGCGGCCGCTGTATCGACGTCAGTTGAATCTTCTCCCTCACCGCAAGCCGGAGCAGTGCGGGCCGGCCATCGGTCGGTCCGTCGGCGCGGCCAATCTTCCGGGATTCGGGTCCCGGCATTGCGTTCTCGTCTCGACCGGTTGCTGTCAGCTAGTCGACCAGGACACAGACATTCAGGCCGGATGGACCACACGATCCGACTCTGGAACCCGTGCGGCATCGGCACGAACAGGTCTTACCTGGGCGGAAACATTCACTGGCCTCAATCTGCCGTCACCGTTACCGTGGGGCCGTCCGCGGGCAGGCCGTCCACGTCGAGAGCCAACTGGTCGGCGCTGCGGGCGACATCGATCGACGTCAGCGTTACCGCGTAGGATTGCGGCGCCGGGGGTGGTGCCGATGCAGGGCCGCTACCACCGCCGCATGCCGAAACAAGGAACGTGATGGCCAGCAGCGCGACGATTTTTCTTGTCATTGCCTGATCCTCCGTCAGAAGTCGTAAGTCACGAGGAACGCGGTTCGACCGGGTGAAACATCGAACGGTACCGGCAGCAGCAGGTCCAGCGTGTTGCCGTTGGCCGGGTAGACGCCCTGTCCGATCACCGGCTCCCCGACGTCGACGGTGCCGTTGTCGTTTTCATCCACGACGAGCCGCACTACCCGGATGCCCGCTTTGTCTCCGTCGCCGGTACCGGTCAGCGAAATCGCATCCAGCTCCGCATCGCCCGAGTCGCTGATCAGGCTGAACGCCAGCATGACGACGTTTCTCGTCCCCGCGAGAACGGTCCGGTTTGGCGCCGCGCCGGCAGCGAATCGGACTCCGACCGGAACGGCCACGCCGCCCGGATCGCGGATGATCCCGTTAGCTGCACCGTCACCGTCATTCGGTCCGCCGTCCTGCAACTGGAGCTGCACGCAGGCGTCGCCGGGATTCAGACCGGCACGATAGTCGGTGCTGCCGGGTGCCGGGCATGCGCCGCTGGTGCCCGCCGCAGACGCGACAGTGTTACTGGCGTCGACGACGAAGTCCTGCCAGGCATTGTCGATGTACTTGCGGTACGTTGCGTTCGCCGGCAGCGGATGGCGTAGCGGCATCACGACCAGGGCCGTTGAGCCGGGCTCGACACCAAGCACCTCGAAATCGGCGACGCCGTTCGGGAAGCCGGCCTCCGGATCTTCCGCGACGTCCGATTCGGCGACCGATGCCCCGCCTTGCAGGCTGAACGCCGTCTCGCCGAGGCGCAGCCCGAGGCCGGGCTGTGTCTGCAGCAGGAAGCCGTCGTCGCTCAGAGCGATGACGTTCGCGGCGGCCCTCGAGTCGTCCAGGTAATCCGGGATTCGATCGTTGTCTGCGTCACCGAAGCCTTCGGCCTCGTCATCGACGCCGTCGCCGTCGCTGTCCAGTCCGCCATCGAGCGCCGGCGCCTGCGCGACGACCTTCAGCACGGTCTCGACGCGATTGGACTCGGCCGGCTGGCCATCGTCGGTGATCTGGAGGACCAGGCGATACAGGCCGGGGTTGAGCGTTGCCGTATCGATCGAATAGCTCGGCGCGTTCGGGCTGAGCGCGTCGACGATGCCGGGGTCGCTCGCGGTCCAGTCGAGGCTATGTGTATCGCCGACGTTCGGGTCGACGACGTCCGCCGAAATCGTGAGCGGGCCGCCTGCGGCGAGCACGATCGTCGTCGAGCGGCCCGCCTGCTCGGCAGTGATGGACGCCGTCGGCCTGACGTTCGACTGGGCAATCGTCAGCGTGTGGCTGCGCTGTGCGCCCGGTACGGCGTTGACGATCTCCGCAAAGGCCAGCGTGAAGCTCTCGTCGCCCTCGAATATCGGGTCGCCGACGATGTCGATCGGCACGCCGGCGGCGGTTCCGCTTTCGATCAGGACGCTGCCGTCGGCCGCGTTGTGGTCCTCGGGATTCGTGGCGTCCCCGCCGACGGTGTAGTTCACCTGTACCGGGTATTCCACGGCCGGGCCGTTCAGCATGATTGCCGCGATCGCCGACTGGCCCTCCGCAACGATCTGGTCGACGGCAAATTCGACCAGCGGCACGATGCCGACGAACTGCAGCGCCTCGGCGACGTTCCCCGACAGGTCCATGGCCGTCCAGGTTATCTCGTGCGGGCCCGGCGCGAACGGCCCCGAGTCGCTCGGTACGGGTGTGACCGCACCGTCACGGGTGTCGCTCGCCGACGCGATCCCGAGCCCTACATCGGTCAACGGCCCGATGGAATCAGCCAGCAGGTCGCCGGGCACCGTCAATACCGGCGGGATGTCGTCGGCGTACGCGATGGCGCCCGACAGGTACTCGGAGAGATTGTCGAGCCCGTCGCGGTCGAGGTCGCCTGCCGCATCGTCGACCAGCGGATCGAGGTCATTGTCCACCTCGTAGCCGTCCGGAATGCCGTCGCCATCCGTATCGGCGCTCCCCGGGTTCGTATCCGCCATGAACTCGTCGAAGTTGGACAGGCCGTCGAGGTCGCCGTCCAGTGCGCCGTCGAGATCGTTCAGCGGGTCGAAGCCATGGTCGAGTTCCCAGCCGTCACGCGCGCCGTCGCCGTCCGAGTCCACCTCGTTGGGGTCGAGCGCCAGCGCAATCTCCTGGCCGTCACCGAGCCCGTCGTCGTCGGTGTCGAAGCGCGATGGATCGGTCTCCTCCGTGAACTCGTCACCGTTCGACAGCCCGTCCCCATCCAGGTCACCGTCCGCGTCGGCCACGAGGGGCTGGAGTCCATGATCGGCCTCGAAGCCGTCCGGCATGCCGTCTCCGTCGCTGTCGTCGTTCAGCGGGTCGGTCAGCCAGACCCTGACCTCGTCGGCGTCGGACAGGCCGTCGTCGTCGGTATCGTCGTCGCTCGGCGACGTTTCGTACGGGCTTTCCTCGGCATCCGTCAGTCCGTCACGGTCGCTGTCGGCGTCCAGAGGGTCGGAATCGCTGAAGGAAATCTCGCGGGCCGTCGAAAGGCCGTCGCCGTCCGGGTCGATGTCGAGAAAGCGGGAGATCGGCGCCTGCCCGAAGTTGAACCCGGGGTTGGCACCCCAGCAAATCGCCTGGCCGCCATCGAGCGCGCAGGTATGGTGGCTGCCGGACGCCAGCTGTATCGGGTCGACGAGACGTGACGACGGCGTCGCCTGCCCGTCCACGTCGCGACCCGCGCAGTCCACCACGTAGCTGTTGTTGTCGGTGGGTGTCAGTGAACAGCTGTGGAAGCCGCCGAGCGACAGTTCGATCGCGGTGGAGGCCACCGGTGTCGGCGGCGCCTGGCCGTCGTCGTTCAGGCCCCAGCACAGCCGCTCGTCGTCCTCCACGATGCAGGCGTGCTCCGAGCCGTGCGCGAGCGCCTGGAGGTTGCCGGTCACGGCCGGTATCGCCGTGTTGGCGTTGTTGTACTGTCCCCAGCAGACCAGCTCCGGGCCGGTCGCCTTGCGGTCGAGCACGCAGCTGCTGCTGCCGCTGATCGCCGATACGAGGCGCTCCGGCTGTTCGATGTCGACGGGCAGCGACGAGACCTGCTGGAAGTTGTCGCGACCCCAGCAGACGACGCTCTGATTCCCAAACGCATCCTCGTCGATGACGCAGGTGTGATAACCGCCGGCCGCAATCTGCACGGGACGATTGAGCGGCGGCACGTTGCGCTGCCCGAAATCGTTGTTCCCCCAGCAGGCCACGCGCCGCGCACCGCTGCCGGACTGGTCGATCGAACAGGCGTGCACGAATCCCACGGTAAGCGCAACCGGGTCGACGAGGCCGGCGACCGACGCGGGGGCCTGGCCGAAGTCGTTCCTGCCCCAACACTCGACCCCGGTTTCGTTCATCGCACAGGTCGAAAGCCCGCCCGCGGCCAGCGCGTAATCTGCAACGAGCGGATTGCGCCCCGTACTGTCCTCGAAGCCGTCGGGCAGGCCGTCACGGTCCGTGTCGTCGAGATGCGGTGAGGTGAAGGTCGTCAACACCTCGCGGCCGTCGTACAGGCCGTCGTTGTCGGTGTCGGGCACGTCCGCCTTGGTGGCCGCGGCCACCTCGCCCGGGTCGTCCAGTCCGTCCTCGTCCGTGTCGACGAGCGTCGGGTCGCTGCGATGGACGAACACTTCGTCACCGTCCGGCAGCGTGTCGCCGTCCGTATCGGGATCGAGGTAATTGCTCTCGTTCGCAAACTCGTCGCGGTCGCTCAGGCCGTCGCCGTCCGAATCGCCGTCGCTGTCCGCGACCAGTGGATCGAAGCCGTTACCGATTTCCCAGTCGTCAGGCAGGCCGTCGTCGTCGGTATCGCTGCGCGCCGGGTTCGTGCCGTAGACGTTGATCTCGTCGGCGTCCGCTATGCCGTCGAGATCGGAATCCGCGGCGAGCGGATCGCTGCCCAGGTCCGCCACCTCGACGCCGTCCGGAACGCCGTCGCCGTCGGTGTCAGCGTCAACCGGGGATGTCCGTGCCTCGAATTCCTCGAGATTCGTCAGGCCATCGCCGTCGTCGTCCGCATCCGGCGATGTAACGCCGTAGGTGGCCTCGAAAATGTTCGGCAGGCCATCGTCATCGCGATCGACGGCGATGGCCGCAATCTCGAGACCGGCACCGCCGAGCGCCGGTTCCTCGAGCAGCGGCGTCGTGGATCGCACTTCGGCGTACAGTTCGATCGCCGCATCGTACAGCAGCGTGCCCAAACCCCGTGCCGTGAAGTCGAGATCTGCCGTTGCGCCGTTTGCCAGAGTACCGTAGTCGCAAGACAACAATTGCCCGGCGACGCTGCATGTGCCCTGCGCCGCCGCGACATCCAGCAGCACGAGCTCGTCGGGCAGCTCGAATTCGAGCGTGACGTTCTCCGCGTCGAGTCCGGTAACGCCGGCTTCGGGCTTGGCATTGACGACACTTATCGTTCCGCCGAAAACGATGCCGTCCTTGACGGTCTCGACATCGAGCCGGATGTCCGCGCCGACGACCGCCAGCTGCTCGACCGTGAAGCCGGTGGAGCGGCAGGATTCCAGGTTGTCCATGTCCTTCAGGCACAGCGTCACGATCTTCGGTCCGGTCGTGGCATAGGTGTGTATGGCGTTGACCGAGGTCGTGCCCGACGCTTCCAGTCCGTCGGCGCTGAACAGGACGCCGGTCTGGCCGAACGTGTCGTCGGACGAGTCGTCGGGCGTGCCGCCGTCGTCGAATACCGCGTCACCGCCGTTCTCGATCGTGCCGTCCCCCCAGAACATGCGCACGCGGTGATTGCTGCCGAAGTCGTCGAACAGCGTGCCGTCGATCATGACCGGGAACCCGGCCGCGGCGCGCTCGGGCGGGTCCAGCAGCACGATGGGAATGTCGTTTTTCGAGGCAACGTCGATGCCGACCTCGGCGGGCTCCGCCGCCCCGTAGGGATCGACAATCTCCGTGCCGGTCGCCGGGTCGGTGTCCAGGCCGGTGTAGGCGTCGGTGACGGTGAACGAAAACGAGTCGCTGCCGAAAAAGTCGGGGTCCGGCGTGTAGGTCCAGACCTCTGTGCCGGCATCCAGTATCGCGTCGCCTGGATCGCCGCCCGGCGTGAGCGTGCCGGATGCCGGCTGACGGGCGATCTCGAAAACCAGTTCGTCGAGGCCGAAAATATCGCGGTCCGTGATGCCGTCAGGGTCGGTTCCGCGCAGCACGATGACGACCGAGCCGTCCTCGTTGACGTCGACGGCCTGGGCCTCCGGCAGCGGCTGGCGATAATTGCGCTGCACGTCGATCGTCACGGTGGTCGCATTGCTGTCGACGAGCCCGTCGTTTGCAACGAAAGTGAACGTATCGGTGACGCTACTCACGTCGAAGTTCGACACGTAGGTCACGACCGCCGAGCTGTCCGTTACCTCGGTAAACGGCGACGTCTCGAAGACGTGGACGAAATTCTCCGACTGGTCGACGACGAAGAAATTCTTCGAATTGACCGAGACGTGCTTCGGCGGCCCCATGTTTCCGAGAACGAAACCGCCCTCGCTCGCCGCGTTGATGCCGTTGCCCGATGACTCCGCCTGCCCCGCAAAGGTGCCGTCCGTGTCGAAGCGCTGGACGCGCTGGTTGCCGTAGTCGGCCACGTAGAGGATGTCGTTCGGATCGGTGGCAAGAAACGCCGGGGACGAAAACTGGCCCGGCTCGCTGCCGGACTCGATACCGCCCGGTACGGTGCACGCAGCGGCGACGGTGCAGGTGAAGCCGCGCGTGCGTTGTTTGCCCGTGTCGCAGGCCTGATTGTTGCTGCCGTTGCAGCGGCCCATCCAGCCGACGTACTCGCCGAGTACGAGCTCGCCCGCTTCATCCCTCGTCGGCGCTGTGAACTTGTGGATGCGGTCGCAGCCGATGTCCGTCACGTAGATATTGCCCGCGCCGTCGATCGTCAACGAATCCGGGAAAACAGGATTGCCCGGTCCGAAACAGACCCCGTCGTCGAGAACGTATGCACTGCCGGCATCGTTTGTCAGCCAGCCGACCAGATTCTGCCGGAAGCGTGGGGACGAGGGGTCCGCCGGATTCTCGCGGCGGAAGTCGAAAACAGCAACGTAGGAGCCGGCTACGACATAAACGGACTCGCGCTCGAGGTCCGCGAACGCGTTCTCGGGATCCGACGTTGCTTGGCCCGGCGGCGACGCGTTGTTACCGTCGACCGGTCCAAAATCCTGTGACTCGCAGGCGCCCGGCGTCGGCGACGTATCCGTCAGCTGCGCAGGGCAGCGATTGATCGATACCGACGGGATGCCGCTCCGCGACTTCAGCACGAAGTTCAGGAAGTTCTCGTTGGTCTCCGGGTCGCCGTCGAGTTCTTCCCTGTCGATGAAAAACGTGGCCTCGGCGCCGGAAACCGGGTTGCCGTTCGTGCCCCGGATCTGCACGTGACCCAGGAAATTGTCGTTGCGGTCCCATCTGGAGATCCGCGAAAGACGGACGTACGTGGAATCGACGTTCGGGTTGCACTGGACGTAATAGTCGAAGAAGAACTGCTCACCGTCGTCAGTCACCTGCACGAACTGCGGCTCGTAGACGAAGTCGACCGGCGCATCCAGCCCCATCAGGCAGTACTCGTCGTTAAGAAACCTGGCCACGGCGAACGAATCCACCGATCGCGCGGCCTCGATGTACGCCGTTCTCAGCCGCTCCGCCTCAGCCGGGTCGCCCGCATCCTCGATCGCCTGGAAATCGTCGTACAGGCCGCCCTGCTGGTCGGTGCGGTAGTCGTTGATGAAAAACGGCAGCAGCGGGGAAACGAACTCGCCGCGTGCCGGCGGCGTCCCGATGCGGAACGTGAGCGGGTCGGCAATCCGCTCACCGCCCGGGTCGTGGGAATACGGCAGCCTGTCGGCGTCGTTCGCGCTGAGCGTGATCGGCACTTCGACCGACGTACGCGTGATGGCACGCGGCACGTCGTTTGCTATTGGCGCCGAATTCGTGCCGGGCGTCTTCACCGTCACGAGTTGCTGCCCGGTCTCGACGTTAGGCGGCGTCGCATCGTCGGCGGCCGACCACGAGACGACCGTCCGCGTGTCGACCTCGACGATGCCGTCCGGGTCCGGCGACGCGTTCGTCACGTCCGGCTCGATGTCGGCGAGGTCCGCCACCAGCGGCTGTCCGAGGTTCACGTCGGCGATGACCAGCGGCGCGTCGCTCTCGGTAACGAGGCCCGGGGGCGGCACGAGGATCGGCGCCTGCGTATCCACGACCCGCACCGTCTGCGTCACGGTCGCGATGTTGACGGCGTCGTCGACACCGTCGCCGTCGCGGTCGGTGCCGGGCAGAGCCGGTCCCGGGTCGCGCACCGTCCAGGTTACCAGCGTGTCGCCGAGCGGGAGGAACTCCGGCGCGTCGTTGGACACCACGACCGGGCGATCGCAGCGGTCCGACGCGACGATTGTGCCCATAAGCTCGTTCAGGATGCGTGCTGTGGCGACGCCGCCGATGTCGCTCGCCTCGACCGGCCTGACCGGCTCCGTCGTCGAGATCGTGGGCGCGAAAGTATCCCAGATCGTCACCGTCTGGGTACGCGAGCGGCTGACGGTGGCAAAGCCCGTACCCATGCGGTCCGTGAGGTCATCGATGTCTACGATCTCTGCGCCGAGTTTCAGGTAGTCGAGCGCGTTGCTGTTGAGCCGCTTGTTGATGAATTCGACCAGTCTGACTTTCAAGTTGATCCAGCGCAGCGCTGCGGCAAGTTCGTCCGCATTGTCCTTCGCCGAGCCAATGACCAGGTTCTTGATAGCCTTGTCCTGGGCGATCCTGACGTCTTTCAGTATTTTTGCGAATTTCCACTCGGCAGCCGCCATGACCGGCAGCATGACCGAGGGCAGGATCGTGTCGTAGAACGGAAACATCCGTGTCTCGGCGTTCCAGACGAAGGTGTGTACGCCAGGCTCCAGCTCGTAACGCCCCGGCGCGTGCTCCGGTGCTTCGGCGCCGGGCAAAGTCGGGTCGGGGATGAACGTGTTGCGCAGCGCCTCGACGGTAAGCGTCACGTCGGTATTCGCGTGATAGATTTCCGGCACGCCGAGCACGCCGAAGTCTACCGGTACGTTGGTACCCTGGCCTTTCCTGCCCTTCAGAACGAAATCGTCCGGTATCAGCAGGTAGTCGTCAGCAAGCCGCGGCGTGAATCCCAGGTTGTTCGTGTAATCGGCATTGGTGCGCGGCATGACGAGCGTGTACGTGCAGCCGTCGGGCGAGTCCGGCAACAGTTCGAGGTCCGGTGGTGCATACAACACGGCGCGCATGAACTTCAGCCCGTAGTCGAGGCCGATCATCGAGGTCTCTGCGGCGTAGGACGTGAACGGCTCGGGTACGAAGCCGAACGGGATGAGGAAGTTATGGGTACCGATGCTGCCGAGGATGCGGCGCAAGGACTGGCGGTTACGCTGCTCCTGCTCGGCGTCATTGAGACCCAGCTCGTCGTCGAACGGCCCCTGGTACTGCGCGGTCGCGCTGCCGGCCGCCATGCCCGCCACGGCAGCAAACAGCGCCGCCAGGCAGGTCCTCCCCCATCGTGACGTGGTCATCGGTGTCACCGTTCTTTCTTCTTACCGTACTCCTGTTAGCAGCAATTTCCGGCCGGCGCCCCGAAAAGACCCCGGATAACTCGTAAGTTATTGATTAATAGATAGGGTCAGAGCGCGGTCGCGCGCTCGATCTCTGCCAGGACAGCCTCTGCGCGAACGGTTTCCGGGTGGTCCGCCCCGAACGACGCCCGCAGCACCGGCAGGGCCGCCTCGACCGCAGCCGTTGCCGCTGCGAGATCACCGGCGTCCAGGGCCGCTCGGCCGAGTTCGGCGCCCACCACTGCCGCCTGCCAGTGATCGGACCCCCATCGGTTCAATACCTGCGTCTGCGCTGACCGCAGCAGCGCGATGGCGGCCGCCGGTTCGCCGGCGACGCGCAACACGCGCGCCTGCAGCAGCATGAGATCGGGACGCCCCGAGAGAGCGGCATCAGCGGGTGTCCCGTCGAGCGCGAAGTAACCGTCTAGCGCCGCCTGCGCTCGCCCGGGCCGGTTCCTCGCAAGCTCCAGGCGCGCGAGCGCAATCTGCCTGCCCGTCACCGCATAGTCTGTGTCGAAGTGCTCGTCGCCAAGTTCGCGATCCGCGCCGAGCATCGAAGCTGCTTCGTCGAGCCGCCCGGTTTCGATGTAAAGGGTCGCAAGATCCAGTTGTGCCGTCTGCTGGCCACGCCGGCTGCCGCCCGGCAGGGCCTCGAAAATTTCGAGTGCCTCCCTGAGTAACGGCTCGGCCTCCGCGTAACGCCCGAGCAAACTGAGCGTATTCGCCCATGCCTTGATCGACATGCCCACGTCGTGGCTGCCTTCGCCGAGGCTGACGCGTTCCCAGCGCACGATCTCTTCGAAAAGCTCGTTCGCCGCACTCAGATTGCCTTTCGCCTTCAGCACCGACGCGAGTTCGTACATCGGAAACGTTACGTCCGGATGTCCCGTATCGAAAATAGATTGAGCGATCGACAGGCTGCGCCGGGCCTCGCGCTCGGCGTCGTTCCATCTCCCGAGATCCTGGTAAATGCGCGACAGGAGACTTACCGTCGCCGCTACCCTCGGATGCGTCCCGCCGAACACGGCTTCCCGCATGGCGATGGCGCGTTCGGCATAGTCGGCCGCGAGTGCGAGATCCGTGCTGCGGGAGTAATACCAGGCGAGATTGTGCAGCGACAGCGCGATCTTCTCGTGCGGCGGATCGAACAGCTGCTCACGCATCGAAAGCGTCTGTTGCAGGCAGGCGATGCCTTCTTCGCGCCGATCCATCTCGACAAGCACGAGCCCGAGATTGTTGACGGCATCGGCCCAGGCGTCGCTGATGCCTGCACCCGATGCTTCGAAGGCATCGATGGATGAGCGGATCATTGCCTCGGCTTCCGCGTGACGCGGGGCAAGCCGGAGCAGATCGCCGAGATCGTTGCGCAGCGTTCCAATCAACACCAGGTCGTCGGCCGCATGTTCCTCCGCAAGCGTCAGCGCCTGCCGCTGCAGGTCGAGCGCCTCGTCGTAATCCGAAAGTCCTTTATATACACCGGCCAGCGTCGCCAGCACGTTGGCTTTGACTAACGGCGAGTCTCCGAGCTGATCGTCGACTCGCTCACGGCCGAACTCGAGCAACTCGCGCACGGAGCGCTCTTTGCCGGCTGACGTGTCGGGATGGGCTTCCTGGAACAGACTGACGAGGAAACCGGATATAGCCTCGGCATTGCGAGCTTCCGCGGTTGCGCGGCGTTCCGCTTCGCGCGCCTCGATGAATCCGGCTGTCGTCGCGATGGCGCCGACGACGATCGCCGTGAGCGTTGCCGCAACGCCGGTCGCGGCAATGCGATTGCGTCGCCAGAATCGCGACAACAGGTATGCCGTGGTCGGCGGCCGCGCAAGGATAGGCCGATGGCCCAGGTACCGTTCGAGGTCCGCGCTTAGCCCGGCGGCGGACTGGTAGCGCCGTGCCGGATCCTTGCGCAGGCATTTCATCAGGATGGTGTCCAGGTCGCCGCGCAGCTGCCTGGAGCGGACCGAATCGACCCGCGTGCTCGGACGGGGTGGGCGGTCCGAGGTGATGATGCCTTCCATCTCGCCGGCGCTGGTCTGTGCGGTGATTTCGTAGGGAAAGGAATCGGTCAGAAGCTCGTACAGCAGCAGGCCAAGGGCATACACGTCGCTGGCCGTCGTGATCGGCTCGCCAAGCACCTGTTCCGGACTCGCATGACGGGGCGTGAACAGGCGCGACCCGTCCACGGTGAGCGCGGCGCTCTCCGACATGTTTGCGTCGATCAGCTTGGCAATGCCGAAGTCGAGCAGCTTGGGTACGCCGTCCGTGGAGACCAGGATGTTCGATGGCTTGATGTCACGGTGGATAACCAGATTCGTGTGCGCGTAGTCCACGGCCGCGCACACATTGCAAAACAGCCTGATGCGTGCATCGACTGACAGCGCGTGGCTCCGCCCGTATTCGTCGATCGGCACGCCGTCGATATACTCCATCACCAGATAGGGGATGCCTTCGTCGGTTTCGCCGCCGTCGAACAGCAGGCCGATGTTGGGGTGCCTCAATCGCGCGAGGATTTGCCGTTCCGCTTCAAATCGTCGGCGCAGCTCCTCGCTGGCCAGCCGCGCTGGCAGCAGCTTTATCGCAACCCTCTGTTCGAATCGTTCGTCGGTGCGGCACGCAAGGAATACGAGCCCCATGCCTCCTTCGGCGATGCGCTTCTCCACGGTATAGGCACCGATCCGCGTTCCCAGCCAGCGATCTGTCTGCGACGAGGCCAGTGACTCGGCCGCGCTGCCGACGGCCTCCCGAATGTCAGCATCATCGACGTCGCCGTCCAGCAGGGACTGCAGCAATTCGCGTAGCGCATCGTCGTCGCCGCAGTTGGCGTCGACGAATGCGGCCCTGGCTTCGCGCGGCAGGTCTGCGCCGTCCCGAAACAGCTTTTCCGCCCGATTCCAGAGCTCAGAGTCCATGATCAGCGTGACATGTTCTGCCGCAGCCAGGCCTTCGCTGTACGCAGGTCCTGGTGCACCGTGGATTCCGCCACCCGCATAACACCAGCAAGTTCCTGGTAAGTGAGTCCGCCGAAGTAGTGCAGCTCGATCATTCGCGCCTTGCGCTCGTCGAATTCCGCGAGTTCCGTGAGCGCCATGTCCAGCGCAAGAACGTCCGCATCCGTGTCGCCCTCCGATACTGCGTGAGACTCCTCCATCGTTACCCTGAGTACGTGTCCGCCGCGCTTGGCGGTGTTCTTCGCATTGGCATGATTGACCAGGATGCGTCGCATCATGCGGGCAGACAGTGCGAAGAAGTGATTGCGGTCCTGCCAGTCGACCTCCGTGCCGATCATTTGCTGCATCGCCTCATTGACCAGCGCCGTGGGCTGGAGGGTGTGCCCGGGCGACTCCCTGCCGAACATGCGGCTCGCCAGCTTGCGCAGCTGCTCGTAAACGAGCGGGGTCAGCCGGTCGAGAGCCGCTTCGTCGCCGGCCTGCCACCCCTTCAGCAACTGTGTAATTTCGTGTCCGTCCATGCGCGTGTCTCCGCGGAAGGTACTGCAGGGCCCGATGGGCCATACCATCGTACGCGCTGACACCAATTTT
>Ga0224510_10002018_pt1 | contig 12643 bp, 11 predicted proteins | sample SF_May12_sed_USG_FD_170161 | JGI IMG/M metagenome (GOLD analysis project Ga0224510, IMG submission 170161) | Sediment microbial communities from San Francisco Bay, California, United States - SF_May12_sed_USGS_4_1 | ecosystem: Environmental > Aquatic > Marine > Sediment | place: USA: California... | reverse complement strand
CCAGCCAGCCGTTGCCGTCGCTGTCGTACCGGGCCAGTTCCGCAAAGCCGTCACCGGTTTTCGGGCCGAACAGCTCGCTGCCGTCGTTGATGATCCCGTCGCCGTTGTGATCCAGGGCCAGAAAGCCGCTGCCGCCGCCCAACCGGGCCATCTCTTCGTCGTTGCCGTCGCCGTCGATGTCAAAGGTGAAGGCGGTATCGGTCAATTCGGCGGCGGTGCCGCCAAAGTTGACCACCAGCGGGTCGACAAGCTTGCCGTCGCCCGCCCGGATGGAGATGTCGATACTCTCGTAGAATTCACGGTGCATGACCAGATCGAGTTTGAAGTTGATCTCCTTGCCGTCGCTGGTGGTGATTACCCCCTCGGCGCTGAAGGAGGTGGTTTCCTCTTCGTAGTGACTGGCGTGGTATTCGTAGATCATCCCCCAGCCGACCCTTTCCGGCGCGTTCTCTGCGGGTGGTTGGGGCGGTGCGGTCGGGGTCGGGGCTTCGGTTTCATGGGGCGAGAAGTTGCCGATCCTGATCTTCTTGCCGGTCATCATCTCAATGGTCATCCGCAGGGCCTCGAGCTTGGCGTCGAGGCGCGGTTTTTGCTCGCTTTCGGCGGCCTCGGCCTTGGCCGGGGCGGGATGGTGTCGGGCACGGTGGGCGGCGGCGCGGGCGGCCAGCCCCTTGGCGGAGAGTGCGATGGTGTCGGCCGCGAGCGGTCCGCTTATGTCGCGGACCTGCGGCGTTTTTGCCCCCTGTTGCGGGCGTTCGTCGCCGACCCAGGCCTCCAGGGTTTCTTCGCTGCGCTGTTCTTCGTAATAGGATCGGGTTGCCGCCAGATTGATGCTGGATGCCTCGATTCGCATGACCATGCCTCCGCCGAAAGGAAAAAAGGTTGTAAACATTTATCGGCAGAAGAGGCGCAAAGGTTTAACTAACGCCTTGTTTTTTGGTTTTAAAAAGGAAATCGGAGGGTTGTGGAGGGGAGGGGAGGCGGGGGTAATCAGGCCAGGCGGACCAGCTCCACGTTGCCCCACGCTCCCATGCGCTGGTCCTGGATGATGACCACCCCGTCGAGGCCGGCAATGGTCCTGGCCACCGCCAGGGCGTGGTCGATATCGCCCGAGTCCTTGACCTCGTTGCCCAGCCGGGTGGCGGCGGCGTCGGCGAGACAGGTGTCGGCGGCCAGCACGGTCACCGCGTCGGCTTGGCCAAGGCTCAGGGAATGGCCGATCCGCCCCGAGGAGGTGCAGACCCCCATCGGCATCCGGTCGGCAGCGATGCGGATGCCGATCTTGTTGCTGAGCGGCGAGGTGCCGGCAAAGATGCCGACCACGCATTCCTGGCCCCGGGCGAGGAAGATGTCGCCGCCGTTTTCCACCACCACCTCGGCTGCGCCTGCTGCCAGCAGGCCGTGGCCGACGTATTCGGCCACCGCTCCGGCCACCGCCGCCATCGGCCCGACCTCGGTCGCGATCGCCGCCTTCAGCATGGATTTGATGATCGGCGGGGCCAGCGATTCCTCGGCGAGCGGGGTCAGGGCGGTGAGGAAGGCATGGTGGCTGGCGATATGGTTTTCGAGCTGTCCCCGGTACTGGAAGACCAGGTTGGCGGCGGCCTCGCGCAGGTCGGCGGAGGCGAGGATGTGCAGGTCGGTTTCCTTGACCCGGACCTCGAAGGCGACGAGGTTGCCCGCGTCGACGCGTCGGCGATAGGTGCGTTCCCGGTAGGAATTGGGGTCGGGGTAGCGTTTCTTGTGTTTGTTGGCGGCCATGGCGCGAGTTCTGTCGAGATTTCGCCGAGATTGAAAAAGGATGGGCAGGGGTCGTGCCGCATGCTATGTTTTGCACCCGGACGCGGCTGTTCTTTTTCAGCGCATGTTATCCCGTGGATTGCTGCGGGCAAGTTTTTTTTAACGGCAGACGACAATGGCAGCGAGAAGCGCAACGGACGTTGAGCATCTGATTCTCTTTACCCGCTATCCGGAGCCGGGGCAGGTGAAGACCCGCTTGATCCCGGCCCTGGGCGCGGAAGGGGCGGCCACGGTGCAGCGGCGGATGACCGAGGCCGCGGCCGCGCAGGCGGAAAGCCTTGCCGCCACGCGGCGGCTGCGGCTGGAAATTTGTTATGACGGCGGCGACCCGGCGCAGGTGGCGCAGTGGCTTGCGCCGCTGGCCCCCAGCGGGCGATGCCGGCCGCAGGGGGATGGCGACCTGGGGCAACGGATGCAGCGGGCCATGGAGCTGGCCTTTGTCGAAGGGGCGCGGCGGGTGGTGTTGCTGGGGTGCGATTGCCCGGCCCTCACCGCCGCGACCGTGGCGCGGGCCTTTGATGATTTGCGCGACCACGACCTGGTGCTCGGCCCGGCCCTGGACGGCGGTTATTACCTGCTTGGCCTTGCCGCGCCGCAGCCGTCGTTGTTTGCGGAAATGGCCTGGGGCGACGAGGCGGTGCTTGCCCGGACCATGGCCCGCGCCGCCGCCGCCTCGCTGCGGGTATCTTTACTGGAGGCCCTTGCCGATGTCGATCGACCCGAAGACCTCTGTCATCTCGGTGGTTATCCCCACCCTTAACGCCGCGGACGGACTCGCGGCCGCCCTTGCCCTGGTGGTCGGCGAGCCGGGGGTGGAGGTGGTGCTGGTCGATGGCGGCAGCCGGGACGAGACGGTGGCCATTGCCAAGGCGCGCGGGGTGCGGGTGCTGGACAGCGCGCCGGGCCGGGGGCGGCAGATGAATGCTGGCGCGGCGGTAACCTGCGGCGATATCCTGCTCTTCCTGCACGGCGACACGGTGCTGCCCGCAGGTTTTGCCGCTCTGGTGCGCGAGACCCTGGCCCGGCCGGAGGTGGCGGCGGGGGCCTTCCGGCTTTCCTTTGCCAGGCCGACGGGCCTTGCCCTGGGGATGGTCGCCTGGGGCGCGAACCTGCGTTCCCGTTGGTTTGGCAGGCCCTACGGAGATCAGGCCCTCTTTGTACGTCGGGAATTATTCACCGCTCTGGGCGGTTTTCCGGAACTTCCGATCATGGAGGATGTCGTCCTGGTGAGCAACCTGCGCCGGCACGGCCGGATCGTGACCCGGCCGGAGGAGGTCGTCACCTCGGCCCGCCGTTGGCAGCGGGAAGGGGTTTGGCGTCACACCCTGCGCAATCAGTTAATCTTGTTTGGGTTTTACCTTGGTGTTGCCGGCGAGCGGCTTGCCGGCTGGTACCGTCGGGGTGAGAAGCTCTGAGATGGCGGGTTTCTTGGGCAGGAAGCGGTGGCGGAGATCCTGGTCCTGAATCATGGTCAGCATGTATTCCGAACTGGTTGCAAGATAGGGGGTGCTCAGCGAGTTGCTGAAGAACGAGCGCGGCCCGGCGGTGAAACCGGAGAGGGTCATGAAGAGCAGGGTGCACAGGAAAGCCGCCTTGCCGAGGCCCAGCAGGCCGCCCATCAGCCGGTCGAACCAGCCGAGGAGGGTGACGTTCATGACCATCTTGAGCCCCTTGCCGATGAGGATGATCAGCAGGTAGGTGGCGACAAAGAGCAGGACGTAGGTGAGCAGGAAGCACGACTGCGGGTTGGGCACCACCGGCAGCAGCAGGTGGCCGAGCCGGCCGTAAAACGCCCCGGCGGCGAGAAAGGCCACCGGCAGCGCAACCAGGAAGGCGAGCTGGCCGATGAGGCCGACCCAGATGCCGCGGCCCAGGAAGAGCAGGAAGATGATCAGGATGATGGCGTCAAAGGCGGTCATGGTGTATGCAGGCAGCGGTTTAGAACGATGCGGAACGGTAATTGTCGGATATTATTTCAACTAATACTTCGTTTTGTCGAAAATTCAAGACATTTCCTTGGCCGCGGCCATGCGGCGAAGGGGGAAGACGCGCGGTGATGATAGAGGATTTTCTTGCCGGCGGGCGTGATAAGCACCTGGTCCCGCACTTGGCCGTCGCGGGTGGCTGCGCGGTGTCGCGCCTGTCCCTGGCCGAGCTTGCCGCCCGTTGCGAGGCGGAAGGCGAGGAGGCGGTGGCGCGGCGGTATCTGGGGGATAGCGAGTTCGCGCAGTGGCAGGGCTTTCGTCTGCATAAGCGGCGGCTTGAGTGGCTGGGCGGCCGGATCGCGGCCAAGGACGCGGCGATGCGGCTGCGCGAGGCGGCCTGCCCGGAGCGGGACTGGCGGCAATGGCAGCTTGCGGTGCTGCCTTCCGGGCGGCCGGTGTTGGCGGCGGGGGTAACGCCCTTGCCGGAGATTTCCATTGCCCACAGCGGCGGCTGGGCAACGGCCATGGCCTCGGGCAACCGTTGCGGCATCGATATCCAGCAGCGGCAGGAAACGGTGGTGCGGGTCAAGGCCCGTTTCTGTTCGGCCGCGGAGGCGGAGCGCCTCACGGCAAGCCTTGGCGGGTTGGCTGAGGTTGAAAGGCTGACCCTGCTCTGGGCGGCCAAGGAGGCTATCCGCAAGGCGTTGCCGGTCACCCCGCTGCCCGCGTTTATGGAGATGGAGTGTCTGGCGGTGGACGGGGCAGCGAGTGGGCCGATGTTGTTTGCATGTTGTTTCCGGCGTCCGCCGCAAGGCCTGCAACTTGCGGTGGGCGTCGTGCTGGAGCGGGATTGCGCGGTAGCGCTTGTGGCTGTTGCCACCAACCATCAACCGGGAGAGAAGTGATGGGGATCAGGGAAAATCTTGCCGCGGTGCCGCTGTTTAAAGGGCTTTCCGAGCAGGAATATGACGAGTTGGCGATGGTGGTGGTCGATCAGGAGTTCGCCCGGGGCCGGACCATCTTCTCGGAAGGCGACGACGGGGTCGGCTTTTATGTGGTCATTACCGGCCAGGTGAAGATCTACAAGCTCTCTCCCGAGGGCAAGGAGCAGATCCTGCACGTCTTCGGGCCGGGTGAGCCCTTTGCCGAGGCCGCCGTCTTTGCCGGTTCGTCCTATCCGGCCCACGCCATGGCGCTGAAGAACAGCCGGGTTTTTTTCATCCCCCGGTCGGCCTTCCGCGACCTGATCAAGAACAACCCGTCGCTGGCGATGAACATGATGGCCTCGCTCTCGATGCGGCTCAAGCGGTTCGCGCACATGATCGAGGATCTCTCCCTCAAGGAGGTGCCGGGGCGGCTGGCCGCGCATCTGTTGTTCCTGCGCGAGAATCAGGGCGGCGACGAGGTGCAGCTGCAGATCACCAAGGCGCATCTGGCTAGCCTCCTGGGCACCATCCCGGAGACGCTGTCGCGGATCCTCGCCCGGATGCACAAGCAGGGGCTGATCGAATCCAGCGGGCAAACGGTGCGGCTGCTGGACCTGGCCGGAATCGAGGAACTGGCCAGCGGCGAGCAGCGGCTTTCGTGAGTCGGCTCAGTATTCGAGAACGAACTGGTAGTCGAGTTTCATCTTCTGGAAGTGGTTGAGGATGTTCTTGAGGCCGGCCAGATCGGCCACCTCGAAGGTGATGTCCCAGTCCGGGAGCTTTGATTTTTTCTCAAGGGCGGTGATCTCGAGGATTTTCATCTCCGCCGGCGCCGCTCCCAGCAGCATCAGCAAGCGGTTGCGCTTGGCGCCCAGCACCTGCAGGCTCTGCAGCTTGTCGATGCGGGTTTCCTTGATCCGCCAGTGCAGTTCCACCACGTCTTCCCGTTGCACGTTGAGGGTGCGGATGTTGGCGCAATCCTTGTGGTGCACCGACAGCCCCCGTTCGCTGAGCAGGCCGTACAGCCCCTTGTCGGTGGGCGACGGCGTGCAGCAGCGGGAAAACTTGACGCAGGCCGGGTCAAGGGAGGTCATCTCGACGCGGTTCAGCGCGCCGGTGGGCGGCGGCAGGGTTTCGCGGTCGGCGTAGAGGCGGTTCTTGATCTCGTGGATCAGCTCCCGCAGACGGAGCCTTCCCTCGCCGATCAGCAGGTACATCTCATCGAGATCGGCGGTCTGGAAATGTTCGAATATCTCCGACATCGCCGTTTTCTTGAGGAGATCGAGGGGCAGGCCGTACCGCTTGAACTCCTGCCGGAGGATCGACTCGCCGATCTGTTGGGCCAGGGTTTCGCGCCGCCGCCGGAACATCCGCGCCAGGCTGGAGCGGGCCTTGGGGGTCTGGCAGAGATGCTGGATATCCGGCTCGAAATGGACCGGCTCCTTTTGGGTGATGATGGCCACCTGATCGCCGTCCCGCAGGATATGCGTCGGCGGCACCTTCTCGTTGCGGACGATGGCGGCCTGACAGCGGTTGCCCACCTCGGTGTGCACCCGATAGGCGAAGTCGAGGACCGTGCTCTGCTTGGGCAGACAGAAGCCGTCGCCCTTGGGGGTGTAGGTGTAGATCTCGGTCTTGCCGCCGGCGGCGATGATCTCCCGGTAGGCGATATCATCGTCGCCGCCGAGGATATCGAAGGTTTCCTGCAACTCCTTTTCGAAATTGCCTGGCATCTCATGGCGGCTCGACCAGACGTTGATGATACCGGTGCGGGCGGTGTTCATCATCTCCGGGGTTCTGATCTTGAAGAGATACTTTTCTCCCTTGATATTCGCCTTGGCGTGCAGGCAGCGGTAGCCGGTGGGCTTGGGGTTGGCGATGAAATCGCGGATGGTGCGGGGGATGGGCGGAAAGTTCTGGTTGACGATGCCCAGCAGGCGGTAGCAGGACTGGATGTCGGGAACGGTGATGAGGATCTCCACCGGCGTCGAGACCTCCTTGGTCAGGGTCTTCTGGCTGGGGTCGTAATAGGTTGAAAGGCCCTTGGCCCGCACCTTGACCTCGCCGTTCAGCCACGCCTGCTGCATCTCGTTTTCAATGGTCTTGCGGATATGGATCGCCTCTTCGCTGGTCTCGAGCTTGCGGATGAGGGCGTTCACCTTGTGGGCCTGGCGCGGGAATTTGTAGAGCAGGGCAAGGGTGTACAGCTCCCGCTTGAGGCCGTAAAGTCCCATCAGGGTCGCCATCGGCGCGTAAACGGAGAGGGTTTCGTCGGCGATTTTCTGCCGTTTGTGGCGGGGCATGGAGCTTAAGGTGCGCAGGTTGTGGAGGCGATCCGCCAGCTTGATCAGCATGATGTCGATGCGCGAGGCGGCACCGGAGAATATCTTGCGATGGACCAGTTTGTAGAAGGTCTGCCGGTCGCCGGAGAAATGGCTGATCTTGGTGCAGCCGTCGACAACGGCCTCGACGTTTTGCCCGAAGAGTTCGCCGATGACCTCGCTGGTCACCTCCGGCACGTCTTCCACCGTGTCGTGGAGAACCGCCGCCGCCAGGGTTTCCGGATCGGTTATCCCCATCTCCTCAACCAGGATCAGCGCCACCTGGCAGGGGTGACTGACATACGCCTCGCCTGATTTGCGTTTTTGGTCCTGATGGGCGGAGACCGCAAAGGAGAGCGCCTTCCAGAAGAGGTGCGCCGGGCCGTCCTGGCCGCCGATGTGGCCCTCCATCCGTTTGCAGAACTGGGCTATGTGAAAGGAGGGTTCCGTCATGGTCGGCCGTTGCGTCGCGTTGTCCTTGGGGTTGTCTTTTCTTTGCGGCGGGGTCTGGTTGATGCCAAAAAGCAGATATTTCTCGTGAAATCAGGTATGATGGGTTGTCCGCACGGCAAGGATTCTTGTCCTGAGCGGCTACTATAGAGAACCTACGGCAAAGGTACAATTGAAAAAAGGAATCGGTGTGAATTACTGGCCGATTCCCGGTTGCCGCACGGGGGCAATCCCTTATACTGATACAATCAGTTGTCGCGGGATAATTCCAGCAAAAAATAACGGCGCCGCCAATTAAATTTCGGGATTGCATCCCGCTGTTTGGCGCGGCAAAGGAGTACGGGTGGGACGGCGAAAAGAACATGGGAAAAAACTTCACGGCCGCAATCGGCCGCAGCAAGGGGCCTCACGGCCGCGCGGCAGGCGTTCGGCGACAAGCCGGCGCGCGCCGGAGATGGTCGAGTTTGCCGATGCGGTGGTGGGTCTGCTGTACGGCCGGGACGATCTTCTCGGGGTTCGTGAGATTGCCGACCTGCTGGAGTTTGACCGGCGGCAGGGTAAGGTGCTGCGGTCGCTGCTCACCGCCCTCTGTCGTGAAGGCTTGCTGGTCGAGGAGGACGGCGGCTTCATGATCGGCCCCGACGCCAGGGTGGTGGACGGGATGCTCTCCGTGCATCCCAAGGGGTTTGCCTTTGTCGCCGTTGCCGAGCCGCCGGCATGGCTGGTCATTGAGCGAGATATCTTCCTGCCGCCCACGCAACTCGCCTCCGCCTCCCATGGTGACCGGGTGCTGGTGGCGGTCACCAAGATCGGCCACGAACGGGCCGAGGGGCGGGTGGTGCGGGTGTTGAACCGCGCCACCAACCGGGTGGTCGGCACCTATACCGTGGGCCGCCCTGCCGGGTTGGTGACCCCCGAGGATGAGCGGCTGGCCTTCCAGGTCGTGGTCCGGAGCGAGAACAGTGGCGGCGCCAAAAACGGCGACGCGGTGGTGGCCGAGATCACCGACTATCGGCTGGGCGGCGCCAATCCGGAGGGGAGGATCGTCGAGGTGCTGGGCGACCCGGAAAGCCTGCAGGTGCAAACCGACATGGTGGTCCGCAAGTTCGAGCTGCCCCATACCTTCGGCGAGCAGGCCCTGGCCCAGGCCGAGGCGTTTCCCGAGGCGGTGGTCATGGAGGCGGGGCGGGTTGACCTGCGTGAAATCAAGCACGTCACCATCGACGGCGAGACCGCCCGCGATTTTGACGATGCGGTGGCGGTGATCAAGAACAAATCCGGCTATCGGCTCTATGTCTCCATCGCCGACGTCAGCCATTATGTCACCCCGGGCTCCCCCCTGGACACGGAGGCGTATCAGCGCGGCACCAGCGTCTATTTCCCGACCAGGGTGGTGCCGATGCTGCCCGAACGGCTTTCCAACAACCTCTGCAGCCTGGTGCCCGATGAGGATCGCTACGCCTTTACCGCCATCCTCGATTTCGACCGCAAGGGGCATCGCATCGGCAAGCAGTTCACCAAGAGCCTGATTCGCAGCCAGCGCCGCTTGACCTACACCATGGTCCGGCAGGTGCTGGTGGATGACGATGGCGCGGTGAAGACGCAACTGAAAGGGCTGTTGACCCAGCTCAAGTGGATGGGGGAACTGGCCGCGGAGATCGAAAAACAGCGGATGGCTCGGGGCAGCATCGGCTTCGAGCTGCCCGAGGCGCAGATCGAACTCGGCCCCGACGAGACCGTGGCCGGGATCGGCCGCATGGAGCGGAATCAGGCCCACAAGATCATCGAGGAGTTCATGCTCGCCGCCAACGAGGCAGTGGCCACCACCTTCGACGAGATGGGGATGCCGAGCCTGTACCGGGTGCATGAGCCGCCCGATCCGGTCAAGGTGAGCGAGTTTGTCGAGTTCGGCGGCAGTCTCGGGTTCCGGTTGCCGTCCGGCTCTGGTACGCCGGCCTGGTTCGGCAAGGTGCTGAAGCTCGCCGCCGGCACCCCGCAGGAGTACATCATCAACAACCTGCTCCTGCGCACCATGCAGCAGGCGCGCTACAGCCCGGACAACGTCGGCCATTTCGGCCTGGCCGCCGAGTATTACACCCATTTCACCTCGCCCATCCGTCGTTATCCCGACCTGATGGTCCACCGGGCCTTGAGCCGGCTGCTGGCCGCCCCCAAGGCCAAGGTGAAGAGCGCCGCCGGCCAGTCGCCCGCAGAATCACTGGGCGAGGCGGGCGGTTTTCTCTCCAAGCGGGAACGGACCGCGGTGGACGCCGAGCGGGAGGTGGTGGACCGGATCAAGGTGCGGTTCATGACCGAGAAGGTTGGTGAATCCTTCGACGGGGTGGTGGCCGGCGCGACCTCCTTTGGCCTGTTCGTGGAGTTGCTGGATGTCTTTGTCAACGGCGCGGTGGCCATCGGCGAGATGCGTGACGATTACTACCATTTTGATGAAAAACACCATCGTCTGATGGGCAAGCGGACCGGCAACGTCTTCCAGATCGGCGATCTGGTGCGGGTGCGGGTGGCCGGGGTCGATGCGGCCCGGCGGCATATCAATTTCGACCGGGTGGAGAAGATCGACTCGGCACCGGCGGCAGGCGGCAAGAGCAAGGCATGAACAGAAAGATGATGGAGGCTGAGCGTGGTCGCCGACTGGCCAACGTGGCGGTGGTGCTGATGGAGCCCAAGTTCCCGGAGAACATCGGCGCCTCGGCCCGTTGCGCCATGAATATGGGCATCGGCCGTTTGATCGTGGTCCGCTCCGAAGAGCCGGACAAGGAAAAGATGCTGCGGATGGCCACCCATAAGGCCGCCCATCTGATCGAGAACATGGAGTTGCACCGCGATCTCGCCACCGCCCTGGCCCCGTTTGCGATGGTGATCGGCACCACCGCCCGCGAGGGGCGGCTGCGCAACGCCACCAAGTCGCCGCGCCAGGTGGTGGCCGAGATCCTGCCGATGCTGGCGGAGAATCAGGTCGCCTTCCTCTTCGGTCCGGAAGACAGGGGGCTCACCAACGAGGATCTCAAGTACTGCCGCCTGAAATCCAACATCCACACCGCCGGGTTTTCCTCCCTCAACCTGGCCCAGGCGGTGGCGATCCACTGCCACGAGCTGTATCACGCCCTGGTGGAGGAGGGCGCCCCGCCCCATCACCAGCCGCGGCTGGCCTCCTCCTTCGAGCTGGAAGGGATGTACGGCCATGTGGAAACCCTGTTGCGGACCATCGATTTCTTGAAGGACAACGACTACGAATACTGGATGCACAATATCCGTTCCCTGCTGGGCCGCATGGATCTGCGCTCCAAGGAAACGCAGTTGATCCGCGGCTTCTGCAGCCAGTTTCTCTGGTACGACAACATGCGCCAGCAGCAGGCGCCGGCGGGTGATTCGCGGCCGGCTGCGGCCGGCGGAGAGGGCGCGGAAGGCGTTTAAGCTTCGGGAGGGCGGGGATGGACTGCGTTGAGTGGCGGGAGGAGTTCCGGGTCGGGGTCGCGGAGATCGATGCCCAGCATCAGCGGCTTTTCGCCATGCTTGCCCAGCTTCGAGGCGGCATTGCCCGGCAGGAGACCGAGGGGGAATTGATGGCGTTCATCGATGGCCTGATCGACTACCTGAAGGAGCATTTCAGTCATGAGGAGGGCTTGCTGCGCGACCATCCCCGGTGGGCGGAGCATCATCGCCTGCACTGGCGGTTCACCGAACAGATCCTGCAATTCCTGCGCGAGGGCAAGCGGGCGGAGGGGCGGGGCGGGATACGGCTGGCCCTTGAGATGCACGACTTTCTCTGCGGCTGGCTGCAGGCGCACATCGTCGGCACGGATCGGGAATATTTTCAGGGGAGGGCGGCCGGGGGGTGATTTTTCGGGTCCGGTCGGCATAAAAAAAGCGTTCCCTCGGGAACGCTTTTTTGTTTGGTGCGATGGCGTGTGAAGAGATGCGGTGCGATCAGAAGTCGTCGTCCTCGTCATCCTCCTCGTCTTCGTCGTCGATGTGTTCGCCGCTCTCTTCAGTTTCGGTGTCGTCGGTTTCGGCGACTTCATCCTCTTCGTGTTCCTCGTCGGCCGTCACCCGCAATTTTTCCGGCGGCAGGACGATGTTGGTGATTTTTTCGATCTCCGGGCGCACAAACGGGTCGCGCAGACAGATTGCGCACTCGGCCACGTGCTGCCGCATGAATGCCACCATTCGCGCAGGGGCCATGGTTTCGTCCTGCACCTGGGCGTACCAGTTTTTAATAAGTCGTTTCAAGCGGTCGCATTCCATGAGACACGGTCGCTCCTAAGAGTGGGTTAACGGAAAGTTGTGCTTCTTGTCGCGGCGGTTGTCGCCGTGTTTTTTTGCATCTTGTCCTGTCGGCTGGCCGAAAGTCCAGAAAAATGTTGTCAACAGGGGCCGGAGAAATTAGTATGGCGGCCGGTCGGAAGTGGTAAGGGCACTGGTGGCCCTCCCGGACTTCAAATCCGGTGCACCGGGTTAATAGCTCGGTGGGTGGGTTCGATTCCCATGCACTTCCGCCATTCTTTTTTCTCCCCTGATTGTCTATCCTTCGCTTTTCTTCAGGAGCGGATGCCCCATCCGTTCACGTTGTTCGGTATACTGCAGCGCCACCTTCCTGGCAATATTCCTGATTCTGCCGATATAGCGGGTTCGCTCCGCGACGCTGATCGCCTTGCGGGCGTCGAGCAGGTTGAATGTGTGGGAGCATTTCAGGCAGTAGTCGTAGGCCGGCAGGATCAGGTCGTGCTCGAGCAGTTTCATCGCCTCGGCCTCGTAGGTGTTGAAAAAGCCGATCAGCGCCTCAACGTTGGCATGCTCGAAGTTGAAGGTGGAGAATTCCACCTCGGCCTGCTGAAAGATCTGCCCGTAGTTCACATCCTTGTTCCAGGCGATGTCGTAGACGCTGTCCACCCCTTGCAGATACATGGCGATCCGTTCGAGGCCGTAGGTGATCTCGGAGGTGATCGGGCTCAGGTCGATGGAGCCTGCCTGTTGAAAGTAGGTGAACTGGGTGATCTCCATGCCGTCCAGCCAGACCTCCCAGCCCAGGCCCCAGGCGCCGAGGGTGGGGGATTCCCAGTCGTCCTCGACAAAGCGGATGTCGTGATCCAGGGGGTCAAGGCCGAACCGTTTGAGGCTTTCCAGGTAGAGTTCCTGGACGTCGATGGGGGAGGGCTTCAGCACCACCTGGTATTGATAGTAGTGTTGAAGGCGGTTGGGG
>Ga0224510_10002016_pt1 | contig 12653 bp, 9 predicted proteins | sample SF_May12_sed_USG_FD_170161 | JGI IMG/M metagenome (GOLD analysis project Ga0224510, IMG submission 170161) | Sediment microbial communities from San Francisco Bay, California, United States - SF_May12_sed_USGS_4_1 | ecosystem: Environmental > Aquatic > Marine > Sediment | place: USA: California... | reverse complement strand
TCCATATTTTTGATTGTTCCATTGGATTGAAATACTTAGGTTTTTAACGGTTGATTTTAGCAAATTTTTTTAATTTTGCTAAATTCTTAGTGTTACCTATGTATCTCATCTTATTCATAAAAGTTACTCACAATTTTTTCATCATCTCTCAAAACTTGACTTTTTTCTGCTTTTCTGCTACTATTATGACTCGACATTAGTTCTATGGATTTCCGAAATTAAAACTTCGATGCTCTTTGGAACCATATCGAAGTTTAATTATTTTCGCGCTTTTAGCGCACAAGGAAATCAAATGAAAAATCATAAATCAGGAAGAAGAAATTCTTCCGGAAATCGTAGTTTCTCGAAAAACTCGGGTAGACCTAACTTTAGAAAATCTAATTCAAGATCACGCTTCAAAAGATTCGGTGCTAGCCCAATCGACATTCAACAGTTCATCCAAAAAGCAACTAACACTGTCAAACTAAAACCAGTCATAATTCAAAATTCATTCAAAGATTTTGGGTTCAACGCTGAAATTGAAAAGAATTTGGAAAAAATTGGATATGAAACTCCAACTCCAATTCAAGATCAATCAATTAATCACATTATGGAAGGAAAAGATTTGCTAGGACTAGCAAATACTGGAACAGGAAAAACAGCGGCTTTTTTACTACCTTTGATTCACAAGTGTTTCAATGACAATAGTCAAAAAGTTTTAATTATCGCTCCTACTAGAGAGCTTGCTCAACAAATTGATCAGGAATTCAAAAAATTCTCAAAAAACATGAGATTGTATTCCGCGATTTGTGTTGGTGGAATGCCAATTTTCAGACAAATCTCTGACCTACGAAGAAATCCAAATTTCATTATTGGAACACCTGGAAGATTGAAAGATTTGAAACAAAGAAAAAATCTTAACTTCTCTATGTTTCAAAATATTGTTCTGGATGAAATTGACAGAATGTTAGACATGGGATTTGTTGATGAAATAAGACAAATACTTTCTGAGCTTCCAAAAGAAAGACAAACTCTTTTCTTCTCAGCAACTATGCCGTCAAAAATCGAGGTTCTTGTTCAACAGTTCCTAAACAAGCCTATCACAATCAAAACTGTGACTGGACAAACCGCAGCAAATGTTCATCAAGATGTAATAAAAGTTAGTGCAGATCAAAAATTTGAACACCTTAAAAAACTTCTTTCTACAGAAGAGCAAAAAAAGGTTATTATTTTTTCTGAAACCAAACGTGATGTTGATAAGCTAGCTAAAGGTCTTTTTGCGGAAGGATTCAAAGTGGATTCAATCCATGGAGACAAACGTCAAAACCAAAGACAAAAAGCTCTCTCAAGATTCAAGGATGATCACATCCAAATCCTGGTTGCAACTGATGTTGCTGCTCGAGGAATTGATGTGAGCAACATCTCACATGTCATCAACTACACAGTTCCACAAACATATGATGACTACGTTCACCGAATTGGTCGTACTGGTCGAGGAGGTCACAAAGGAACAGCGTTAACATTTGTCAACTAGACTCTTTAAATTAAAAAACACCCATTCAAATGGGTGTTTTTTAATTTATCAATATCTCAAGCAAACAAATCTGTACTAGTATATTTTTCTCCTCTGTCTGAGGATATAATAACAATATTTCCACTCTCCAAATTCTTTGAAAGCTCCATGGCTACGTGAAGTGAGGCGCCGCTACTCATTCCCAAAAACAACCCTTCTTCCTTTGCAGCTCTTCTCACTGCATTGTGTGCGTCATCATCTTTAACGTTCACTTTTTCGTCATACACTTCTTGATCGTATATTTCCGGAACAATCGCTTCTTTCATATTCTTAAGGCCCTGCAATTTGTGGCCCATCATTGGTTCAACGGCAATAACTTTAATTTTACTATTTTTTTCTTTAAGTCCTCGACTCACTCCCATTACTGTTCCAGATGTTCCAAGAGCTGCAATAAAATGGGTAATCCTTGGAACATCTGTCAATATTTCTTGTGCTGTTGTTTCTTGATGAATCCCGGGATTTCTTGGGTTTTTAAACTGATTAGGCATCCAATATTTTCCTGGGTTATTTTCAATCATTTCACAGGCTTTTAAAATTGCTCCGTCAGTTCCTCTTTCCTTTGGAGTCAAAACAATGTCCGCTCCATATGCTTTCAAAATCTTTCTTCTTTCTTCACTCATCCCTTCTGACATAGTAAGAACGATTTTATAACCCTTCACAGCAGCAATCATTGCCAAACCAATTCCAGTGTTTCCAGAAGTAGGCTCAAGAATAATTTTTTCTTTTGTGAGTTTATTTTTCTTTTCCGCTTCCTCAATCATTGCCATAGCAATTCGATCCTTGATCGATCCACCAGGATTTTGACCCTCTAGCTTAACAAAAATATTTACATTAGGATTTGAATTGATTTTGTTTATTTTCACAATCGGAGTGCGCCCAATTAGATCCAATATATTTTGATATAACATAAATTTTAAATTTAGAATTAAAAAAAATACCCTCCTTCAGGAGAGTATTTGTAAGTTTGTTTTGAAAAAAATTTATTTATTGCAACAGAAAAACACTCTCTTGAAATTTAAGAGACTGCAGCAACAACTATTCAGATTGGATTCATTTATTTTCATAATCTCATAATAGCTGATACAGAATAAAAGTCAAAGTCACTTCGCATTATTTTTTTGTTTGGAATTATTACCAATAATTTTTGTAAGCTCAGAAATCTGCATCCAAAAAATAGCCCAAATCCAAACAAAAATAGCCCATTGCCAAGAAATCTTATGCATAAAAATTCCTGTTAAGCAAAAAACTGTAGCAATTATTTGAGTTATGGATGTTGCCCATATAACCTGCTTGCTTGGAAGATATTCATACCATCGCTCTCTCGTATGCGCATTATATATCAATAAATGACCTGAGACGGTCAATTTTAAAAAAAATAATGTTTGGATATATTCCCAGTCAAGATTAAATACGTTTCTCGAAATAATAACAAATAAAATACTATTCGCAAGACCAACTGATCCAAAGAATATACTTGTTATTAGGCGTCTCTTGGCATTGATAGATTGAGGTTTATGCGCAATTTTAACCCTATTAAACGCCAGAGAAATAATCGGAATATCATTCAAAAGAGCCAACAGTATCAATTGAATGGGTTGCAACAAATATTCTCCAAACACAACTCCAAAGATAGTGATTGTAATAATAACACGAAAACTTTCTGAAATTCTATATACAGAATAAGAATACAATCTGGCAAAAATTTTTCTAGATTCAATAATCGCATCTCGAATAACCGAAATTCCGTGATCCATCAAAACAAGATCCGCTGAACTCTTGAGTGCATCCACTGCATTTTTGACAGCAATGCTAACATTTGCTGATTTGAGCGCTGGAAGATCATTTATTCCATCGCCCGTCACAGCAACCACATATTTATTTTGAGCTAATCTCACCAAGTCATATTTGTCTTCAGGAAATATTTCAGCAAACACACCAATTACCTCAAATTCCTTCATTGTCAAATCTCTACCCATCTTTTTCAGCTCTTCTCTGCTAATTGCCTCACCGTAAATATTCAAGCTACTGGCAACTCTTTTGGCAATGGCTAGGTTATCACCAGAAACCATTTTTATACTTATTCCATTGCTTCGAATAAACTCAATTGTCTTCTTCGCATCTTTTCTAAGTGTGTCAGAAAAAAGCAACATACCCACCAATTTCATTTTCTTGTCTTCTCTTGAATCTGAAACTGCTACTGCTACTGCGCGATATCCCATCTCAGCAGCTTCCTTAACATCCTGATTTAATTTCACACTCAAAGCTTCGTCAATATCGCAAAAATCTTCTATCACCTGAGAAGCACCTGATCGAATAATTATTTCTTTTTCATCAAAAACAGCTCTTACTGTACTTCTTTTTCTTTTTGAGTCAAAAGGATTTAATTCAATTATTTTGCGCTCAATATTCAATCTCAACTCATTTGCTTTTTTTCTGATTGCCAAATTGACCGGGTTCAAATCATTTTCAAGAGTTGTAAGAAAAGCCAATTTAATCACATCTTCTTTTGAATAATGATTATATTTCAGAACCTTCTCAACAGCAATATCACTATTGGTGAGGGTTCCTGTTTTGTCGCTAAGTAGCAAATTAACATTGGCCAAATCTTCCAAAGCTGAAAGTCTTCGAACAATAACATTTTTCTTTGAAAGATCCAGAACGCCAAAATTAATAATGAGTGTCATGATGGTCGGAAGACTGATTGGAATTCCTGCAATAATCAAACCAAGATCAAAAGTGATAATTTCAGATAATGACTTCCCTTTCCACAAAAATACTATTGTAACAATACACACAGCACACAAACTCAAAACAGAAAGCCATTTTGAAATGCTCAAGATATCCTGCTCTAGCAAGCTTCGCTGATATGTCTTTTCTATTGAAACGACAATTTTTCCGAAATTCGTATTTTTTCCAGTAGCTTTGACAATAGCTCGAGCCCAACCCAGAGAAACATATGATCCTGAAAAACACATGTCTCCATTACTCTTTTTTTTGAGCAAAGATTCACCCGTAAGAGATGATTCATTAATCTCAATATTTTTTGCTTCAATTATTTCAATATCAGCAGGAATAATGTCACCAATTCCAATCTCAACAAAATCACCTGGGACAATGTACCTCGATTCAATCCATTTCCAATCTCCATCACGAAAAACCTTCACCTTCACCGAGAGATTCTTGTTTATTTTTTCAATAGCATCATCCGCTTTTTTTTCTTGCCAAAATCCAACAAAAAAATTAATCAGTATTAACACCGAAATAAAATAGAAATCAAATTCTTTTTCTATTAGCAATGAAAGTATTGCAGCTGCCACAAGCATGAGTGCGATGGGAGTTTTGAGCCAACTCACAAATTTCACGATTATTCCTGGCTTTTCTTCTTTGATTTCATTAAGCCCAAATTCAACCCTTCTTTTTTCAACCTCTTTTTTTTCAAGTCCCTTATATTTTCTTTCTTGCATATCTCAAAAAAATATTCACCACGTTATTTCTTTATTCTAACATATTTTTCACATGATTTGCCACAAAAAAGTTATCTATTTAAAAAAAATTAACCCTTTCTCTCTTTTATTTTTGTGATATACTTTAAACCAAGAAATAAGCGCACGAATTTGTCATTTATTCACTCTTGGAATCAAAAAATTTATCAAACTAACAAGACATTCAAAAAAATCATACTTATGAATTTATCTTACAAAAATCTACTACTTCGCATTAACTCCGCCATGCTCCTAATCAGTGCAGTGATAATATTTGTTCACAAAACACCTTCTTTCTATAAGCTTCATTTTGTAAGCTCAACCATTCCATATCACATTATTTTCCTTATTTCTTTTTCAATATTCTTTCTTCTGCTTCTATTTAAAAAAATCTCACTCAAAGATTTTTTCATCCTATCAGCTCCTACCGAAATAGCGCTCATCTACGGAACATATGTATGTGATGATCTTCACTACCTTTTTAGTTTATTTGTTGGGCTGTGGATTATTGCTTTTGGGACATATTTAATTTCTGAAAGACACAAAAAAATCAACTCAACAATGCCAGAGAAAAAATCACGAAAAAATAAATCTTTTTCCGCTATTGCCCTGTTTTTCATTCTAGCAACGTGCATTATTCACTTTTTATTTGGAATAAATAATCTAAAAAATGAGACTTACACCGATGAAAGGCTGTGGACTTATGGATCATCTAATAGAATTGAAAAATTCTGGAAAAATGTCGCTACGAGAGATTGGATTAACACGCGTCCTAGTGACAAGCCTGGGGTGACACTGGCCATTATTTCTGGAGCCGGGCTCATTTGGGAAAAACCTTCTGACTTTTTTCACAACATCTCTGACAATGACGCCTTGTTGCAAATGCTGTTTATAATGAGACTCCCTCTCCTCATATTTGGAACTTTAATGATCCCTGTGTTTTATTGGGTTCTTCAAAAGATATATGAACCAAAAATTGCACTAATCAGTACCATCCTAATTGGCACATCACCAATTCTTCTTGGAATGTCACGGATTATCAATCCAGATGCATTGATTTTCATTTTCATGCCACTCTCGTTGTTTTCCTACTTAGCCTACACAAAAAAAGATGAACAAAAATGGCTCTACATCACAGGAATTTTTCTAGGACTTTCCTTACTGACAAAATATATTTCCAATCTTCTATTTATCTTCTTCTTTATTTCAATTTTCACACAACTTCTCTTCGCATCCAAGTCGCTCAACAAAAAAGAATTTCATTCATTCATGGCGAGAAAAGTGGTTGATTTTCTAATAATCATCTTTGTTAGCATAAGCACTTTCTATCTTCTGTTTCCAGGAGTTTGGTTAAAAGCTGACAGACTACTCATTGCAACAATCTGGAGCGAAGCGTTTCTTCCTGTTTGGAAATATTTTGCAACCGTGCTATTTTTGATCATTTTTGATCTTGCAGCATTCAGATCTCAAGCAACTTTTTGGCTTTTCTCTAATATACAAAAATTCAAAAAAATCATCCTTCTTTCTGTTCCATCATTATTCCTCTTTTCTATTTTCTTTGTTGTCGCAAACACATATACACATATGCCGATATTCAATCTTGAGGACGTGCTCACATCACCAAAATCATTCACAAAAACCTTTAATGTTGATACCCTGGCTGTGTTTTTCTCTGGATTCTATGCTCTCATTTTTGCCGTTTCTCCTCTAATTTTTTTGGGTGCACTTCTTGGAATAGTCAACTCCATAAAAGACATTATCAAAGAAAAAATTACGTTCTCAACATTAGCAACTTGGCATTTATTGTTGTTTGTCATTGTTTACTATTTAGGGTCAACATTTTCACTAGTGGGCCCAATAATTCGATATCAAATTATTGTTTATCCTCTATTCTATGCGATAGCTGGAATCGGAATTTGGATGTTACTCAAAAAAATATTCACTCGATCCAAAAGCAAAATTCTCACAAAATATGCTCCCTTCACACTTGTGTTCCTTCTTCAATTCTTTGTTTTATGGAGAGTAATGCCTTTCTTTTTCAGTTATAACAGTCCACTTCTTCCCAATGAATATATTGTTAACCCGAAAGATATGGGGGACGGAAACTACAAAACAGCAGAATTTTTAAATTCTCTTCCTAATGCCAAAAAATTAAGCATCTGGTCTGATAATAACGGAATTTGTACGTTATTTATTGGAAGCTGCTCAAACACTAACAAGGTGTCTGATTTTTCCAAAAAGCCTCATTTTGATTATTATGTCATCTCAAGAGGAAGACAATCTCGAATGACAAGTTCAATTCTAGAAAAAGTATCCGCCAATCCAAACTATTTTCTGCGTCTAGATAGGCTATATGAATCTCCCGATTTCATTTTCGAATTAACTCCAGGAGACAGAGAAAACAATTTTATTCGAGTTATTCCAAGCGAAAGAGTTAATATTTACGCAAAATAAGCTATGAATCAAAAAACACCCCAACAAATCGGGGTGTTTTTTGATTTCTACGACTATTTCGTCTTAATATCTTTCAAATATATCGGAAAAGCTAATAAGCTAACAAGCAACTGAATAACTCTACTCAAAAGAACAACAGTCACTGCAACACTTGAAGAAACTCCAAAAATTCCAAAAAATGCAATGTACGCCCATTCCTTAACACCAATATTTCCAATACTGATTGGGATTGAGGAAATAATACTAATAAAAAAAATAACACTCAGATAATTCAACCAATCAATCTTAATTCCAACCGCTAAAAACAAAATGTAATTTACCAAAGCTAATCCCAGAAGAGAAAAAACAATCGACCAAAGCATGGTTTCAAAAAATACTTTTGGCTCACGAAATCGAGACAATTCCTTTAAATGCTTCTTGAAAATATCAGGTAAACGACTCACTAAATCTTGAATCGCTTTCTTTTTCCAAAAATATTCCAATCCAAACAGAGCAACTAATCCCAAAATAATAATCCAAACAAAATAACGCCACATCAAAAACTCACCCATCACCTCTAGATTCAATAATCCAAAAACGACTCCAAGAAGACACGCTGCAAACAACCCACTCAGTCTATCAAAAACAACAGTACTTGCACTAGATTGAAATCTTTTTCCATCACTGCGACCCAGTGCGATTGAGCGATATGTGTCCCCTCCCACAAAAGAAGGAAAGAAGTTATTCAAAAAAACACCTAGAATATACGTCTTGAAAAAAAATACAAACGGCTGAGAAAAATCCTTAGAGCGACTTATTAATTTCCATTTCTGAGCTGATACTACAATTCCAATTAAATACAAAATCACAAAAAGCAAAAGAAGTCCGATGTTAACCCCTGCCAAATACCCCAAAACTTCCTTCCAATTAACAGAAAAAATTAGCCACCCAACCAAAAGGAGACTAATTAGGATTTTGATAATGTTCTTAGTTTTTGTTGGCATACTTTTAAATTATTATCTTACTAACTGACCATACAACTCATCATATTTTTGAGCCACTTTTTCCCAACTCATTTCCAGAGCTTTTTCTCTGCTTTTTTGCCCCATCTGAAGACGCAACTCTTTGTCAGAAATTATTTTTTCCAACTTCTCTGCCAAATCTTTTGAATTCTTTTTTTCAATGAAATAACCATTCTCACCATCACCAAGCAACTCCTCTGCCCCACCTGTGCGAGTAGAAACAATTGGAAGCCCTGCTGCCAAAGCTTCAAGCATCGCATTGCTCATTCCTTCATTGAAAGAAGCCAGAACAAAAATATCCGCTCGTTGATAACACGTCGGCATTTCTTTTTTTGAAGTTACTCCCCAGAATTTAACTCGGTCATTCAATCCAAGTTCATCCACCTGATCTTCTAATTCTTTTTTTGCATTTCCTTCGCCCATCACCTCCATAACAACATCTGGATATTTATCTTTCAGCAAGTCAATTGCTTCTATCAAGTGTTTTATTCCTTTTCTGTGAGTTATTCTTGTTCCACCCATTGTGATTAGAATTTTATCCTGATCTCTCTTGGAAAATTCCGGCTTGAATTTTTCAGTGTCCACCCCATTATAAATCACGCTGATCTCTTGCTCGGGATCAGTCTTGTGAGCCAATTCCTTGAGTCCCTGACTATTTGAAACAACAACCTCGGCTTTGTTCCAGATGTGTTTGATGAAAAAAGAAAGTGTTTTGTAGATAAACCCAAATCTATCACTATATCCCGGCACATCACTCCCTCTCAAGGAGATGGCATATGGAATTTTGTATTGCATCCAAAGAAGCCAAGAAACAGCCCCACAAGGTACCGTGAAAAAAGAATGGGTCAAGTCATACTCCTTTTCCTTGATAAGCTTTTTGGAAAAAAAATATGCCTTCCAGGTATACACCAATAAATCTTTCTGAGACTGAAAATGAAGATTGCTCTCATTTTTTCCAATAGGCAAACGATGCACTCGCACATTTCCACTTATTTCCTCTAGGTGATATTTTTCGTCCACAGATGAGGTCACTAAATCAACATCCAAATCATCCAGCTTTGCATATTCTCGAAGAATGAAAAGTGTGGCATTAGCCGCGCCTCCTCCCAAAGGAGGATATTCATAGTTCAAAAAAAGTACCTTTTTCATTATTGTCTTTTTACTGACTTAATCACATAATTCATCCTTTCTCTCACCTTGTAATAATTCTTAAGTTCAATGTCAGCAAGCAACCCAAACACAAAAAACTGCACACCAAGCATAATGAAAAACACACCCGCTAGTGGCCAGATTCTTTCAGCAATAGGATGCCCTAAAACAATTTTTTCAACAGTCATCCAAACCAAAACTAAAACACCCATGAATATCAACAGCATTCCTCCTCCCCCAAAAAAATGAAGTGGTCTTGACGCATATGACCTCCAAAACCAAACAGCAATCATGTCTACCAAACCTTTGATTGCTCTCTTCCAGTTGTATTTTGTCACTCCAGAAACTCGAGGGTGGTGACTCACTTTCACTTCGCCAACCTTCCATCCATCCAATTCCAAAACAGCAGGAATGAAACGATGCATTTCCCCAAACAAATCAATTTCTTTGAGAGCCTTTGTACGATATACCTTCAAGGAACATCCTGAATCATGAATTGAATCATGAAGCAAAACCTTTCTTAGTTTGTCAGCAGTTCTTGAAAATATTCTCTTGCTAACTGGGTCTTTTCTGTCAAAACGCCATCCCGAAACAATGTCGTATCCTTCTTCCATTTTTTCCAAAAGCTTTGGGATATCCGCTGGATCATTTTGAAGATCTCCGTCCATTGTTACAATCAATTCTCCTTGCGCCTCCTTGAAACCTGCATCAAAAGCTGCGGTTTGTCCAAAATTCTTTCTTTGCTCAATCAAAACCAAAGGTGACAACTTTTCACACTTTTTCACAGTTCCATCACTTGAACCATCATCCACAAAAATAACCTCGTAAGATTTTCCAAGCTTTTCACAAGCTTCAACAATCTTTTCATGCAATTTTTCCACATTCCCTTCTTCGTTATACAAGGGAACCACTACTGAAATGTCCATATTTATCAAAATATTACTAATTACCAAAAAATTGGCAAAATCAACCTAAATGTCGCCTTTAGCCTCTTTTATTATACTTCAATGCAAAAATCCGCACAACCAAAAACAGCCCCCGTGCTTATTTGGGGCTGCTTTAAACTTCTTTTGATAATTAATAACTCAGTACTCCAAGCAACCAATTCCACAAACTTTTTTTCTCATCCACAACTTCTCCTTGATCATCAAGTGTTACTTGCGACTCGATATCCACTGGAAAAAGAAAGAAAAGTTTTTCATTATGCCTCACAATAGCAATGTCTCCCTCGGCTTTCACAACTTCATCATATCCTTCAATAGATTTTATTGACTCTTCTGAAGCTTCTTGGACTGAGACCTCACTCATAGAGTCATCCTTTGAGACAACAGACTTCTCATCTGTAGAATCTGTGCTTGGCTCAGATTTCACAGAAGCTTCACTTGTTGACTGAGTAGTCACACTCGCGCCTCCCGAATTACTCGAAGCAACACTTGTCTCTGACTTTTCATCATCACTCTCTGACTTTTCATCATCACTCTCTGACTTTTCATCCTCAGAATCTTCGTCATCTTCTGATTTTTCATCATCACTCTCTGACTTTTCATCCTCAGAATCTTCGTCATCTTCTGATTTTTCATCAGAATCTGATCCAGAAGAAGATTTTTCAGATCCTCCATCTTCACTTTCTGCAGAAGCAACGCTCATAGCAGAAAATTTTCCAGAAAACACATAAAATGTGAGCACTAAAATTAACACCACAACAAATACTGATAATAATTTCTCTGTTTTTGTTTTAACTAAAAGCATAATTTTTTATTATTAATAATAATTACTTACTTAAATTATACAACATATATTTTTACACAACACCCTTCTCTTTACTTTCATCATCAACACAATGAATTCTAATATTTGTGTAACCCAAAATTCCAAGAGCCGTGACCTCCAAAGCCTCTTCTACTAGTCTAATTAAATGTGTAAACATTTCTTGACAAGATTGATTGAGGCAAAAAACAAGACCTGCATTTTTTTGAATAAATCCATCTAAAAGATCAAGAAAAATTGCAATACCTAAAATCAATAAGGCTATGATCACAGACTTCTTTCCTTTGCTCAAAGAATCTCTCCAAACAAGATAAATTAGTGCGCTCAAAGAAAAAATAAGAATGGGAAAATAAATCACAACCCAAATATACGAAGGAAAGAAATTAAAAATAGTAGTATTGTCCTGAAAAAACCCACTTACTCTCTCATGAAGATATACCGCGTCATCCATGCTAAAAAAGAAAAATGTTACCGACAAAAAATACCACACCTTCTTCTTTGTCTCAAAATACATACCGAAACAAGAAAACGCAATAAAAAACATTGCCAAAGCACTAATCCAAGTGAGTGGAGTTTGCTCTCGAGTGGCCAAAAAGATATCACCAAAAACAGTTTCTGGATAATAAAAATACGCAAATAAATCCAGAAGAACAAGGATTATGACTAATAAAAACCCAGTTCTATATAGCCTTTTAACAAGCTCTAACGAAAAACGCATAGTGTTTAAATTATCTATTTAACTACTGCTATTGGAGTTAATTCTTCCAAAATATCCACCAAATCCTCTTGATTCTTCATTACCACCGAAATGTCTTTGTATGCTCCCGTGGCTTCGTCCAGATCTTTCTTTCCTCTCACTGCATGAAGAATTCCTTGTTCATCCAATATCCTTTGCTCTTCTTCAAGATTTAACTCTCTTTCAGCTTGCTTTCTTCCCAGTCTTCTTCCGGCTCCATGAGAACAGGACATGAAACTCTCCAAATTTCCTTTTCCCCTCACAATATAACTCTTGGTTCCCTGACTTCCTGCAATCACTCCCATCTCGCCCTCCTTTGAAGAAGTAGCTCCTTTTCTGTGAACCCAAACATCCCGCCCAAAATGATTTTCAAGTGCTGCATAATTGTGAGCAATATTAATCATTGGCTCAAATGAAATTTTCTCACCTTTCTCAGAAATTTTTTCTTCAAAAATTTTTTTTATTCTGTCCATCATGAGACTTCTGTTTGCAAAAGCAAAAGCCACACACCA
>Ga0224510_10002014_pt1 | contig 12670 bp, 23 predicted proteins | sample SF_May12_sed_USG_FD_170161 | JGI IMG/M metagenome (GOLD analysis project Ga0224510, IMG submission 170161) | Sediment microbial communities from San Francisco Bay, California, United States - SF_May12_sed_USGS_4_1 | ecosystem: Environmental > Aquatic > Marine > Sediment | place: USA: California... | reverse complement strand
GCCTCTTCCACGAGTTCGCCCGAATCGCTGAGTCTCTTCGACCTCGATGGCTTCTCGTCGAGAACGTACCCGGACTGCTCTCCTCTAACGGCGGTCGGGACTTCGGAGTCGTTGTTGGAACGCTGGCCGACCTCGGGTACGGCGTGGCATGGCGGATTGTCGACAGCCGTTTCTTCGGAGTGCCGCAGCGACGACGGCGGGTGTTCATCGTCGGAACCGTCGCTGACGATGATCCTGGAGGAGCCGCGGAGCGTGCCGGCCAAGTACTCGCTGTCGGCACGCGCTGCGACCGGCATCCTGCGACGCGCCGCGAAGCGCGGCCGAACACTGCCGTCGCATCTCTCAGCGGCCTTGGAACAGGTGGCCCGGACGACAACGACGGACAAGGCGGACGTCTAGTGGCGTCGCCTCTGTCGCACGGCTCCAACCCGAACTCGAACATGGCGGGCCGACGCCGCGAAGACGACGAGAACCTCGTCACCGCGTTCTCTCATACGCAAGGACTGGACGCACAGCCCAGCCTGGACGCATGGCCGTCACTCCGCAAGAACGGAGGCGGAATGGGGGTGGCGACGTTCACGTCCAGGGGGCGTGACGGGGGAGCCCAAACAGAAGTGCAGACGGATGGCCTCCACCCGGCTTTGCGGGCCGGTCGGGGCGGCGGACGTCGGGACAGTGGCGTCGCCGGCGACGGCATTGGTGTGAGGCGCCTTACCCCCGTCGAATGCGAACGCCTCCAAGACTGGCCCGACGGATGGACGAACCCTCACGGTGACGCAGCGGACTCACGCCGGTACGCCGCCTGTGGGGACGGGGTGACCGCTTCTGTGGCGGAATGGATCGGGCGACGAATCATGGCGGCACCGTGACCGGCTTCCTGATCGCCACCGGGTACGCCGCCATCGAGGCGGAGCAGCAACGCCGCAACGCCGACGCCACCCACGCCGCCACGTTCGTCCGGCTACAAGGCGGCGACTACCGCGTCGTGCTCAGTGTCGGGCAGTGGTGTGCCCTATGGAGGGAAGGAGCAGCATGAACGCCCGCGACGACCTGGCCGCGGTGATGAACGGGCACCCGCACTTCCTGGACGGCAGGAGTATGCTGGCGGGAGGCCACGATGAGTGACCACGCAGACGTGGTGCGGGCGGCGCTGCGAAATAGGGCAATCATCCCTGGTTACAACAGGGAGCAGGCATTGGAGGCCGTAGACGCCCTAGAGGCGCGCGTCAGGGAACTGGAAGCGGCGCTGAGGGAGGCCACGAGCATCGCCCGCCACCTGTACGGCATGATCGACTCCGAGACGTGGCGCGAGCACGGCGGCGACGACCAGCAGGGGCACTACGAGGGGGACTATCGCGCCGCCACCGTTACCGAGGACATCAAGCGACTCGCCGCGCTCGGCGGTGACGAGGAATGAGCGGGCGCAAGATCGATCTCGACCGCGAGCAGGTCGTGAAGCTGTTTCCCGCTAATCCTCCGAGGAAGGGCGAGGGGGTTCTCGTCGATGGCGTTCGCAGCCGTGTGACCCGAGTACGTGTTCAGTGGCAAGGACACCGCTGGACGATTACTGATCTCCGTGTCCGCGCGCTCGGCGGTGACGGGGAATGAGCGCCCGCGACGATTCCGTCAGCAGCGCATAGTAATACTGTGTAAATGGCCGCGCTCACCACCAAACAGAAAGAACGGTTCCTCGAACTCACCCGTGAAGGCTGGAACCGCTCCGCCGCCGCCAAACAAGTCGGCGCCACCGGCACCCAGTTCAAACGCATCACCAACCGCACGTCCAGCACCCACGACCCCGACTTCACCGTCCGCTACCTTGACGCCATCGCGCATAAACACCCCAGCAAAGACGCACCACGCCCCACCGACACCGTGTACCCGCCGCCACGCACCACCACCGACGCCGGCCACACCCTCGCCAGCTACATCACAGAAGACGAACAGGCCAGGTTTCTCGAACAGGTAGCGCAAGGCGTCCCCCGCGAACTCGCCGCCCGCGAAGTAGGCACCAGCCTCGTCCAGTTCAACAGGCTCGCCCGCCGCGAACCCGGCTTCGCCGCCCGCTTCGCCGACGCCTACGCCGAAGGCTACCCCAACTATCAGGACTGGCTACGCGCCAAACCCGTCGAGTTCATCAGCAACGGCAACTACGCCGCGTTACGCGACCAGATCCTGATCCACCTGCCCGAAGCCGCCGCGTTACGCACCTCACGCCACGAAGTCGGCGGCGTCGACGGCGGAGCCATCAAAATCCTGATCGAACAGGTCCTGCCCGACCTGCCCGGCGAACTCATTGATCAACTGATCGCACATGTCGAGGCGGGCGGACAGATCGAACCCGCACAGATAGAACTGCCGCGGGCGTCCTGATGACAGACACGGCCGTCGAGCCAGTCGAGCCGGAACAGCAACCTCACCTCCTCGAAGCCCTCCTCGACGCCCAACCACACGAGTGAACGCGCGGCGCAACCCCGGCTGGTCACGCAACCGCCGCCCCGTCTGGCTCCGCCCGGGAACATCCGACAACCAAGTCGCCGCCGACACGTTCACCGGCAAATACCACATCCCCCCCGCCGAGATCACGCCACGCACCATCCTCGACTGCGGCGCCAACATCGGCCTCACCGCCGCCGACTACCATGCACACTGGCCCCACGCCCGCATCGTCGCCGTCGAACCCGACGAAGACAACCGGGCCGTCGCCGCCCTCAACTACGACGGCACCATCCTCCCCTACGCCGTCACCACCCACAACGGCTACCAGTCGCTCCAACGCGACGGGCTCGCCGCCGAAGCCTACCGCCTCACCAACCAGCCCGGCCCCGACACCGTCCCCGTCGCCTGCGCCACCCTCGCCCACCTCATCCGCCTCCACCTCGACGGCCACTGCGACCTCGTCAAACTCGACATCGAAGGCGAAGAAGAAAACGTCCTCCGCGAACACCACGAGTGGGCGCCGCTCACCGACACTGTCCTCGTCGAATGCCACGAGCACCTCACCGGGTACGGCTGGCACGACGCGCTCCACGACCTCGCCGCCGCCGGATACATTGCCGTACGCCACACCGCGCACCCGCAAGCAGTCTGGGCGCGAAAGCCCTGACAGATCGGGGCGGCAGCCTCCCTCCCCCGCTGGCGCCGCCCCGATAACTACCGCCGCACGCTCTATCATCACCACCGTGAGCAAAACCACCATCCCCCCCGTCACCGTCGCCATCGCCGGCGACCCCCCAGTCACCGTCCTCCCCGCAACCAACCGCACCACCGTCCCCACCATCGCCGTCACCATCGTCGGCGACAACCAAACCGTCAACGTCGAACCCGCCGGGTAACCCATGGGCCAAATCACATTCGACGTCGCACTCGGCCGCGAAATAGAACTGTGGAACCGCGTCGACAACAGCGACCCCACAAACGCCGTCTTCGTCCTCGTCGTCCTCGCCAACACCGGCCTCGAAACCGACGCCGTCCTGCGCACCAAAACCACGCTCACAGACCTCGTCTCCGGCACCACCAACGAAGCCACCAACACCGGCTACAGCCGCATCGTCCTCGACGACACCGACATCGCCGCCTACACCGTCGACACCACCAACCACCGCATCACCCCCGCCCTCGCCGACCAGACATTCACCACCGTCAGCGCCGGCGACTCCTGGCGCAAACTCGTCCTCTGCTACGACAACGACTCCACCAGCGGAACCGACGCCAACATCATCCCCGTCTGCGCCTACGACCTCCTCATCAACGGCGCAGCCGTCGTCCCCAACGGCAACAACATCGTCGTCGGCTTCCCCAACGGGGTCCTCACCGCCTCCTAACCCAATGAGAGAAGCCGACGTCGAGGAGCGCGTCACCGAAATGCTCATCGAGCACGGCGTCGTCCAGCCGACACAACAGCACGCGCTCGCGCTGATCCGCATGGCCTACGGCCGCGGCTACACCGACGCGCTCGCCGACCCCGAGCCCAACCCGGAACAGGCCGCGCGCACCGCGACGATCCTCAGCCTCCGCGTCCCCGTCACCTGATGATCACCCCGGAGCAGAAAGAACAGTTCCTCGACCTCACCCGCCGCGGCTGGAACCGCAGCGACGCCGCCCGCGAAGTCGGCTGCACCGGATCCATGTTCCGCAACATCTGCGGCGAAGACAACCGCAACTACGACGCCGACTTCGCCGCCGCCTACACCCTCGCCGTCGCCGAAGCAGAACCCGACGGCACCGCCCCCGCCTACGGAGAATCCAAACTGCCGCCCGTCCGCATCACAAACGACCGCGGACACGTCAAAGCCGAATACATCACCGACGAAGAGAAAGAACGGTTCCTCGAACTCGTCGCCGGAGGCGAGAAACGCTTCCACGCCGCCCGCGCCATCGGCACCAGCAACCACCAGATCGAACGTCTCGTCCGCCGCGACCACGACTTCGCGCAGAAGCTCTCCGAAGCAACCGCCACCGGCTACCCGCAGTACCAGGAATGGTTGCGCGCGATGCCCGTCGACTTCATCCGCAACGGCAACTACACCGCGCTGCGCGACCAGATCCTCATCCACCTCCCCGAAGCCTCCGCGCTGCGCACGTCCCGTCACGAGATCGGCGGCCTCGACGGCGGCGCCCTCAAACTGTTCGTCGAACGCGTCGTCCCCGAACTCCCCCCGCAACTCGTCGAACAGATGATCCAGCATCTCGAACAGCAACGCGCCGACGAACGCCTGCAACTCCCCGCCGCCCGCGAAGAAGAAGCCGCGTGAAACTGATCCGCCGCATCCGCGAACGCCACGGCGAAGACACCGCCCGTGAACTCGCCACTGGCATCCGCCGCAACCAGCCCCGGTCGTACGCGCCCGCCGACATCGACCAGCTACGCCGCGAACGCCTCTACTGGTACCGCCCGCGGTACCGCCGACGGTGAGCGCCACCGACGAGATCCGGCTGCCCGTCGACCCCGAGCAGCGCGAGACGCTCCTCGAAGCCCTCTACGCCCGCCAGCAACGCGACCAGGCCCGCGAGGACGCCGAACGCCTCTCCGGCTCCCTGAAACAGTTCATCGAGGCGGCGTTCCCGGTGATCAAGAAGGACCGCCCGTTCCGCGACGGCTGGCACATCGACGCCGTCACCGCCCACCTCGAAGCCGTCAGCGACGGCGACATCAACCGCCTCCAGGTGTGGCTCCCCCCAGGGATGATGAAGCCCGTTTCGGTGAACGCGCTCGTGCTGATGGCAACTGGAGAACGCCGCCGTCTCGGCGATGTGGAAGTGGGAGATCGGGTTGTCACGGCAACTGGAACCTCGCGCACTGTTACGGCCGTGCATGAACAGGGCGAGTTGCCTTGCGTCCGCGTCACAACATATTCCGGGAGGACTGTTGAGGCGGCGAGAGATCACCCGTTCCTCACAGCAGATGGATGGAAGAACGCTGGTGACCTTGAACCCAAGGATGTTCTCGCCACGGTCGCATCGCCAGATTGCGACGATACGCGGAACGACCGGCCGCTTGAAGAAATGCGACTGCTGGGCTACTTCATTGGGGACGGTAGCTGCACCTTCGGCTACGACACATCCGGCAAGCCGCGATCTCTCGCCTCCAACATCACCTGTTTCGATGACGAACAGTCGGCAGATATCGTTCATTGCGCTGAGGCGCTTGGGTTCGCAGCCGCTTACCATCCGGCAGGGCGCCGTTGGGAACTGACGAAGGGCGTAAAGCAGTGGCTCAGAGACGTTGGTGTCGCGGGACAGTCAAGCCACACCAAGCGCGTCCCGGAGTTCGTCTTCTCCCTTTCCGATCAGCACATCGCACATCTTGTCGGGGCGTACTTTGCCTGCGACGGGACGCTTGCGAAGCGCAGGGAAGGCCGCTCCGATCTCAGCGTCGTGTTCAACAGCGTGAACCGAGAGTTGCTCTCCGACATACAGCATCTCCTCATGCGTCTTGGTGTCAAGAGCCGGATTCGGATCCACCGCGCAACATCAAGCTACAAGGGAAAGGGGCACCGCTCATACAGGCTCGTCATCACCAGCCTCGATGACGCAGCCAAGTTCGTTCAGCGCATCCCCGTAATCGGTGAAAAGGCGCGTCGGCTGCTGGAGATGGGGAGTCGCAGAACGCGGTTTGACGAGACGTTGCAACCAGATCCAGTCGAGTCTGTGGAAACAGTTGGCTTGCTGGAGTGCCGCTGCCTGACGGTTGAAGGCGATCACACGTTCACCGCCAATGATCTGGTCGTACGGAACTCGATGTCGGTGCATGTGTTCTGGCCCGTGTGGGAATGGACACGCCGACCGTGGCTTCGCTACTGGTGCGCCAGCCACTCCCTCGACCTCGTGTGGATGCACTGCGGCGACAGCCGCACCCTGCTGCAGAGCGAATGGTGGATGGAACGGTGGGGCGAACAGTTCACGCTGACGCAGGCGGGGCAGCGCGGCTACGCGAACGACCGCGGCGGCACCCGCACCACCACCACCCCGAACTCGGAGGGCCTCGGCAAACACGGCGACCGCATCATCATCGACGACCTGCTCGACGCCTCCGACGCCGAAGCCACCACCCGCGCCGTCCTCCAGTTCACGAACGACTGGTACGACACGACGATCAGCGGACGCAAAGAGAAAGGCGCGGCTGAGGTGATCGTGATGCAGCGCCTCCACGAACTCGACCCGGCAGCGCACGCCCTCGAAGTCGGTGACTGGACGGTGCTCTGCCTCCCCGAACGCTACGAGCCCGCCCACCCCTACGCGTGGCGGGGGCCGCAAATGCACACGGCGGTGAAGCAGAGGCTGCGAGGGACACCGCTCTCCGACGGCGACCCGCGCGCCGAGGACGAACTGCTGTGGCCGGCGCACCGTGACGAGCAGGCGTCGCACGAGTACGCCCGCCGCCTCGGCCAGTTCCGTGCGGCAGGCCAGTTGCAGCAGCGTCCCGCCGCCCGCGAAGGCCAACTGCTGAAACGCGACTGGTGGCGCTTCTACGACCCCCGGCTGCGCGACGGCAACCAGTGGGAGCGGCTGCCGAAGTTCCGCAACGTGATCGTGTCGGTCGACACGCCGTTGAAGGACAAGCAGACATCCGACAACGTCGCCATCCAATGCTGGGGCGTCCGCGGCGCCGACCGCTACCTGCTGGATCTGCGGCTCGGGAAGATGAACTACTCGACGGCGAAGCGGCAGGTGCGGGAGATGGCGCAGTGGGCTCACCGCACCTGGCCGCACTCCCACCACACCGTCCTGATCGAGAACGCAGGCTACGGCGTCGAACTGATCATCGACCTGAAGCGCGAGGTGACGGGGGTGACGAAGGTGAACCCGGGGGCGGAGGGGAACAAGGTGACGAGGGCGGAGTCAGCGAGCGACGCCCTCGAATCAGGCAACTGTTTCCTGCCGGGGTACGGGCCGCCGTGGCAGCCCGCCTACGACGAGCAGCGCACCCCCGCCGACGTCGCCGCGTTCATCCACAACTGCGCGTTGTTCCCGAACGCCGCCCACGACGACGACGTGGACTCCTGGTCGCAGGTGATGAACTGGCTGCGCGGCAGGCCGATCCGGCCCGCCCGCACCGCCTCCGCCGTCGCCCGCCGCTAGAACCATCTGACGGCCGCTTTACCATGCGGCGCTGTGACAGCCGTGAGAGCGAAGCGGCAGCGAACATCCTCGTTCGTCACCGTCGCCTGCCCCGGCTGCGGCGAGCACCGCGAGATCACGACGCGGCAGCACCGCCGCAACATCGCAGACGGACGGCAGCCGCTGTGCATGTTGTGCGCCAGCCAACGCGAAGCCGTCCCCTCCGATGACGACCTCTGGTTCTGGCTGGAAACCTACGGTGTCGTGCGTAACCACGAGACGGCCCGCCAGTACATCGACAAGCACGGTATGCCCGTGGCGCTCGCCGCGCTCGCGCTCGGCGTCGTCGAGGGCCGCGAACTGTGACGATCGCGGTACTCGTCCCCGCCCTCAACCGGCCAGGCAACGCAGGCCCGCTCGTCCGCTCCCTCCGCGAGAACACACGCAGCGACTACCGCTGCCTCTTCATCTGCTCCCCCGGCGACACCGCCGAACACGACGCCGCCGACGCCGCCGGCGCAGAAGTCCTGGTCGTGGACTGGCAGCCAGGGTACGGTGACTTCGCCCGCAAGATCAACCACGGGTACACGGTGACGAAGGAACCATGGGTGTTCCAGGCGGCTGACGACCTCCGCTTCCACCCCGGGTGGGACACCGAGGCGATCGCTATCGCGGAACGCCTCAACGCCGGTGTTGTCGGCACCCAGGATCTTGGGAACGCCCAGGTCCGCCGCGGCCAGCACTCCACCCACACCCTGTTCGCGCGCCGCTACCTCGACGAGCAGGGCGGCACGATCGACAACACCGGCAGCGTCTTCTGCGAGTTGTACCGCCACCAGTTCGTCGACAACGAGGCGGTGGAGACGGCGAAGCTGCGCGGCGAGTTCGCGTTCGCCCGCCGCAGCACCGTCGAGCACCTCCACCCCCTGTGGCGGAAGGCCGAGATGGACGACACGTACCGGAAGGCGCTCGCCGACTTCGACCACGACCGCGCCCTGTTCATGCAGAGGATGCGGATGATCCGCACCCGCCTCGCCCGTAGACGAAACAGATGAGACGCGCTATAGTTATCACCCTGATGTTGGGTTGGTTGACGAGCCGCCGCCGCACCCTCGCGCTGCTGCTGCAACAGTCGATCGTGCTGCGCCAGCAGGGCATGATGCTCGAACAGGTCGCCGCCGAGAACCTCTCGCTCGTGCAGCAGTTACGCGACGCGATGCGCACCCACCGGGACCTCGTCGTCGCCGTCCTCCTCGCAGCCGACGAGGGCGTCGACATCCGCGACGCCCTCCGCGCCCTCGCCAGCGACCTCTCCGACAGCGTGGCGCAGATGGAGGAGCACCTGCCGTGACACCGGAGGCACGTGAAGCACTCGACACGCTGCGGCTGGGTGACCGTTGCGTCCGCGGCACCCCGAATACATGCATCGACCTGGGGGCAGCGGTTCCGTGTAAGCCTTGCCTGCGCCGCGAGCGTGCCCTCGCCGCCGTGGAGGCGGAACTGGAACGGCTAGAGGAAGCGGAAGACAACGCGAAGGCGAACTACTCGCTCTTCCTCAAGACGCAGCGCATCGCCAGACTTACCGAAGCCCGCGTGGAGGAGCTAGAGGCGGCGCTGCGTGAGCGCGATCTCGACGAGCGCGCCGGCGCGGAGAGGGAATCGTGACTCGCGCCGACCGGTATGACATGCCGTCCCTCGTCAAAGAGTGCTCGGATTGTGCGGAGCACTGGTTCGCGCACAGCATGGGCCTTGTTCATGCGTTCGCGTCGGTCGGGATTGAGTACAACAAGTCGGCGTGGGAGATGGCCGAGTCGTATTTCTCCGTTTATCACGCACGCAAACACAGAGCATGATGACGATTGCTGTATGCGTGTGTTCCTATGGAGACGAATCATGGAGAGAGATTGCTCTATCGAGGGCTGTCCCCTCCGTTGAAGGACAAGAAGCAGACGAACTAATAGTCGTCCACGAGCCAAGCGGTGATATCGCTTCCTGTCGCAACCATGCTGCTGAAAGCGCCTCGTCGCAAGCGATAATATACTGCGACGCCGACGACGAACTCGACACCGGGTATGTCGCGGCGATGCGCGCCGCCGTCACCGACACCGCCCCGGTGCTCGCCACCCCCCGTGTCTCCTACATCGTCAAAGGACGCGCGCAGCACCCGAAGTTCTGGCCGGAGAAGCCGCTGTCCCAGGGGAACTGGATGGTGATCGGGACGATGGTGCAACGCGATCAGTTCCTCGCCACCGGCGGCTTCGACGCCCGCCCCCACGCGTTCGAGGACTGGGCTGTCTTCGCGCGCCTGTGGAGGGACGGGGCGCGGATCGTGAAGGTGCCCGCCGCCGTCTACCGGGCTCACTGGATGCCGAACTCACGGAACAAGCGTCTCACCAGGGAGGAGCAGGTGCGGTTGCACTACGACTTGGGCCGCGAGTTGTTCCCGGACGAGTACCCGCCGTCGTGGCTGGACACGCATCTCGCGAACGCCCGCCGGGTGAGCCGCAGGTGAACCGGGAGCGCCTGATCACATGGGTGCTCGCCGCCGTCTTCTGCTTCGGCTTCTGGGCCGCGGTGCTGTTCATCTCCTGGTGGCTGTTGTGAACTACACGCTCATCCTCATCACACACGGCGACGCCCCCACCCTGGGGCACACCCTAGAGTCGTTCGCGGAGATGGTGACGCCCGCTCCGACGGAACGAATCTGCTGCATCGACGGTGAAGGCAGCCTGCCGCCGATCGAGCCGCTCGGTGCATGGGAGATCCACGCGGGCCGCACACAGGAAGGCTTCTGCGTCAACACCCGCCGCGCCTGGAACATCGTCGACAGCCTGGACGGCTACGTCTTTTATTTGGAGCACGACTTCGAGTTCACCCGCCCCGTCGATCTCACCCACCTCGCCGGGGTCCTCGATGAGAACCCGCAACTCGCGCAGATGGCGCTGATGCGCGACGCCGTCAACGCGGAGGAGAAAGCCGCCGGCGGCCTGTACGAGTCGCGTCCCGGCCAGTACGAGCCGCGCCTCACGGATCTCCCGTTCACATCGGAGTTCACGCAGGTGCCGTGGCTGGAGCACCGCTCCTACTTTTCCACGAATCCTTCGTTGATGACAGCCGAGTTCATGCGCCGCAACCCGTGGCCCGACTACCCGGAGCGCTGTGAGGGACTGTTCGGGATTGATCTCCTGGAGCGCGGCTACCGTTTCGGCGTGTGGGGCACCGGCGAACCGTGGGTACGGCACATCGGCCAGCGAACAGGGACTGGCTATTGATGCGCGCACGTCTCGCCTGCCTGTTCGCCACCCACAAGTGGGGGTGGGTGCGCATCGACGGGGTGAAGCGCCGCCGCTGCAACCGCTGCGGCGTCACAGAGAAACGGAGGCGGACATGAACGACTTGTACCGCGCAGAGGTGTACAAGGGCCGTGGCCTGCGGCAACGCTGGCGGTTCCGCATCATCGCCCGCGCGAACGGCCAGATCGTCGAAGCATCCGAGGGCTACTACTCGAAATGGAACGCGAAGCGGGCGATCCGCCGCCGCTACCCGAACGTGCAGATCGAGACGGTGAAGTGACAGGCACGTTGATCGCGTCGTTGTACGGCGTCGCCGTCTTGTTCGCCTTCGCGCACGGACGCCGACGCCGATGATGAGCGACAATTTGTTAGATACGACGGACGCGGGGCGGCGGCGATTCTGGCAGAAGGTGAACACGGGAAGACGTAATGAATGTTGGGAATGGACGGGATGTAGGAGTGCGCAGGGTTATGGGAGATTTGTGCTGCATGGAAAAGTGCGGCAGGCGCATCGCGTTTCGTATGCGATGGCAAATGGAGACATCTCCGCATCTCATTCACTGATTAGCGGTATCCGTGCAGGACGTTTTCATAGGAAGGGTTGAAATTGCTCTACCTCCTCACCGTGTTGCGGAACGGCCGCGACACCTACCACGAACGCATGCTCGCCTCGTTCCTCCAACACGTCACGCCGCAACCCGCCGACGTCTACGAATACGACGACCGGCGCACCAGTCTCGGCATGTGCGCCGCCCACGCGAAATGCTGGAACGCCGCCGCCGACTCACCCCTCGACTGGGTGTTCCACATCGAGGAAGACATGGTGATCCTCCGGCCGCTGGAACTGCAACGCCTCGCCGCCGTCCTCGACATGCACGACCACCTGAAACAGATGGCGTTGGTGCGCTGCCCCTGGGGGTTCGAGATCGAGCATGGCGGCTACATCCCGCAGACACCCGGCTGGTACGAGCGCGTCGGCATGTACGACCACGGGTGGATCGAGACGACACGGAACTGGGCGACCGGGCCCGCCTTGTTCAAGACAGGGCTTGCGCGCGAGTTCCCGTGGGATCCGTCACCGGGGTGTGAGACGGAGATCGGGCCGCGGATCCTGCGTGACTACCCGGACGCGAAGTTCGGCCTGTGGGGCTGGGGGGAGCCACTTTGTGCGCATGTGGGTGTCGAGAGGGCACCGGGGAGCCACGGCTACTGATGGATGCGCGCAAGCAGCAGATGAAGATGAACCAGCGGAGACTGCGCGAGCAGCGTCGGCGTCAGCGGCGTTGTGAGATCCGGTGCTTCTGGACGCGCCCGTTCGGCCACTTCCTTGATTGGGGCGGCAAGTGCAAGTGCGTTGGATGTGGTTGGCGTCCTCCGATGCTGTGATGGACACCAAATCAGTTATCGCCGTCATCAGAGCACTCGGATTCGTCGGCGGGATGCACTACTGCCCCGGCTGCATGAACCACTTCCACGACAGCCGGGGGCAGCACGAACCCGGGTGTCAAATCTTAGAGTCGATGATGGACGATGAATACTGGTGGGATGACTACATCAATCCTCCAGAGGCCAGTGAGTAAGAGATGCACAACTTTGGATATGGCGTGAATAACCCAAAGTTACGGCGATGAGGATCGCCGTCGTCGGCTTCGGCTACTGGGGATCGAAGATCGCGCGTGTCTTCCGCGACGCGGGCTGCCACGTCCTCGCCGCCGACACCGACGAGAACCGCCAGCGTGCCGCCGCCAGGCAGGGCTTCCACGCCACCGGCAAGCTCGACCTCACCGGCGCGCACGTCGATGTCGAGGCCGTCGCTG
>Ga0224510_10002013_pt1 | contig 12673 bp, 10 predicted proteins | sample SF_May12_sed_USG_FD_170161 | JGI IMG/M metagenome (GOLD analysis project Ga0224510, IMG submission 170161) | Sediment microbial communities from San Francisco Bay, California, United States - SF_May12_sed_USGS_4_1 | ecosystem: Environmental > Aquatic > Marine > Sediment | place: USA: California... | reverse complement strand
GCATTCGCCTGTGAGGCCACGCCGGCCTTCGCCTGGATCAGGCTCGGGTTGTTGCGGATCGATCGCACGATGTTGTTCCAGTTGTCGAGGAACGACGCAGTGATCACCTTGCCTTCGTTGGTATTGGTGTAGCCGCCCAGCGCCGCCCCGCCACCACCGCCGAACAGCGCGCCGCCCAGAGCGAAGTCGGTCTGCTTCGCGCTGCCCTCGGCGGCGGCCACCTGGATGCCCGAACGGGTGTCGGCCAGCAGCATGCTGGTCTGCGCCTCCTTGAACTTCAAGCCGCCGGCCAGCGTGCCCACGACCGCACCGGCGCCGCCGAGGCGTCCCATCAGGCCGCCGATCGCCCCGCCCACACCGCCTGCGTTGTTCTCGCTGAACACCACGTTGGGCGTGACGATGAAGTCGGCCGCCACCATCTGGCCCTTGCCGATGTTCTGGTCGGACTGCATCTGGCCGCCGGCCGCCAGCGCGCGTTCCTGCATCATGTTCTGCATCGCGACACCGCGCTCGACGACCTGGAAGCAGTTGGACTGCTGGATGATCATGCGGATCAGCCCGGTGGGCGACTGCAGCCCGTAGCGGCCGAGCGCCGCGATCACCTGGTTTTGCGCCTCCACCACCGCGATCGTGCCCTTCGGGGCATCGCACTTTTCGAGCTGCGCGCTGGCGTTGGTCGCTCCCTGTGGACCTGCGCCGCCCTGGACCACCGACCCGCCCTCGCCGAGGGTCTGCGCGCCGGCTGCGGTCATATACATGAGGGTGCCAAGGGCAAGTGCGGTGCGGGCAGTCATGGGCCATCCTCCGGAGTTGTTGCGGCGATTCTGCGACGCCGGCCGCACGCTGTCATGTGTGGAACGCGGGATGGCGCTGGGTCGCGGCGGGCACACCGCGGGTCAGGCGCCGTGCTTGTCGGCCTCCGAGGTGAAGCTGTCGGCGTAAAAGGCCTCTGCAGGCAGTCCGCATCGGCTCGTGAAGTCGCGCTGGGCAGACTCGACCATGACCGGCACGCCGCAGGCATAGACCTCATGGCCGGACATGTCGGGCAGGTCGGCCATCACCGCTTCGTGCACGAATCCAATGCGCCCGATCCAGGCGTCCTCGGGCTGCGCGTCCGACAGCACCGGCACATAGCGCAGGTTCGGCAACGCCGCGGCAGCCTCTTGCGCCCAGTCGTGCAGGTACAGGTCGGCGCGGCGCCGAGCGCCCCAGTAAAGCACGGCCGGGCGCTCGATTCCCTGGTCCTGGATGTGTTCGATGATGGCCTTGATCGGTGCGAAGCCGGTGCCCGATGCGAGCAGCACAATCGGCTTGTCGTTGTCCTCGCGCAGGAAGAAGCTCCCCAGAGGCCCCTCCATGCGCAGGATCTCCTTGTCCTTCATCGCGCCGAACACGTGATCGGTGAACTTGCCGCCCGGCATGTGGCGCAGGTGCAGTTCGATCATCGGCGGGTTGCCGAGCCGCTCGGGCGCGTTGGCCATCGAGTAGCTTCGCCGCGATCCGTCGCGCAGGATGAACTCGACGTACTGCCCGGCCCGGTACTTGAATGCCACCGTCGCCGGCAACTGCAACTTCATCAGCATCACATCGGCCGCGGGTCTTTCCAGGCTCGCGACGCGGGCGGGCATCTTCTGCACCGGGTAGTCGCCGGCGCCCGCAACCGTTCGCGCCTGGACCACGCAGTCGGTCTGGGGCGCCGCGCAGCAGGTGAGGATCCAGCCTGCCGCTTCCTCCTCCCGCGTCAGCGTGCGTAGCTGGTGCGCGCCATGGGTCACGCGGCCCTCGAGCAGGCGGCTCTTGCACGAGCCGCACGCGCCGTCGCGGCAGCCGTATGGCAGGCCCACGCCGGCGCGGATGGCCGCCGCGAGGATGACCTCTCCGGGGCCGACGTCGAAGTTCACGCCAGCAGGCTGTACGGTGACCTTGAAGCTCATTCGGGTGGGGCGTCTCTACACTGCGAAACCATGATTCTGCCTGTCGCACGCCAACGCCGGCCCACGCTGCTGATCGTGGGCTGCGGGGACGTGGGGCTTCGCGTCCTGCGGCTGCTTGGCGGCCGCGTGCGAGTGCTCGCGCTGACGTCGAGTCGAGACCGTGTGGGCGAACTTCGCGCGGCGGGCGCGCTGCCATTGCTGGGCAACCTCGATGACGGCGGTACGCTCGGTCGCCTGGCGGCACTGGCCGACTGGGTGCTGCACTTGGCACCGCCTGCCAGCGATGGACACCACGATGCGCGCACCCGCGCATTGCTGCAGGCGCTGTCACGCAGCCGCCGACCGCATCGTGTGGTCTACGCCAGCACGACCGGGGTGTATGGCGACGCGGGTGGGCAGCGGTTCGACGAAACGCGGCCGATCCGGCCTGCCACCGATCGGGCCTGGCGGCGCGCCGACGCCGAGGCGCTCGTACGCAGTCATGGCCGGATATTTGGCGTTGCGGCGTGCATCCTGCGTGTGCCCGGCATCTACGCGCTCGACCGGGTCGGTGGCGACCCGCGCGAGCGCGTGCGGCGCGGCGCGCCGGTGTTTGCGCCCGAAGACGACGTGTTCACGAACCACATCCACGCCGACGACCTCGCGCGTGCCTGCGTTGCGGCCCTGTTTCGCGCCGCCCCGCAGCGCGTCTATCACGCCAGCGACGACAGCGAACTGAGGATGGGGGACCATTTCGACGCAGTCGCCGACGCGTTCGGGCTGCCGCGCGCGCCCCGCCTGTCTCGCGCCGCCCTGCGCGCGGCAGTGAGCGACATGCAATGGAGCTTCCTCTGCGAATCCCGCCGTCTCGACAACGGGCGCCTGCACCGCGAGCTGCGATTGCGCCTGCACTACCCGACGCCGGGCCACGCTTGGGCCGCCGCCACCCGACGCGAGGCACGACGATAGCCGCCGAGGTTTGCGGCAACGCCGCACGCTCCGCGCGACCCGCATAGCGTCCACGCACGGCGCGGACAGGCCGCTCAGACCCCGGTGGCCCGGCGCAGCTGGCGCTGGCGGTCCACGGTGCGCACGCTCAGGCTCTGGTGTGTGTCGTCGCGTTCGATCTCGAGTTGCACGTCGCGCTCGGCGTCGCCGCTCCACAGCCGCGTCCACAACGCATCGAGCGAGGACACGGCGGCACCATCGATACCCACGATGCGGTCTCCGACACGCAGCCCTGCGGCATCAGCAGGGCTGTCGTCATTGACCCGGACGACATGCAACTTTCCACCCTGTTCGACGCAGTTGATGCCGAGCCAGGCTCGCTTGCTGGCGGACGTCGACCCGCCGCGGCGCAGCTCGGCAAGGATGGGTCGAAGCAGATCGGTGGGCACGAACATGTTGCCTGGCATGCGCGGGGCGTCGCGTCCCGGGGAACCACCCACGTCGGCCACGACCAGCGACCCGATTCCCACCAACTCGCCGTGCGGGTTGAACAGGCCGGCACCGCTGTGATCGGTGCGCGGCGGCGCGGTGAACAGGGCGCCGTCGATCCGGTACTCCCAGTAGCCCGCGAAGGTGCGCCGCGAAACCAGGCGTGCCGCGCTCAACTCGCCGATCGGCGCGCCGCTGACGATCAGGAGGCTGTCGCCGGCCGCGACCGCCTCCGATTCGCCGAGGGGGGCAGGCTTGATGTTCAGCGGTGCCAGCGATTGCAAAAGGCCAAAGCCGGTGGCAATGTCGTACCCCGCGACGCGTGCCGGCAGGGACCGGCCGTCGTCGAGCTGCAACTGGATCTGGTCGGCCTCGAGCACGAGGTAGCCGATCGTCAGCACGAGACCGGCCGGGTCGATCACGACGCCCGATCCCTGGCGGATGCGGCCCAGCGTGGCGTTGGAGCGGGCGTCGGGCACCGCCAGGGCCTGCACCCCCACGACGGCGTTGACCGCACGCTCGAGCGCGCGCGATTGCTCGGACAGTTCGCTGGCCGCCGACGCGGGGTGTGCCAGCCCGAGCAGCAGCGCCAGGACGAAGGACTTGGCCGGGTACCACATCGCACGCACCTCCGGTGTGCGCACAGGATGCGCCAAGCGCGCGCCGGCCGCAACCGGCGGTCGAGGTTCTTCAGCGACGGCGGCCGCCGAACGGAGGCTGGCCGCGCCAGTAGCGCAGCGTCAGCAAGCCACCGAGCATGCCGCCCAGGTGGGCGAAATGGGCGATTCCGCTGCGCCCCGCCACGCCCAGAGACAGCTCGATCACACCGAACGCCACCACCATGCCGATCGCGGGCATCGGGATCGGGCGGATCGGCAGCGCGGAGCGATTCGTCAACATGATGATGAACAGCACCATGCCCGCCACGTTGAAGATCGTCGATGGGATCATGAGGAGCACCATCGGCAGGAATCCGAGCAGGTCGAACTGCCGGCGCGGGAAAACGAATGCATAGGCGAGCAGCAGGCCGTACAGCGCGCCCGACGCGCCCACGGTGTACGCGATGGAGCCGAGCAGGCCGGTCACGAGCAACTGGGTCAGCCCGGCCGTCACCAGGCTCACGAGCAGGAATACCAGGTATCGGTTCCGGCCCCAGAGTCGCTCCAACTCCGAGCCGAACATCCACAGGCCGAGCATGTTGAACAGCAGGTGTGCCAGATTGCCATGCAGGAGCCCGTAGGTCACCAGCTGCCAGGGCATGAAGGCACCGCTCGTCAGGGGCCACAGGGCGAACGCCGGGACGAGCGGGACGAGCTGATCGAGGAAGAACGCCGCGACACAGGCAAGGATCAACCCGAGGGTGACTGGGGGTAGAGGCGGCATCGTCGGGAGTGGCTGGTGCCCCGGGCCGGACTCGAACCGGCACGCTGATTAGGCGGTGGATTTTGAGTCCACTGCGTCTACCGATTCCGCCACCGGGGCTATGGGCGCGGCGCGCGACGCGCGACGGGCGCGGATTATCACACGCGCTCGGCGCAGCGCGGCCCACGCTGCGACAATTGCGCCATGCCCAGCTACAGGACCCTCGAGGACGTCATCGGCGGCACACCGATTGTCAGGCTGCAGCGCGTGCCGGGGGCCGATAACCATCGTCGCGGCAACGTGTTCCTCGGCAAGCTCGAGGGCAACAACCCGGCCGGCTCGGTGAAGGACCGCCCGGCGATCAGCATGATCGCGCGAGCCGAAGAGCGAGGCGATATCGCTCCCGGCGACGTGCTGATCGAGGCCACGTCGGGCAATACGGGCATTGCGCTTGCGATGGCCGCGGCGATCCGCGGCTACCACATGGTCCTGATCATGCCGGAGGACCTGTCGATCGAGCGTGCGCAGACGATGAAGGCCTTCGGCGCGGAACTGGTGCTTACGCCCAAGTCGGGCGGGATGGAGTACGCGCGCGACCTGGCGCTGCAGATGCAAGCCGACGGCAAGGGCCGGGTGCTCGACCAGTTCGCCAACGCCGACAACCCGCGCGTGCACTACGAGACGACCGGACCGGAGATCTGGCGCGACACCGACGGCACGATCACCCACTTCGTGAGTGCCATGGGCACGACCGGCACGATCACGGGCGTGTCGCGATTCCTGAAGGAGAACAACCCTGCCGTGCGGATCGTCGGCGCGCAGCCGGCCGATGGTTCGCGCATTCCGGGAATCCGCAGATGGCCAGAGGCCTACCTGCCCAAGATCTACGACGCCACGCATGTCGACGAGATCGTGCTCGTGAGTCAGGCCGAGGCCGAGGACATGGCCCGGCGGCTCGCGAGGGAGGAGGGTCTGTTCGCGGGCATCTCGGCCGCCGGGGCGTGCTGCGTCGCCCTGAAGGTTGCCGAGCGCCTGGAAAACGCGACGATAGTGTTCATCGTCTGCGACCGTGGCGACCGTTACCTATCGACGGGCGTGTTCCCGGCGTGAGCTTCCGTTTCTGCCCGCAGTGCGCGACGGCCTTGCAGCCCGTCGAACTCATCGAAGACGGGGGTCCGAAGACTCGGATGCGCTGCACGGCGTGCGACTTCACCCACTGGAACAACCCAACGCCGGTGCTGGCGGCCGTGATCGAATGCGAGGACCGCGACGGGTGCGTGCTGCTGGCTCGCAACGTGGCGTGGCCGGGCCGCATGTTCGCGCTCATCACGGGATTCATGGAAGCCGGCGAGTCGCCCGAGGCCGGGATACGCCGCGAGGTGGCCGAAGAAACGAACCTCGAAGTCGGGGCCGTCTCCCTGATTGGCGTGTACGACTTCCAGCGCATGAACCAGGTGATCATTGCCTACCACGTGTGCGCGCGCGGTGAGATCCGCCTGTCGCCGGAACTGGCGGAATACAGGCTGTTCGCGCCGGCCGACGTGAAGTGCTGGCCCGCGGGTACCGGCTACGCCCTGGCGGATTGGCTGCGCGCGCGCGGGCATCAACCCCAATTCATCGACCCGCAGACGCGCGCCTAGAATGGCGGGTCATGGACGCGACCAAAGAACTTGACGCACGAGGCCTGAACTGCCCGCTGCCGATCCTGAAGGCCAAGAAGGCATTGGCCGACATGCTCTCGGGAGAGGTGCTCAAGGTCACGGCCACCGACCCCGGCTCGGTCCGCGACTTCCAGGCGTTCGCCCGTCAGACCGGTAACGAGCTGGTCGAGCAAGTCACAGGCGACAAGGAATTCGTGCACTACCTGCGCCGCAGATAGGGCCAGCGGCGCTACAGCGACAGGCCCTTGAGATAGCTGCGAAAGCCGGCCCCGAGCACCGGGTGGCCGAGTGCCAGTTCGACGTTGGCCTCCAGGAATCCTTCCTTGCTGCCGCAGTCGTAGCGACGCCCTTCGTAGCGGTAGGCGAATACCTTCTCGCGCCGCAGCAATCCGGCAATGCCGTCGGTGAGCTGGATCTCGCCGCCAGCCCCGCGCGTCTGGTTCGCGATCTCGCGGAACACGCCCGGGGTCAGGATGTACCGGCCGGCAACGCCAAGGCGCGATGGGGCGTCGGCCGGCTTGGGTTTCTCGACGATCCGTTCGACGCTCAGCATGCGTTCGGCCACCGGCGTGCCGGCCACGATGCCGTAGCGCTGCGTGTGTTCGGCAGGAACCTCCTGCACCGCCAGGATCGACGCGTGCCAGTCGGCGAACTGTTCGACCATCTGGGCCAGGACCGGCTTGTCGTTGACCATCAAGTCGTCTGCCAGCAACACCGCGAACGCTTCATTGCCGACCAGTCGCTGGCCGCAAAGCACCGCGTGGCCGAGACCGAGTGCCTGGGCTTGGCGCACGTAGATGCACTCCATGTCATCGGGCTTCACGCTGCGCACAACGTGCAGTAATTCCGCCTTTCCCGCCTGTTCAAGGGCTACTTCCAGTTCGAAGGTCATGTCAAAGTGGTCTTCGATGGGGCGCTTGTGGCGCCCGGTGACGAAGATCATTTCTCTGACTCCGGCGGCGTACGCCTCTTCGACCGCATACTGAATCAGCGGTTTGTCGACCACCGGCAGCATCTCTTTGGGCTGGGCCTTGGTGGCCGGCAGGAATCGCGTTCCGAGTCCTGCCACGGGGAAGATCGCTTTACGGATGTGCATATACTTACAATTCACCGAGGGGGTCGGACAGATTCTGGCACGCGCCGCCGCGACGGCCGACGTGAATCCTGCCCGCGCGAAGCATGGACGTGCTGATCGTTGAGCCTCTCGAGCCGGAGGTGATGCAGTGGCTTGGCGAGCGCCATTCGGTGCGTTACTCGCCGGAGTTGGCGCGTGACCCGCGTGCACTGCGCCAAGCGCTGTTCAATGTCCGTGCGCTGGTGATCCCGCCTTCGGTCGCGCTCGACGCGCAAGTGTTGCACTACGCCCCCGTGCTGCGCGCAGTCGGGCGGCTGTCGGCTGGCGCCGAGAACATCGACCTCGACGCCTGCGGGCGCGCCGGCGTCGAGGTGGTGCGCAGCGTCACTGCAAGTGCCGTGGCCGAGGCGGAGTTCATGGTCGGTGCGCTGCTGGCCATGTTCCGTCGCGTTCCGGTGCTCAGCCCAGAGGGCTTGCTCGTCGGTCGCGAGCTCGGGGGTGCGACGGTCGGCCTGGTGGGCATGGTGCCGGCAGCGCGCTCGCTGGCGCAGTTGCTGGCAGCTTTCGGCTCGCGCGTGATTGGCTACGACCCCGCGGTGCATTCATCGGACAACGTCTGGACCCGCTGGCGTGTCGAGCCCGTCCCGCTGCGCGACCTGATGGAGCAGAGCGACGGCGTGTGCGTCCAGCTGACCTACTTCACCCGCTACCAGGGTCTGATCGGGGAGCGCTTCCTGCCGCACTGCAAACCCAACCAGGTGCTCGTCAGCATCGCCCATTCAAGCCTGTTCGATGAAACGGCGCTGGCCGACGTACTGGCGACTGGCCGGATGGCCGCAGCGTGGTTCGACAGCCTCGAGCCAGGCGTGCTCGACCCCGGCCGACCGCTGGCCGATGTCGACACCCTGCAGGTCACCCCCCGCGTGGCCAGCACGACACGCGAGTCGCGTGTGCGCGCGGCCTGGGCGGTGGCCCGCCGCATCGACGAACTGCTGTCGGCCGACACGACACCGCAACGGGCGGAGTTCAAGCCGACGGCGCCAGACGAGCCAGTTGATCTTCGAGGCGACGAAGCGCCTGCCTGAAGTCGGCCACACGCTCGCGTTCTTGCGCCACGACGGCTGCCGGGGCACGGGACACGAAGCCCTGGTTGCCGAGCTTCGCCTCGGCCTTGGTGATCTCGCCGGTCAGTCGCGACACTTCCTTGAGCAAGCGCGCCGTCTCGGCCGCTACGTCGATCTGCACCTGCAGCGCGAGACGTACCTCGCCTTGAACCATGACAGGCGCGGCCTGGGTCGCCGCGACAAAGGCCGCGTCGTCATCGAGCCGCCGGACTTCGCTCAGCCTTGCCAGCGCCTTCAGCAGCGCAGTGGCGCTGTCGACGAAGTCTGGGTCGCCGTTGGAGATCAGGGGCACTTTCTCGCCGGGTGACAACCCCATCTCGCTGCGCAGGTTGCGGCAGGCGCCGACTACGGCCTTGAGCTTCGACATCCAGGCGTCCGCCTGGGCATCGATGCGCTCGGGCTGGGTCTGGGGATAGGGCGCCATCATCACGCCAGCTCGATGCGCCGACGCGCGGCCGGCCACCGGCGCAACCTGATCCCAAAGTTCGGCGGTAATGAACGGCGCCAGGGGGTGTAGCAATCGCAGCACGGTCTCTAGCGTGCGAATCAGCGTGCGCCGCGTCGCACGCTGCTGGGCGGCGGTGCCCGTCGCGATCTGCACCTTGGCGATTTCGAGATACCAGTCGCAATACTCGTTCCACACGAAGTCGTACACCGCCGCCGTGGCGAGGTCCAGCCGGTAGTCGGCGAAGCCCTGGGCCACCGCAGCCTCGACGCGCTGCAGCGTGCCGGTGATCCAGCGATCGGACTGAGAGAAGCTGAGGTAGCCGTGGGCCGGGCCGGCGGGACTGACGATTCGGCCATCGCGATCGGTGACTGGCGCCGCGCACTCGGCCTTCGTGTGCTCCCTCAGCCCGCAGTCCTGGCCCTCGCAATTCATCAGCACGAATCGCGTCGCGTTCCAGAGCTTGTTACAGAAGTTGCGGTAGCCCTCGCAACGCTTGGTATCGAAGTTGATGTCGCGTCCGAGACTCGCGTAGGAAGCCATCGTCAGGCGCAGCGCGTCGGCGCCGTAGGCGGGGATGCCCTCGGGGAATTCCTTCTTCACCCGCGCAGCGATCTTCGGCGCCGTCTCCGGGCGCCGCAGACCGGTGGTGCTTTTCCCGATGAGGGTGTCGAGGTCGACGCCTTGTATCAGGTCCACCGGGTCGAGCACGTTGCCTTCGCTCTTGCTCATCTTCTGGCCGTGCGAGTCGCGGATCAGGCCGTGGATGTACACGTGCCTGAACGCCGGCTTTCCCGTGAAGTGCGCGGTCATCATGATCATCCGCGCGACCCAGAAGAAGATGATGTCGAAGCCGGTGACCAGCACGGTGGAGGGCAGGAACAGGTCCTGCTCGATCGTCTTGGCGGGCCAGCCGACGGTGGAGAACGGGAACTGCGCGGCCGAGTACCAGGTATCCAGGACGTCGGGGTCGCGCGTGAGCTTGCGGCCCGGCGCCTGCGTCTGCGCCTCGGCCTCGCTGCGTGCGACGTAGACCTTTCCGTCCTCGTCGTACCAGGCCGGAATTTGATGGCCCCACCAGAGCTGGCGCGAGATGCACCAGTCCTGGATGTTGTTCATCCACTGGTTCCAGGTGTTGACCCAGTTGTCGGGAACGAAGCGGACCTCGCCTCGCTCGACCAGCTTCATCGCGCGGCCCGCGATCGACTCGCCGTCGCGGCCGGGCCTGGTCATGGCCATGAACCACTGGTCGGTGAGCATCGGCTCGATCACCTGGCCCGTGCGTGCGCAGCGCGGCACCATCAGCTTGTGCTTGTGCGTTTCGACGAGGAGGCCCTGCGCCTCGAGATCGGCCACCACGCGTTTGCGCGCCTCGAAGCGGTCCATGCCCTGGTAGGCCGCGGGCGCGTTGGCGTTGATCTTCGCGTCGAGCGTCAGCACGCCGATGATCGGCAGCCCATGGCGCTGGCCGACCGCGTAGTCGTTGTGATCGTGTGCGGGCGTCACCTTGACCACGCCGGTGCCGAACTCGCGGTCGACGTAGGCGTCGGCGATCAACGGGATCGTCCGCTCGGTCAGCGGCAATCTCACCTTGCGGCCCACGAGCGCGGCGTAGCGCTCGTCGTCCGGATGGACCATCACGGCCGTGTCGCCCAGCATCGTCTCGGGCCGCGTCGTGGCCACCACGACCGAGCCCGAGCCGTCCTCGAGCGGGTAGCGGATGTGCCAGAGGAAGCCGTCCTCCTCCTCGCTCTCGACCTCGAGGTCGGAGACGGCCGACATCAGCACCGGGTCCCAGCTCACCAGCCGCTTGCCGCGGTAGATGAGGCCTTCCTCGTACAGACGAACGAAGGTCTCGTTGACCACCGCCGACTGCGTCGCGTCCATCGTAAAGTACTCGCGCGACCAGTCCACCGTGTCGCCGATGCGCCGCATCTGGCCTGTGATGACGTTGCCTGAGGTTTCCTTCCAGGCCCAGACGCGCCTGACGAACTCATCGCGCCCGATGTCGTGGCGCGACAGGCCCTGCTCCTGCAACTGGCGCTCGACGACGATCTGCGTGGCTATACCCGCATGGTCGGTACCCGGCAGCCAGAGCGTGTTGAAGCCGCGCATGCGGTGCATGCGGGTCAGCGCGTCCATGATCGTGTGGTTGAACCCGTGCCCCATGTGCAGCGTGCCGGTCACGTTGGGCGGCGGCAGCTGGATCGAGAACGAGGGTCTGGCCGGGTCGAGCGTCGGCGTGGCGGCGCCGCTTTCCTCCCACAGCGGCGCCCATTTGGCCTCGATGGCGGCGGGTTCGAAGGACTTGGCGAGTTCTGACATTGATTTTGCGCCACAGCCGGACACATTCCGGCGACAAGCGCGGCCCTGCGCTGACGGACAATCCTGTCAACGCGAAACGGGCCGCAGGGGTTGCTGCAATTGTAGTTTCGCCCTCTCGAAGCTCCGGAGAACGACGATGCGCCTTGAAGTCCCTCGCTGGTTGCGTGCCCTGGCCTGTGTTCTGCCCATCGTGCTGTCTGCATGCGGAGGCGGCGGTGGCGGCAGCGATGGTTGTCCCTCGACCGCCGCCAGCGGCGGTGTTGCAGACCGGCAGGACTGGTTGCGCTGCTACTTCAACGACACCTACTTCTGGTACCGTCTTTCACCGAATCCGTCGCCCGCTGGCTACAACACGGTAGGCGACTATTTCGCGGCGTTGATCTACCGCGGCGGCGATCTGATTCCACCAAGCACGACGCAGACCTGGCCGTCCGATCGATACAGCGGGTACCAGAGCACTGAAAGCTTCAACCGCTTCTTCGGCGACGGCCAGACGCTGGGCTACGGCCTGGCGGTAGCGGGTCTCGAAGTGACGGTGCCCGCGCCCATCCCCTCGGCGCCACTGTACGTACGCTATGTGGAGCCTGCGAGCCCGGCTGCTGCCGCGAGCATCGCGCGCGGTGACCGCGTGATGTCACTCAACGGACAACCCGCGTCCGACGTGATCGCGGCCAACGACTTCAGCGCGCTGACGCCCAACGCGGTGGGGGATCCCCTGACAGTCGTGCTGCGGAACGCGCAGGGCGTTGATCGCTCAGTTCAACTGGCCGCGGCAGTGTTCGCGTTGACGCCGGTTCAGGGCCGGCCGGTGGTGCAGAGTCCCAATGGGCGCTTGATGGGCTACGTCTTCGTCAAGGACATGATCAACCAGGTCGGTGCGCCGCTGAGCTCGGTGATGAGCGGATTCCGGGCGCAGGGGATACAGGAGCTCGTTCTCGACCTGCGCTACAACGGTGGCGGGCTCGTGTCGGTCGGTGGCACGGTCGCGTCCTACGCTTCGGGCTCGCCTGCCGTGGGACAGACCTACGCGCGGCTGCTCTACAACGACAAACAGAGCGGCAACAACCAGAACTTCGCGTTCAGCAACCCGGGCGCCTGGAGCGGCTTTTCCCGCGTGTTCGTGCTGACCGGCCCGCGCACTTGCTCGGCAAGCGAGCAGGTGATCAACGGCCTGCGTGGGCTCAATGACCTGCCCGGTGCACGCGTCGACGTGGTCACGGTGGGCGACACCACCTGCGGCAAGCCGGTGGGATTCCTTCCCGACGATGATGGCTGGGGCACGACCTACAGCATCGTCAATTTTGAGAGCGTGAATGCGCGCAACGAGGGAC
>Ga0224510_10002010_pt1 | contig 12680 bp, 11 predicted proteins | sample SF_May12_sed_USG_FD_170161 | JGI IMG/M metagenome (GOLD analysis project Ga0224510, IMG submission 170161) | Sediment microbial communities from San Francisco Bay, California, United States - SF_May12_sed_USGS_4_1 | ecosystem: Environmental > Aquatic > Marine > Sediment | place: USA: California... | reverse complement strand
ATTTCGCATCTCGACCAGCGAGTCGAAGCTGTACCACACCAAGGCGATCGCCCAGCGGCTGCACCAGGTGAGCCTGCCGCCGTCGATCGGCGAGCCCGAGCAGCTGTTCGTGGTGCGAATCAACCGCAACACCGTCACCATCTCGGTCGACTCGTCGGGCGAGGCACTGCACCATCGTCCGTGGCGGATCGACCTCGGCGACGCTCCGCTTCGGCCGACCATGGCCGCCGCATGTCTGCAGGCCGTCGGCTGGGACGGCAGCGGGCCGCTGATCGACCCGTTCTGCGGCTCCGGAACCTTTCCCGTTGAGGCCGCGTTGATGGCGCTCGGCGTCCCGGCCGGCGGGGCACGGGAGTTCGCATTCCACACGTGGCCGTCGTTCGACACCGGTGCCTGGGCCAGTGTGGCGGGGTCGGTGCAGGCCGCCTATGAGGCCGCCACGTCGGCTGATGCCGTGCGGCCCGAGATCCTGGCGTCCGACCGCGATCCGGCGATGGTGGCCGCCACCATGGCGAATGCCGCCCGGGCGGAGGTCGACCACCTCGTCACGGCCGAGGAACGGGTCGTGTCCCATCTGCGGGGGCGTGACGGCACCGGTCTCATCATCACGAACCCTCCGTACGGGAAACGGCTCGGTTCGGCGAAGTTGGCGAGGCTCTACGGTCGGTTGGGTGCTGTGGCCCGGGAACGGCTCCCCGGTTTCGATCTCGCGGTGTTGACCGCCCATCGGAAACTGGCGCTACAGGCCGACGCTGCGGCCGAACCGGTTCTGAGCTTCCGCCATGGCGGCCTGGGCGTCCGGCTCTACCATCGGGCGGGCCGACCTCCCGGCTCCGAGCCCTCAGAGTTCAGCCAGGACGAGGTCGTCGCCGCCGGCGGCGAGTAGCCGGTAACCACCGTCGATGGGCTCCCACCGTTCGACCCGGTCGATCAGTTCCAGGAGGGAGTCGTCGAGGTCGGACGGCGAACACGGGTCGATCTCGATGCTGCCGGTGAGGGTGATCGACGCCTGACCGTCGCCGGCCAGGGTGAACGATCCCAGCCGACGCTCGCAGCCGAGATCCACCGTCGCCGCCCCCGTCACGACGTCGAAATCGATTTGGCGGGTCGAGGCGGTGCCGAGTTCGAGCGGCCGTCCGGCGATGGTCGCGCCGGTGATCTCGAAGGTGCCCTGGAAGTCGGCTGAGGCGATCGTGGGATAGCCGGCTGGAACCCCACCGCCGTCTGTTTCACTGTCGTCGGCCGTTCCGCAGCCGATCAGGAAAAGGGCAAGGAACAGGATCGACAGGGTCGACCGGCCGATCCGGCGGCCGAGTCGACGTAGACGAAGCGAGAAGAGAGGCACGAGTGCAAATGTTATATTCACCAGGGCCGGATTCTCGTGGCCCCGTATTCGGCGGCTGTTTCTCGGAGGAGGTTGGCCCGACATGATGGCACACCACCCGTCGAGTGTGGCGCTGGCCATACCGTCGTGGCTCGGCCAACGCGTTGCGCTCGTCGACGGAACGGCCCGCACCGGCGACGAGGAGCAGATGCGGCTTGTGCTCGAGCTGGCGGCGGAGAACAGTCGCCGTGGTGGCGGTCCGTTCGCCGCAGCGATCTTCACCAGTAGCGGCGAGTTGGTGGCGGCCGGCGTCAATCGGGTCGTCCCGGATTCGGCGCCTATCGCCCACGCCGAGATTGTGGCCATCGCGACGGCCGGTCAGCGCGTGGGAACCTGGAACCTGCGGTCGGTCGGGGACCTGACGTTGGTCAGTTCCACCGAGCCGTGCGCGATGTGCATGGGGGCGGTGCCGTGGTCGGGTGTCCGGTCGCTGGTGATCGGCGCCCGCGACGCTGATGCCCGCTCGGCGGGCTTCGACGAGGGCAACAAACCCGATGACTGGCCGGAGCATCTCGCTTCACTGGGCATCGACGTCCGGGTCGACGTCCTGCGCCCTGCGGCGGCCGCCGTGCTGGCCGACTACGCGGCGAGTGGCGGGCCGATCTACAACGGCTGACCCCCGGGTCCCGCCGCCGGCTGCTGGCCGACCTAGTCGGTCATGGCCCGAACCTTCTTGGCGAACTCCCCGGACTCGGAGAATCCGGTCATGATGTCTCCGCGGGGAACACCTCGATTGGCCTGGCCGATCCAGTACTGGCGACCCTGCGCGTCGGGCTGTCGTCCCAGAACATTGCGGTAGACGAGCGCGACGAAATCCCGGGTGTTCAGGGTGCCGTAGCGGTTCAGGAACTCGGTCGAGTTGGCGAAGGTGTTGCTGATGGCCGGGAGTTCCAGGCCGGTGTTGATCCAGTGGGTGAGGCCCCGCTCATCAGGCCGGCGGAGGAAGTACGCCCGGTAGAGCCGTCCGATCGGTCCGACCTCCTCGATCCACCACGTCTGTTTCGCCGTCCGTCGCTTGAACTCCGCGGATTCCGAGAAACTGACCATCACGGCCCCTCGGTAGCCGCCGCCGTTGAGCACACCCAGCCAGTGGTTGAGACCCCTGGTGTCGGGGGCACGGTCGAGGACGTTCGAATAGGCCAGTTCCACGAACTGCCGGTTGGAAAGACGACCGTACTGTTTGGCGAACTGATCGGACTGGGCCAGGGCCTGCGAGATCGAGCCGAGGTTCCGTGAACCGCTGATCACCTGCCCCGACCAGAAGCGCATACCCTCGTCGTCGGGCAGGGTGCCGAAGAAGGCGAGGTAGAGCCGCGAGATGGCGGCTCGTCGCGCCACCCGGTCCTCGGAGGACACGACGACCGGTGCCTTCTTGCCCGGCAACGGCTTGCCCGGCGGATTGAGGAACCCGAGATTCCCGTGGTCGCGGCCGAGGATCTGTGCCGAATCGGCCCGCAGCCAGGTGTTCAGTATGTTGCCGTAGAAGTGCGGGAACCCGACGGTGGTCTTCAGATTCTTGTCGCCGTCGAGGTTCACGAGCGACGGCATCTGTCCGTGGATTCCGCCGTTCACCTGATGGCCCATGGCGAACAGCGAGTTGGCCACACCGTGGTCGGTGCCGCTGCCGTTGTCCTTGACCCGCCGGCCGAACTCCGAGGTGCCGACCACGAGCGTGCGCGTGACGAACGCCGGGTTGAGCATCTGATGGAAGATCTGGAGGGCGGCGTTCAGTTCCGTCATCCGCTCATCATGCATCGACGCCTGATTGGCATGGCTGTCGAAGTCGCCGAACGCGATGGAAATGACCCGGACGCCGAGGTTGGCATTGATCAGGCGGGCGGCCAGCCGGAACTTGGAGATGACCTCGGCTTCCTCCCGCTTGTCGCCGACGAGCGGGTAGACGGTGCCGGCCAGGTCGACGGCCCGCCTCCCACCGGCGGTGAGGCGATCGGCCAGCGGACCCATCCCGGTCGAGGTGGTTCCCATGGCCCGAAGGGCCCGGAACTGACGGCCGTAGGTCGAGTTCGGCTCGCTGACGTCGAAGATGTTGCTCCGGTACTCGGGAAGGGCGATCGCCTGCTGGGACCGTCCCTTCACCAGTACCGGGAGTGACGACCCGAGGCTCACGCCATTGAACGGGTCGGCCCTCAGCCCGTCGAGGTAACGGCCCAACCAGCCGGTCCCGGAGAAGGCCGACGACGGTGCCAGCGTCATCATCCTGGCCGTCGAATCGAAGTGGCTGAGGGTCGTCTCGGTGAGGCCGACGCCGTCGATGATGGCCAGATTCCCCTTGTCCCACTGCTGCTTGAAGAAGCCGAGGCGGGGGTGGAGGCCGCGGTTGCCGCTCAGCGGTATGGCCCGGTCGGACCCGATGGCGAGGTGGGGCCGGACGTCGTGGTAGGTCCCGTTGGTCATGGGGATGAACGTGTTGAGACCGTCGTTCCCGCCGGACATGGTGAGGAGCACGAGCACGCCGTCGCCGGCTCCGAGCGGGGCGGCGGCCGCTGCCGGTTCGGCCAGCCAGGCCGGGAGGGCGCTCACGGTGATCCCGGCCGCCACCGCCTGGAGGAAGAGGCGCCGGGTGATCAGCGAGCGCTCGGCGGCGTTCAACGATGGGTCGGTGATCGCGTCGGGAGGAACGGAGGTGAGCGTCGGAGTCATGCCAGTTGAACGTCCGGGGTCAGGAGGGGCAGCATCAGCAGGCCGGATCGCTGGCCCCATGCGCTTTCGGAGTTTCGTTCCGAGACCACGTAGTCGGTCAGGGCCTTGCGGCTGGCGCTGCTCCGGAGTGCCATGTCGTAGTTGTCGAGGGCCATGTCGACCGCCTGGTCGACGGTGTACTTGAACGTCAGCGGCTTCCACGACACGACGTCCTTGACGTCCTCGAGGTCACCCCGTGAGTAGGTCTTCCATCGCAGGTGGCCGACCATGTCGCCGCGGGCCCAGATGGCGGACTCGGTGATCCAGTAGTCGTTGGGCCGCCATCCGCTGACGTCGGGTGGACGGAACGGCTCCTGGCCCATCTCCCGCAGATACCACTCGGGCCGGGCGGTGGCACAGTCGAACCGGGTGTGGCGCATGAGCGCCACCGCGTACTCGATGGGTGACCGCATCAGGCCGTAGTAGGCGTCGTCACTTCGGAACCCGGAGTGCATGAACACCGCTCGCAGCGCCTCGGCCGCGTTGAGGTTGCGGTTGTACGTGGCGGCGATATCGCTGACCACCGGGTGATTGATCGAGACCGGGTAGGCGAAGAAGGACCACAGTTTGTGGGCGAAGAAGCGGGTGTGGGCCTGGCGGCGATGGCGGAAGAGGAGCTCGATGATGTCGCGTCCGTCCCAGTTGCCGCGCTGACCGAGAAAGGTCTTGGCGCCGCTGTCGTGGTCGGCGGGTGAGAAGCGGTAGCGGTCGTTGTCGTCGACGCCGTGACCGGTCCAGGCCCGGGCCGACTCTCGCACGTCGGCCTCGGAGTAGTGCCCGACGCCGGTGACGAACAGCTCCATCAGCTCGCGGGAGAAGTTCTCGTTGGGGGAGCGGACGGTGTTGCGCCGGTTGTCGAGGTAGAGAAGCATCGCCGGGTCGATGGACGTTCGCCACATCAGATCCTTGACGTTGCCGAGACCGTGTTTCCGGAACAGGTGGTTCTGGGCGAACATTGCCTGGTGGTTCTGGACCTTGCCGATCGATGAGCACAGGTAGCCGTGCCAGAACAGCGTCATCTTCTCGACGACGGGGGCCTGGGTGACCGGACGGCGGCACCGGTTGAGCCAGTAGTGGACCATGTCCACGTACTTGTCGTACCAATCGCGGTCGTGGTGCAGATTCGGTTGTGGGCCGAGCGCAGGTGCTCTCGACGTGTCGAGGACGAGATCGACCAACTCATCCCAGGGCTTGTTCTGATGAGCAAGCACCTCGGATCGAACCGCGCCAAAACCGGCACGGCTGAACAAATGAGCAGTATCCCGATACCTCCGATCCATGAAACGGTGTTACGGAACCGTGACCCAGAAGGTTTAGAGAAAATGACGCGACCGAAACAGTCGTCCGCGCAGGGTGGTCCCCCGGCGTCTCCGCTGTCAGGTCGGTGTAAGGTCGGCCTCGGACCAGAAGCCCGGGAGCGGCCCGTCGACTCCACCGTCGGCATAGGCCTGAAGCCGGTCCGTGACCTGTGGATCGTAGAGTTCGATCACGTCGTGGACCACCTCGGGTCCGGCGGCCCGGAGAGCCTTGTCGGCCGGCGACCCGGGTTTCGGCCCCGAGGCTGTCACCACGAGGACCGGTTCCGGACAGGATGCCGCGGCGGCAGCCGCCCGCCCCAGAGCCCGCCAGGCCGCCTCGATGCGCTGAAGACCCGGTTTTGGGGTGGTGAACCCGCCGGCGATGTCGACCCACCAGCGACGCCCGAACCGGTCGATGGCGCAGAGGTCGAAATCGACGACGCCGGAGGGATGTCTGGGCTTGGCCTTGACGTCGGTGAAGCCCGCTTCGGTCAGGTGGCGGGCGGTGATATCGCTGATCTTGGCCGATTCGGCTGCTGCTGCGGCGGCGCGGAGGTCGTGACGCTCCTCGACGCTGAGATCAGTGGCCGATGGGTCGGCGGCGGCCAACCGATCGAGGCGGTCGATTTCGTCGGCCAGACGCTGCTCGGCCAGTTCCAGATAGTCGGGTTCGTTGTCGTAGCCGACCCCGATGCGTCCGCTGCGCAGGGCCGCCACCACGGTGGTCCCGGACCCGATGAACGGGTCGAGCACGATGTCGCCCTCGTAGGTGTAGAGGTCGATCAGGCGGCGGGGCAGATCGACGGGAAAAGGCGCCGGGTGGCCGACGCGGGTGGCCGACTCCGGGTCGATCCGCCAAAGGTCACGGGTGACGTCGACGAACTCGTCGTTGGTGATGGTCGAGTGGTGGGGGAGGCCCAGCTTCTCCCGTTTGCCCGCCCCGATAGCCCGATTGAACCGGCCTTTGGAGGCGATGACGACCCGTTCGGTGAGGTCTCGCAGCACCGGGTTCGACGCCTTGGCGAACGATCCCCAGGCGCACGATCCCGACGAACTCGACGCCTTTTCCCAGATCACCTCGCCCCGCAGCAACAGGCCGAGATCGTCCTGGAGAATGGAGATGACGTCGGCGGAGAGGCTGCGATAGGGCTTGCGGCCCAGGTTGGCGACGTTGACGGCGATCCGCCCACCGGGCTCCAGCACCCGGCGACACTCGGCGAACACCTCGCGTAACATGTCGAGGAAATCGAGGTAGGTGGAGGGCACGTCGCTCGACTCGGTCACCGCCAGCTCGTAGTCCTTGCCGACGAAGTAGGGCGGTGAGGTGACGACGAGGGCCACGGAGTTGTCGGGCAGCTCGGCCATCTTGGAGCCGTCGCCGAGATAGAGGCGGGCCTCACCCAGCTCGGTGAGCAGCTCGGGTGGGCGGTTGACGGTCTCGTCGGGCGACAGCTCGGGAGCGGTGAAGCGGGCGTAGAACGACGACGAATCGTGGCCCTCGCGCCGACCCACCCCGAACGACGAGGTGGTGGTGCGCCCCTGTGGCTTGGTCATAGGCCACCATCCTAACCGCCGTGGCTGACGCCCTCGGGCCCGCCAGTCTCTGCGGCAACTCGTCCTCGGCTACCCGGCCCGGTAGCCGAGGCCCTCGCCGCCGGCGGAGGTGACCGTGAGGCGCTGACCGTCGATCTCGGTGGTGAACCCATCGCCGAGCACACTGAACACGTGGTTGTCTTGGTCCCGCAGCACGGTGGGGCACTCCTCGGGACCGGCGGCGAACTCGTTGAACTGCACCTCGGAGCCGAACGTCTGGTAGCGGCCGGCGAAGGTGCGGCAGCCGGTGCTACCTGAGAACGTTCCGTCGCTGCTCATCGACAGTGTGGCCGGATCCCCGAGCACCGTGGCCGCCGTGTCACCGCGGATGATCGTGTCGAGCAGCCAGAGGGTGTCGACCAGGTCCTCGGTCGGGGCCGGCTGCCGCCGGGTGAAGATGAGCTCGGTCGAGGGTCCGCCGAGGATCAGTTCGTCGCCGGCCAGCGTGATGTCGCCGACATCGGCCAGGGCGGCGAAGTATGCCTGTTCTGCGGCTTGCACGGCTGCTTCGCACCCCATCTCGGTGGCACTGATGCCCTCGATCGTGATCTCGTTGCCATCGACCGAATACGTCGAGCCATAGCCGTTGCAGGCCGCTGTTCCGCCGAAACTGTCGGCCTCGAAGGTCAGGGTGATCGGGTAGCCGTCGACGAAGGCGATGTCGCCGCCCGGCCCCCCGCCGGCTCGCAGCACCCAGGTGGTGCCGACCAGCGAATCGACGTCGAGGGGGCGCTGTGCCCCGCCATCTTCGGTCGTTCCGTCTGCGACGTCGGTATCGATCGACTGGCCATCGTCTCTGTTCAGCCATGCGGTGAGCCCGACGACGGTCACGAGGACGACGACGGCTGCGGCCAGGGCGGACCAGCGGCTCGGCCTGCCCCCGGACCCGCGTACTCCCGGGCTGGTCGCGGTACGAAGAGGTTCCATGTGTCGAGTATGCACACTCGTCACCGTCCCGTGGCGTCAGCCGCGAAACGCCGTTCTGTGCAGCACAGGTGACACTCCGTGTCACCTGTGCTGCAAATTTCGGGTCAGTCGAGGAGCGTGTCGGAGCGGACCCGGTCCCGTTCGGCCGCCTCGTGCTCGGGCAGGACCCGGCCGAAGAGCTGGCGGGTTCGCACCACCCGGCCGATCACTCCGGCCTTTTCGGTGTAGGCGAAGATGGCGGCGTGGCGGGGCACCGAATCGGTGGCCACCCGGCTCACCCGGTGTAGCGAATGGCGGCCCCGGAAGATCTGCAGGTCGCCGGGTCGCAGGTCGAGGGTGACCACACCGTTGCGGCCGCCGTCGAGCACGTGCTGGATGTGGTCGAAGCCCTCGTCCTCGGCGTTGCGGATGTTGGGGACGTACTCGAACAGGCCGCCCTCGTCGGCCTCGTCGACCAGCACCGTGACGGCGAAGTCGTTGGTGTCGAAGTGCCACGTGAACTGCTGGCCGGGATCGAGGATGTTGGCCGTGAGACCGGCCAAGGGGTCGGCGTAGCAGTGGAGCTCGGGGATCTCCAGACAGGCGGCGAGGAACCGGGTCAGCTCGGGGGCCCGGAAGATGACGTCCGTGGCGCAGCCCGACTCCCATGAATCACCGGGAATGAAGCCGCTGGAGCGTTCGAGAAAGGTGTTGACCGGATGATGATCCGGATAGTCGGGGTTGTACTCGGTGTGGAAGTACGGGTTCATCGTCTGGGTCGAGAAGTGGGTTGTCGGCTTCCGCGCCACGATCTCGGCCGACAGGATCGAGAGGGCCTCGGGCCGGATCAGGTCCTTGACCACGGCGCAGCCGTCGGATCGCAACTGGGCCCGAGCGGCGTCGACCGCGGCCCGGTAGGCGGCGGAGCCCGGTTCGTGGAGGGGATGGCGGTCGGTGTCGACCAACTCACGCAGCCCGTATCGAGCCGTCGTCGTCGTGGTGCCGTTCATACCGTTTGCTCCTTCAGGTTCACGTCTTCACGCTCACTTCTCCCAGTGGGGGATCCAGTCGCCGGCGAGCCGCATCGACAGCCCGGCGTCGTCCTCGATCCTCTTGGCCACATGCAGTTCGCCGACGTCGGTGCCATAGCGTTCGGCGGCGGCGGCGAACGCGCCGCGGGCGGCATCGGTCATCGGCAGCTCGGCCCCTACCGCCTCGGATAGCTCCGCGAGCAGACCCAGGTCCTTCAGGCAGAGGCCGAGGGTGAACGACGGGTCGTAGTGGCCGGCGAAGATCGACGGGGCGTCGTGACGGGCCACGAAGCTGTCTCCCACGCTGTTGCGGATGGCATGCCACAGGGTGCCCAATTCGACCCCGTTGGCCATGCCGACGGCAAAGCCCTCGCCGAGCGCCGCCGCGGCCACGAACCACAGTTGGTTGGTGACCAGTTTGACGACGTTGCCGGTGCCGAGTGCCCCGCAGCGGATCACCATGCCGAGGTTGTCGAGGATCGGGGCGACCCGATCGACGTCGGACTCGGCACCGCCGACGAAGAGCGTGAGGTTTCCGGTGCGAGCCCCGTCGACGGCGCCGGTCACCGGCGATTCGACCACCGACACTGCCTCGGGGGCTTCGGCTGCCAGCCGGGTCAGGAGTTCGACCCGATTGGTTGTCAGGTCGACCCACAGGGAGCCGGGGGCCAGTGCGGCCAGCGCCCCGTCGGGACCGGCCATGACCGATTCGACGTGATCGGGCCGGGGGAGTGAGGTCAGGAGAACGTCGACACCTCGGGCGGCGGCGACGGCCGAGTCGGCCGGTTTGGCTCCCGCGGCAACGAGATCGGCGACCGCCTCGGGCACCAGATCGAAAACCTGAACGGCATACCCGGCGCCGACCAGACGACGGGCCATCGGCCCACCCATGTTGCCCAGTCCGATGAATCCGATGCTCGGCATTCCTCCGGTCACCCGTTGCGCCCCTCTGCATTCGACGTCGTCGCTCATCGATCGAGCGAATATCGCAAACAGTAGACATCGCCGAACCAACGGTCAATCGGCTTGTTTGGTCATCGAGTCATCGAAAAATATCATGGATTGGACCGCCGGGCGCGGGTACGGTTCCACGTCATGAACGTGTCCGATCGTTGGCTTCGAACCTTCGCCGCCGTGGCCGAATCCAGCAGTTTTACCGCTGCGGCCCGCAAGCTGGGTGTCGGTCAACCGGCCGTCAGCCACGCTGTCGCCCGGCTCGAATCGGCGCTCGGCGTTCAGGTACTCGAACGCTCGACCAGAGGTTTGACGCTCACCGCCCCCGGGCGGCTTCTCCATCGCCGTCTTGCCGTGGCGTTCGCCGAGATCGACGATGCCGTGGCGGCGGCGCGGCGGGTCGGTATCAATGAGGTGGTGAGCCTGTCGGTGTCGACCTCGCTGGCCAACTTCTGGCTGCTTCCCCGGCTGCCCGACTTCAAGCGCCGCCACCCCGACATCGATCTGCGGGTGATCACCACCGACTCGGACGATGCCGTCGGACTCGACGACGCCGACCTGTGGATCCCACTCGGGCTCGAACGACCCGGCCATCTGGAGGCGACCCTCTTTCGTGTGGAGCGGATCGTGCCGGTTGCCGCTCCCACCGTCGTCGACGAGTTGTTCGCCGACGGCCGACCGGAGCCCGGTCGGCTGGCCGAGGCCCCGCTGCTCCATCTGGAGGAGCGCTACCGCCCCCGATACAACTGGGAGCGCTGGTTCGCCGACCACGACGTCGTCCTCCTGCATTCCCTCGGCGGGTATCGCAGCAACGACTACTCGCTCGTCCTCCAGGCCGCCCTCGACGGCCAGGGAATCGCCCTCGGCTGGGAGCACATCGTCACCACCCTGCTCGACGACGGCCGACTGGTCGCCCTCGCCGATCCGGTTGAGACCGATCAGCCGTTCCCGATCCTGCAACGGCCCGGGATCACGGCGGCCGCCCGATCGGACAAGGTCGTGGCCCTGCGCAACTGGCTGCGCGACACCGCATAGGGGCCGGCGTTCCCGGTCGGGCGGCGGCCTCATCGATCGCCGTGTACCATCGGGGGTTCGACTGAGGTTGAGGGTTCGGGCAGATGGGCAGAGGTTATGGGGACACATGAACGTAGTCGTGCTCTCGCAACGCGGGGCGTCCGGTGGTCCGGCCGATCAACTCGCGTACAGCGCATGGAGTGAGGCCGAGAACGTTCTGGTCGACGTCGGCGGTGCCCGACTCGGTCTCCTCGATGTGCACCGTCGCCATCGAAGGGTGAAGCTGCGACGGGTGGCCGGACGCGGGCTGCGTCGGGTGGCCGGCACCCACCGGGTCCTCCCGGCGCTTTCGGAGGGCTTGTTGAAGCCGGTTCCGCAAGCCGATCACCTCATCCTGATGGCCCACGGTGCATGGGAATTGCCGCTGATCGAGCGGGTGGGGAGGCTGCGCCGATCGGCCAAGACCATCTCAGTCTGGATGCCGGAGGTCTGGCCGAGCGAACTCGACGACCGTGTCGCCTACGAGGGCTACGGCATGGTCGACCATCTATTCGTCGGCATCCGCGAGGTGGTCGACCGGTTCACCGAGCTGGTGCCGAACGCCGACATCCACTGCCTGCCACCGGCGGCCGACGTTCTCACCTTCGGCGGCGGCGATCCGGAACCGAAACGCAACATCGCCGTGCTCGGGATCGGCCGGCGGGAGCCGAGTCAGCATCGCCGGATTCTCGACTGGGCGGCGGCCAACCAGGAGCTGTACCTCTACGACACGCTGCAGGGCAAAGCGGTGTCGTGGCGTGAGCACCGCGACGCCGTGGCCAACTGGTATCGCCAGTCCCGCATGGCCGTCTGCAACTACGGCAAACACGATCGTCCGGAGGAGATCGGGAATCTCCGGATCGTTCCTGGTCGTCTCTTCGAGGGTCTGGCCGCCGGTTCGATCCTGATCGGGATGCCGCCCGACGAGGAGAGTCAGCGACAGCTCGTCGGCGAGGTGGTCGTCGAGTCGACCGAGTCGACCGAGCTGGAAACGCTGCTCGACAAGTACAACGATCCCGAGGCCGGTCGCCTCATGCGTCTGCGCAACGCGTCGCTGGCCGCTCGTCGCCACGACTGGGCCCATCGCTGGCGCGACGTTTTCCGGGCCATCGACCTGGTCCGGCCGGAGGGCCTCGACGAACGCCTCGCCCTCCTCGACGCCCGGGCCGACGAGCTCGACCGTCGGCGCCGCTAGACGCCGATCCGGAGGTATCGGCGGCGGCAAGCCGCTACAAGTTTGCGTATCGCAAACTCTCTGGCCTTGCAGGGGAGCCCTGGAGATCGATTTCTCCGCAGTCTGCTAGCCCAGGAACTCGGTGATGCGGCTCTTCGGCCGTCCGATGATCGCCTTGCGCCCCTTGACGATGACGGGGCGCTGCAACAGCGCCTTCTGCTCGACGAGGAGGTCGATCACGGCCTCCGGGTTGCCGACGTAGTCGTCGGGATCGAGTTCGAGCTTCTTGAACCGCGAGTCCTTGCGCACGAGATCCTCGACCGGGTCCTCGAGCCCGGCCACGATCTTTTCGAGCGTGGCCCGATCCGGTGGTTCCTTCATGTAGAGCACGACGTCATGATCCACTCCCAGCTCCTCGGCGACCGCCAAGGCATTTTTGGAAGAGTTTCAATGGGGGTTGTGATAGATGGTGACCTTCGCCATGGTCGCCACTCTACCCCGGGGCTCGACCGGCGACGGCGAGGCGCCGGGCGAACTCGTCGAGCTCGGCCGTCGACAGGTTGGCGTAGCTGAAACGGATCCAGCCT
>Ga0224510_10002007_pt1 | contig 12692 bp, 13 predicted proteins | sample SF_May12_sed_USG_FD_170161 | JGI IMG/M metagenome (GOLD analysis project Ga0224510, IMG submission 170161) | Sediment microbial communities from San Francisco Bay, California, United States - SF_May12_sed_USGS_4_1 | ecosystem: Environmental > Aquatic > Marine > Sediment | place: USA: California... | reverse complement strand
CGCCGTCAGCGCGTCGGGTCGCCCGGTGCGAGCCGCGGGTCGAGCTCGCGCAGGTGGGCGCGCAGGCCGGCGAGCGATTCCACGCGCCGCGCCCCGATCTCGTCGAGCACGCCCTCGTAGGACGCGATCCCCGCGCCGCCCACGACGAGCTTCGTGGCACGCGGCAGCGCGACGCGCAGGGCACGCAGTTCATCCGGCAGTTGCCGGTCGTCGACCGGATAGACGATCGAGAGTGCAACCACCGAGGCGTCGGCGATGCGCGCCGCGCGGGCGAACTCGGCGGCGGGGAGGTTCGCCCCGAGGTACACCACGCGCCAGCCCTGGCCGCTCGCCGCGGTGGCGGCGAGCATCGCGCCGAGGTCGTGCATCTGCGCGGCCGGGGTCCCGACGACGACGACGGGCGCGTCCGCGCCCACGGGTGGGGACTCCGTCATCCACGTGAGCACTCGGCGGATCGTGGTCGTGGCGAGGTGCTCGTTGGCGGGGGCCAACTGCCCGGCGTGCCACCGCGCGCCGATCGTGAGCAGCAGGGGACCGAAGACGCGGTCGAGCACGTCGTCGGCGGAGAGCCGGAGTGTCGCGGTGCGGAGCGTGCGCTCGAGCGCCGTCGCGTCGAACTGTTCCACCGCCGCGAGGGCCTCGGTGAGGAAGACGGAGATGGTCGCACCGTCCGGATCCTCGACGTCACCCTGCCGATTCGCACGAGAGTCCGCCGCTACGAGCTCCTGCAGCTCCTCGTTCGCGAGCTGGGCGACCTGGCCGATCTGTCGTCCGCCGGCGGTGGCGCGCTCCAGAAGCCGCAGGCGCTCGATATCGGAGTCGGTATAGTGGCGCTGCCCTCCGGGCGTGCGAGCGGGATGCACGGCGCCGTAGCGGCGCTCCCACGCGCGCAGGAGGTCTGGGGTCAGACCAGTGCGCCTGGCGACGACGCGGACGGGATGGATGGCGGGTTCGGCTGAGGACGTCATGTATCATATGATATGGACAAATAGTCTATTTGTCCAGATACATGGATGTCTCGTCCAGAAATAGTCGGGGGATTGACATTCAAAAGCTAGACAATTACCATACATACACAAAACAAATCGCATATTCGCTGGACAACACTTCGACGTGCTGCCAGACGGCGATTCCCGCTCCACCACTCTTCTAAGGGAGACAGACCCATGCGCTTCACCTCACTGACCCTCGCCGCCGCCCTCGTTGCGGCCCCCCTCGCCTCGGTCTCCGCTCAGGCCCCGATGGCGCCCACCAAGAACATCGTCGAGACCGCGGTCGCGGCCGGCTCCTTCAAGACGCTGACGGCGGCTCTCGAGGCGGCTGGCCTCGTCGCGACACTCGAAGGCCCGGGCCCGTTCACGGTCTTCGCGCCGACGGACGAGGCATTCGCCAAGCTCCCGGCCGGCACGGTCGAGGCGCTGCTCAAGGACAAGACCAAGCTGGCCGCGATCCTCACCTACCACGTGGTGTCCGGTGACGTGATGGCCAAGGACGTCGTGAAGCTCACGAGTGCCAAGACGGTCAATGGCCAGTCCGTGAAGATCATGGTCATGAACGGCAAGGTCATGATCGACAACGCGACGGTCACCACCGCCGACGTGCAGACGACGAACGGCGTGATCCACATCATTGACACCGTCCTCCTGCCCAAGCAGTAGTCGGATCGATGTCCCGCGGGTAGTGTTGAAAGGAGGCCGCACGTTCCCGAAGGCGGGGACATGCGGTCTCTGCCTATTCCCCCATTCCTCCTGGAGTCCGACCCATGCGCGTGATCACGATCCTCGCCGCGGCCGCCGTGGCCTCGACCCCGCTCGCGACCCCGCTTGCGGCCCAAGCCCCCGTGTTGAATGCCGCGCCCAGCACCCGCGCGACCTTCACCCTGTCGCTCTCGCCGCCGCGGGTGCAGGGACAACCGGCCCCCACGCCGCTCCTCGTCACGATCGACTACGGCCAGCCGCACGCCCGCGGACGCGATGTCCCCAGTGAACTCATGAAGGACGGCACGGTGTGGCGTACCGGTGCGAACGCCGCCACCACCCTCACCACGGAGGCGGACCTCACCATCGGCGGGGCGAAGGTGCCGAAGGGTGCGTACTCGCTCTACACCATCCGAGAGGGCGGGAAGTACGTCCTGATCATCAACAGCAATACCGGCCAGTGGGGCACCGACTACGACGCCTCCAAGGATTTCGCGCGGGTGCCGCTCCGCATGCGGACGCCCTCGGAGCCGATCGAGTCGCTCCAGATCGCCATGGTCCCGCCGATGAACGGGCCGCCCAAGGGTGTGCTCACCATCGGCTGGGGTCGCGTGCACCTCTCTGCGGAGTGGTCCGCGCCCTGATCGCGCGGCCGGCGCGCGGCCGGCGCGCGGCGCCTGAGCCGCGGGCCACCGCGTTGCCGCGTCAGCCCTGCAGCACGGCGAGGAGTTCGCCGGCGAGCGTCATCGGGTCGAACGGCTTGGTGAGGCAGGCGATCGCGCCCACGCCGAGGGCACCGTCGAGTTCGTTGCGCTGGGCGCGCGCCGTGAGGAACACCACGGGCAGGTGTGCCGTCGCCGGGTTGGCCTTGAGGCGGCGGCACGTCTCGTAGCCGTCCATCCCCGGCATCATCGCATCGAGCAGGACGGCGTCGGCCGGCCCGGCGGCGGCGCGCTCGAGGAGCGCTGCGCCCGAGTCGAAGAACTCAGCCTCGAATGTCGGCTCGAGGCTGAGGGCCAGGGAGAGGATGGTGCGGATATCGGGTTCGTCGTCGGCGCAGAGCAGTCGCATGGCTGAGTGCAATGTGTCCGGGGAGCGACGGCGTGCGCAACGCGGCCGGGTCTCGCGTCCCGTGCCCGCCTGTTGCCCGCGCCGCACGCGACCGGTATCACTTCCTTACCATGCCCTCCTCGAGCGAACTGCACGACGCCCTGGCCAAGTTGCGCGCGCGGTTCGTGGCGTCGAGCGGCGACACGATCGCCGCCTTCGCCACGCTGGCGGACCAGGTGCAGCGGGATCCCACCGCGCCGGAGGTGCTCGACGCGCTGCGCCGCGAGCTGCACCGGCTCCACGGCACCGCGGGGAGCTACGGGTTCCACGAGGCGAGCCGGATCGCCGGGGCCCTCGAGCTCGTCGCGGCGAAGTGGATCGCCGACCCGGCGCTCGACACGGAAGAGCGGGGCGCCGTCGTCCGCCAGTTCGTTTCGGCGATCAGCGCCGCGCTCGTCGCCACGTCGGGGCCGTAGGACTCCCCGACCGGTCGCCGGCTGCGCCGCGGGGTCGGGCCCACGAGGTGCGTCGACCCACCACCAGCGCGAACGGCATCGCGGCCGTGCGCGAGCGGCACTGCGCCGTCGGCCTAGCGCCGCTCCGGTCCGGCCGGTGCCGCGCCCGGTGCCTGCTTCGCGAGCTCGTGCCGCATGCGCTCGAAGAGGATCTGCTCCGAGTCGCGGCTCTTGACGAACGCGTCGGCCGCGCGGATCCCTGACGCGCGGAGCTCATCGGGGTCGAACTCGCGCGCCGAGTAGAGGAACATCGGCATCTTGCGGTGGCGTTCCGACTTCCGGATCCAGCGCGCGAAGGCCAGACCGTCCATGCCGGGCAGCCCGGGGTCGACGATGATGGCGGCGACCTCCTCGCGTTCGAGGAGGGCCTGGGCCGCCTCCGCGCTCTGCACCGGGATGGGGCGGGCGAGCGACTCGAACTGGGCGACGAGGACGTCGCGCATCGAGGGGTCGTCCTCGATGATGAGGATCGCCCGGCGCGGGTCGGCCACGCGCTCGAGCGGCGCGACCGCGGGGAGCGTGACCCAGAATACCGTGCCGCCACCCTCCGCGGACTCGAACCCGATGCGCCCGCCGTGGAGCTCGACGATCGCCTTGGCGATGCTGAGGCCGAGACCGGTGCCGCCGCTGCGGTGCATCGCCGGATCGGCGGACTGCTGGAACCGGCCGAAGATCCGGCCCGCGAACTCCGGGGCGATGCCGGGCCCGTGGTCGCGCACGCGCACCGACACCCGGTCACCGTCGACGGTGATCGAGACGTCCACCACGCCGGAGTCCGGCGAGTACTTCACCGCGTTCGACACGAGGTTCGTGAACACCTGTACGATGCGATCGGCGTCGCCGACGATCTCCACATCCGCCTCGGGGGGCGAGACGAGACGGACCTCGGTGCCATGCTCGCGCGCGAACGCCTCGATCCCGGCGAGGGTGGTCTGCACCAGCGGCCGCAGGTGGAGCCGGTCGCGACGGACCTCGATCTGTCCGGAGTCCATCTTCTCGACGTCGAGGATGTCGTTGATGAGCCGGATCAGCCGGTCGGTGTTGAGCTTGGCGATCTGCAGCAGGTCGAGGCCGCGCGGCGGGACGTCGCCGACCTTACCGCCGAGGATGAGCCCGAGGGCGCCGCGGATCGAGGTGAGCGGGGTGCGCAGCTCGTGGCTGACGGTGGAGACGAAGTCGCGCTTCAGGCGTTCGAGCTCCGTGAGCTTCTCGATGTCGTCCTGCAACTGCCGCTCGCGCTGCTCGATGCTGCTCGCCAGCTGCTCGAAGGTCGCCGCGAGCTGCGCCGTCTCGAGGTTCGGTGCCTGCGACGCGGAGGGGAAGTGCGCCTCGCGGTAGTGGCCGGCCTCGAGGGCCCTCGCGGCGTCCACCACCTGGCCCATGGCGCGGCCCACGAGGCGCATGATGAGCGTGAGCAGCAGGACGAACACGGCGAGCGCGGCGATGCGGATGACGAGGGAATCCCACGCCTCTCGCGCCTCGGCCTGCTCGCTCTCGAGGACCACGGCATCGCGCTCGCGCCGCAACTCGCGCTGCACGGCCGCCTGGCGCTCGAGCAGGCGTGCCATCAGGCCCGTGCCGGCGAGGATGCGCACGGCGTCGGGCGACCCCGACTCGAAGGCGCGGAGGCCCACCTGCTGCCGGCGCCGCACGGCCGGGAGGTGCGCGGAATCCACCCAGAGGCGGAGCGTATCCGCGAGCTCGCGCGTCGCCCGGGCGAGCCAGGGACGCCCTCCCTCGGCCACGAGCTGCGCGGAGGCCACTTCGAACGACACGTGCTCGCCCGCCACCTCGTCCAGGAACGCCGGCCGCCCGGTGGCCAGGAAGGCCAGGTGGGCACGCGAGAGCCGGAGCAGCGCGGTGCCCATGCGTGACATCGACTCATCCGCCCGCCGCAGCTCGGCGCGCCGCTCATTGCGGTCGAGGGTCGCGGCCTCCTGCCGGTCGCTCGCGAGGCGGGCCGTGAGGAACCAGAGGAGGCTCACGAGCATGCCGAGGATCAGCAACTGCGCCGTGAGCGGCAGCGCGCGCCAGCGTCCGCCGAACCCACGCGCGGCTGCGGGCCGCGGGGCCTCGCGGGCGTCGGGGGAGTCGGGCGTGGCGGGGTGTGACGGCGTCACGAGGGGGGGACGAACCAATGGGGAGCGAGGGCACAGCCGCACGGGCGTGCCCGCCGTGGTAAATTCCCCCTTCGCCGCACTCCTCCTCCCCGCCGCGTCCCGCCGATGCCCCAGACTCCGTTGCACGCCCTTCACGCCGCCGGCCAGTCCATCTGGCTCGACTTCATCGACCGCGCGCTGCTCGCCTCGGGGGACCTGGAGCGCCGCATCCGCGACGACGCCCTCACCGGGATGACCTCCAACCCGACGATCTTCGAGAAGGCGCTCGCGAGCGGCACGGCGTACGACGCGCAGTTGCGCCGTGCGGCCGAGGGCCGCTCGGCGTGGGAGTTGTTCGAGCTGGTGGAGACCGACGACGTGCGGGCCGCGTGCGACGCGTTCACCGCCGTGTACCGGGCCTCGCAGGGGCGCGATGGGTTCGTCTCGATCGAGGTCTCCCCGGGTGCCGCGCACGACGCGGCGGCGACGGTCGCCGAGGCGCACCGGCTGTGGGCCGCGGTGGACCGGCCGAACGTGATGATCAAGGTGCCCGGCACGCCGGAGGGCTGCGTGGCGCTGCGCCAGCTGATCGCCGACGGGCTGAACGTCAACGTCACGCTCCTCTTCGCCGTGAGCGCGCACGCGCAGGTGATCGACGCGTACCTCGGCGGGCTCGAGGACCGCGCGGGGGCGGGCGGCGACCTGCGGCACGTCGCGTCGGTGGCGTCGTTCTTCGTGAGCCGCGTGGACGGCGCGATCGACGCGGCGCTCGAGGAGCGGGTGGCGGCCGGGACGCACACCCGCGCGCGCGCCGATGCGCTCGCCGGGCGCGCCGCGATCGCGAACGCGCGGCTCGCCTACCGCCTGTTCCGCTCTCGCTTCAGCGGGCCGCGCTGGGACGCGCTCGCGGTGAGGGGTGCGCAGGTCCAGCGGCCACTCTGGGCCAGCACGAGCACGAAGAATCCCGCGTACCGCGACGTGCTCTATGTGGAGCAGTTGATCGGGCCCGACACCGTGAACACCATGCCCCCGGCGACACTCGAGGCGTTCCGGGACCATGGGATCACTGCGCGCACGGTGGACGGCGACGTCGCGGCGGACGAGGCGCTCCTCGCGGAACTCGCCTCGCTCGGCATCGCGCTCGACGCGGTCACCGACCGCCTGCTGGTCGACGGGCTCGCGAGCTTCCAGAAGTCCTTCGACACGCTCATCGCCGGCCTCGAGCAGAAGACGGCGTCGCTGGCGCTGGGCGCCGGCGCGCGCTGACCGCCCCACTCCCCGCCTCCCCGCACGGCATGCGCCGCGACACCACGAAGATCGTCTGCACGCTCGGACCCTCCTCCGCGAGCCCGGACGTGATCCGCAAGCTCATGCTCGCGGGGATGAACGTGGCGCGGCTCAACTTCTCGCACGGCACGCACGAGGGACACGCCCGCACACTGGCGAACATCCGCAGCATCGCGGACGACCTGCAGCAGTCCGTCGCGATCCTCGGTGACCTCCAGGGGCCGCGCATCCGCATCGGCGTGCTCCCCGAGGCGATCGACCTCGCCGAGGGTGCCCGGCTCGTGCTGGCGCACGAGGACCTCGCGTCCGGCGACGAGATCCCGGTGACCTACGACCTCGGGCGCGACGTGCAGCCGGGGAGCGCCATCCTCGTGGACGACGGCCTGATCTCGCTTCGGGTGGAGGCGGTGGACGGGCCGCGCGTCGAGGTCTCGGTCCGCTACGGCGGCCTGCTCAAGTCGAACAAGGGGATGAACCTCCCCGGGGTCGACGTCTCGGCTCCGTCGCTCACGGAGAAGGACCTCGAGGACATCCCCTTCGCGATCGAGCAGGACCTCGACTACCTCGCGCTCAGCTTCGTGCGCAAGCCGGAGGACATCCTCGCCCTGCGCGAGCTCCTGCCGAAGGGGCTGTTGATCGTCGCCAAGATCGAGAAGGACTCGGCGCTCCACCGCATCGAGGAGATCCTCAAGGTCTCCGACGCCGTGATGGTCGCGCGCGGCGACCTCGGCGTGGAGCTCCCGTTCGAGGAGGTGCCGCTCCAGCAGAAGCGGATCATCGGGTTGGCGAACCGGTACGGGCGCCCGGTGATCACGGCAACGCAGATGCTGGAGTCGATGGTGCAGCATCCGCGTCCCACGCGCGCCGAGGCGAGCGACGTGGCCAACGCGATCCTGGATGGCACGGACGCGGTGATGCTCTCCGCGGAGACCGCGGCGGGGCTGCACCCGGTCCTGGCGGTGGAGGCGATGCGGCGGATCGCGAGCGCCGCGGAGCGGGCGCCGGTGGAGCGGGGGCAGGGGCTCGACCGCGTGAAGGCCGGGAGCGCGACGGTCGAGGAGACCATCGCCTCGGCCTCGGTGACCGCCGTGCGGCTGCTCGGCGCATCGGTGATCGTCGTCTTCACCAAGAGCGGCTTCTCGGCGCGCATCGTGGCGGCGCGGCGGCCGAACGTGCGGGTCGTCGTGCTCACCGACAACCGCCGCACCTACCGCCAGCTGGCGCTGGTGTGGGGCGTGATCCCCTTCCTCGTCCCGCACTGCGACACGTACGAGCAGATGACGGAGCTGGCGAAGGAGTGCCTCTTGCGCGAGGGGCTCGCGCGGCCGGGCGAGCGCATCGTGGTCACGGCGGGCGTGCCCTTCGACGTCCCCGGGACCACCAACCAGTTGAAGGTGGAGACGGTGTGAGGCTCACCTTCCTCGGCACCGGCACGAGCTTTGGCGTGCCCCAGGTGGGGTGCGGCTGCGCGGTGTGCGCGAGCACCGACCTGCGCGACAAGCGGACGCGGGTGGGGGCGATGGTGGAGTCGGAAGGACTCCGGATCCTCATCGACACACCGCCGGAGCTGCGGTTGCAACTGCTCGCGTCGGGGATCACGCGCGCGGACGCGGTGCTCTTCACGCACGACCATGCCGACCACACGCACGGCATCGATGACATCCGGGCCATCTCGGTCCAACGGGACGGGGCGCTCCCCATCTACGGGCCCGCGGAGACGCTCGAGTCCCTCGCGCGGAAGTTCCCGTACATCTTCGATGCGGAGTTGCGGCCGCTCCCGGGCACCTCCAAGCCCGAGGGGTTCGCCACGGCGCTCGCGCCGGGCGTCACGGTGCGGATCGGGCACCTCGACGTCACGCCGGTGGAATTGCCGCATGGGCGCCTCCGGGTGTTCGGCTACCGGATCGGGCCCCTCGCCTACGTCACCGACGCCAAGCGGCTCCCCGACGCGGCCGTGGCCGCGCTCGCGGGCGCCGACGTGCTGGTGCTCAACGCGCTCTTCCGCACCCCGCACCCGACGCACCTCTCGATCGGTGAGGCCGTCGAGGCGGCGCGACGCGTGGGGGCGCCGCGCACCTACCTCACGCACCTCACGCACCAGACCTCGCACGCGGAACTGCTGGCCACGCTCCCGCCGGGGATCGAGCCGGCGTACGACGGGCTCACCATCGAGGTCGGGTCGCACTAGCTTTGGGGGGGGGCGGAACAGCGCCGACGGTCCGTGGTATCTGAATGGGGCGGTGCTCCATGCACCTCCCCTCGGTCCCGGCCGGCCCGCGCGTGCGGAGCCCGGCGAGGCCGGAGCAGGTGAGTCTGGCGAGCGGATCGCTGCGAACCTGTCCCCCACACGCGCTCGACGCGCACTGCAACGGAGTCACACGTATGCGAAAGCTCCTCATCGCCTCCCTCCTGGCGCTCACGGCCTCGGCCTGCGTCTCGAAGTCGGAGTACGACCGTCAGATTGAGCAGGTCGCGGCCATCTCGGCCGAGAAGGACTCGCTCCTGATGGAGGTCGTGCAGAACTCGGACTTCATCGCGTCGGTCAACAGCGAACTCGACAAGGTGAAGAACAACATGCCGGTGGCGAAGGGCGCCGGCGAGATGGAGACGATGTCGCCGACGCAGCGCCGTGCCGCGCTGGCCGAGCGCGTGAAGGCGCTCACCGAGCGGCTGCGCGAGTCCGAGGAGCGGCTCGCCCAGAGCCGCCGTCGCGTGAACGCGCTCACCGCGAGCAGCGCCACGATGCAGGCGCAGTTGACCGCGTTCGACTCGACCATGAAGTCGTTCGAGGTCCTGATCGCGAACCAGAAGACCGAGATCGTCGCCCTGCTCGACCAGGTGGCGGTGCTCACGTCGGAGAACATGGCGCTGCGCGAGGCCAACACGGCGCTGGAGACGGAGCGCGTGGCGCTGACGGAAGTGACGACCGCCCTCACCGCGGAGCAGAACACGGTGTACTGGGTGGCCGGCAAGAAGGACGAGCTGCTGCGCCGCGGAATCATCGAGCAGCGCGGCGGGATGCTCGGTATCGGCAAGACGCAGGTGCTCGCCCGCACGCTCGACGCGAACGAGTTCACCGCGATCGATCGCATGCAGGTGCGCGAGCTCACCTTGCCCGAGGCCGGCAAGACGTACCGCATGATCTCGAGCAACGACGTCGCCGGCGTCGAGTCGGCGCCGGCGGACGGCAAGTTCAAGGGGACGGTGAAGATCGCCTCGCCCGAGACCTTCTGGCGCACCTCCAAGTTCCTCGTGCTGATCGAACAGTAGGAGGGCACGCGTGTCCGAGTCAGACGAGCAGGACCCGACCGTCGGCAGCGAGCGGCGGTCGGGTGGTGGGATCGGGATCTTCGCGCTCGGCGTCGTGATCGGCGCCGGGCTCGCCCTGTTGTACGCGCCTCAGTCGGGTGACGCGACGCGGCGGAAGGTGGCGCGCGGCGCGCGGCGCATGCGCCGGAAGGTACGCGACCTGGTCGAGGTCGCCGAGGACACCGCGCAGGACGCGGCGCGCTCCACTCGAGAGGCCCTCGAGCGGCGCCTCGCGCGCCACCATGAGACCTCCCGCGACGAGTTGCACGACGGAGAGGACGAGGGCGTCTGAGGGCGATCCTGCGCTACATCGGTGAGGTGGTCCGCCGGGCGGATGCGGACGACGTCCTCTTTCTCGCCGGTGGCGTGGCCTTCAACGTGCTCCTCGCGGCGGTGCCGTTCCTGCTGCTGATCGGCGCCGGGCTCGGCTACCTGCTCGACCAGTCGCCGACAGCCTCCTTCCGCATCGCGCAGACGGTGCTCGAGACGCTCCTTCCGGCGCGATTCGCGCAGGCAGAGCCCCTCCTCGACCCGGTGCTGGCGGACGTCGTGCGAACGCGGGCGGTGGTCGGCCTGGGCGGCGGCATCGGCTTCCTCTGGTTCTCCACCCGGTTGTTCGCCTCGCTCCGCCTCGTGATGAGCATGGTGTTCAACCATGGCCGCGAGCGCGGCTTCGTGCGCGGGAAGCTCTGGGACCTCCACCTCACGTTCACCTCCGTCGTCCTGATGCTGGCGTGGGTGGCGCTCAGCGCCTGGCTCACCGTCACCACGGGTCGCCTGGGCGCGGCGCTCGCGCGCGCGGGGCTCCTGCAGGACGCGATGGGGAGCATCGAGTACGCAGTCACGCGTGCCCTCGCGGTCACCGTCGTCGTGACCATCTTCTTCGCGCTCTACCGGTGGCTGCCACGCACCCGCACGCCGGTGCGCGTCGCGCTCACCGGGGCGGTGACCGCCGCGGCGCTCTTCGAGGTGGCCCGGGCGCTCTTCGGCTGGGCGCTGCGCACCTTCCCCCCGTCCTCGGTCTACACGGGCACGCTGGGGGCCGTGTTCATCGTCGTGTTCTGGACGTATTATGCGGCGCTCATCTTCGTGCTCGGCGCGGAGGTGGCCCACACCGAGCAGGACCGGCTCGCCGGCACCCTCGGATCCGAGACCCCTGCGCCCACGCCCGCCACGTGACTCCTCCCGCGACCGCCCCGATCGACCTCCGCAGCGACACCGTGACCCGGCCCACGCCCGCGATGCGCCAGGCGATGGCCGAGGCCGAGGTGGGAGACGACGTGCTCGACGGCGATCCGACCGTCCGGCGGCTCGAGGAGCGGGTCGAGGTGATGCTCGGCAAGGCCACCGCACTCTTCTTTCCGACCGGCACGATGGCCAACCAGGCCGCGCTCTGGCTACAGGGCGAGCCCGGCACCGAGGTGTTCTGTCACGACGATTCGCACATCGTGAACTGGGAGCTCGCCGGCACCGCGGCGCTCGCGGGCCTGCAGGTGCGGCTCATCTCCGGCGGGCCCGTGATGGATGCCGAGGCGCTGCGGGCGGCCTTCCGGCCGGCGTCCAAGCACGCGCCGCGCGCCTCGCTCGTATGCGTCGAGAACACGCACAATGGCGCCGGCGGGATGGTCACCAGGCTGGAGAAGCTGCGTGAGATCCAGGCCACCGCGCGCGACGCCGCGCTCCCCGTGCACCTCGACGGTGCGCGGCTCTGGAATGCCCACGTCGCGACCGGCACGCCGCTCCGGGACTTCGCCGCCTGTGCGCAGACGGTGATGGTGGCGTTCTCCAAGGGACTCGGCGCACCGGTGGGCGCCTGCCTCGCGGGCGATGAGCGCCCGATGCGCCGCGCCTGGGAGGTCCGCAAGCGGCTGGGCGGCGGGATGCGCCAGTCGGGGATCCTCGCCGCGGGGGCGCTGCACGGGCTCGACGTGCACCTCCCGCGGATGCACGAGGACCACGCGCGCGCGAAGGCGCTCGCCGAGGCGCTCGCGAAGGCGCCGGACGTGCGCGTGGTGCCGCCCGACACGAACATCGTGATGGTGGACCTGCTCGCTGGCCAGTCGGCGGCGAAGATCGTCGAGAAGGCGCGGAAGAAGGGCGTGCTCTTCGCGCCATGGACCGAGACGCGGCTCCGCTGCGTGCTGCACCTCGAGATCGACGACGCCGCGCTGGCGACCGCGTCGGATGTGATCGTCGCCGCGCTCGGCGGCTAGCGGACGCCGGGCGCGGTTCGCGCCGCGCCTACGCGCGCGTCGCGAGCACGGCGGCCTTCCGCTCCAGCACCGTCCGGAGCGACTTCCAGCTTTCCACGAACTTGCGTACGCCGTCGCGCTCGAGCTCGTCGGCCACCGCCTCCATCGAGATCCCGAGTCGATCGAGCGCTGCCACGGTCTCATGCGCGGCGGCGATGGCACCGTCGTCGAGTCGCACGGCCGGCCTCCCCCCATCACGGTAGGCGGCGAGGGTCTCCGGGGGCAGGGTGGTCACCGTCGCGGGCGCGATGAGGGCCTCGCAGTACTCGAGCGGCGGACGCGTCGCGTCCTTCATGCTCGTCGACGCCCAGAGCGGGCGCTGCGAGCGCGCGCCATCCGCGGCGTACGACGCCCAGATGGGGCCCCTGAGCATCGCACTGTAGGCCTCGTACGCGAGCGCGGCGTTGGCCACCGCCGCCTTGCCACGCAGGTCCCGCGCGGCGGGCGTGCCGATCGCGTCGAGCTTCTCGTCCACCAATGTGT
>Ga0224510_10002005_pt1 | contig 12695 bp, 12 predicted proteins | sample SF_May12_sed_USG_FD_170161 | JGI IMG/M metagenome (GOLD analysis project Ga0224510, IMG submission 170161) | Sediment microbial communities from San Francisco Bay, California, United States - SF_May12_sed_USGS_4_1 | ecosystem: Environmental > Aquatic > Marine > Sediment | place: USA: California... | reverse complement strand
GCGTTCGGGCGCAAGCGTAGCAATGGTCTCGCGCAGGCGCTCGGCCGTGGGCCGGTCGGACTCGATAAAGGTGGCCGTCGCTGCACCGCGGGAAAGTGCTTCGAGTCCCAGCACACCGCTGCCGGCAAACAGGTCGAGGCAGCGGCTTCCCTGCACGACCGGTGTGAGCCAGTTGAACAGGGTCTCGCGCACCCGGTCCGGCGAAGGGCGGATGCCGGGTTGCCGCGGAAAGCGGATACGGCGCCCGCGCCATTCGCCGCCGATGATGCGTAATTCATTTGGCTTTTTGCGGTGCATTGTCCGTTTGCTTGTCACGATGATACGCGCCCTGATCGTGGGCAACACTCGCTGCAGGCGCCGATGGCGGATTGCCTCAGCCGCTACAATCGCGCTTTCCCGCCGGATCGCGCCTGCAATGACCGCTCCTGACGACAAGTCACCCGCCGAATCCCGCGGCTTTCTCGCCCGCCTGCGCGCCCGCGTCAATCGAGGCGCTTCCTGGGTCGCGGACCTGCTGCCCGGGCGGCAGATCGACGACGCGCTGCTCGAGGAACTCGAGACCCGTCTCCTGGCAGCCGACATCGGCGTCGAGACGACGAACACCGTGCTGGAGGATCTTCGTCGGGCCGTGGCACGAAGCGAGCTCGCGGATGCCGCCGCGCTGCAGCAGGCGCTGCACAAGGCGCTGTTGGCGATCCTTCAGCCCGTGGAAAGGCCGCTTGAGATCGATCGCTCCAGAAAACCATTCGTGATCCTGGTCGTCGGCGTCAATGGCTCCGGCAAGACGACGACGATCGGCAAGCTGACCCGCCGGCTGCAGGCGGAAGGGCACACAGTGATGCTGGCCGCAGGCGATACCTTTCGCGCCGCCGCGGTCGAGCAGCTGGCCGCCTGGGCGGAGCGCGCCGCGGTGCCGATGATTTCCCAGGCGGCGGGAGCGGATCCCGCCGCCGTCGTGTTCGACGCGCTTCAATCCGCGCGCGCGCGTGGCATCGATGTACTGATTGCCGACACCGCCGGCAGGTTGCACACGCAGTCACACCTGATGGATGAACTCGCAAAAGTGGCGCGGGTCATGAAGCGGCTGGACGCTGAGGCCCCCCACGAGGTCCTGCTGGTCCTCGACGCGGGCCTCGGGCAGAACGCACTGCGCCAGGCCGAACAGTTCAATCGTGCGATCGGCGTCACCGGCATCGTCGTCACGAAACTGGACGGCACGGCCAAGGGGGGTATCGTGATCGCGATTGCGCAGCGTTTCGGACTACCGGTCCGGTTCGTCGGTGTTGGCGAACAGCCGGAGGATTTCGGTATCTTCAACGCAGCCGCCTATGTCGACGGGCTGTTGCGCACCACACCCGGAAAGGTCCAGTGATCCGATTCGACCGAGTATTCAAGCGTTATCCGAATGGCCGGGAGGCTCTTTCGGAGCTTTCGTTCGAACTCGCCAGTGGCGAAATGGCATTCCTGACCGGCCATTCCGGCGCCGGCAAGAGTACGGTGCTGCGGCTGATCGCCTTGCTCGAGCGCCCGACCCGGGGCCAGGTCGTCGTGAACGGGCGGAATACCGGCTCGCTGCGATCCGGCTCGATCCCCGCTTTTCGCCGCCAGGTCGGGGTCGTGTTCCAGGATCACCGCCTGCTGGACGACCGGCCTGTCTACGACAATGTCGCGCTGCCGCTGGCGATAGCCGGCGTGCCGCGCCGCGAGATGGACAGGCGCGTGCGAGCTGCGCTCGATCAGGTGGGCCTGCTCGGCAAGGAAAGGACATTCCCGCTCGAACTGTCCGCGGGCGAGCAGCAGCGTGTCGGCATCGCGCGTGCCGTCATTACAAAGCCACCCGTACTGATCGCGGATGAGCCAACCGGCAATCTCGACCCCGAACTCGCGCTCGAGGTCATGAACCTGTTCCAGCGATTCAACGCGGTCGGCGTCACGGTCATGGTCGCGACCCACGATGTCCACCTGCTCGACCGGTTCCCCGTACGGCGAATCCGCATCGAACAGGGCCGTCTTGCCAATCCATCCTATGTCGCTGCCTGAAGAACTGCGGAATGTGCGGCCGGCGGGCCCGCGAACACTCCGTGGCGCCGCGTCGACCTGGCTCGAGCGCCATGCGCAGACGCTGGTGGGCTCGCTTGGCCGTCTCGCACGCCAACCGCTGGCGACCGTGTTGACCGTCGCGGTAATCGGCATTGCGCTCGCCCTGCCCGCCGCTCTTTACCTGGTCGTCGCAAATGCGCGCGCGGTGACTGCGGGCCTTGGCAACACCGTGCAGCTTTCCGTCTATCTGCGCCTTTCGACCACGACCGAGCAGGCCAGCAAGGTTGCGCGCGCAATCAAGGCGCATGACGAAGTGGGTGAGGCGGTTCTTGTCAGTCCTGACGAAGGGCTTGCGGAATTCCGGGCACTTTCCGGCATCGGTGAGGCCTTGAAGGCGCTGACGGAGAATCCCCTGCCGTGGGTGGTCAAGTTGCGGCCGGCCGCCGGCCAGGATTCGGCGGGCGCGGTCGAGATCCTGGCCACCGACCTGCGCAAGCTTCCCGAGGTCGAACTGGTCGAGGCCGATACCGCGTGGGTGAGGCGCCTGCACTCGATCCTGGACGCGCTGCGCCAGATGGTTATCCTGGCCGCCATCGTGCTGGCGCTTGGTGTGCTCGCAATCGTCGGCAACACCATCCGGCTCGAGATCAACGGGCGGCGCGCGGAAATCGAAGTTACCAAGCTGGTCGGCGGGAGCAATGCGTTCGTGCGCAGGCCATTCCTGTATTCCGGTTTCTGGCAGGGGCTCGCCGGCGGGTTCCTGGCCGTGGCGCTTATCGTCATCGGCCTCCTGATTCTCGAGGCGCCCATAGCGCGCGTGGCGGCAGCCTACGGCACGTCGTTTTCGCTCATCGGCCTTGCGGCCAGGGAGTACCTCGCGATCATTGGCGGCGGCGGCCTGCTGGGGCTGGTCGGCGCGTGGCTGGCAGCGGCATTTCACCTGCGGCGAATCGAACCCCGCGCATAACTTGCTGTTTAAGCTAAGATTTCTGGTCACGTCAACCGTGAACTTCTGGACCTGATTAGCACTCTACTAACGCGACTGCTAAAATTGGCGTGCGGAGGTTTGCAAATCCATGACTGGCAATGCACTTGTCCTGAAAAATCATGCGCTGGCGTTCGACGGTCCGGTCGGCAGCCTTGACGCCTATGTCGAGCGGGTATCGAGTATTCCCGTGCTGAGCCGCGAGGAAGAACTCGAGCTCGCGAAGCGCTTCCATGACGACCAGGACCTGGAAGCAGCCCGGCTGCTCGTACTGTCGCACCTGCGATTCGTCGTGCATGTCGCGCGCGGCTACATGGGCTATGGCCTGCCGGTCGCCGACCTGATCCAGGAAGGCAATGTCGGACTGATGAAAGCGGTCAAGCGATTCGATCCGGACATGGGCGTGCGCCTCGTGAGCTTCGCGATCCACTGGATCCGGGCCGAGATTCACGAATTCGTGATCCGCAACTGGCGGCTGGTGCGGGTTGCGACGACCAAGGCGCAAAGAAAACTGTTCTTCAACCTGCGCCGCATGAAAAAGAATCTCGCATGGCTCTCCGATTCGGAAACCGCTGCCGTCGCCGGCGAACTTGGCGTCGAGCCGCGCGAAGTACGTGAAATGGAACAGCGCCTGGCTGCGCGTGACCTGTCATTCGATCCCGCACCCGACGCCGACGAAGAAGATGGCATCGGATCGCCGTCGCTCTACCTGCCCTCGCCGGACCTGGACCCTGCCAGGGCCGTCGAACAGGAGGAATGGGAAGGCGCGGTCTCCGATTCCCTGACGGCAGCGATCAGCACGCTGGATGAGCGCAGCCGCGAGATCGTCAAGGCCCGCTGGCTCGGCGAAGACAAGCGGACGCTGCAGGATCTCGCCGATGAATACGGCGTCTCGGCGGAACGAATCCGCCAGATCGAGGCGACGGCGCTGGGCAAGCTCCGGGTGGCGATGGCCAGCTAGACGGCTTGCTCCACGGCGGCCGCAACCGCGACGTGGACATCACGATCGAGCGGGTTTGGCACCAGCTCATCACCGTGCCCCAGTTCGGCGACCCGGCGCGCGGCAGCAAGCAGCATCGCATCGGTGAAGCGTGTCGCGCGAGCGGCAAGCGCGCCCTTGAACAATCCCGGGAATGCCACGACGTTATTGATCCCCTTGCCGTCTGCGGCAATTTCGGCACCGTGTTGCAGCGCCACCGCCGGTTCGATCTCGCAATCCGGATTTGACAGCGCCAGGATGATCTGGCCCTTGCGTACCATCGCCGGCCGGATAAGGCCACGGACGCCGGTCGTTGCGATGACGACATCGCAGTTGCCCATGATGTCCTCCAGCGTCGATGATTTTCCGCCCATGGCGGCAAACCGGGCCCGCGCACTCTCGTTTATGTCGGCGCCGAGCACGCGGCCGATGCCGGCACACATCAGGAGTCGAACGATACCGATGCCGGCAGCGCCCAGGCCGATCTGGCCAATGACGCAGTCGCCGAGTTCGCGGCCGGCACGCCGTGTCGCATTGATCACCGCCGCCAGCACGACAACCGCCGTGCCGTGCTGATCGTCGTGCAGCACCGGGCAGTGCAGGCGCTCGCGCAGCCCGCTTTCGATCGCGAAACATTGCGGAGCCGCGAAATCCTCGAGCTGGATGGCGCCAAAACTGCCGGCTATCGCCGCAATATGATCGATACAGCGATCCGCGTCCGTTTCATCGAGCAGGATCGGCACGGCATTGATGTCCACGAGTGTTGCGAAGAGCGCCGCCTTACCTTCCATGACCGGCAATGCGGCGAGTGCACCGACGTTGCCGAGACCCAGCACGGCGGTTCCATTGGTGACGATCGCGACGGTGTTGCCGACGGCCGTGTAGTCGAAGGCCTGTTTCGGGTCCTTCTGGATGGCGAGGCAGACCCTGGCAACGCCGGGCGTGTACACGTCGCGAAGGATCTGCTGGGTGTTGATGGGTCTTGCGGAGACGGTCCGAATCTTGCCGCCCTTGTGCCGGTCGAAAACGCGATCGGATTTCCCGACGAAATGCGCGATCGGCAATTCATCGATGCGCGCATAGAGGCTGCGATCCGCCTCTTCGTCCATTTCCAGGGTAATTTCCCAGAGCGTGCGGCCCTGCTCGCGCCGCAAGGCCTGCAGATGATCGATCGTCAGGCCGGCATCGGCGATGACCTGCAGCACGCGTGCCAGGCTCCCCGGCTGATGAATGGTCTCAATCATCAGGATCTCGGGAATCTTCAATGTCGGCCTCCCGGTAACTCATGCGCGGCGCTCGCGGCATGGTAATGACCGCCGCGTTTGCACGCCATCGCCGTGAGCCGCTCCATGGGCCTGCCAGGCCCCTGATCAGTGGTACCCTTATGCGCTGGCTGGCGGGTCCGCCGGCCGCTATTGCAACCAGTTCAGGGGGACGCCCTATGAAGTTCACTCAGAGCGCAATCTTGTTCGCGGCACTCGCTGTCGGGCTGCTGGGCCTGGCCGGCTGCGCGAACCAGAAGGAGCCGGCAGAGCAGGCGCTGGCCGGCATCGAAAAGACGCTCGAGGGTTCGGGCGCCCAGCTTCAGAAATACCTGCCGGAGCGCTATGAAGAAATCAATGCCAGCGTTGCCGCGCTTCGCGAGAACCTCGCGCAGGAAAAATACGGGGACGTGGTGTCCGAGGCGCCGGCGGTCGTAGATGCGTTGCGCCGCGCCGTCGCCGACAGCCAGATCCGCAGGGCCCAGATCAAGGTGGAACTGGAATCGGAGTGGGCCGACCTCGTCAAGACGATGCCGGCCATGCTCGCAGCCGTTGACAAGAAGATTATCGCGCAACACGGGCGGCCCCCCGAGGGCATGGATCGCGACGCCTACAAGGCTGTGGTTGCAAGCTATGACGCCGCCAGGGCCGACTGGAGCAAGGCCGCGGGATCGATCGACGCCGCCAGCTTCGAGACCGCGGTTCTGACTGCGCGCGAAGCCAGGACCGCAATCGCCGGCGTCATGGACACGCTCGGCATCAAGGGCTCGTGAGGAGGCGCGCGTGAAGATGAAGATCCGATTTGCCGCGCTAGCTGCGCTCATGTTCCTGGCTGCAGGCTGTTCGCAGAGAGACCCGGCAGCCGCAGCCATTGACGCTGCGGAAGGCGCTCTCCAGGCGGTTTATGAGGACGCGCAGAAATACGTGCCCGAACGCTATGCTGAAGTGAAGGCGGAGCTCGAAGCTGCGCGCAAGGCTTTCGACGAAGAGCGTTATTCGGACGCCATTGCCGCGGTGAGGGACGTGCCCGCGCATGCCGAGGAACTCGCCAGGGAATCGGTCGAGGCGAAGCAGAAGCGGCTCGCCGAGCTCAACTCGGAATGGACCCGCTTGTCGGGCAGCCTGCCGGGCCTGGTCGCCGGTATCGGGACCCGGCTCGGCGCACTCGGCAAGATGCACAAGTTGCCGAAAGACATGGATAAGGGATTGCTCGAAGAGGCCAATGCGGCCTTCGGCAGCGCCAAGGCCGACTGGGACGAAGCCAACGCGGCATACATGGCCGGGGACTTCGAAGGCGCTGTCACCAAGGCCCGCAATGTTGAAACGATGACGCAGGACCTGATGGCTCGCCTTGGCATGCAGCCCGGCTGAGCCCCGGAGATTCCCCGATGGCAACCGTCGCCGATCTCGCCGCACCCGGCATGGCCAGAAAAGCCGCGTTCGATGCGCTCGACCTCTACGACATCCGTGGCGCGCTCAGCGACGAGGAGCGCATGGTCCAGGATTCGGTCGCGCGGCTCGTCGACGAAAAAGTCCTGCCCGTGATACAGAAACATTTCGAGGAACACACTTTCCCGCGCGAGCTCGTGCCCGAAATTGCCGCGCTCGGCCTGCTCGGCAGTTCGCTTTCCGGGTACGGTTGCGCGGACATGAATGCGGTTTCCTACGGCCTGATCTGCCAGGAACTCGAGCGTGGCGATTCCGGCATACGCAGCTTCGTATCCGTGCAGTCGAGCCTCTGCATGTACCCGATTCACGCCTACGGAAGCGATGCGCAGAAGGACAGGTTCCTGCCGCGCATGGCTACCGGCGAGTTGATCGGCTGTTTCGGGCTGACCGAGCCGCACGGTGGTTCGGATCCCGGCAACATGAAAACGCATGCGAAACGACGCGGCCGGGACTGGGTGCTGAATGGCGCGAAGATGTGGATCACGAATGCGCCGATCGCGGATCTGGCGATCGTATGGGCAAAGACGGAGGAAGGAATCCGTGGATTCATCGTCGAGAAAGGCATGCGGGGATTCGCGGCGCCGGAGATCGAGCGCAAGTTTTCGCTGCGAGCCTCGTCGACCGGCGCGTTGTACCTTGAGGATGTCGTGGTACCGGAGGCAAATGTGCTGCCGGGCAGCACGATCGGGCTGAAGGCCCCGTTGTCCTGCCTGACGCAGGCGCGCTTCGGCATCACCTGGGGCGTCATTGGCGCGGCGCAGGCCTGCCTTTCCCAGCTGCTCGATTACACCCAGTCACGCATCCTGTTCGGCCGGCCGCTGGCCGCGAACCAGGCGATCCAGATACGGCTTGCGCAGATGGCACGCGGCATCACCTGCGCGCAGCTGCTTTCGCTGCAGCTCGCCCGGCTGAAGGATGCCGGTCGCATGCAGCCGGCGCAGGTAGCGCTTGCCAAGTGGAACAATTGCCGCATGGCCATAGACGTCGCGCGCGACGCGCGCGACATGCTGGGCGGCTCGGGGATCAGCGCCGAGTACGTGCCGATACGCCACGCGCTCAATCTCGAGAGCGTCATAACCTACGAAGGCACTGAAACGATCCATCAGCTAACGATTGGTCGCGAACTGACGGGCATCAACGCATTCTGAGCCCGGAGCCGTCTGGCCCGTGCGCCAGGTCACGAAATCACCCACTTGTGGGTTCTTCAGCTTCAGTTCAGCCGCTGCCGCACTAGACTGTTCTCGAGCCTGCTGCCCCGACTTCGCAGGCATCACGAGGAAAACACCATGATGCGCCATCGCAGATTGCTGGCCGCCACGATGACTTTGCTGATCACCGCTGTGATGAGCGTGCCCGTTGCGCTCGCCGACCCGCCGCCGCAGGCGCCCGCCCATGGCTGGCGGGCCAAACACGACCATTACTATGTCGGCTATACAGGCCATCACTGGAAGGATGATTACGGCATCCGCGAGGGCCATTGCGATCGTGATCGCGTCGGCACCGTGCTCGGCGCCGTCGTCGGCGGAGCGGTCGGTTCGGCTGTCGGCAACGACGACAACCGCCTGATTGCGATCCTCGCCGGCGCGACGATCGGCGCAATCATCGGTCACGAGATCGGAGAAGACATGGATCATAACGACCGTGCCTGCTTCGGTCATTCCCTGGAGATGCTTGAAGACGGCCGCCGGGTCCACTGGGACGGTGCCCGGTCGGACATGCGGTACACGCTGACGCCAAGCGGCCGGTTCCAGCGCGACGATCGCATCTGCCGCCGATTCACGCTGGTGCGCGTGTCAGGCGGCCACAAGATAACCAGGCGTGGTAGCGCCTGCCGCTTCGGCGATGGCGAGTGGCGCATGACCGACCACTGATGACCGAGGGGGATCTGACTGCCCAACCCCGGATCGCTTGCTCAAGCGCCCGGATAGTGCAGTAATCCTTGCGCCGCAATGTGGCGGCCAGGAGATTCCATGCACAAGACCGCAGCGTGGCTTGCCCGCCACGCGCTCGAACAGGCCGGCGTCCACTACACCTTCGGTATCCCCGGCGTTCATAACACCGAGCTGTACGACGAATTCGCGGCTTCCGGTTCGATCACGCCGGTTCTGGTTGCGCACGAAGGCGGCGGCGCGTTCATGGCCGATGCGGTGAGTCGCAGCGGCGCCGGGCTCGGCGCGTTGCTGATCGTGCCGGCCGCCGGCGTCACCCACGCCGCCAGCGGCATCGGCGAGGCCTTCCTCGACGGGATCCCGATGCTCGTGCTCGCGGGGGGCATACGCCGCGACACCGGCCGCGCCTACCAGCTGCACGACGTGGACCAGCATGCCCTGCTCGCGCCGATCACCAAGGGCCGCTGGCGCGTGGACACGCATGCCGAAGTGGTCCCGGTGATTTATGAGGCCTGCCGGCTGGCGATGAGTGGCGAACCAGGGCCGGTATTCGTCGAGATTCCCGTCAATCTGCAGCTGATGACCGGCGCGGCAGGCGATATCCCGCAGTTTGCGCCGCTGCCCTGCGCCGGTCACACGGCGCCGCCAGCGGAAATTGCCCGCGCTGCGGAACTGCTGCAGAGGTCGGCACGGCCAGGAATCTTCTGTGGCTGGGGCGCAGTCGATGCGACTGCGGAGCTGAAGCAGCTCGCGGAAAACCTGGGTGCGCCGGTCGCGACGACCCTTCAGGGCCTGTCGTCTTTTCCAGCCAGTCACCCGCTGCACGCAGGCTTCGCATTGGGACCTTCCGCAGTACCCGCCTCCGAGAACGCGTTCAGGGACTGCGATTGCCTGCTGGCCGTCGGCACTCGCTTCGCCGAGATCCCGACCGGCAGCTTCGGTTATGAGCCGCCCGAAAACCTGATTCACGTAGACATCAATCCGCGCGTGTTCGGCGCCAACTACAGGCCCGAGATCGCGCTCGAAGGCGACGCGCGCGCGGTGCTTGCGGCACTGATTTCATCGCTGGGATCAGTGCCCGCCGGAACTGTCCGCGCGCAACAAGTGGGCCGCCAGATAGCCGCCGACAAGCGCGCCTACCACGACGAGTGGCTGGCGCATGATTCAAAGGGACGCGTGAATCCGGCCAGATTCTTTGACGCGCTACGCAGCCGCCTGCCCGATGATGCGATCGTCGTGGCTGATGACGGCAATCACACGTTCCTGGTCGCCGAGCTCATGCCGATTCACGGTTCGCGCGGTTTTTTCTCGCCCACCGATTTCAATTCGATGGGTTACTGCATTCCCGCGGTAATCGGTGCAAAGCTTGCGCGCCCCGACCGCGTGGTGGTCGGCATCGTCGGCGACGGCGCGGCGCGCATGACCGGACTCGAGATGGCGACCGCCGTCGCGCAAGAAACCGGCGTCGTGTGGTTCGTGTTCAACGACGGCGAACTGGCGCAGATCGCCCAGGCGCAGGAAACGCCTTACAACCGCAAGACCTGCACCGTCCTGCCCGAGATCGACTTCGAGGGTCTCGCGCGTGCCAGCCGTGTCGGCTACCGGGCGCTGCACAGCAACGACGACATCGACAGGGTGATTGCCGATTCGCTGGCTGCGGCCGCATCCGGCCAGCCCGTGCTGGTGGACGTGCACATCGATTATTCGAAGCGCACGCGTTTCACCGAGGGTGTCATACGCACGAACCTGAAGCGATTCGGCCTGCAGGACCAGGCCCGGCTGATCGGTCGCGCGCTGTGGAGGCGCGTGACCGGCTGACTTACTCCGCCATCGGCACGCAGTCCACGGCTCGCACCTGAAGATCCGCGCAGATTCTGCGCGCCGCAGTCTCAGGGAGCGGTCCCGCGCGCAAGCGCCACAGGAGTGACGCACCCGCGCCGGGTGATTCGATGCGCGGCTTCAGGGCTCCGAGCAGATCAGCATGATCCTGCGACAGCCGTGCAAGATCTGTGGCCGCCGCGGCTTCGCTCGAGTAGGCGCCCAGCTGGACGCTGTATGGACGATCGCCAGCAGGAGTCTTTGCCCGCACGAAGTCTGAAAGCCGCTCGCGCGCCGTCGCGGCGTAGCGGCCCTCCGGATAGGCGCCGAGATAGCGCTGCCAGCCTTCCGGGGTCTGCAGCTGGCTCGCGCGGTCCCATTCGTGCTCTTCATGCAGCTCGCGGATCCTCGCCCGGGCCTCCCGGGCATGCGCCCCGGCTGGAAAGTGTTCAAGGTAGGTTTCGTAGGCGGGCACGCTGTCTTCGCCACGCGCATCTCTCCACCCGGTCTCCTGCCGGCTGCAGGCTGCGATCGCGATGACACAGGCGATCCACAAGACAATCCACTGTAATCGCAATGAGCCTCCTATAATCCGGCCAACCCAGCGGAGCGATGTTGACACCAACCCCCGCCCGGACCGGCCTTCCCGAAATCGTCGCACACCGCGGCGATGCGGAACACTTTCCAGAAAATTCCCTGCCGGCGCTCGAGGCAGCCTGGCGCCACGACCTGCGGCACGCGGAGTTCGACGTTCAGCTTTCGGCCGACGGTGTTCCCTACGTCATCCACGATTCGAACCTGGAACGGACCACCAGTTCGACCGGCGACCTGCGGCTGATGATGTCGGGGCAGCTCGACGGTATCGATGCCTGCGAGCCGCGCCGATTCGGCGCGGATCATGCCGGTACCCATCTGCCGAGGCTGACGGCGGTTGCCGGGCTGATGGAAGGAATACCGCTCGCCAGGGCATTCGTCGAACTCAAGCGCGCCAGCCTTGTTCATCATGGGCGGCAGCAATGCATCGACCGCACGATTGAGGCACTCGCCGGCGTGCTGGACCGATGTGCCGTGATTTCCTTCGATGCCGAGGCCTGCCGCCTCATGCGAAAGACGGCCGGCATCCCGATCGGCTGGGTATTCACCGGCAATCCTGCCCTGCACCTGGCTGAGCTCGAGGATTTGCAGCCCGAGTTCGCGTTTTGCGATCAGCGTGGGCTACCGGCCTCAGGACCGCTTCCACCCGGACCCTGGACCTGGGCGGTTTATGAGGTGACCGATGCCGGCCACGCACGCGCGCTGCACGCGCGTGGCGTGTCGCTGGTCGAATCCATGGCGCCGCGGCGCCTGCTGGCAGAGCTCTTGGGCGACATGGAGCGGCGCGCCTGAGCGACCCTGTCTACATCGCGATCGACCAAGGCGGGCATGCGACACGCGCCAGCGCCTACAGCGCGCAAGGCACGCACCTGGGTGCGGCGCTGGTGACCATCGCAACACAGCACAACGCGCTGGGCCATGTCGAGCATGACGCAGAGGAAATCATCGCAAGCGTCGAAACGGCCCTGGCCGAGCTTGCCCGCCTCGTGCCCGTCGAGCGCTGGGCCGCGGCCGGGTTTGCAGTGCAGCGCTCGAGTCTGGCCTGCTGGGATGCCCTTGATGGCCGACCGCTCGCGCCTGTCATCTCCTGGCAGGACCGTCGCAATGCCGCCTGGCTCAAGGGCCTGGCACGCAAGGCCGGCGAAGTACATGAACTGACCGGCCTGCCGCTCTCGCCGCACTATGGTGCAAGCAAGTTGCGGTGGTGCCTGGATCACCTTCCGGAAGTCCGTGCTGCCGCCGCACGGAGCAGGTTGCGGGCCGGGCCGCTCGCCAGCTACCTGCTGCATCGCTTGCTGGCCGAGCGTCCATTCATGGCGGACGCGGCCAATGCTGCGCGCACGCTGCTCTGGTCCCCTTTCGAGCGCAATTGGTCCGACGAATTGCTGGAGCTTTTCGGGATACCGCGGGCGATCCTGCCGCGGGCAGTCGGCACGAAAGCCCGATTCGGGACACTAGCATCGAATGGCGGGACGGTTCCGGTCGTGATCTGCAGTGGCGATCAGTCGGTCGTGCCATTCGCCGCCGGCGCGCTCGACATGCGCGCCGCCTATGTCAACCTTGGAACCGGTGCATTTGTGCTGCGCCCCACAGGGAATGCACTGCGCGCAGTTCCGCTGATGACCAGCGTGATCCGTGCGGACCAAGTGAATTTCGATTTCGTGCTCGAGGGCTCCGTC
>Ga0224510_10002004_pt1 | contig 12700 bp, 9 predicted proteins | sample SF_May12_sed_USG_FD_170161 | JGI IMG/M metagenome (GOLD analysis project Ga0224510, IMG submission 170161) | Sediment microbial communities from San Francisco Bay, California, United States - SF_May12_sed_USGS_4_1 | ecosystem: Environmental > Aquatic > Marine > Sediment | place: USA: California... | reverse complement strand
GGGTAACACTGCAATATCCTGCAATTCATAGTGATATAAATCATCTGTTTTATCAATAAAAATCAAACTGTTATGTGTTTTTCAGGGCCGACTAATTAGTATTGATGTCACCGGAATAGATTGAGAAACAGAATTTCTAAGCCGCCTATGCGGCGGTCAATACCATCCTAACTCAACATAAACAGAGATTCTTTTTTCTAAGCCGCCTATGCGGCGGTCAATGAAACTGCACCATTTTAGTGCCTTGCGGGATATTTCTAAGCCGCCTATGCGGCGGTCAATGCGGTGGTGCGGTTGCTGGCGGCTGCTCCGGCTTTCTAAGCCGCCTATGCGGCGGTCAATTGTATGATCGCCTTGATTAGATCAGCAAGAACTTTCTAAGCCGCCTATGCGGCGGTCAATTTTGTTCTGCCGGAGGTTCGGCGGGTTGTTCTTTTCTAAGCCGCCTATGCGGCGGTCAATTCACACCTTTTCCCACCCCGCTGCCTAACCGTTTTCTAAGCCGCCTATGCGGCGGTCAATAGACGATGATTCAGAGATCTACTGACTTGCAATTTCTAAGCCGCCTATGCGGCGGTCAATCCGCCTTTGCCGGACTGATCGACAAGCAACCAGTTTCTAAGCCGCCTATGCGGCGGTCAATATCCTTGGTCGGACAGGTTAATATGTTCGATTTTTCTAAGCCGCCTATGCGGCGGTCAATGATATTGATCCTGTAGTTGCTTTTAACTATATTTTCTAAGCCGCCTATGCGGCGGTCAATGTAATTCTTTTCTGGTTCTTCTTTGGTTTATTTTTCTAAGCCGCCTATGCGGCGGTCAATGCTTATCGCCGCGCCCTTCACTACAACAAGATTTTCTAAGCCGCCTATGCGGCGGTCAATGGCAAAGAGGCCGCGTATCAGGCCAACAAGCTTTTCTAAGCCGCCTATGCGGCGGTCAATTTACACCACCAGGGAGCTGGTGGACCGGTTCATTTCTAAGCCGCCTATGCGGCGGTCAATTTGTCGTAGGTGTGTTTCCAAATGTCCTTGATTTTCTAAGCCGCCTATGCGGCGGTCAATGACAGCTATTCCGCATGGGCCTGGCAGTACATTTTCTAAGCCGCCTATGCGGCGGTCAATTCCTTCTGGTTTTGGGTGCCAATTCGTCTGTATTTCTAAGCCGCCTATGCGGCGGTCAATGGTCAGCAAGCGGATGAGCTGCGCAAGAAATGTTTCTAAGCCGCCTATGCGGCGGTCAATGAGGACAACTGATATAACGTCCGTTCCTGCTCTTTCTAAGCCGCCTATGCGGCGGTCAATCGTTATATGCGCAACACCACCATCCTGGCCAATTTCTAAGCCGCCTATGCGGCGGTCAATAGGACGCGCTCGTTCAGTCCACGAAATCCTTTTTTCTAAGCCGCCTATGCGGCGGTCAATAAGAAGTGATATTTCGGCGGCGTCGCTATCTTTTTCTAAGCCGCCTATGCGGCGGTCAATGGCTATAACGGGAACAAGGTAAATGTTCAATTTTTCTAAGCCGCCTATGCGGCGGTCAATGCTATGAAAGCTACAATCCAACATGAATCACTTTTCTAAGCCGCCTATGCGGCGGTCAATTCCAGCATGAGCCGGGTATCTCTCGCCGTTTTTTTCTAAGCCGCCTATGCGGCGGTCAATTTGCTTAACAAGCGTGGGGCGTTGATCTCCAATTTCTAAGCCGCCTATGCGGCGGTCAATACCTTCAGAGAATTGTGCGTAAATATTTTGTTTTTCTAAGCCGCCTATGCGGCGGTCAATAAGTTGCTCAGAGATGCCGAACCGCTCTACAATTTCTAAGCCGCCTATGCGGCGGTCAATAGGTGCATCGTGTCTCTGTTACCGACCTTGAGTTTCTAAGCCGCCTATGCGGCGGTCAATCCGACGCCGCCACGACCATTGCCACGTCGCTTTTTCTAAGCCGCCTATGCGGCGGTCAATGATAACGAGCAGCACCGTCAAGGGATGATATGTTTCTAAGCCGCCTATGCGGCGGTCAATCATTCCGGTTTTACGAGCATGTCGTCTTCATTTTTCTAAGCCGCCTATGCGGCGGTCAATATGATCTGGTCCGCCGCCTCGACAAATTGCAGTTTCTAAGCCGCCTATGCGGCGGTCAATTAATGAATAACGATTTCTCTTTAGATGCTTTATTTCTAAGCCGCCTATGCGGCGGTCAATATTGAATAGTATCAGATAGTGAATGTGTTCTGGTTTCTAAGCCGCCTATGCGGCGGTCAATAGCTAAACGACGTGCGCGACAAAAAGACGCTTTTTCTAAGCCGCCTATGCGGCGGTCAATCGTTGCGCAGCCAGGGCAGGACTTGCGCTTTATTTCTAAGCCGCCTATGCGGCGGTCAATGAGGCGATAAGTCATTTATTTCTTGAAGGTTTGTTTCTAAGCCGCCTATGCGGCGGTCAATGAATCCCGCTTGTGGGCATGTTCCCTGCGGTGTTTCTAAGCCGCCTATGCGGCGGTCAATGAGCCGGGGTCGCGGTACATGCCAGGCGGTAATTTCTAAGCCGCCTATGCGGCGGTCAATTGTCCATCAGGGCGGCGGTGGCGGCTTCAAGGTTTCTAAGCCGCCTATGCGGCGGTCAATAGCTCGGCGCATACCTCTGGCCTGATCTCTCCATTTCTAAGCCGCCTATGCGGCGGTCAATAACAACCCCAAAAGTGTTTTCCCGGTATTTCTTTTCTAAGCCGCCTATGCGGCGGTCAATACGTTGGCTCTTGTGCGCCTTAATCGCTGATTTTTCTAAGCCGCCTATGCGGCGGTCAATGGTCGCGAAGTGCGTCTTTTGTTGTTTGTTCTTTTCTAAGCCGCCTATGCGGCGGTCAATGAGCAAAAGTTGTATGGTCTATCCGCACCTGTTTTCTAAGCCGCCTATGCGGCGGTCAATTCAAAAAGTTGCTGCCAACGTTCGCCATCCATTTTCTAAGCCGCCTATGCGGCGGTCAATCGTGAAGATTGGACAAAAGAATAAGTTGCAACGGGCAGTTATGAAAAATTGACTAATTTATCCAATTTTTTTAGCACAGTAGCAACCTACTGAAAACAGCTACATTTTTGCGAGCGTTATTTTTTTTGGTTAAAACAATGGCACCGTGGCTGTATTGCTTAAGCCATAGCAGGAAAAAGAACCTGCTTGGGACTGCTCCTTTGCCTGCTTCTCAATAACCAACCGAAAATGCTGGCCGTTTGTCTGGCTGGCCATGTTGATGAATGGCAATTTGCTTTGTGGCTCTTCATAGTCCGCAAAGTGAGACAAGGCCTGCTGCAATGTTACCACTTTCCGCTTGGCCCTGCGCCGCGCCAGCTTTTCCTTGTTGCCCTTCAGCTTGATATGCTTGAAGCAGGCGTGGCCTATCACCTTTTCCGGAACCGGTTTGATGCTGCTTACATGCACATAATCACTGAGCCGGTTCAACCATTTTTCACATTGCATTTGCGCAAGCAATTGCTCGTTTTCCGCAAACAACCGCAGTTTTGTGCCGAGTGAAAATTTGACGGCATCGTATCCTGGAAACGCCACGCCAATGGCGGATCTATTGTCCTCATTTTTATTTTCCGCCAAGGCAAGGTGTATCTGCTGAAACAGTTTTTGCCAGATGAAATACAAGGCGATATCCGCATTGGGCAATAAGGATATTACTTGATAATATTTCATGTCCTCTCCTTATTTGTCGCTTTCACCGAAAACACCTCCGCGCACCAGAACAGCCATGACATAGTGTTGGTCCTCAATGCTATCCAGTTTCTCTCCCCGTGCGAACTTATCAAAAAATGTGTAGAAATCCTTCTTGTCTTGTGTGGGATGACGGAATGCTCTACCCAGATTTGTCACTGCTCCATAAGGTTCAATAGCGATAGGACCTGCTGACTTCACAGGGTCACCAAAGTCAGGATACCAGGTATCAATGGTGCGCAATGCGTTGCCGATTTTTTGCGAATGCATGGCGGCAATGTTATCCACGGAATAAAGCACCTTGCTTTTTTTCCCTTTTCCCTTGTCCAACACCAGTTCTTCACTTGGATAGATTTCCTGTGCCTTTCCAGCTTTGGCAAAACAGGTGATTTCCAGCAGAAGAAAATCATCTTCACTCGACAGAGCAGTAGCAATGCGCCCTGCCAATGAATTCACTTGATCATCATCAAAATTGAAATCTCTTGTACTGAACTTGGTCGCGTCAAACACCCAAGACTGTTCCGCGCCTTGATTTAAAGCTTTCACCTTCACTTCGATATTCTCCGCGCCAACCCGGTTACGCCACAAGAAGCGAGCATTGGCTATATTCATAGCATATCGTTTTGCCAATTCCCTGAACCCTTCCCGGTCTACGTAATTTTTGGCTGCGGCCTTATAGCTTTGATTGAATACGGCGTTATTACAAGCGGACGGACGTTCAACACCACCCAAAACTTTCAATGTAAAATGTAGTTTCAGTGTATCTTGTTCCGTGCCTAAAGCGCTTACGTCAACTGTCTGCAAATTAGGATTTTCCACTTTTGCATCCAACTTCGCGGGATCCTTTTCAAAGGCTGCTTGATCCTTCTTGTTTGGTCTATTTGAAATAGTGCCTCGAACTGATTTTTCAACCAGCGCCAAGGGCGTGGCTTGCTCGTTTCGCTTATCCCATGTGGTGCCATACATACGCCCATCCGAAGGTACTAATTTCTTTTCAAACGCCAGTACTGATGCAGTTGCCATGATTTTTCCTCCTAATTATTCGGTTATGGTTTGAGCCTCAATGATTGTTTTGCTGGCATAAGTACAAATTCTTTCCTGGTTCGACGTGATAGCACCAAAGAATTTCATCCAAGGAGTTGATACGATAGGGCATGCGAAATTCTCCAAGAGTTACCACGCTTTCCGCAAAGCGATGCGGCATATCCGGATCGCGCTGGTTTTTTGCCTGCCCAAGTTCGGTAAGACCGTAAAAACCCGTAGCAATCGGCACAATCCAGCCCGAGGTTTTACGGTGACTTGTCCAGGTCACATTGCCTTCATCATCTTTTTCACAACTGTGATGGATTGCCAGATAATCAAGCAGGGCATCTATGGCATCCTTGCCTTGTTCCATACTTTCGGCCACTAACTCACGCCGCTCGATAACGGCATAGCCGGGCATGAGTTTACGGGTCAGACTGCGTAGATCTGCATCGTTTCCTTCTTCTATTCTGTAAATTGCCGGTTTTTGAAAAGAGACGATATCTCCGCCGGCTATTTTTATGGAGGCATTGAGATAATGGACGACCTGCCCCATAAAAAATTCTTCATCGTCTTTATCAATGCCGACATACTCAATGAGCAGCGATACATCCAAGTGGCAGCGGGCTTCTTCGATAAATGAAGATCGGGCTCCATCTTTATCCAACGGGTTGCCCGTGCCGACAATGGAATAAACAAAATCACCGTCTCCCTTGTGGGTTTGCAACTCTACATCATGACTGACAACCGCCACACTGTTGAAAACCGCGCCTTGAAATGAACTTATATTTATTTTACGTTGCAGGGCATGTGCCGCACCAAGCCAGGCCGTCATTGCCGGAAAGCCGATAGTGAAAGGACTGGATAAAGCGTTGGCGTTATGCACCTTGACATGCGGCAGCAGTAAAATCCGTTTTATATCCCCAATCATCTTAGCGCCCCCCTGTTTTCAGACACAATTTCAAGAATATGCAGCATTTCCGACTCACCCAGTTTGAATGCCTGTTTTCCTAATACCTTTTCATAGGTGCGTATGGCCCAACCGGCAATCTCAGCACACAATTTATCCAGCCAGTCATTTTCTTCTTCGCGGGTTTGCTGGTTTTCATCGCAAAGCCAGACCTTCTGGTGCGGTTGTAACCGTGAGTCTTTCGGGTGATATTGTTCCTTACAAACTGCTCGCACCGCCCACATCCTGTCAATAATTCGATCCATCAGCTCCTGGAGACGATAGTCTCTTCCTTCCCGAATTCGTTTATTGTTATATTCAGTTGTGAATAGCTTGTGCAGGGCGTCAAAAATTTCGCGGTATTCGTAATAACGGAATGACTCGCTAAAGAAATTTTGTTTGGGAAAAAGGATATTACGTTTTTGCAGAGTTGGCGGCATTGACATTAAAAGATAGGCTTTCCCGCCATTTTGATTATTCAAAACGCTAATGTTCTGGGGTTTGGTGCCACCGAAGCCAATGGTTGTTAAGTTATAAAGTTCAGCAAATCCTCGATCACTATACGCATTATTGCGTTTCTGCTCTCTTAACCCTGTGACTTCATCCGAAAAGCGCATGTTATTAATTCTCTTTTTCAGCTCATAAATCATGCCTGAATTACTGAGCAGGGAAAGTTGGTGATAGCCTCCTTGCAATGGGAAGTAGACCTGTTTGATCTTGGAACTCGTAATGGCGTCGTTACTGTCACCCGCCGATATCATTGCTAAAAAACCACTTCTGAGCGTTTCGTGTTTTTCACTTTGAATCGACAATAACTTAATTGCCAACTCTGTTTCTTCTTGAATATGATCGAGAAGCTTTCTGTTATCCTCCATTTCAAGCGTTAAAAACTTATAAACATCTAACGCTGCAGCATTGCCTAATGCGTCGGTTTCGACAGCGACATTCCCACTCCGCAAAAAACCATCTGCATCACTGTCGATCTCCGCTATTATGGGTGTTACATAGCCATTCTTGTTTTTACGTGCACTGGGATGACTAAATGTACAAGGGTGAGTAGCCAGTGACATTTGACCCGCGCGTTTTGCGGCATTTGGCAACCAAGCCTCCAGTGAAAACATCTGATCACACTCCCTTTGTTTTTCCCGCACTTCTAATTCTTCCATTGAAGATTTAAGGTTCTTTTTGAGCCATGCTTCTTTTCTTTCAGCAAAAAAAGCTTCAATTGCCGGGTCAATCATAGTCGCCTCCATTTATATTTTCACCAGACCGAATTGGTCCGAATATTCATATTCCTGGTTTTCTCTATACACGAAACTCAATTCGCCATAACGGAGCGATATCGCCCTTTTACTGCAATTCTGTTGCTCGGCATACATTTCAAGTAGTTGTGCATAATCACGTGCTAGCCATACTCTCTTCTCCTGATTTTCATTTTCCGTGCAACGATGTATTTGCAGAATTTTTTCACGATCTACGGGATAGCCTTGTTCATCCTTTTCTATGAATACGCAGTCTTCTCCATCCGGCTCATACATCAAAAACACCTTGGTGGTTGGTTCACTTTTACGAAATGGATTGAGTACCTGCGGCAATGCCGTCAAATACCAGCACTCGGCCAGATAGCCTTGTAATTTATCCGGTCCCTCACCGGTATAGTTGGCAAGCTGAATTTGAGTTACCTGATGCTCCAGATCAACCAACGATTTTCGATAGTTGAGAGGCTCTGTTTTTTGAATACGCGGGATGGCATCGATACGTTCAGCAACCGCCTTGGCATCAATCAGCTCAGATAGATCATGGGTGTCGAGTACTTGATTTTCTTCATAACCCGGACGACAAAAATATTTTTTACCCGGCTGATTTCCTTCTTTGACCGCCCTCCAGTTAAACTGTAACAAGGCAATATTGGGATAAGCCACTTCACCCGCCCGGTGCCGCCGAATACGACCCGCGAGTTGAATAATTGAGCGATACGAAGATGGTTCCACTATTGCCCAGTCAAAGTCATGATCCCGGCCAACTTCTTCCACTGGAGTGGCGACTACAATAAACAACATGTTTTGGACGCTGCTGTTATCCAAATGGTTGCGAACTACCGCATTATTTAACGAATCCGGTTGATCTAATTTTTCTTTGTTGCGCTTGAGGATACTGTCCAGATGTTTTTCCTGTTCATGACGCAAAAGCAACACCTGCTGGGAGTGGTAAGCCATGACCTTGACATCGACATCCTCCGGCCAGGCACATTCCATAAGATGCTTACTCAAGGCAACGCAGGGGGAGATATTGGCCATACGGACAACGCCGAAAGAAACCTTGATACCGGTTTTTTGATCTTCGGAATGGTGATGACGGTGTTTTTCCCATATGGCCTGTTGAATTACAGCGAAATACTTTTCCTGCCGGGTCACATCACTGTCTAAATCAAAATCGTCGGTGATGCTCCTGCACTCGATTATGTCGGCCCGGCGCTTCGCAGGCTGCTTTATTAATTTTTTCACTCGTTTTTCTATAAACTGCCGATGACTATCGCGGTAGGCTTCAACCGCTTCCTGGCTATGCTGCTTCTCAATGGTTGTTACAGTGGTTTCAAATTCGTCTATCCAGGCGCAGCCTATGTTGGCGCTGGCGTCACGGGCTTGACTGAATATCCGCCATCCTGATTGGTAAGCGTGGAAGTAACCTTCCGCTAAATCGGGGGGGATCGTGGCCGAGGAAATCATCACCTTGCGGCCCAGCATCCCGGCAAGATGAATTAAACGGCCGATAGCGATCAAATCCCCACCCGTAAAATCGTCCACTTCATCAATAACTAAATCCGAAGACATCAGACGCAGGCTAGGCAACATATAACGCCCACCTCGCCTGGTTTCCGTGGCCGCCATCATATGATCGATGGTGCAGGCCAACACGGGCGCATAGAGAAACTGCCTGTCTCGCTGTTGCTTAAGTACTGTTGCCAAACCTTTCTCGGGGATATCGCAATCAAAATCAATATCTTCACTCAATAACGGCTCCAGAGATTCAGACCCCATCAGCGCGCCTTCCGCGACTCCCCCCTCCAACACCGCCTGATTATGAAGTTCCATAACAGCTCTGGAGCCGATCAATACTGCCAATTCACTGTTGTCCAACCCAATACGCTGCCGATATTCATCACCTGTTTGCAAAGTCAGAGTGCGCAGACCAAGGGCGAGTATATAACGCAGACTGTCACCGTCTGAAGATAGCGCCCGCATAATCTTGGCATTGGCAACGGTTTTACCACAACCGGTACTAGCCATGTTAACTGCAAAAAAACCGTATTTGGATTTGACTTGCTGTTTCCGCCCCGCCTTTATTTTATCAACCGCCTTGTCCTGCCATTCAAATGTCTTTGGACTTGCTTTTTTCAGGGAAATTATGCCTTGTGCCTCTGGAGGGTCGTGTTCGAATCTCGGTAATAAATGTGCAGTGAGTAGCGCGTTTTTCGCCACACTTACTAGGTGTTCATCCAACTTTTGTTTGAAAGCTTTCCCATCAGTGTTGGCGAATAACCCCGTGGTATCTTGCCAGCTTTTATCCGCCATTTGCGAAGAATAAAAGTGATCACCCAGCATTAAACACAAACGGGCATGGTGCAGAATAAGGCGATGACTGCCGTCGCTCATGCTTTGTTCAATTTCCGGCAAGCAATCCAGAAGACGCTGTGCCCATTTTTTCAGTTGTTTGGTCCAAGGTGAAGATTGGCTTAAAAAGCCATTGGAAAATCTAAAACAATCATTGAGCCTTTCATTGTATTCCTGTTCGTTTTGTCTATTTTCATAGCCCCAGGAGTGGGAGACACGTTTAAGGATAGACGAAAGATCAGGCGCACTTACACCAAGCCATTCTTTTCTTGTTTCCAACTGGCTATTTGAGAAATTTGGCAAACGATGATGCGAAACGATAAGCCATGCCAATAATTTTGCCGCAAGCGGCAATTGGTCGAGTGATAGTTTCTGGTTCTGTTCGGTAACAACGGTTTTCAGCTTTGTTTCATCCAGGTCGCCATTAATAATCGCCGTTAACCATGAGATATCATTTTCCTGACTGCCGCTGATTTTTATTACCGCATGCAACAACAGACAGGTGATCCACTCATGCCTGATTGGATCACCTAGATTGGAACTTTGTTTTAGTTTTTTCTGGAACAAATCCGAGGCTTTTCCCCAGTCATGCAAAAGTGCCGCAACTGCGGCCAACGCCTTTATCTGCGGCAGGCAATGCCAGTCATTTTCAAAATTCGTAATAGCCTTTTCAGTAAAATTCACTGGCACCACGCCCTGCTCATCAAACTTAGCTTTATTGCCAACCACCCATAACAACTGACTCCGGGAGCGGCTTCTAATCCAGTGGCAGGAGACGGCGGTGCTTTTGCTGGCGGTCTGACGCAGCATTTTTTTGACGGTGTTGAGGCCATCTTCCGTAATCACGGTCTGCCAGGTGTTGTCGCCAATGCGGTTGGCAAAAGCGTCAAGCACTCGCCGGGTTTTTTTGAGGGCGTTTTTTTCGCACTGGGAAATAAAAGTCACCATCATAACGAAACGTCCTCTTTGTTCTGTTCTCTACCCTGTAGCGCCAACGCCTTGACCTGATCAAACATCACATCCAACGCTTTGTGATCGGCAAATGATTGCAGGCATTGTTGACGAAACTCCTGCTCGGTGGCATTTTCCTTGGCGGAAATGAAGGCCCATGGCAAAACGATGGCGTCTTTGACCAGATCGGCAACGTCAAACACCAAGGCGCCACGGCGGGTTTTGCCATGCATGACGGCAAAGCCGTGAGATATACCCAAGACCCAAAGAGTAGAGGCCGCAAGTCCATAGGCCAAGTAGTTACCATGGTTGAGAAAGCCGTTGGCTTTGTCGGTGGCTTCGCGTCCCCGGACAAAGTCAGCAATGTTATTTTGCCGGGCGGCGACTTTATAGAGTTGTTTGGTCAGCTTTGCTTCTATCGCCAGCAGGGAGGTGATTTTTATGGCACTGGCTACTTGAGAGTGACAGGCACCAAGGGCATCAGCAATGCCGGGATCACTGGCATCAAAGCCCGCCAGAACCAATTCCCGGTCCTTGCCCCAGACTTGCCGTAAAAATTCGATACGCGCGTGCTGCAAAGTCTTGGCGGCTTGCAGACGTTGTTCATCATCAAACCAGAAAGAGAGCCAGCCTTGCAAATATTCCGTGGGCCGGTACTCACCCTGCGGAGTCAACCATTCGATCTCATTACCCATATAAAGCGGCGTCCCGCCACTGCCGCAAAAACCAATGAGCACACCAGCCTGGGCCAGCATGCGCACTGCGGCCTGGGTGATGGACGTGCCGTTACCCAGGAGAATTACCGTGGTATTGGCGATGGGAATATTGAAATAGCGATTGTCTTTCTTGGCCTCGGTGAGATAGAGCACCCGCCCGTCTTTCTGCATGACCCGGCAATGCTCCAGGTAATACATGTTGGCGCGCTTGGAATGCAGAATAGTTTTCAAATCGGATGGTGAAAAATCGTCCATTTTTGTACCCCTTTCAGCAAGCCAAGAAAACCGACGACTATTGACCAGTAGCAGCAACTATCGCCCTTTTACTTCTTGCTTTACATCCTCTTCTTGCTCTCCGGCCCATCCAGATAATTCCCTGCCGTAACCACTCCCTCCCCTGTTTCCTGCTCCAGCCTCTCCCGCGCCTCCCCGGCAATGCCGCCGCCCTTGCTGGCTGCCACCTTGGCCTCGCCAAAACCACGCACATCCCGTTTCCAGACGGAAATCCGCATGGCCGGGGGCTGCATCTTTATCCTTCATCATTTTTCCCCCCCTTATGGCCTTTTTTCTTTCCGGAGGCTTTTGTCAAAACGACTTTCGTCGATGTGCGGGTGAATTTTTTTCTCTCCTCCAGCAAAATTTGAGTCCGCTCGATTTCAGCGGCCAGTTCCGGGAAAGGGCTGTCCTCTCGTAAAACTGGGAATCGATCTGGCGGTCAAGTTGCCGCACCGACCAACCGCCGCGCAGGGCTTCGGTTTCGTAAAACTTGCGGGCAAGCTCGTTTTTGACGGAAAGCAGCCGGACATAGGCTGACCAGGGAAGCGGGAAGCAGCGCGCAATATCCCAGAGGGGGAATTCTGCCGACAGCGTCTGCAAAACATCAGACGCTGTCGGGCAAATCATGGAATTGGAAGTGTGTTCGGATTTGCCAGACGCTGTCTGGCAAATCTGTTCCGGCAGGTAGAGAAGATAGAGTTGCCGCATCTGCTGGAGATTCTGCCTGGAAAAACCACGCCCATAGCGCTTGCCGAGATCTACGGATAACCGTTCGAGCAGTTCCTCTCCGTATACTGCGCGCTTCTCACCTTTTTGCTCGTATTCCACAATGCGCAGCCCGACCAGCCAATATGCCGCCGTCATGATGCTGTTGATCGAACGCGCCGCCGAACCTTTGGCCGCATCAATGACGTTGGCGATGTCCCCAAGGACGGTTTCGTAATGGATTTCCGGGTTACTACCTGACTTTTTTGGTTTTTTCATCATTCGCCCCCCTGTTCATGTTTGCCCGGTCATTTTCGGCGCTTATTCCGGCCAATCATTCCCTCACCCGTTTCCCCCCCTCAATCACAGCCAGATAATTCCCCGCCGTTACCACCCCCTCCCCTGTTTCCTGCTCCAACTTCTCCCGCGCCTCCCCGGCAATGCCGCCGCCCTTGCGGCCCCCACCTTGTTCTCCGCAAAACCACGCGCATCCCGCTTCCGGGCGATCTCGGTGGTGGCCGCCTCGCCCAGCATGGAGAAGATCATTTCCAGGCCGGTCATGTGGTCCCGCAGATTTTCCCGCGCCAGGCCTTTCAGGTTCTTGTGTTCCGATGGGGTCAACCCAAAGGCGGCCCGGGAAATTTCCTCGGTCAGGAGGGCCTGTTCCGGCTCGCCACCAACGCCCCGCTTCTGCCATTCATCGGTCAGCTCGGCCCGGATGGCGATGCCGCGCATCCGCTTGCCGATCCACGCTTCG
>Ga0224510_10002001_pt1 | contig 12714 bp, 6 predicted proteins | sample SF_May12_sed_USG_FD_170161 | JGI IMG/M metagenome (GOLD analysis project Ga0224510, IMG submission 170161) | Sediment microbial communities from San Francisco Bay, California, United States - SF_May12_sed_USGS_4_1 | ecosystem: Environmental > Aquatic > Marine > Sediment | place: USA: California... | reverse complement strand
CCTATCGGCACCCACATTCGTGAGAACAGCAGAGCTCCCAGGATCCGAAGCAGTTGACCGGAAATTTCTACGCAATCTCGGCGTCTCCAACCAACCTTCAGCATCCACCAGTGTGTCCGCGCATGGGCAACCGAAAATGATTGTCCTAAGATGTGTGCCCGCTCGAGATGGGTAAATGCCTGCTCCAAGTTGCCGACACTGTACTGTGTGACGGCCACGGTCATTTCTGCAGCGTAGGCTTGTTGTAGCCGAGGGTGCATCGTATGCAACATACAGATGGTGCTGTGGGCTCTCATAGGAGACTGTATCAAATCTTGGTAGTGTCTCGCAGGCCTCGTGCCGAGTCAGACGACATACATGATGAATTATCAGTAGAAGGTGAGATGGATCAAGGTTTTTGGCACTCCCATCATCCTTGCTCAGCTGGCCCTTCGTACCGAGTAACGCTCACGCTCGGCACTCAGACGTCGATTCGTGAAAACCACTACTCAGCGCCGCACCACTGAATCCATTCAGATACAGGGTGGATCGAAAAAGATTCACCTTCAGGTAGTTCTTCTTACTAGACCAACTCACAATTCCTCAGAATCCGAACTATTCTTTCTGTTCTTCTCGCGGCCCATTCTTTGCTGAGGGACGTGGCATCGAGTGGTTCATGGTTACCTGTATGGCAAGGTAGATCGCATACCCTCGGTATCCTCACAGGCACAGGCAGACTGTTGTAGATGGAGGGTTGGGAGATGGGGCATGCCGTCACGAATCGATGTGAAAACCACACTTGACTCTTGACGCAAAAATACTTAAACAGTACCACATTGTAAGGAACGCTGAGCGTAATAGGTGTCGTGCTGACAGGGAGGCCTGCGCTAAAGCAGGGTTGATCGGTCAGTGTGTAAGTGATCTGGTTAATTGGGAATGTGCGCCCAGCACGAATAAATTTGGTTGGATAACGGTTGTTCCTTTGCGTGGGAGGGGTGTGTATGAGGATGCATCATCGCGTTGCAATTGGTATGGCGTTTCTCGCAGTTGTTTCGTTCACCGGATTGGCGAGAGCACAACCGCAAAAATCCCCCATCTCGACTGCCAAGAAAAATGCCTCGCGGATACTTGAAGTAGATCAAGCGACAAGAAGTCAGATTGCTGAAAGCGCACCTAAAGCGAAGTTCAACCAACGTCAGCTAAATGATATTAAGCGGCGGTTGGGAGAACTCAGGCCCCCAAACAGCTGTCCTAGCACGGCGCTTCGGGCCGATGTGGTGGCGATCGACCACCCAATGGTGTTCAACCGCCTTGGTGCACAGAATGTCAATTGGATGATGTATGCGCTGCGCCATGACGTGATCGACTTGAAGACAAACAAAACGCTTAATTACTCAGCTGAAGGGGATAAATTATTTGAGCAAGTTGTAACTCGATCTTCGAGCCGTGATATTGCCTTACGCCCGGATCTGCGCCCACGTCCGCTGGTACTACGAGTTGCTGAAAGCGGCTATCTGAAAGTCAGATTCACGAATTTGCTCGAGGTAAAAGCCAATCCATTTAAATCCGATCCGGACCCGTTGCCAAACATTGACCATCCGATGGAGCAGGCACCAAAGGATAGCCCCGGTACGCCTGACGATAAACGAATCTTGCGTATTGATGATCAAGTGGCTAGCCGAGTGGTCGGTTTTCATCCGCAGGGTTTAGAGTTAGTTTCTGTCAGTGGTCTGCCAGGCATTCACAGTGATTCTTCGAGCGTTGGTCAAAATCCTGATAGCGCTCCCAATAGTCTTACCGCTAAAGCAGGTAGCATGGTCGAACCAGGCCGAACAACAGAGTATTGCTTTTTTGCTCCAAAAGAAGGGGCGTATCTGGTCAGTAACCCGGGGGCTGTATTTGGAGGAGAGGGAACGGCAGGGAACAGTGGGGTGGGGTTGTTTGCGGCAGTTACGGTGCAGCCGCAGAGGGCAAAGTTTTATCGCGCACAAGTGACAGAAGAGGAATTGCGCTTGGCAACAACTAGCGTGACTCCAACTGGGCAGCCGATTGTCAACTATGAAGCCACATATCCAGCTGTTTCACCATGGTCGGAGGAAGGGAAGGCAGGCCTTCCGATTTTGAGCATGGTTCAAGGCAATCGAATCATTCATGGTGATATTAATGCCATCATTGTCGGGTCTGAAAAAGACGGTCGGTTTCTCCGCGATACGTATCCGATTGAAAGAGACGTGTCGCCTGCCAATCCGGTAGCGGCCCGTAACCCGACGCTCCCAAATCGTCTAGAACCCTTTCGAGAATTTGTGTCTGTCTTCCATGATGAGAATGCGGCCACTCAATCCTATCCGTACTTTTTTGAGCATCCTGAATTAGGGCATACGCTCCACGGCGTACGTGACGCGTTCATGATCAATTATGGGTCAGGAGGTATCGGGGCCGAGATTATCGCAAATCGTCTCCATTCCGGTCCCATGCACGATTGTCTAGACTGCGCATACGAAGAGTTCTTCTTGAGTTCGTTTGCAGTCGGCGATGCTGCGATGATCGTGGACTATCCAGCCAATATGGTGACGCACCTATGTCAGCCAGAGTTTCTTCCAGATCAGAATGGCAAGTGGGCGAGCCAAGCTATGGAACATGAATATAAGACAAAGTGTGTGCAGGATAAATGGGCGACGGAGGCTTACTACCCTCACGATCCAGCTAACCTACACCACAGCTACATTGGAGACTTTGTCAAATTTAGAAATCTGCATTCAGGGAAAGAACAACATATCTTTCATTTGCATAACCATCAATGGCTGTTTAACCCCAACGATGACAATTCTAATTACATTGATGCACAAGGCCTCGGTCCCGGTTCTGGCTATACCTATGAAATTGCCTTTGGTGGATCGGGGAATCGCAATAAGACTGTGGGCGATGCAATTTTTCACTGCCACTTCTATCCGCATTTTGCACAGGGCATGTGGTACATGTGGCGCAATCACGATGTCTTTGAATCAGGTACTCGTCTAGAGGTCAGTGACACGGCCACAGGTGTTCATGAGCGTCCGTTCGGACTGGCTCATGGAAAACCCTCTGCAAAGGCGCGCGCCTTGCCCGATGGAGAAATTGTAGCTGGTACCCCCATTCCGGCTATCGTACCTCTTCCAGGAAAAGGCATGGCTCCGATGCCGGTACCCGTGAGAGTCAAGCCGCGTATTGGAGATGACGGTAAGAATCATGGATCGGTTGCAGAGGTATTACCCCCTGAAAAAGTCAGTGAACATGGAAATCCCGGATTCCCATTTTGGGTGGCAGGAGTATCCCAACGTGTAGGACAGGCTGATCCGGTTTCGATGGGTTCCCGTCCAACCACTCCACCTTTGGATATGGATTCATCGGCTGGTGGCCACAATGGTGGTCTTCCACGGCATGCTTTGGGAGGGTATTCGGCTGAAGGCCATGATCGTTCAGAAGTTACTCGGCTGAGTGCTGCCAAAGAGATCGAGGAGGCCAAGCCGATCTATTATGATGAGGGAGGAACGCCGCTTGAACAGGTGGCGATGAAGTTCCACGCACAACGAATTCATCCCACTCATAAGCAAGTCGATAAGGAGGGGGTTGCTCCCCCTGTCCTCGCGGAGTTTATCACCAACGGTGCTCCCCCGACACCTGGGGCACCCTATAACGAGCCCTGTATTGACGACAAAGGGAATCAGCTTGTGAAGGGGCAACCAGGACACTTTTTTAACGGAGAGTACAACGGCTATTACTCATCGAATGATGAGGGGTTGGGTGGAATTCAGTTTGGAGCAGGTAATCCACGCGTCTATAAAGGGGCAAATCTCCAACTTGATGTTGTTTTTAACAAGGTAGGGTATCACTATCCACAGCAGCGCATTCTCACCCTCTGGGAGGATGTGCCAGGGCTACTGACCAGGCAACGCCCTCCAGAGCCGTTGGTTTTACGGTTGAACACGTATGATTGTGCTGTGTATCAACATACAAACCTTGTGCCTAAAGAGTTCTACCTTGATGATTACCAAATCACGACGCCTACCGATGTGATTGGTCAGCATATCCACTTACCCAAGTGGGACCTGACTTCGGCTGATGGTGGGGCCAATGGGTTTAACTATGAAGATGGGACGTTCTCGCCAGGGGCGGTGCGCGAGCGTGTTCGTGCGATTAATGAGTGGAACAAGCACCAAGTTGCGGCTGGGAAACCGCAAGTACCACAACCCGGTGGAAGTACATCTCCTCTTGTGCCTGCGGCGCATCCATATTTTGGGAAGGCGTCAGTCTTTCAAACTGAGAATTTGCAGCTGACAGCGGAGGAATGCCTAAAGGCCTGGACGACTGCCGCCTCGTTAACGGATTTTGAACATAAGTGGGGTATTCCTGGAAAGTGCGATTGGTTCGGCGCTCGCACGACCATTCAGAGGTGGTTTTCAGATCCAATCGTGAATCGTGAGTTAATCCACCGGGGACTGGGGATTACTTTTACCCATGATCACCTTGGGCCATCAACCCATCAGCAACTTGGTTTGTATGCGACGATGTTAACTGAGCCTCCAAATTCACAATGGGTGCACAATGAAACTGGAGAAGTGCTGTACACGCGACCAGATGGTGGGCCGACTACCTGGCAAGCGAGAATTTTAGGAAAAACCAGTGATAAAAAACTGGATGTAGATCGGGATGAATTAGATGATTCGCACCGAGAATTTTTTCTGCAATTTGGTGACTTTCAGCACGCCTATGAAAAGGATATCTACGTTGGGGTCACAAAGGGAGGTATTCCTTATACAAGTCCACTAGGGGCTAGTGCGACAGCGACGAGCGAGACATTTCGTCATGCGATCCATCCTTCGGTTCGAAAGCCTGCACAGCCAAATGTTTTTCCCGACATTATCGGTTATTCGCCGAAGTGTCCAGGTGGGGAAAAGGGGCTAGAGGGCGCAGTATATGATGCCACGAAAGGTGCGCCATCTCGACCGTGTGCAGAAGCCATTTCGGCTGATGATGTGGGCATGATGGTTGTGAATTATCGAAATGAGCCAGTTGCTGCCAGAGTGTATGATCCAACAACAAAGAAACAGGCAACGGGCTTTTCGGGTGATTTAAGTTTCGCGCTGCAAACTCGAACCGATAGAAAAATTTCATCTCTTAATACCCGCTTGGGAGATACTCCGTATCCATCTTTGACTAGTGGCATTTTGAGGGGTGATCCCTTTACTCCCATCATGCGTGTGTACTCCGGAGATTTGGTGCGCGTGAAGGTTCAGGGGGGAGCGCATGAGCATGAGCATAACGGGACCATCAATGGTTTGGCTTGGCTCCAGGGTGGTTCTGGGTTTGGCCAGGCGCCCCACTCCGGATGGAGAAATTCTCAGAACACTGGCCTGTCTGAACAGTTCACGTTCATGGCGCGCCTAAGCGACATTAGTAGTGAAATACGATCGCCTGGTCGTGCGACGGATCGGTTATATAGTGTCGATACAAGTCAAGATGGAATGTGGAGCGGGGTCTGGGGGGTGCTCAGGAGTTACACTCGATTACAGAAGGACAGGGAAAAGAATTTGACGTTGAACGTGCTGCCTTCGAATCCAAAACCAAAGAGCGTGGTTCCAGATACAGATCCAAGCAAAGATATGGTCGGCTTGGCGCATGTCTGTCCTAAAGATGCTCGGCCTCGCGAATATCATGTTGTTGCCGTCTTAGCCAATAATGTCCTTCACAATGATCTCGGGGTGAAGATTCCTCCTGCTTCTGATGGAGCAAGACTAAAAGCGAAGGGTGGAACGCTCATCTATAATCCACGACGTACCGAATTAAAGCTTCCGATTGAAGTTGTGGATGAAACTGGAAATGCTATTGGTGGAACGACGCTTTTACCGAGAGGACCTCTCCATGACCCAACGGCCATCATGTTCGTGCTGAAAGAGGATCTTGACGTCATTACAGGGCGTATCAAAACTGGCCGTCCAGTGGAACCTCTAGTGTTACGAGCTGCGGCTGGAGACTGTATTCGCGTCACGCTAGAGAATCGTCTCCCAAGGGTACGTTCTCACATGCCAGATCTTGATGGATATACATCACTTTCTGGAATTGTTATTAGGGATGCTGGCAGTCCAAGTTCCCAGATGACCTCTTTTAATAATAACTTGATCCGTCCTTCTAATCATATTGGCTTACATCCACAGATGGTGTACTACGATCCACATCGGGCGGACGGAAACAATGTCGGAGTCAATTATCCCAGCACAGTCCCTCCTGGGTGGACAAAGGTCTATGAATGGTATGCGGGGACGCTGCACACCGTGGGTAGTGCGGAAGCATGTCCCACAACCCCAACGCTTCCAAGTTTTGTGACTCAGCCCGGGGAAGTGCAGTTCATTCCTCCTCCCACGTATCAGATCACTAATGACAATCTTCTAGCGATATCCAGAGAAGTTTTGGAGCGTGAGCTGCCGGACAAGCCCAGTATCACACTCGACCCTAAGCTCCTTAATCAGCTTGTAAATGTTTTTCAACGTCGAATTCCTATACAGGGGTTCAATGCACCAGGCCAACAGAGTTTTACCCCTCTGAAACCTGGCGTGCTCATGACAAAGAAAGTGATTGACCAACAGGCTATCCTAAGTATGCCTGTTTCTGGCATCACGGATCAGGCGGGAATACGAACGGAGCTACTAAACTTCCTGCGGAAGGAACCGCTGTTGGGCAACGATACACGAGTTGACCATCTGGCTGATACACTCATCGATGAGTTTAAGGCAGTTTCAAATCCGGTGGAGCTGACAGCTCAGACGAAGGATGCCTATCTGTGGAGTACAGATGTGCTGCCTGTTACTGCTACGCCTGGTGATGAGATGGCAGTCGTGCGGGCCGCAGTATTGTTAAAACGTCACCCCGGTCCTAAGGTATGTAGCTTTGATGGAGTGGAGTTTGGAGGATCAAATTTAACTCCTCCAGATCGTATCAAGCAGGGGCAAAAAGGGGCCGTAGGTGCCCTGGTCGTCGAGCCAGAGTCGGCTAGTTGGAGTCATAACTGGACGGATCAACCGGTGGATGACCTAGCTGCTGATCGACAGAAGCCCGGTCAGAAACGACAGAGTCGAGCGACAGCTAATATTAAGTATCCAGTAACCGAACAAGGACAAGGAGTATCAAAGGCGAAGTGCAACGATTCAAAACATAAACCTGGGCAACGGTGCGGGGAATTTCGCGAGTCTGTGTTAGTTCATCAAAAGGGGTTGAATCTGCGGTATGCCAATGGGGACGCTGTTCAGAGTCTTGCATCTGAAAGGGCGCCTGGGGATCACATAAAAGATGTAGCTCCTGAAGATGCACATGATGCCGGGCAGATGGCTATTAACTATGGTACTGAGCCCATGTGGTTCCGGTTTGGTTTATCGCCTGATCACATATTTGGGACGGACTCAGTGAGAAATGAGGGATTCGGGGGAATCAGTACCGCGTATCAGGCATTCAGTAATCGATGTTGCGACCCAGATGCGACGGCTTCACATGCAACACCAAATGTAGGCGAGCCCTACACTCCGATTAGTACAGTGTATGCTGGGTCTGAGTTGCGGGTTCGTGCCCTGTTACCCACGGGGATTGGGCGAGCGACGATTTTCTCACTTCATGGCCACAATTGGCCACGTGACCCCTATCTTGCCGAGCACACGTGGAGAGTTGCTTCTGACCGTGGGGATCATCCTAAGGGGGGAGCTCCAGCTAGCTGGGGTGTGCCGTCAAAATGTATCGGATACAGTGCGGCACAAATGGGAATGGGTGGACAAGAAAGTCTCACACCGATGGCCCACTTCGATCTGATGCTCAAGTCAGCGGGTGGAAGGCATGCAGTGGCTGGAGACTATCTCTGGCAGGACCATGGGGGCTTTGGAATAACCAGTGGCTTATGGGGTCTTGTGAGAGTTGTCCCCCCAAAAACTCCTATTCAAAAGCATGAGCTTCGAACGCCTTGTCAGTACGAGCCGTAGTGTGCTGATGCAGCATACGAATTTAGTGTATGTTCTTTCCTGGGCCCTGCTCTTCGGAGCAGGGCCGTCTGTTGCTTACTCCACCTATCTTGATCGAACGGTTGAACAGGAAGGTTTGCGGGTTCAGTTTTCGATCGATCCGGTGACGAATCAGAATGCTCCTGCCACGCTCCACGCTGATCAGCTTGTTCGGATTCGGATGGCGGTTACGCGTCAGGCCGATGGTCACCCATTGAACAATTGGAATGTCGGGGCTTGGCTTGACCGTGCGGTGTCTGCAGCATCCGGCGCCATGCCTGCCTGTGGCCAGCGTGTCGCCTCTTATCTGGGTGGTGATCTTCTCCAGCGTCCGCTGCTTGATTTGACCGGGTATTATGTTCTCACACTGGATGCTGAGCCGAGTGTGTCGGTGCTTGATCCTGCCGTGAGCTTCGCTGGTCGCACCAGTCTCTACAGTTCCCTTAGACTGAAAGGGCGGGGGTTCGATTGGGCCAAAACCACAGACGATGCGAAGCTGTTCGTCGGGCTAGCCGAAGAGCCTGCCGTTGCGATAGCTGATCTACAGTCATTGCAAGTGACGACGCATGTGCCGCTTCCAGGCCTCCCCACGCGTCTCGCCCTAGCTCCTGATGAGCGGCTTCTTTGGGTTGGTCACGTTGCGGGTGGAAAAGGCGGGCGTCAGGACGGCGAAGGGGTCAGCGTGATCGATACGGTCACGAATCAATTGGTGAAAAGTCTTCCGCTGACGGCCGGGCACCATGAGTTTGCATTCAGCGAGGATGGGCGGTTTGTGTATGTGACCAGTCGGAAGTCCGGTCTCGTGACGGTACTCGATGCTGCGACCTTCTCAGTAATCCGTACCATCACTGTTCCAGGTGAGCCGTTGAGTGTGGTGACGGTTCCGTCGAAGGCTTCGGTATGGGTTGTTGATGGGAAGCATGGGCGGGTGCATCGCTTTACGACGCAGGGTCATCCGGTGGATAGCATTGCGCTCGATCCCGGCATCGGGCCAGCAAAACTGTCTCTGGATAACCGCTATGTGCTGATCGTGAACCCGAGCCAGCATCGCGTGCATGTGCTGAATGCAATGACCGGACAACCGGTTCATGCCATCACGGTTTCGGGTCAGCCCTATGATGTCATGTTCTCCGAGCAATATGCGTATGTGCGGAGTCTTGCGAGCGAGCAGGTTGCGCTGATCTCGTTGGCGGCTCTCGATAAACCCCATCCTGCGCCGCAATATATTCCTGCTGGATCGGGCATTCTCAGCCAGACGAAAGAAGGTCTGCCGATCGCTTCGACCATGGGGGTGACGCTGAGTCGGAATGGCGCATTCATGGCATCTCCGACAGAACGCACGGTCTACCACTACATGGAAGGGATGAATGCGCCGGATTCAGGCTTGCGGACCTATGGCCACACACCGATGGCGGCGTTGACAATTCAGCGTGGGTTGCGCCAAGTGGGTCCAGGCGAGTATGTGGCGGTGGTCAAGTTGCCATCGGCTGGGCGCATGGTCCTAGCTGTTGCGAGTGATGCTCCAAAGATACGGGAATGTATCGGTTTACAGGTTGATCGTGCTCCAGTAAAGGAAACATTGGAACGTGTCGCATTTGAATGGTTGGGTGATCCAGTACACCGTGGAGTTGTCGGGCAGCCCATTACATTGCGTGTTCGTCGAAAGGATGGCCAGAAACCACAGACGACCGCCGCAGAGGTGTTCGAACTACGCGTCGTGCCGACACGGGGAGGAAGAAGTTTTCAATGGCCTCTGAAGATCGATCAGAAGAGCGCTGGTCAGCTGATCGGCGAGGGAACATTATCTGAGCCTGGCGGCTATTATGTTCACATTCGAGGGTCCCAGGCAGTAGAGGCGACCTTCTCTACGCTCATTGTGGAATCTCCTGCGTCCAATGTGGTTGGTAACGAGAACCAGCCGTGATGCCGGACACCTGGCTCTTCAGAATTCTCTGTCTGAGTGTTCTGTGCATATGCGGTTTGATTTTCACCCACGTGGCGGTTTCTGGAGAAGTGACGACAGTCCAGCTGCCAGCGGTGGCGCTCATTGATCAGGAGAACCGTTCCCAGCAGCTGGATCGGCTGCTGGAGGGACGGACCGTCGTGATCGACTTTGTCTTTACGTCCTGTAAAACGAGCTGTTCTATTCTGAGTGCCATCATGGCTCAAGTAGAAAAGGATGTGCGAGATCGGCTGGGTGATGACCTGGTCTTGGTCTCGTTGACCGTCGATCCTGCTCATGATATGCCTCTGCAACTAAAAGGCTATGCGGGTAGATACTCAACGACACCGCATTGGTATTGGTTGACTGGGGCGGTTCCTGATGTCAAACAGGCGCTCCGCGCGTTCAATATTCCGGTATTCGGCAAGCCGGAAGATCATCCACCGATCATCATGGCCGGCAATATCCGAACAGGTAAGTGGCAGCGCTGGGTCGGCATTCCCGATCCTCATGCTGTGGCCAAGGCGGCGTTGGCATTGGCCAAGGAGTAGTAGGACAGGGTTATCTTCCATGTGCAAGATTCAAAAGCCGATGTATATATCAAGGTTCTGCATGATCGTGCCGGTTCTGATGTTCATTCTTACGCTAGAGGAAACGGCCTGGTCCGGTGCAGCGGCGAGCTCGGAGACTACTCGCCTTGAACGGGCACGTGCCTATTTTGGTGACGCTGAGTTGTTTGATCAGGACGGCGTCCGGCATCGGTTCGTCAGCGATTTGCTGGACAAGCATGTAGTGCTCATCAATGTTGTCTACACAGAATGTCGGGATGCGTGTCCTTTGATCACAAGATTATTAGGTCAGGTGATGGCTCGTGTCGGTGATGACTTTGGTCGCTCGGTGTTGTTCTTGTCGATTTCCTCTGATCCTCTCCGAGATACGCCCGAAACGCTGAAAGCGTTTGCGAAGAAACATCAGGCGGATCATCCAGGTTGGCGGTTCTTGTCTGCGAATCAAGAAGTCATGAAACCACTGCTGAGTCGGTTAGGGCAGTGGTCCGACGATCCAGCCGACCATAAGTCCTTACTCCTTGCCGGCAATGCCTCACGAGCCCACTGGATAAAAGTCAGACCTGATGCCACACCCGAGTTCATTTATGCCGAACTCCAGCGCGTGGCCGCCAAGCCGTAGCGCTTGGTTCACGGTCATGCCCCGCCTTGTACTTCTCGCCTCGTTCCTATTTTCGATGGGATGGTCTTTGGGTGCGAGTGCTGAAGCTCCTGACGTGGAGCTTGGCCGGAGTATTTTCCAAAAAGGCATAGGACGTGACGGCAGAGAGATCGGTGGGCGCATACACGGCACTCTTGATCTTCGTGGGGCTGCCGTGGCCTGTACATCCTGTCACGGTGCCGATGCGCGTGGCGGAGGCGAGGCCTTTGTTCAAGCTTCTGATATCCGGTGGCATACTCTGACCAAATCGTTTGCACCTCGCCGTGTGGGTGGGGCGCGGCCTGCCTATACCCGAACGACATTTGATCGTGCCATTTATCAAGGAATCGCATCCAATGGCGCAGTGCTTGATCCTGCGATGCCTCGGTTTGATCTCAGCCAGGATGAAACGGAGGCATTGGTTTCGTATCTTACTCAAGTTAGTGAGGGAGCACTTGCTAAGGAACCACCGACGAAGGGCGTACTTGGGCTCTTGCCGTTCTCTCACACCACGACGTTTTCGCGAGAGATCGGTGACCGCCTAACGTCGTGTCCATCTATTGGATCATCCACGCGGTTTCCACCGTTTGAAATTCTTCACTATACCGACCCTGCTGATGCGATATCGAAAATGAACGCTCGGATTGCAGGGGGACAGGTCCTGTCTATCTTGGCACCATACATTGCTGGGTGGGAGTCACAATATGTAAATGCGGCGAAGGAGTGGCCCGTCATGACGGTACTTCCTGTTACACCGCTGGACTTGCCTGAGCATCCGACTCTCGCGTTCACCATGCCAGGATTGACGAGCCAGGTTGGCGCACTGCTCGATCGGATTCGTGAGGGGCAACCAGAGACGCTGACGGTAATGACTTCTGCCGGCACCCATCCATTACACGACATTCTAACATTCGTTCGCAATGAATTGAAGACGAGGCATGTGCATTTCAATGAGATAGATCTTGGGCGTGCTGATGCAATTCATCCACGCACCCACTGGCTGGTTCTTGCGCCTTTGGCACAGGTGGAGAGTCGACTGCCCCACTCCAGACGCAGGCCTGGTCAGACCGCGTTTGTTCCAGCCATGTTTTTTGACCCGGATGCGGCCCAACGAATCGGCCGACGGCTGTCAGGGATGACCTGGTCTGTTGCCTACCCCTATCGGCCAACAGATGCGCATACAGGTCGGTGGCGGAGTCCGGCAGAAGCATGGTCTGAAGCTGGTTGTACACTGATGGCGACAATGGCTGAACAGGAGGGGGAAGATTGGATTATCCGTCATCCTTCAATTCCGTTGAGTAGTGGTCTCACGCTTACAAAGATGCAGGACATTGATCAACAGCGTAAGCGTGTTGTCGTGCAGGAGTGGGATTCGCCAAAGACGACCAAGTAGTGCTGTCACCCAGAATGGGGGAGGTTCTACGCCAGACTCATCATGCGGTTGTAACGTTCTCGTCAGAGACAGATTATCCGCTCAATTTGAAGGTTGGGTTTGGTGGCGGTGGGCCGGATTGAACGGCCGACCCGCGGCTTATGAGTCCGCTGCTCTGCCAACTGAGCTACACCGCCACG
>Ga0224510_10002000_pt1 | contig 12720 bp, 10 predicted proteins | sample SF_May12_sed_USG_FD_170161 | JGI IMG/M metagenome (GOLD analysis project Ga0224510, IMG submission 170161) | Sediment microbial communities from San Francisco Bay, California, United States - SF_May12_sed_USGS_4_1 | ecosystem: Environmental > Aquatic > Marine > Sediment | place: USA: California... | reverse complement strand
AAGAATATTGCGTTCGCGTTGTGCCAGCTCGGCATCGTTCGTGCACAGGAAGCCGCCAATGTTGGCGAAAGCGTCCTTCTTGGCCGACATCGTACAGCCGTCCGCGTAACTGAACATCTCGCGCGCGATCTCGACTGTCGGACGATTCCGGAAAGCCGGCTCCCGGCGCTTGATGAAGTGCGCGTTCTCGGCGAATCGGCAGGCGTCAATATAAAAGGGTATGCCGGCCTCGCGCGCGATGCGGCTGATGGCCCGGATATTTTCCATCGACACCGGCTGGCCGCCCGCCGAGTTGTTCGTGACGGTTACCATGATTAGCGGGATCTTCTCCCGGCCTTCGAGCCGGACCAGCGCGTCGAGCGCCTCGATGTCCATGTTGCCCTTGAACGGATAGTCGGACACGAGGTCGGTGGCTTCCGGGCAGGGCAGGTCGATAGCCTTGCCGCCGCGATACTCGATATTTGCCCGCGTCGTGTCGAAATGCGTGTTGTTCGGGACGATGAAGCCGGGTTGCACGGTTATTCCGAACAGGATGTGCTCGGCGGCGCGCCCCTGGTGGGTCGGGATCACCTGCGAGAAACCGAATATTTCCTGCACCGTGTCCCGGAATCGGTACCAGCTGCGGCTGCCGGCGTAAGATTCGTCGCCCCTCATCAGCGCCGCCCAGGCGTCGGCCGACATCGCGCTGGTGCCGGAGTCGGTGAGCAGGTCGATGATGACGTCCTCTGCTCGCAGCAGGAAGGGGTTGTAGTGTGCCGCATGGATCAAGGCGGCGCGTTCCTCGCGGGTCGTCAGCTTGACCGGTTCGACCATCTTGATGCGGAAGGGCTCGATGATCGTCTGCATGGATCATTCGCTCGAGGCGCAAAGATAAAACGAGTCTATTTGCCTCGAAACGGAAGCGGGATACGTAAAAGTACTGCGACGACCGGCGGGTACAGAGGCCGGTGCGCACCCGGCCTCGGTCTCGGCCCCGGGCCTTCGGGCGCGCGAGCTTCCTGACCCGAGACCGGCCGCCCGGGAATTGCGCCGGACTCGCGACGTTGAAAAAGGTCTGGACGACCTTTTTCAATATCCCGCTAGGTCCTGGCCGCTTCGTCGGCGAGTCTCCGCAGGTACGCGGCGAACTCGGGGTCTTCGCCCTGCAGCAGTTGCGGCATTGCCTCGCGAAAATCCTCGCGCCCGCACCACTCCTGCATGAAGTCCTCCCAGGAGCGCCAGCGTCGCGCTTCCTTGCCCGTCAGGTCCGTGTCGTAAAGCAGCAGGTAGGCGCGCTCGAAGGTCGCGATCAGCAGCCCGAAAATCGCGATCATGCGCTCACGCTGCACGTCGGTCAGGTCGCCGGTCCGCAGCTTGGACATCAGCCGCAGATCCGGATTGTCGAGTGCAAGGCGCAGGAAGTCGTGGTAGTTGCTGGACAGGGCCTCGTAAACCTCGGCTTCCTCGGCCGCGCGCTCGCGGCGCTTCTCGTACAGGAAAACGCCGATCGCGAGCGGCAGGCCGAGGACGGTGACGACGTAGCTCAGCAGCTCCCAGGTATGTATGCTCACGCGCTTGGACTCCGCCTGATTTCGCCGGGCACCATCATTGTTGACCGCAGCCTGGTCAGGCTCCTGGCTTGTACAGCGTCGCGAAAACCGCGCCGGCGATCATGAACCCGACGATGCCGGAAAACAGCCAGATAACCGCGAGGTCGAGCGGCATCGGCCAAACGACGTATTGGTCGATCGCCATCGGGACGGAGTAGAACGTGCCTATCAGTGCGCCGTAACGAACGCCCTCCATGACGCCTTTACCTTCGCGTCCCTGCACGAAGATGATGCCGAAGATGACCAGGCCGATCGCGCTGGAGACCCACATCCATCCCATCATGCTCTCCATCTCGGCCTGCGAACGAAATATGTCCGCGAGTCCCTCGTAGGTTTCGCCGAGCCAAAGGCCATGCACGAGGAAGCTGTATACCTGCATCACCACGAAGGTGACGGCAATACCGATCCAGAAGGTCTTGTTTTTCATGCCATGCTCCCCCTTTGAGCCCCGCCCCCGCGGGATAGGTCATCATATGCCTCCGGGAGGGCGGCGGGTATATGCGGAGCCGTCCGCGGGGCCGGGCTCCCAGGGTCGGCCGGTCATGCCGGTCCGGGGCTGTTGTTGCGTAATACAGTGCACGCCGCCGCCGCCGACCGCGATGTCGTTGACCTGCACCTGCACGATTTCGCGGTCGGGATACAGCCGCTCGTAGACCTCCACGGCCTGCGGGTCGCGATCGTAGCCGTAACCGCCGACGATCACGGCGCCGTTAGCAAGGTAGGAATTGACGTAGGAGCTGCAGCCGCCGTTCCAGACGCCCGGATGGTAGTGGCCCTCCTCGATGAATTCGAGTTCCAGCTTGCGGCCTCGTGCGTCCGTCTGGCCGATGAGCGCGTCCCGATTGATTTCACCGATATGCCAGTGCGGGTCGGTCCTGTCGCTATTGATCTCGACCAGCACCCGGCCCGGTTCGATGAAGGCGACTACGCCGTCGGCGTGGCCGTCCGTCTCGGGATCGGTCGGGTCGCCGGGTATCCAGATTACCTTTTCGGCGCCGAGCATCCGACAGAGTTCGTCGCCGACTTCCTTTTTCGTCCAGCCCGGATTCCGGTTCGGATTCAGAAAGCAGGTCTCGGTCGTTATTACCGTGCCTTCGCCGTCGACGGTGACACCGCCGCCCTCGGCAACGAGCTCCGATGCGAAACGGCGGACTCCCGCGAGATCGAGGATACGTTTTCCCATCAGGGCGTCCTGATCGTAGGGATGGTACTTCTTGCCCCAGGCATTGAACACGAAAGTCGAGCCGGCGAGTTCGCCGGCATCGTTGACGAGGAAGTTGGGTCCGGAATCGCGGGTCCAGGAATCGTCGATCATCATCTCGATGATCTCCACGCCGGGTCCGAGCAGTGCTCGCGCTCCCTCGAGCTTGGGTGGCGGCACCAGCATCTTCACCGGCTCGAATCGGGCAATCGTGTTCGCGACCTCGGCATAGGCACGGGCCGTCGCCTCGTTGTCGCCGAACATCCCCTGGCGGCTCGGCCAGGCCATCCAGCAGCACTTGTGCGGCGCCCATTCGGCCGGCATGTAGAACCCAAAGTCGCGCGGGTCGTCGCTCACGTGATCACCTCCGGGATGTTTGCGGGTGCGCGGGCGCGCGACGCCACGAAACTGGCCGCTGCAATTGCGTATAGAACAATGGACAGCAGGAATACGGTCCGGTAGTTGCCACCGGTGACGACGATTGCGGCGAGGCCGGGGCCGACGGCGCCGCCGATCGTCGCTATCGAGGAGCCGGCCGCCACTGCGCTGCCATTGCGGTCGATGGAGGCCATCAGGCTCTGAATATAGGGCAGGCAGAATGCCCAGGCGAAGCCGAGGAAACAGCCGGCGACGAAGTACCATTGGTAAGCGCGCGTCAGGATCAGCAGCAGGAGCCCGGTCACCGCAATCGCCATGCCGAGGAGCAGGGGCCGCAGATAGCCGTAGCGATGGCCGACGACTACGACCATGAACGCGCCCGGGATGCCTACCAGTGAGGCTACCATCAGTGCGACGCCGATGCGCTCGTCCGGGTACGCGAGGGCGACTCCCCAGCGTTCGATGTAGGTGAACTGGGCGGTGTTCGCCGCCTCGAACAGGCCGTAACCGATGAGTGCGAACAGGGTTACCGCCGCCAGCAGGATGGCACGTTCCATGCCGCCGCCTGCAGCTTCGGCCGGTGCCCTGCCGGGGAGTGCGCGCAGCAACACCAGCGCGCCTGCCTGCAGCGCGGCGATCATCAGGAACATGCCCGGCACGCCTAGAGTCGCCGCGTATACCGGCACGATATACAGGCCGAGCCCGCTGACGATGAACTGCAGCGTAATGAACAGCCCGTAACCGCGTTCGACGTCGTCGTGCCGCGCAAAGGCGGCGCTGGCGGCGACATGCGCCAGGCTCGCCGCAAATCCGGTCAGGAATCGCAGCAGCAGGAACGCGGGCCCCTGGTGCGCCACCCAGGCCGAGAGCACGTCCCCGCCGATGGAACAGAGTATGCCGATCGTTGCAACGCGCCGGAGGTCGATGCCGTGCATGCGCAGGGCCATGAGCAGTGCCGCTGTCGCACCGCCGGTGAAGTTCGCGGACGCGACCCAGCCGGCGAAAGACTCGCTCATGCCTCCTTCGTCTACCAGCACGCCGACGAGGGCCGGCAGGATCAGGAGCGGCATGAACGTAACGGTGCCGATCACCGAGTAGATCGAAAACGGCAGCCACGCGGTTCGCTGCACGAAGTCAGAGCCCCGGAGCGATGTGCTCGCCGTCCAGCGTCAACAGCGAGCGGTACAGGTCTGGCCGCCGGTCGCGGAATACGCCCCAACTGCGTCGGTAGCGGCGCACCTCCTCGAGATCGAAGCTGGCGGTAAGCACACACTCGGTCTCGCGGTCGGCACACTCGACGAGGCCGCCGGTATGGTCGGTGATGAACGACGAACCGTAAAACGTCATTTCGACGCCCCTGCTCGATTCCGTCCCGATACGGTTGGACGCAACGACAGGCACGATATTGGCCGCCGCGTGGCCGCGCATGGCCATCTGCCAGTGGTCCTTGCTGTCGAGATCCGGGAAGTTCACCTCGCTGCCGATCGCGGTCGGGTAGAACAGGAGATCGGCGCCTTTCAGTACCATCGCACGGGCGCACTCCGGGAACCACTGATCCCAGCAGATGCCGACGCCGACCCGGCCCCAGCGAGTATCGAAGGCCCGGAAGCCGGTATCGCCCGGACTGAAATAGAATTTCTCCTCGTAGGCCGGGAAGTCCGGTACGTGGCTCTTGCGGTAATGGCCGACGATGCTGCCGTCGGCGTCGACGATCGCCACCGAGTTATAGAAAGCGAGGCCCGCGCGTTCGAAAAACGAGACGGGCAGGACGAGCTGCCGCTCTTTCGCGATCTTCTGCATGCGACGGATCGTCGGCTGGTCGTGGAGAGGGCGCGCCAGCTCGAAATGCTCGTGCTGTTCGTCGATGCAGAAGTAGGGCGTTTCGAAGAGCTCCTGCAGCAGCACGATGTTGGCGCCCGCATCGGCGGCGCGATGGACCAGCGACTCGGCCCGGGAGACGTTGGACCCGGTATCCCAGCTGCAGGCCATCTGGGTGCAGGCAACGGTAACGTGCATCGAGTCCTCCGGGGTATTGTCTGACCTCGATGCAGGTTCGCCCGCGAAGCCTGCGCCTGTCAATTCCGATCCCGTATCCTGCCGAAACGCGACCTGGATCCCGCCTCCCGCAGCCGGGCCTGCGTAGACTGACCGCACGTCCCGGACCTCAGCCATCGGTATGCGCATCAATAACCTGCTCATCACGGCCAGCTTCGCGACACTGCTCGTGTCGTTCTGGAACCGGAACGACATTCCGGGAAACCTCCGCCTGCGGCCGGAAATCGCCGCCGAGCCGCGCCAGTCGGCAACGCGGGAGCAGGCGTTTACCGCGCACTACGAGGGTGTCGAGTACCGCGTCGACCCGGAATACGACTACGAGCTTTTCGGCATCGTGGTGTCCTACCGGCATCACGACGGCTCGAGCCGGATGCACCGCCAGGCCGGGGACCACCTGAACATGCTCGACGTGTGCGTGGTGTGGGGCGACAACGCGACGCACCCGCGGCTGGACAAGCTGGACTTCTGGAACGGCATCTTCACCTGCAATGTGCAGACAAAGGACACGGACGCGTGGCAACGATTCGATATTTATGCGCTGTCGAACAACCACCTGCTCTCTGACGACGAATTCATCCGCGATCGCGTTACCGGGTTGAACGTCGGCGACCAGCTGCGGATTCGCGGCTGGCTCGCGAGCTACACCGGACCGGGGGGCACGCGCGGCACCAGCACGACGCGCCGTGACACCGGCGACGGTGCCTGCGAAACGATCTGGGTCCGCGAGTTCGACATCGTCGAAGCCGGTCGCAGTATCTGGCGCCGCACGATGTGGGGGTCGCTGTTCGTGCTGGCCGGCGGCCTGGTCGTGCATTTTCGCAGGCCATACCGGCCGCACGCGCACGGCTGATCGGCCGGATCACGGCACCGCTGTGGTCGCCCGCAGGGCGGGCTCCCGCCGCAGGAACCCGCTCCGCGGGCGACCAATGCCTCAGCCGGTCGCCGCCAGTGCCTCCGGCATCCGCTCCGGTTCGCGCACGTCGATGGGGCGGCCAACCGTCAGCGGTCGGCGGAAGGCGTCGTCGATCGCCAGGAACGGCGCGTCCGATTCGACACCCAGCGCATCGAGCATCTTCGTGAAGAAGGCACGCCCTGCGGCGGTTGCCGCAATGTCGAAAATGTCGGCATCCGTGTAGCCCAGTTCCAGCAGCCGGGCGACCTGGCCCGCCGTGACTTTCGACGCGTCCTTCGCAATCTGCCGGGCGAACCGGACCATGACCTGCTCGGCCTCGGTCAGCGTGCCCTCGAACCGCCCGGCGGCAATCGCGACGATCTGCTCGTCAGAGAAGAAGTCGCGGAGGGCCTTGCCGTGTGCCAGCGAGCAGGCCGTGTTGCGCAGTTCGTGCGCGGCGACAAAGGTCACGAGTTCGAATCGGCGCTTGTCCATCGGCCGCTTGATCTCGGCCAACAGCATGCCCCAGCGTGTCATTACCTCGGGCCTGTGACAGAACACCTTTGCGTAGTTGGGTACATAACCCCAGGCCGACTGTTGGCGTTCGTACATTGCGGCAACCGCGCCGTCCGCGTCGCCGGCTTTGATCGTCTTTATAAATGCCATGGTGCAAAAACTCCGTTAGGGGCGGTAATGAGAGATCTGGACTTCCTCGCCGAGGTCCGCGTAGTCGCCGGCCGACCGCAAGCTGCGAAACTCGCGCCAGTTGATGCGGCGATAGCGGGCAGGTCGAAGCGCGTTGACGGTCGTGGGCAGCGGCTCGTAGGTCGTTTCATACGACGGGTTGAGGAAGAAAGGCACGCTGTACCTGTCGGCACGCGGGTTGGTAACCACGCGGTGCAGAGCGGCGCGGTACTGATCGTTCGACCAGACCTGGATCATGTCGCCGATGTTGACGACCAGCGCGCCGGGTGTCGGTGGGACGAGGTACCAGCGGCCGTCGCGGCATACCTCGAGCCCCGGCTGCTCGTCCTGCAGGAGCAGGGTCAGCGCCCCGGAGTCGGTGTGTTCGCCGACGCCGAAAGGCCTGCCATCCCCGGCCGCGATGTGCGGGTATTTCGGGTAGTAGTTCAGCCGGAGGAAGCTGGTATGCGCGCTGTCGAAGCCGCGCGCCAGGTTGTCCGGGTCCACGCCGAGGTTCGAGGCGATGGCGGACAGCAGCCGGAGCGCGAGCGACTTGCAGTTAGCGTAGTAGGCGCGCACGACCGGCTCGAAACGCAAGCGGAACAGGCCCACAGGCCAGCGCGGCTTCAGCTTGTCGCCGTCGGCGCGACCGAAGTCGTAGATCTCCTTCCAGTCCTGGCGGTTCTTTGTCAGCTCCCGGTCGTAAAAGCCCCAGGGGTTGTCCGCATCGCGCAGTATCCGGCGCTTGTCATCGGTCGGCTGGCCGAAGAACTCGCGCGACACGGCGAAGATGCTTTGCAGCAGCGGCGGGTCGATGCCGTGCCCGGTGACCTGGAAAAAACCCCATTCCCGGCAGGCGCGGTCGATCGCTGCCAGCGAGGCCGGGCTGTTGAGCTCGGCAATGTCGATGACGGGTACGTTGTCGATCATGATCTGTCCTCGTGTCTGTCAGGTCTATGCGCTCTTACGCGGATGTACCCACTTCGGCAGCAGCGCATGCGGATCCACGACGGTTTCGCGGTCGTAGTCGACGCCGGCGTCGTCCAGCAGCCGGTGCATCCGGCCGTCGCGCATGGCATCGAACAGGTCCATGCAGCCGCCGACGTGCGCGCCGCCGATAAAGATCTGCGGGATGGTCGGCGCTCCTGTCCGGTCTTTCAGCACATCGCGGATCTTCACGCCGATATCGCCCTCCTGGAACGCTACGGAGTCGATATCGACGCTCTGGTAGGGAATGCCGAGCTTCGCGAACAGCTTGCGGACAGCCCAGCAGAACTCGCACCATTCGAGCGCGAACATGACGACTGCGTGGTCGCGCACGACGTTGGTGACGAAATTCTCGGCTTCCTCGTCGAGTGTGGCGGCCGGTGCCGGCTCCGGTCTGCGGATCGGCACGGCCGGGGCGGGGCAGGCCGCCTGTGGCTCGAACTGGCAGCCGGGCGTCGAGCGCGACAGCTCGATCTCGGCCGCATTCATGTCCACCTCGATACCCTCGAACAGGGGCGTGGACATGTAGCGTTCGCCCGTATCCGGCAGCATGCACACGATATTGCTGCCCGGGGGCGCGCGGCGCGCGATCTCGAGCGCGGCTGCCAGCGTAGCGCCGCTCGACGTACCGGCGAAAATGCCTTCCTGGGTCGCGAGCGCACGCGCCAGCCGCAGCGCGTCGTTGCCGTCCACGGGGATGACCTCTTCGATCAGTCCCTCGGCCATCGCTCTCTCGGTGAGGCGGGAGACGAAGTCCGGGCCCCAGCCCTGCATCAGGTGCGGCCTGAAGTAAGGATGGCTCTCGGTCGGCCTTCCGTTCGCGTCCCGAGGCTGCGGAATACCGCTGGCCAGCACCGGTGCGTTATCCGGTTCGGCGGCGATGATCGCGATACCCGGGTCGGCGGCCTTCAGGCCGCGCGCGACGCCGAGCAATGTCCCGCCGGTGCCGAAGCCGGATACGAAAGCGTACAGCGGCTCGCCGTCCAGGTCGGCCAGGATCTCGGGCGCCGTCGTGCGCGTGTGTACTTCGGCGTTGGCTTCGTTGTCGAACTGCCGGCAGAGAAACCAGCCGTTCTTTTCGGCGAGTTCGACCGCCTTGTTCAGCATGCCGGTACCTTTCTCGGCCGCCGGCGTCAGTACGACCCGGGCGCCGAGGAAGCGCAGCAGCTTGCGGCGCTCCAGGCTGAAGCTCTCGGCCATGACGATGACCAGCGGATAGCCCCGCTGGGCGCAGACCATGGCCAGTCCGATGCCGGTATTGCCACTCGTCGCCTCGATGACCGTCTGTCCCGGCCGCAGCAGGCCGCGGCGCTCGGCATCCTCGATGATGGCGAGGGCCATGCGGTCTTTCACGGAGCCGAGCGGATTGAACGACTCGACCTTCGCGAATACGTTAATACCCGCCGGGGCGAGCTTGTTCAGGCGCACCAGGGGCGTATTGCCGATCGTTTGCAGTATGTTGTCGTAGCGGGGCATGGCGGCCTCCTTCGTTGTCGCGGTAGATGATCCGTAGTAGGTCCAGCCTGGCGCCGACGAGCGGTGTGTTGCCGATCGCGTCCAGGATGCGCGTGTAGCGGTTCATAGCGGTCTCCGGAAATCGCTGGTATGGAACATGGGACGGAATGCTGAGGCCGCAGCGGGGAAGCCAGCGTTGGAGCGACCGTGGTTTTTACCGCCGGGGCGGGCCTGGCCCGCAGGTGCTTGTGGACCGGCGCGGGGCGCGCCTATAGTAAAGTCCTCAAAGGATTGGAATTTTTGCGATGACGGGGTTGGAACTCCGCTTTCTGGGCGACTTCGAGGTACTGCGAGACGGCCGCGCGCTGCCGTTGCCGCCGTCCAAGAAGACCCGCGCGCTGCTCGCTTATCTGTGCCTGCAGCCCCGCCGATTTCGCCGAGAGCACCTGTGCGAGCTGCTGTGGGAGGTTCCGGACGACCCGCGCGGCTCGCTGCGCTGGAGCCTGTCGAAGCTCCGCCGCCTCGTCGACGACAAGAAACGGGCGAGGATCGTCGCCGACCGCAACTCGGTCGGCATGGACCCGGCGGGGGCCACGATCGACGTCCGTGAGCTCCGCGAACTCGTCGGCGGAGACCTCGCCTCGGCGCAGACCGCGGAGCTCGAAGCCGCCGCCGCGCGCTTTCGCGGTAATTTTCTGGAGGGCCTCGAATTCTCGAACTTCCACGAATTCCATACTTGGTGTGTGGCCGAACGCGAACAGGCCCTGCGCGACCGCGCCGCGCTGCTGTCGGAACTCCTGCGCCGCCTTGCCGATGAGCCGGAACGCGCGCTGCCGCATGCACGCGCACTCGTCGGCCTGTTCCCGTACGAAGAGGCTTACCGGGCAAGCCTGATCCACTTGCTGAACGCGGCCCACCAGCCGGCCGAGGCCGAAGAGCAATACCAGGTCGGGCTCCGGATGCTGAAGGAGGTGGGAGCCGCGCCGCGGGGCATCATGCAGGCTGCCCGCCGATCTCCGCGGATCGACGCGCTGCCGAAGTCCTCGGCCGTGCCGCTGCCCCCGCCGGTTCGGGGGCGACCGGCCGGGCGGGGCCTGATCGGGCGCGACGCCGAAGTCCGGCTCGTTGCCGAAACCTTCGAGAAAGGCGTCGCGCGCAGCCGCGCCGGCCTGATGCTGCTGACCGGGTCACCGGGCATGGGCAAGACTCACTTGATGAACCACCTGCGCGCGCTGTCACGGGAGCGCGACGCATTCGTGCTGAGTGCCGCCGCATTCGAATCGGACACGATCCGCCCATTTGCACTGTGGCTCGACGCATTGCGCGCAACAGGCGACGGACAGGACGAGTCGATCTTCGGCACCGGCAACGACAACAACCGCGATCGCCTGTTCGCAGGCCTGAGCGATCTCGCCGGCCGCGAGTCCGCGAAGCGGCCCGTGGTCCTGATCTTCGATGATGTTCATTGGTGCGACGAGTCGAGCGCTGCGGCGCTGCACTACGTGCTGCGCATGAACCGGGATCGGCCGGTGCTCGGCGTCGCAACCGCGCGGGACGGCGAGCTGCGCGACAACGCCCCGATGCAGCTCGCGCTGCGGGGCCTGCGGCGCGACAACATGCTGACCGAGGTACAGCTGGAGCCCTTGTCGCTCGACGTTACCGAGGCGCTGATCGCGAGCCTCGTGCCAGGGGCGGATGCCGCGCGCCTGGCACGCGAATCCGGCGGCAACCCGCTCCTCGCGATCGAGCTGGCGCATGCCGAGGTCCGGGGTGCCGATAGCGGCAGCCTGAGCGACCTCGTGCGGGATTGGCTGGCGCGCTTCGGCGTCGACGGCGCCGAGGTCCTGCGCTGGGCTGCCGTGCTGAGCCCGCGCATCGAGCTGGACACGCTCGTGCGGCTGACCGGCCTCGATACCAGCAGGGTTGGCCCGGTTCTCGAGGATGCGGAGCGACACGGCATGTTGCTGGCCACCGACAGCGGTCCGCGTTTTGCCCACGAATTGATCGCGCGCGCCGTTTATACCGACATCTCGCCGCTGCGCCGTCAGGTCATGCATCGGCGGGTGGCCGAGCTGCTCGAACAGGCGATGGCGCGCGACCTGTCGCGGGCAGCCGATCTCGCCCACCACGCGGCGCTGAGCGAGGACAAGGGGCTGGCGGCTCGCGCGCTGGTTTCGGCCGGCCGCCTGTGCTTGCGGTTTTTTGCGAACGACGACGCGCTGTCGCTGGCGCGACAGGGGCTGCAGCTGGCCGAGCAACTTCCGGACGCCGAGCGCGTCCGCGTCGAAATCGAGCTGCACGATATCCTGCTCGCGGCCGGGCCGCTGGATGACTGGGAGGCCGCGGCCAAGAAGTATACAGCGCTGGCCGAGCGGGCTCTGGATCACGGTGAGCTTGCGCACGCGCGGCTCGGCTATCACATGGCATCGACGGTCCGATGGGAACACGGGCACTGGAATGCCGCGCGCGAGCAGTCCATGCAGGCGCTGCGCGTGGTACGTGGTGGGCAGGACGAGTCGCACATCGTCGGTGTTGCCGAAACCGCAAAGTGCCTCGTGATGATCGAGCGCGACCTCGTGCAAGCAGATGCAATGCTGATGGAGGTAAGCGCACTGGCCGAGCGCAACAATTTCAGCCACCAGGCGATTGCGGCCGGCCTGGGCATGCTGCGCTTTCACGAGAACCGGCTGGGCGAGGCGGAGGAGTTGTTTCGCGAGGCTCGCACGCTGTGCAAGTCGGCGGGCGACCGGGTCTCGGAATACCAGGCGAACGAGTATCTCGTGATGCTGGACTTGCAACGCGGTCGATGCGTTGAAGCCCGGGAGCGCTGCAACGAGCTGTTGATGCTCGGCGAGAAACTGCGGGGGGGCAGCGAGGAGCCGTTCGCGCGCGCGATACTCGGTCTCTGCAATTACGCCATCGACGACGAATCGGAGGGGCTCGACGCCGCGCTTGCCGATCTTCGTGTCGCGGATGCAAAACACCGGCTGGCATACATTCTCACCCGTGCGGCGCTGCTGGACTGCGAGCGAGGCCGGGTCGACAGTGCAGTCGCGCGAGCGACCGAGGCGCTCGACTACGCCGCTCTGCTGGAGCGCGCGACTGAAATGCTGATCGCGAACGCCGTGCTGTCGCATGCCGGTACGTCGCGCGGAGACAGGCAAGCGGCCACGGTCCACGCGAAAGAGGTCGAGCGTTTGCACGGCGCAGGCGCCGCCGCCTGGACGCATGAGATCGTCGAGCGACTGAAGGACAAGCGTGGTCGAACGGCACGCAGGGAGGCGAAATGACCGACGTATTCGTCGAGCGTCATTGGGAAAAGCCGCTGACCGAGGCAGACATGCAGTCCCTGTTCGAGACAGCCGGCGGATGCCTCGAAACGCACCGCTGCGTATGGCAGGGGAGCCTGCTGTCGGTGGACGGCCGCGAGCTATTCTGCCACTTCACGGCCCCGGATGCGGAGTCGGTCAGCGGCTTTT
>Ga0224510_10001999_pt1 | contig 12720 bp, 12 predicted proteins | sample SF_May12_sed_USG_FD_170161 | JGI IMG/M metagenome (GOLD analysis project Ga0224510, IMG submission 170161) | Sediment microbial communities from San Francisco Bay, California, United States - SF_May12_sed_USGS_4_1 | ecosystem: Environmental > Aquatic > Marine > Sediment | place: USA: California... | reverse complement strand
GTCGTCAGCGGTCGCGTAACGCGTCTCCGGCCGCACGCTGCCGAGGTCGACGCTTCCGCTGGTGGTCATGGGCGTCGCGAGTCTGCGGAGCGAGGCATGGGCATGTCAAGTGATCTACGCCCCGGCCCGGTGCGATGATGCCGCCGTGGACAAGGACGTCGAGCGCCTGATCATGGTCCTGGAGCGTCTGCGGGCTCTCCTCGCGGAGTCCGAGCCGCGCTGGGCGAACTGGATCGCCGAGGACGTCCATCGCATCCAGCGCGGCGACGGATCCGGCGTCAGCCACTTCCTGGCCGCGCTCGGCGGGATGGGCAGCCTCAACGACGTCGTGTTCCTTCCGCCGGACGAAGACCTTGAGACGGTCGAGGAGACGCGCGCCCTGAACGAGCGCTTCCGTACGCTCCTGAGCGAGGCGTACTCGTTAGCGACGAGCGTCCAGCAGGACGCTGAGGACTGAGGAGCGTTCTGGCCCGCCGCTGGTGAGGCAACCGTCATCGTCCGAGACGGTCCGAGCGCGATAGTCCTCGGAGGGCACGAGCCGCCTGACGTCCCTCCTTCGTCGCTCGCAGGGTCGATCCGAGCGGCGTCTGGTCGCGGACTCACAGGGGCCGATGATCGGGTGGCCGCCGGAGGCCCCGGTGGCCGCTTGACGCCAGTGATACAGTCGTGAAACTCCGGTCATGTAACCGGTTTCATGAGGACGGACTGTGACGACAAGGGCGGTCACGATCCGGGATGTCGCGCGGCGCGCAGGGGTGAGCGTCGCGACGGCGTCGCGCGTGCTAAACGGGAAGCTCATCGTCAAGGCCGAGACGCGCGACCGGATTCTCGCCGTCATGGATGAGATCGGCTTCACGCCGAGCCCCGCGGCTCGCCGACTGAGTCTCGGTCGAACCCTCACCGTCGGCGTGGTCGTGTCGTTCCTCACGCGGCCCCAGGCTGCCGAGCGAATCCGCGGCATCGACGCCGTGCTGTCCGACTCGGAACTCGACATGGTGATCTACAACGTCGAGTCGGTCACCAAGCGGGACCACTACCTCGGAACGCTCGCACGCGCACGTCGAGCCGATGGCCTCCTCGTGCTCTCGCTTCCTCCTACCGAGGACGCCATACCGGCTCTTAGTGAAGGGCCCGTTCCTGTCGTTTTCGTCGACGTGCACACGCCCTCGATCGCCGCAATGTCGCGCGTCGTGGGGGACGACAGCGCGGGTGGTGGCATCGCGGCACGTCACCTCGTCGACCTGGGCCACACAAGGATCGCCTTCATCGGCGACGCGATCGAGAACCCGTTCGGGTTCACCTCGAGCCGCGATCGTGAAGCGGGTGCCATGCGCGAGCTTGCCATGCGCGGGATCACGGTCCCGCCGGGCTGGATCGGGCACGCGGCCCACGGCCGATACCAGGCGCGTGAGCAGGCCCTCCGGATCCTCGCGTCCGACGACCGACCCACCGCCATCGTCGCGGCCAGCGACACCCAGGCATTGGGCGTGATCGCGGCGGCCCGCGAGCGAGGACTCCACGTGCCGGACGACCTGTCCGTGATCGGCTATGACGACATCGAGGCTGCCGACTACGTGGGCCTCACGACGATCCGCCAGCAACTGTTCGAGTCAGGACGCCGCGGCGCCGAGATCCTTCTGGCCGAGATCGAGTCTCGCAAGGTTGAGCCGACAGTGGCAAGGCTGGCTCCGGAGCTGGTCGTCAGGGCGACCACGGCACCACCGAGGGAGGGCCGCCTATGACGGATCCGGGCCACTCCGTTTCCGATCAGCACGACAACATCAAGGAGGAGCGTTCATGACAGGGATTTCGTTGCGGCCCAGCGGGCGGTTCACATCGAGAGCGCGGACGATCGCACTCTCGATCACAGGCGCCCTCGTCGTGGCATGCGCAGCGCCTGGCGCAGTCGCGACCCCGACGCCAGCACCCACGGCAGAGCCCAGCGAGGCCCCGCCTTCGGCGACCGCAGTCGCCGAAGGTCCGACCTGCGGGACCGAGCCGGTCGAGATCAACGCCTACTTCGAGACTGGCTTTGACCTGCCGTTCAAGCTCGTCGAGGAATTCGAGAAGCAGTTTCCGAACGTGTCGTGGAAGATCAGCCAGGATCAGTTCACGAACCTGCTCACGTCGACCCCGCGACTTCTGTCGAGCGACAACCCGCCGGATCTGATTCGTCTGCCGACCATGGTCTCGCTTGTGAAAGACGGGCTGCTCAAGAACCTTGACGACTACGTGACAGCCTTCGGATGGGATGCGTTCCCAGCCGCGCAGCTTGCCCAGAATCGCGTCGCCGCCGACGGCACCCGGGGATCCGGGTCGCTCTACGCCGCAGGGCTGAACTACAGTCAAACCGGCGTGTTCTACAACAAGGCGCATGCCGCTCAGATCGGAATGACCGAAGCCCCGAAGACGGTCGCCGAGTTCGATGACCTGCTGGCGAAGGCGAAGGCTGCGGGCCTCCAGCCGATCATGATGTGGAACGCCACCGCCAGCGGCGGCGGGCTCGCGTTCCCGCTCCAGAACCTGATGGCGGCCTACGGCCCCACGGACCCGATCAACGATTGGATCTTCCAGAAGCCGGGTGCGACGATCGACACGCCGGCGAACCTCACGGCGACCCAGCACCTCAAGCAATGGATCGATGCCGGGTACTTCCCGACCGACGTGAACGCGATCGAGTACACCGACGCCAATGGCCGTTTCGGTCAGGGTGAAGGTGTGTTCATGTTCAACGGTGACTGGCAGAACGCCGCCTACGACCAGGATCTGCCAGGCAACGTCGGCTTCTTTGTGTTCCCATCGGCCGAGGCGGGTGGCAAGCTGGCCGGCATGTCCGCACCGCTGACGTACGGGATCGCCGCGACCGCGAAGAACGCCGACTGCGCCGCGTTCTTCCTGAATTGGGTCGCGACGAACCAAACCGCCCGCGAGATCGACGTCGCCGTCGGCGGCTCGAACCCGGGCGGTCCGCCCAGCTTGCCGGTTCCTCCGGCAGCCGCGGGCTCGGTGACCAACGAGACCTTGGCCGCGGGTGCGCTGGTCGCCAGGGACAATGGGGCGATGGACTTCATCGCCAACGCAACCGGCTCCATTTTCGCCCAGGGCTGGACGCCTGAGCTCCAGAAGCTCGTCGGTGGCCGACAGGATGCCGCGGGCCTACTGGCGGCCGTCCAGGCCCAATACGAAAGGGAACTGGGCCGATGACCTCGACCACCGGCGGCGACGATCCTCGCGGGTGGGCGTGAGCTCGGCCCGCCCGGAAGCGCCCCGGTGGTCAGCCGGACGGATCCCCTGGGGCCAGGGGATCCGCCGGAGCTCCCTGGGCGGCTGGCTGTTCGTCCTTCCCGCCCTGGTCATGTATGGGCTCTTCGTGTTGCAGCCGCTGTTCCTCACGATCCAGTACTCGCTGTACAGCTGGGATGGGATCGGGCCCTCGACGTGGGTCGGGCTCGAGAACTACATCGCTCTGACGAGTGAGCCTCGCCTCATCGAGACCCTTTTCAACGCCTTCCGGCTGGTCCTCTTCTTCTCCGTTATCCCAGTGAGCCTCGGCCTGGTCACCGCCAGCGTGATCGCACGGATCGCGACCGGCCGGCTCGGGACCGTCTCTCGGACGGTGCTCTTCCTGCCGCAGATCATTCCTCTCGTGGCGGCCGGCATTATCTGGGGCAGGCTCCTGTCGTTCCCGGGACTCGTCAACCAGGGCCTCGATGCTGTCGGACTGGGTGATCTGACCCGCGCCTGGCTCGGCGACTTCGACACCGCTCTGGGTGCCGTGGGGATCATCGGGGTCTGGGTACTCCTGGGCTTTTGCACGGTCCTGCTGTTGACCGGGATCGCCAAGATCGATCACGCGCTCTACGAGACCGCGCGGCTCGACGGAGCCGGCTGGTTCGCGGAGTTCCGTGCAATCACGGTTCCCAGCCTTAGGTACGAGGTCGGCGTGTGCCTCACGGTCACGACGATCGCCGCGCTCGCGACCTTCGATATCGTCTACGTGACGACCGGTGGCGGGCCGGGCAATGCCACCGCGGTGCCCGGGATTCAGATCTACATCCTCGCCTTCCTGGAGCGCCAGGTCGGCCTTGCGTCGGCCCTGGCGGTCGTCCTCATGGTCCTCGTGTTGCTCGTGATCCTCCCGATCCAGCGCCTGACCCGCGAGGGAGCGCGATGAGGGTTGCGCGCAACGAGCTGTACGCGGGTCGGGGGCTGCTCGTGATCCTGATGGCCTTCATCGTGCTGCCCTTCCTGACGATCTTCGTCACCGCGCTGCACCCGTCAGGCACGGTGCCGGCCGGCCTCTCCTGGCCGGCCGAGCCGCAGTGGGGGAACTTCGTGCAGGCCTTCGAGGTGGCGAACATGAGCGCCCTCTTGATGTCGAGCATGTTCATCGTCCTCGCCGTCGTCCCGGTCGCGCTGGTGATCTCCACGATGGCCGGCTTCGCGATCGGCCTCCTGCGCGTGCCCGGAGCCCGGTGGCTGCTGCTCCTGTTCGTGTTCGGGCTCACCCTGCCGTTTGAAGGCATCATCACGCCGCTGTACTTCCTCGCGCGCCAGTTCGGGATCCTGAACACGCGGCTTGCGATCGTGCTCCCGCTGATCGGTTTGTTCATGCCGTTCGCGGTGTTCTGGATGCGCGCTCACTTCGCGAACATGCCCGGCGAGATCTCGGAGGCGGCCCGCGTCGACGGAGCGAGCACGTGGGACCTCTTCTGGCGCGTGCACGTTCCCCTGGCGCGGGCCCCGATCGCCTCGCTCGGGATCCTGATGTCGGTCTGGGCGTGGAATCAGTTCCTGCTCGCGCTCGTGCTCGTAGAGGATCCAACACAGCGGACGATGGCGGGCGCGCTCGGTGCCTTCCAGGGCCACTACGCGACCGACATTCCACTCCTGTGCGCCGGCACGATCCTGATCCTCCTGCCCACGCTCATCCTCTTCGTCGTCTTCCAGCGCCACGTCATCACGGCCCTGCTCCAGGGGTCTGTCAAGGGATGAGCACCCCAGCGAACGATGAGGGCGAGTCCGGCAGCGAGGAGATCGCCGCGCTCGCAGATGGTCGCCGCATCCGTGGTCACGTCGACGCCGGCTACGGCCCAGTGGCGGATGCATTCGTCGCGAACTTCGAGAAGCGGGGCGACCTCGGGGCCGCGTGCACGGTCCGCATCGATGGCCGGGTCGCCGTCGATCTCTGGGGCGGCGTCGCGAACCGGCGAGCGGGGACGGCCTGGACGCCCCAGACTTGTGCGGTGATCTTCTCGTGCTCGAAGGGCATCCTCGCGATCTGTGCATATCGCCTCGTCGACCAGGGCCGTCTCGATCTCGATCTTCCGATCGCCCGCTGGTGGCCTGAGTTCGCATCCGCTGGCAAGTCGGAGATCACCGTCCGCGACGCGATGAGCCATCGCGCCGGACTCGCTTGGCTCGACACCAGACTGAACCGAGCCGAAGCGCTTGCCTGGTATCCGGTCATCGAGGCCATCGAGAGGCAGGTACCGTCCCATCCCCCGACGGCCGGTCACGCCTATCATCCGCTGACCTACGGCTGGATCCTGGGCGAGGTCATCCGCCGGCTTACCGGCCTGATGCCTGGGGCGTTCTTCCGGAAAGAGATCGGGGATCGCCTCGGACTCGCAGCCTGGATCGGGTTACCCGAGCACGCTCGCGGCACGGTTGCGTGGATGGAGCCGCCCCTGCCAGATGAGGACTCCGACGCCGCTCGTTTGGCGGCTCGCCTCGCCGCGTCAGACCCGACCATCGAGCCCAGCCTTACGCTGGGACAGGCATGGGGGTTCCCGGTCGAGGAAGGTGTCGTCTCCTTCAATGATCCCGCGATCCAGGCGGCACAGGTTCCCGGGGCGAACGGCATCAGCACGGCGCGATCGCTCGCGCTCCTCTACGCCGCCTGCGTGGCCGGTGAGGACGTGGGTGCGCTCTTGACACGACCTGCTCTCGAGGATGCACTTCGGGTACGCGCCGAAGGCCCGCAGTTGACAGGCATGCCGGACGATGGGTCGCGCTGGGGGACCGGCTTTCAGCTCTCGTCCCCGCCGTCGCAGCCGATGCTCGGGGCTGCGAGCTTCGGTCACGCAGGGGCGGGGGGACAGCTCGCGTTCGGCGATCTCGAACACCGCGTCGGGTTCGCGTACCTCACGAATCAGATGGGCGGCTACGGCGACGCTCGGGCTCGGGCCCTCACCACCGCGCTCGGCCGCGCCATCGCGGCCTAGCGAGGGCATCCCGTGGTCGCCGGCGATATCGCCCCGCGCCCTCAGTTGCTGACGTATCCCGATGCAATGGGCGGGAACCTAAGATCCCTCCGGGCGATGCTGGAAGGTCCTCTATCCGGGCTCTTCCGGGGCGTTCACATCCTGCCGCCCTTCCCCTCGTCGGGCGACCGCGGCTTCGCCCCGGTGACCTACGACTCGATCGATCCGCGTTTTGGTAGCTGGCAGGACGTGCGGGACATCGCAGAGCGGCACGACGTGCTGATCGACCTGATGATCAATCACACATCGAGGAGTAGCGTCGAGTTCCAGGACTTCGCGCGCAACGGTCGCCGGTCGCCCCACGCCGACTTGTTCATCACGCTCGACAAGGTCTGGCCGGGTGGTGAGCCGCCGGCCAGCGACGTGGCTAGGTTGTTCTTGCGGAAGCCCGACTACCCGTTCTCGACGGTCACGATCGAGGCGACCGGCGAGACCGAACGCATCTGGACGACGTTCGGGACGGATGGCTGGTCCGAACAGATCGACCTGGACGTGACATCGGGTGCAACCCGTGCGCTCGTAGCGCACCGCCTCCGGTCGTTCGCAGAGCAGGGCGTCCGGATCGTTCGGCTCGATGCCGTCGGGTACGTGATCAAGAAACCCGGCACGTCGTGTTTCATGGTCGAGCCAGATGTCTACGAATTCCTCGAGTGGGTCACTGGCGTCGCGGGCTCGTACGGTCTCACGATCCTGCCGGAAGTCCACGACCGCTACGTGACCCACGAGCGTCTCGCCGCACACGGATTCTGGACGTATGACTTCGTTCTTCCCGGCCTCGTGCTCGATGCGATCGAGCGGGGCGACACCGAGCGGCTCGCGTCCCATCTCGAGCGCTCACCGGACCGCCAGTTCACGACCCTCGACTCCCACGACGGCATCCCCGTTCGGCCCGATCTCGACGGCATCTTGGATCCGGACGAGATGCGCGACCTCGCCGCTTTGGTGGTGCGCCGCGGCGGGAACGTCAATCGGATCCTCTCTGACGCCCACGCGGTCGACGGCGACGTGCACCAGATCAACTGCACCTACTACTCGGCGCTCGGTGGCGATGACGAAAGGTACGTCTCTGCTCGCGCGATCCAGCTCTTCGCGAAGGGCGTCCCGCAGATCTACTACATCGGACTGCTCGCCGGCCAGAACGACCTAGGGGCCGCCGAGACCACCGGAGACGGGCGGGCCATCAACCGGCGCAACTACACGCTCGAGGAGATCGATACGGCGCTGCGACGTCCGATCGTCCGGCGTCTGATCGAACTCGTCCGTCTTCGGAACACGCACCCCGCGTTCGATGGCACGCTCGACATCGATGCGGACGGGAGCAGCCTCCGTCTGTGCTGGCGGGCTGGCGTCGCGACGTGCATCCTGGAAGTCGATCTCTCGACAGGTCGAAGCACGGTGACGAGCACGGACGAGCAACTCCGTCACGCGTCGACCTAGGTAGCAACGGCTCATCGGAGGAGCCCCCCACCCGTCCTTCAACGAAGATCGCTCGGGGCCCTGAGGTCATCGATGGTCCACGCTGGCGTGGCCCCGCGGTGGCTCGCCACGAGTCCCGCAAGACGGCCCGCGAACCGAGCCACACGCTCGGGTGGCCAGCCGGCGTCGATGCCATGGACGAGGCCGGCACTATAGGCGTCCCCGGCGCCGACCGTGTCGATGACCGTGGTCGGATCGGCCGCAACCTCGACGTAGACTCCGTCGAGGAGGAGCGCGGACCCCGCCGGACCGCGCGTCACGCAGGCGGCCTGGAGTCCGAACGACGACACCGCCTGCGCGAGGAACGCCCGGTGTCCGACCTCCGGCCAGCCGAGCATCTCCGCAACGACGATCGCCTCGTCCTGGTTCAGCTTGACCGCGGTGGCCAGCCCGAGGAGGTCATCAACGACCGAGACTGCTGGGTGGGGCGTCCGCAGATTCACGTCGTAGAGGCGCTGTGCGTCCGGACATGCCCCGACAAGAGCTCGGGTGAGCGCGCGTACGGACGGTGTCTCTTGTGCAAGCGACCCGAAAGCGAGCCAGCGCGGCGCCCACGCGACGATCGCATCGAGCAGTTCGGAAGTCGCGTCGAGGTCATCGTAGGCGGCTGGCCGCTGGAGTGCGAACGTTGGCGACCCGGAGGCGTCGAGGTCCACGCGTGCGATACCGGTCGGGAGAGTCCTGGATCGCCCGACGAAGCGCGTCGACACCCCGTGGCTTTCCAGCGCCGCAAGCGCTCGCTCGCCGCGTTCGTCCTGGCCAACGCAAGTGAGGATCGCGACCTCGTGCCCCAAGCGGGCGAGGTTGACGCACAAATTGAGCGGCGCGCCGCCCAGCCGCTCACCCTCCGGAAAGACGTCGAACAACAGCTCACCAATGCCCAGCACGCGCATCGGCCTATCTTGGCGACCTCGCGTGGCCCGCGCGTTGCGGCCTCCGGCGGGGTGGCAGCCAGAATGCCCTCAACTCGTCGAGCGGCTCGGCCGGATCACCCGGAACCAGACGAACACGAGGACGACGACGAGCAGCACCGCCAGGATCGCGTACTCGAACTGCTTCAGGACCCCGCCGATCTGCTCCCAGTTCGCTCCCAGCTCACTCCCCACGAACACGAGCAGCAGCGTCCAGGGCAGCGAACCGAGGAACGTGAACACCGTGAACGGGATGAGCGGCATCCGGCCGATCCCCGCGGTGAACGAGACGAGCGAGCGGACCACCGGGATCATCCGGCCGAAGAAGGCCGCCGCGATGCCGTACTTCGCGAAGAACGCCTCGGTCCTGTCGAGGTCCTCGGCGCTGATCGCGAGGTAGCGACCCCAGCGCTCGAGGATCGGGCGGCCACCCCACGCCCCGATGGCGTAGGCGATCAACGCACCGACCGTGGCCCCAAGGGTTCCGGCAAGGACGGTGGGCCACAGGGACCACGGTTGGCCGGTCAGCGGTTCGATCGCCGTCCCTTCGCCCACGAGGAAGCCGGCGAACGGGAGCACGAGTTCGGAGGGGATGGGGACGATCACGCTCTCGATGGCGACCCACAGCGCGACGCCCACGTACCCGACGGCCTCGTAGACCTGGGTGACGAGTTCCCGCACCGGCCCGTCGAGGAAGTCGAACACGGCGGGCAGCATAGCCGACTATCCTCGCTCCGTGACCGAACCGATCGTTCGCCCGGACGTCCAGCCGATCGTCCTGACCGGTGCCGACCTGTCGATCGCCGACGTCGAGGCGGTCGCCCGCGCCGGCGCCACGGCCACGCTCGACGAGCATGCCCGCGCCCGCATGCACGAGGCGCGCGACGTCATCGAGGCGCTCGTCGCCGAGGGCGCGGTGGTCTACGGCGTGACGACCGGGTTCGGGGATCTCGCCTCGACGTTCATCCCGGCCGAGGACACGCGGCGGCTCCAGGAGAACCTGTTGATGAGCCACGCCGCGGGCGTGGGGCCGGCGTTCCCGCGCGAGGTCGTGCGCGCGATGCTCCTCCTCCGCGCGAACACGCTGGCGCTGGGCCACTCGGGCTGCCGACCGCTGATCGTGGACCGGCTGTGTGCGTTCCTCGAGCACGGGATCCATCCGGTCGTGCCGGAACAGGGGAGCGTCGGCGCGTCGGGCGACCTCGCGCCGCTGGCGCACCTGGCGCTGCCGATCATCGGGCGCGGCGACGTGGAGGTGGACGGGCACGTGATGCCCGCCGCGGTGGCACTGGCGGCGGCCGGACTGGAGCCACTGACGCTCGAAGCGAAGGAGGGGCTCGCGCTCCTCAACGGGACCCAGATGATGAGCGCGCTCGGGGCGCTGCTGGTCGCCGATTCAGAGCGGCTGCTGAAGACCGCGAGCGTCGTCGCGGCGATGAGCGTCGAGGCGCTGCTCGGGACGGACGTGGCGTTCGCCGCCGCCTACCAGCTGGCCCGGCCGCATCCCGGTCAGGTCGCGGTGGCAGCGGAACTGCGCCACGTCCTGCGCGGGTCGTCGATGCAGGCGGCGCACCACGGCCACGCCCACAAGGTCCAGGATCCGTACTCGCTGCGCTGTGTGCCACAGGTCCACGGCGCGGTCCGCGAAGCGGTCGGCTACCTCACGGCCATCCTCGACATCGAGCTGAACTCCGCGACGGACAACCCGCTCGTCTTCCCGGGCGGCGGCGTCGCCGAGGCGGACACCGTCGCGACCGGTGGCGGACGGGTGATCAGCGGCGGCAACTTCCACGGCGAGCCGATCGCGCTCGCGCTCGACTTCGCCAAGCTTGCCCTGTCCGAACTCGGGGCGATGAGCGAGCGCCGGACCGCCCTCCTCGTCGATCCCCGCCTGAACGGGGGCCTCCCCCCGTTCCTCGCCCCAGGCTCCGGCGTCGAGTCCGGGATGATGATCTACCAGTACACGGCCGCCGCCCTCGCGTCGGAGAACAAGGTCCTCGCCCACCCGGCCTCGTCCGATTCGATCCCGACCAGCGCGAACCAGGAGGACCACGTGTCGATGGGTTCGATCTCGGCCCGCCACGCCCGAACCGTGCTCGGACACGTCGAGCAGATCCTGGCGATCGAACTGCTGTGCGCGGCGCAGGCGCTCGAACTGCGCCTGGCGACCGCGGACTACGCGGGCGCGAACCCCGGAGCCGGGGTCGCGGAGGCGCTCGCACGTGTTCGTGCGCACGTCACCCACCTCGATGCGGACCGGGAGCCCGGCCCGGATCTTGCCGCCGCCGCCGACCTCGTTCGCGGCGGGGCCCTCGCCGATCTCGCGGTCGGGCGGGCCTGAGCGAACGCGAGCTGGACGGGCCCGACGATGACCATCGAGATCGTCGACATCACCGACGTCGCCGGCTTCGGCCTGCTCCCGCCCTGTGCCGATCCCGGCTTCGACCACCGCAGCTGCGACTACTGGGAGGACGCGGACCGCGGATCGAAGGCGGCGCGGCTCTCGTGGATCGAGGCGCCTCCGCAGGCGGCCCCGCCACCACCGTCGCGCCCGCGCAACCCGTTCGGCGACGATGACGACGACCTCGCGACCGCCAACCCGTTCGCGCCGGCGCCGCGTTCCGGCCCGGCCTTCAACCCGTTCGCGACCGACGACACGGAGGAGGTCGAGAACCCGTTCGCGCCCCGCCGCGCCCCGCGCCCGGCCGTCGCCGCGGATGCCCCGCGCAAGCTGAAGCTGCTCGGCCGCGGCCTCGGGGTGTTCGGGAGCTACGCAAAGGTCCTGATCTCGGACGGTGAGCCCGCCGCCTATTGCCAGTTCGGGCCGCTCTCGGCGTATCCGCGCGCCCAGCGGCTGCGCGACCTCTACCCGCAGCTGCCCGATGCGCCGCTCCCCGCGGTGATCACCTGCATCGCGACGACCGGTGCGGCGCGCGGCGCCGGCCACGCCCAGCGACTCGTCGCGGCGGTCTGCGACGACCTCACCGCCCGAGGCTTCGCGGCGGTCGAGGCCTACCCGGATCGCTCGGCCGCCCCCGAGGCCACCAGCGCGGCGACGCCCGAGTTCTGGATCGCCGCGAGCTTCGCGATCGCCGTCGACGACGAGCGCTGGCCGGTCCTCCGGCGCGACCTGTGAGGTGGACCGCGCGCCGCGCTCACCCCGGGCCCGGGCTCGCGGCCCTCGTCGCGCTCGCCCTGGCCGCAACGACGCTCACAGCCTGCCTCGCGACCGTGACGCCTTCGCCGTTCAGTCCGCCGCCCGAGAGTCGCGCCCCGGCCTCGCTCCGCCCGATCCGCACGATCTCGCCCTTCGCCACCCCGGACGCGTCCCCCGGCAGCCTCGTCCCGGTCGACCGGAGACTCCTCGACGTCCTGCCGCCGACCGTCGCCGGGCTCAGCGTGGAGCCGTCCGACGAGGGCGATGCCGGTTCAGCATCGGATCCGGGCCTGGCGGCGATCGCCGCGTCCTTCGCGACGGCGGTCGCGGTGGATCCGCAGACCGGAGACTTCGTCTATGCCGCCGTGGTCGCCGTGCAGCCCGGGGTCCTCACGGACGCCGTGTTCCGCGACTGGCGCGATTCGTTCGACGATGGTGCCTGTTCGCAGGCAGGCGGCGTCGTCGGCAACGCCCAGGCCGAGCTCGGCGGTCGGACCGTGTACATCGGATCGTGCGAAGGCGGGCTCCACACCTATCACGCGTGGCTCGAGGATCGCGACCTGCTCGTGTCGGCCTCGTCGGTGGGCGAGGCGCGCCTCGGCGAACAGCTGATGGGCGACCTACGGTGACCTTCGACCGAGTGACCTCCGTGACCGACCGATGACCGGCGCCGCGACGGCGCGAAGAGGCCGGGGTCACGCTCCGGCCATCCTCGGCGGTCTGGTCCTCCTGGTCGCCATCGCGCTGCTGCCGGACCTCGCTCCGAAGAGCCAGGCCGACCCCGCGATCCGCCTCGACCACGGTCGGATCACGGCGATCGGAGCGACGCTCCCTGGGGCCGGCGGGCAGTCGGTCCACGTGCTGCTTCTTGACGGCCCCCGGGCCGGCGAGACGGTGACGGCAGACCTGC